>Ga0126384_10001122_pt1 | contig 15687 bp, 10 predicted proteins | sample PanSoiMetPlot_36_FD_92543 | JGI IMG/M metagenome (GOLD analysis project Ga0126384, IMG submission 92543) | Tropical forest soil microbial communities from Panama - MetaG Plot_36 | ecosystem: Environmental > Terrestrial > Soil > Tropical forest > Bulk soil | place: Panama | collected 2016-02-17 | reverse complement strand
GCGACCCAGGTTTGGACCGAGGCGGGAAAGGGAGTGAAGGTCCGCAGCGTGAGCGCAACTAGAAATCCAAGAGCGATTCCCAGGAAGCCGCCGGCGATGCACTGCATCACGCTTTCTGTAATGAACTGCCCGAGGATATCTCGCTTCGTGGCTCCCACAGCTCGACGCACGCCGATCTCCCGCCGGCGCAATGTCACGCTAACGAGCATCACATTCATAATGACGATGCCACCAATTACTACTGATATCGCTCCCACCATAATGAACACGGCAAAGAACGCCGAGCTTATGCTGCGCCACAAAGACATGTAGCTCTCTTTTGTGCCAATAAAAAAGTCATTGTCCATGTTGCCCGTGAGATGACGGCGTGCGCGAAGGATGAGTTGAGCCTGATCCTGTGCCGCAGTAAACGTTGACTCCGTTGCCTTAACGTTGATAGTTAGACTGGTGCGCGGTCCCTGCATGCTGAGAAATACGCCGAGTGGGACGATTACGAGGTTGTCCTGATCCTGCCCGAGAACGCTACCAATCTTTTCCATCACACCGATCACGAGCAGCTCGTTGTTGCCTATCCGGAGACTTCTGCCGACTGGATCTTCGCCGAGAAACAGCTGCTGCACGAGCGTGTCCCCGATCAAGCAGACGTTTAGTCTCCGTTCTGCTTCGGATGGAGTGAAGTACCGGCCGTAGTCGACAGCACGGGTGTCGATATCGATCATATCGGCGGTTTGCCCGTAGAAGGTCACGTCCTGTGCCTCGCGGTTCATATAGCGTGCCTGGATACGTCCCGTTGCGGTCGCGCTTGCTCCCACTTCTCTGCACGCCGAACACCTTTCGGCGACCGCTTTCACGTCATCGAGCTCAATTTTCCGGTACTTGAGGGCTTTGATGATGATGTTGAAGTCAGTTACCGCGAACGGTGTGCGCGCGATTTGAAAGACATTGGTGCCGAGATTGGCGATCTTCTGCTCAACGTAGACATTTGCGCCTTGCACTATTGTCATTACCGTGATGAGGGTAGCAACGCCCATCGTAAGCCCGAGCATCGTGAGCGATGCCCGCAGCTTGTGCTGCCGTAAGGCAGTTACACACTGCGCCAGGTTGTCGCGAATGGCGAGCATGGGAGCTGTAGATAAGTTGAAACACTGTTATACGTCCTACAGAAAGAAATAGTTCTGGAATGTATAGCGATCTGTCCCAGCCTCTCTACTTCTTCACACCCTTGGTATCGCGTCCGCCTTGATGAAGGATCATCTCGGTAACTTCGCCCTTATCGTTCTTGACGAATTCGATTTCTGCATCGACCACTTTGGGAAAGAACATGGTCTCGGATTCCGGGAAGAGTGGAACTCTCGACTGACCGGTGGCTTGCGATTCGAGATGATCGCCTTCGAGCGTGATCACAAACTTAAAGTTAGGCGACAATTCGTAGGTTCCGGCGTAAGCGGCGAGGATATTCGGAGAGACATTGATCTGCTTGCGCTCCGACGCAAGGACCACTCTTTCTCCATGAGCGGCGGATGCGAGCTTTGCCGTGATTGCGCCCGGTGCGCCTCCATTCAGATTTCCCAGGGCTACGATCACGAGCTTGTCGTCGGGATAATAGGCGAGTTGGGTATTAAAGCCTTCAATGCCTCCGCCATGCTCGATCACCTTGTGTCCTTTGTCGTCGCGCACACCAAGGCCAAACGCGTAATCGTGTTTGAACGGAGTTGTCATTTTCTGAAGTGAGGCAGCTGAGAGCAACTTTCCGCCAAAGAGTCCCTGCTCCCACCGCAGCAGGTCTTCGGTTGTGGAGTAAAGCGCGCCGGCCGAGAACGGAATGCTCATGTCGATGTATCCGGCATGTTCCAGTCCCTTTGGCTTTGGTGTGTAGCCTTCGGCTCGATGAGGGATGATCGTCAAATTGGAGTCGTATCCGGAATCTTTCATTCCCAACGGATCGAAGATGTTCTGCTGCAAGAATTCGCTGTAGCTCTGGCCGCTGATCTTCTCGATTAAGTACCCGAGCAATACGTATCCCGAATTGCTGTAATTCCACTTTTCACCGGGTTGGAACTCAAGAGGTTTGTCGCGAAACCGCTCGACGAGCTTTTCCGGGGTGGTCTTCACCGCTTCGGTAGAGGCGTAATCGGGGAATCCGGTGAAGCTGGGAATTCCTGACGTGTGAGTAAGGAGATGGAAGATTGTGATCTTGTCCCAGGCGACAGGAGCGTTCGGTATGTACTTCTTCACCAGATCGTCGGTCTTCAATTTGCCGCGCTCCTCCAGTAGCAAAACGGATGCTGCGGTGAACTGCTTAGTGATCGAGCCCAGGCGAAACTTGGTTGTCGGTGAGTTGGGAACTCCCCATTCGAGATTTGCCGATCCGTAACCCTGGTTCAGCAGTACCTTGCCATCGCGCGCCACGAGTACGGAACCCATGAACTGCTTAGCAGAAACGTACGACTGGACGACTTCTTCCATTCGCGCAGTCGGCTCTTGCTGCGCAAAGCTGACACCAAGGAGTAGTGCCGCGACTGCAGTACGTCGGATCATGTTTTCTCCCACAATTGGAAGTTAGAGCAGCAATTGTAAGAGCAGGTTCCAAACGAGTGGTCCCGTGATTGCGTTAAATGAGGGCTGGCGGGCGGTTTTGAGTTGGCAGACAAAAAGAAGACGCCCGCGAGCGGGCGTCTCGGATATTCTGCTGGTGAGCTACTGCATCTTCTGGATTGTGTTCTTGACGCGCCCTTGGAGTTCCTGGGGGAGGGGTGCGTAGCTTAGCTGTTCCACCATCTTTTCGCCGTCGTCGATCATCCAGCTCAAAAAGTCCTTGATGATCTTGCCTTTGTTTGCATCAGCTGGTTTAGTGGGAATCAGAAGCCAAGTAAAGGTCGCGATTGGATACGCATCTTTATTGGGCGAATTAGTGATGGAGACGCGGTAGTCGTCTGGGATCTTCACGCCGTTTGCAGCCGCGCTCGTGTTCTGCAGATCGGCCTTTACGAAGCTACCTGCCGCGTTCTTTACAGAACCAAATGTGATCTTGTTCTGCAGGGCGTAAATGAGTTCGACATAGCCGATGGTTCCGTCAACGGCGCGGATCGTTCCGGCAACACCCTCATTGCCTTTGCCGCCGATGCCGACCGGCCACTTTATGGACGTGCCCTTCCCTGGTCCACCCTTCCAGTCGGGGCTTACCTTCGACAGATAGTCCGTGAACACGTAAGTGGTGCCGCTGCCGTCAGAGCGATGGACGACGTTGATGTTCTGATTCGGAAGCTTTACATCTTTGTTCAGGTTTTGAATTGCAGGATCGTTCCAGGTTGTGATCTTGCCGAGGAAGATGTTCGCCAGCACATCGGGCGTGAACTTCAATTCCTCTTTTACACCGGGGATGTTGTAAGCAGGAACCACTGAGCCCATCACAGTGGGAATGTGCTGAAGCGGTACCTTTGAAGATTTGATCTGCTCGTCGGACATCGGACCGTCAGTTGCTCCGAAGTCCACCGTGCCTGATGTCACCTGACGAATGCCGCCGCCGCTGCCGATCGGCTGATAGTTGATTTCAACTTCCGGATGTTGCTTGTGGTACTCGGCGAACCACTTCGAGTAAATCGGGTTCGGGAAGGTCGCGCCTGCACCGTTCAAAGTCGTTTGGGCTGCCGCGGAACCAACCAGCAGCGCCATCATTGCGAGGGTCCACTTAAGTCCTCGAATCACGTTTGCTCCTCCTATGGTTACTAGCTTCATACTCGGAGCGCGGTGTTACAGGATGGTTACAGCGGGATAAATTTGCCGTAAAAGGGCAGCTACTTGCGTTTTAGCAGGCTACTCGCTACCCGCGATATTAGATGCACGCAGACTAACCGCCACCCAGCATGCTTCTTTGAGCAAATAGAGCTCTTGGCACGCTAATGCGTTGCTTTGTATTGATCCCACAGCCAGGCAAGGTAGAGCTGCTCGATTGAGCCTTCGTGGCCGGCGGGGACGTGGCGAATGGTTCGTCCGCTCACGAAATGGCACACTTCTTCGGCAATGTTCTTGGCGTGATCTCCAGCTCGTTCCAGTGCCTGCGACATCAGCAAAACGTGAATGCTGTCCGGTCCTGCACAACTGGCCTGGTCTTCCAAATGCCGCAAAAAGATGAGGTTGCGGATGCGGTCGATCTCGCGATCAGAACGCAGGACGCCGATAGCGCGGCTTAGATCGCGCGCTCTGAAGGCGTGTGAGACTTCTTTCAGCATCGACTCCAGATGCGAATTCATGTTGATCAGGTCGGAGATGTCCTGCATCTCCAGCCGGGCGGCGACGATGCGGCAGCGGCTGACGAATGATGAGATCAGATCGCCGATTCTCTCCAGGTCGATCATGCACTTCATGCAGGCGAGCAACTCACGCACCTGCTCGGGCGAACTCTGCGTCAGCACAGTCGCAAAACGCTCGTCCATCTGTCGGTCGAGGCTATCGAGCTCCTTCTCGCAATCGAACACGGCCTGGGCCAGAGTTGGGGAGCTCACTGAATCAGCAGCATTCGAGATTGCCGTTGTGGCAACCTCGAAGGCCCGGAGTGTGAGATCTACGAGCGCAGCTTGCGGGGAGGGCATCGAGTGCGGCTCGCAGGGAGAACCTGAGTTGAACGGATCTTTGGCAGGGGATGACATAGATAGAATTTTTTTTGATTGAAGACCGAATTGATTAAACACAGATGAAGGTGGCGTGAATTAGCGTTGAATCCTACTAGTCGGACTAAAGCTTTCGAGCTGCCTGGCTAAGCACGATGATACTCACTAATTCGAAGTGACCTGTCAGTAGTGCCGGATTTGTATCTACAGCAGATTCGTTCTCCGTACGCAACCGCTTAATCGATGTCGGGAGTACCAATTCCCTGAGGAATCTCCGAATCCGTGTCACTTGTTTCTTGTGGAAGTGCCGACTCTGCGCGGCGCAGCGTGAAGAAAAATCGCGATCCATGATGGAGTTCGCTTTCGACACGCACTGTGCCGCCATGTGCAATGACGATGTGTTTCACAATCGCAAGTCCCAAACCGGTTCCACCGGACTCGCGCGATCTGGCCTTGTCGACGCGATAGAAGCGTTGAAAGAGCCGCGGGAGATGCTCGGAGGCGATACCAGGCCCGGTATCGCGCACGAAGAATTCGACATCGTTTTCCCGCCGATGTGCTCCGATCACGATCGGCGTTCCAGGCGGGCAATACTTCACGGCGTTCGAAATGAGGTTGGAGAAGACCTGATGTACAGCTTCAGGATCGGCCTTCACCATTGCGTCCTCGATCAACTCGATGGATAGCTCGCTGCCTTGCAAGTTGGCGATTTCACCAAAGTACTGCTGAGTCTCGCGAATGAGCTGTGACGCGGCAATCTCCTGCAGGCGAAAACGCTGTTCTCCGGATTCCACGCGCGCGAGTGTCAGCAAGTCCTCCGTAAGGCGGGACATTCGCGCCGTGTTCTTGCGAATAATCTCGAGAAATTCTCGCGTGGCATGGTCAGTTGTGTTCAGGTCCAGGAGAGTCTCGGCATATCCCTGAATCGAGGTCAGCGGCGTGCGCAACTCATGGGAGACATTGGCGATGAAGTCTCGGCGAGTCTTCTCGACGCGTTCCACTTCGGTAAGGTCATGGAGCAGGACCACAGCGCTGCCTGCGAGCATCGGTGCAACCGTTGTTTCATAGGTTCTTCCGGGAAGAATGTGCGCGCGGGTGGTGTGGATCTGGCGAGTTCGAATGGTCTCGCGGACGGCCAGAAGCAGATCAGGTTCGCGGATCGTCTCGAGCAGTGGCGCCTGCAAACGTACGCGGCCTGGCATCAGGCGGGTCATTGCGCCATTTACCCACTCCACGCGCTCCTCGCGATTCACAGCGATGACCGGAGCCTGCATGCTGTTCAGCACGGCTTCCAGTTGCTGTCGGCTTGATTCGATCTCGCTAAAGCTCTGTTCGAGGCGCTCGGCTGTCGTGTTTAGCGCCATGGCCACGCGCGCAATTTCGTCGGCGCTATCGACCTCAATGCGTGCAGAAAGATTGCCGGCAGCAATGCGTTCCGCAAAACTCACGATGCGTTGCAGGCGGCGAGAGATCAGCACCGCAGCCGCGGCAGCGAGAATTATGGCGATGAATAGAGCAAGGAGTGATCCCCGGATGAGTGAACTTTGGATTCCTGCAGAACTTTCTTTAATAGCAGCGAGTGGATATGCGAGGCGGACCGCGCCATTCTTTACCGGCGCAGCAGTGTAGAGGAAATCGATCCCCAAGGTCTTGCTCGTTCGGCTAGCTTCTCCCTCTGTGCCCTTCAGCGCAGCCACGAATTCCGGACGTTGGGCATGATTCTCCATGGTCTCTGGATCAGCTTCGGAGTCGGCCAGGACTTTCCCATTTCGGTCAATGATGGTGGCGCGCGCCTTCGTTGCTTCGCTCACCTGCTTGACCATCTCTCCTAATGGATGCGACGTGTCGTTCTCAACGCGATAGGCGAATAGCCGAGTTTCTTGCTGAAGGGACTTTTCTACCTGAGAAGTGAGTGACTGCGTCCACGCTCTGCGGATCTCAAGGTTGAGGACGAATGTCCCCGCGAGAATCACGGCGATGAACGCGCCCAGCACTTTGAAGAAAACGCTACTCTTCACTTAGGAGCCTCGAAGCGATATCCCACTCCGCGAAGGGTGCGAAGATAACGAGGATTCTCAGGATCCTGCTCAATTTTCTCGCGAATCCGACGCACGTACACGTCGACCGAGCGGAGTGTTACATAGCTGGTGTCGCGCCATACCGCATCGAGCAACTGCTCCCGGGTGAAGACTCTTCCGGGGCGAGAGGCCAGGTACTCGAGTAGTCGGAATTCAGTTGCAGTAGTGGTCACCGCCTTACCCTGAACCTCCACGCTCATCGCCCCTGAATCGATCTCAAGCTCGCCCATGCGAATCTTCTGTTGCGCTAGCGGCGGCTCGAAGCGGCGCAGCACCGCCTTCACGCGCGCGACCAGTTCACGCGGACTGAACGGCTTTGTAATGTAATCGTCCGCTCCCAGGTCGAAACCAGCTAATCGATCCACTTCTTCTGTCTTCGCCGTAAGAAAAATTACTGGGATGGGAGCGAGTTCGCCCGTGGCACGAATCTGTCGGCACAGCTCCATGCCGTCCTCGCCGGGAATCATGATGTCGAGAAGGAACACTGATGGATGTTGGCGCGTAGCCTCGGCAATCACACCCTTCGAACTTGGGAAAACACGCGTCGCGATTCCCGCGCCTTCAAGGTGATGTTTCACTAAACGCGAGATATCAGGATCGTCTTCGACGACAAAAATCGTGCGCTTCACACGCGTATTCTAGCCGGAGCAGATTTCATCCATGCGTCGGCCCCTGTCAATTTCGCCGGTATTTGTATTAACAAATTGTTAATTTTGCCGCCCGATAGGGAGGCAGGTCGCTCCATTAAGTGCTTTGTTTTCTTACTTGACGTTTTTTCCTCCCGGCGTAAGATGGCGTTCACAAAAACGCGGGCGCGTTGCCTTCGGTAGAATGAATCCGCGTCGACAGTCAACCTAGGAACAAGGACCGAGGCCATTCTATGACCGAGAATAACCCTGCCTATTGCTGCGAATGCGCGAAGATTGACTCAAAGACTCCCGGTTGCAGTCACCGGGCGCGCTACTCAGTGGACGTGCAGGTGGTTCACGACAGCCTGAAAGATGTTCATCTCTGCCCGGATCACCTCGCGATGCTGTGGTCGGCATTGAGAAATCCCGTAGTGCATTCCCCAATTACCGTGAAGGGTTTTGCGCGGATGCACGCGCAGTAACACTTTCTTCTCACTTAACCCGTATTAACTACAGGCCTCCTGATCGGAGGTCTTTTGTTTTGCCCGCCCGGAAACCTTAGACATCGTTCTTGGATCACTGCTCGCCCGTCCCATAAGTCGCAGACTTTTCACACAATGTTTAAGCCGCCGTAATACAGCGTTTACTGCGCAGTCACACCCATTCTGTAGCGTGACTTTTGCCGTGGAAGCGACGCTCATGAATGCAGATGTGGGAACAGTGCAGGGAACCGAGAGGCGCGCAGTGGCCGCAAAAATGGCTGTCCGACCTGGAGTGATTTTCGTTCTCGAAGACGATCCGGACATCCTCCGACTCATCCAGCATCACCTGAAGGCGGCCAACTTCGACGTGGTTGGCTTTGGTTCCTCTTCGGGAATGCTGGAGCAGGCAGCTCGAGTGCAGCCGATTCTTTTCATCCTCGACATCATGCTGCCTGGAGAAAGCGGACTCGATGTTTGTCGACGTATTCGTCAGAGCCACAAGCTAGAGATGACGCCGGTCATGTTCTTGACGGCTAAAGGGGAAGAGTCGGATCGCGTTGCAGGTCTCGAACTCGGCGCAGACGATTACATCGTGAAACCCTTCAGTCCGCGCGAACTCGTCGCTCGAATTCGTGCCGTCCTTCGTCGAACTCAGCGACCGGAGAAGCCTGCAATCATCCGGGTCGGAGAGCTTGAGATTAATGGCGAGGCGATGAGTATCTCTGTTGGCGGACAGCTTGTGAGCACAACGCCGACGGAGTATCGACTACTGGAATATTTGGCATCGCATGCCGGCCGAGTCTTTACGCGTGATCAACTGCTTGATGCCGTTTGGAGAGACTCTCATTTCGTCACTTTACGATCGATCGACGTATTCGTCCGTCGCCTACGCGAGAAGATAGAACCCGATCCCGAGCGTCCCGTGTACTTGAAGACGGTACGCGGTGTGGGTTACCGATTTGATCGCAGTGCCGACACGGCTGCATAGTTCTCGCATTTGTCGACATTTCAACTAGCCGAGTAGCGTCCTGCCACTAAAGTGGTATTCGTTCTGACCTGCCCGCAGTTTTAACCTCCCCAATCCCTCATTTTTGTTCGTGAATCCCGGATTCGAAAGAGATTCACAGCGCAAACTCCGTAAAATCAAAAGGGTAACGCGTTTCACATCGCGAAAAGGTTACTTAACATTCCTTTACAATTGGTGGGCGATGTGGCATTTTTGAACACCCTCAGAAACATGACCGCACCGGTGGCATTGGAAACACGCCGTACGACCCCTAAAAACTTTCGCAGACTATCCTCAGTACAGGATAAGAGCAGAATGCTCGTAGGAGAACCTGGATAACCATGTGTGGAATCGCAGGATTCACTCATGTTGGCAAACGTCTTCCTGGGGAAGTTCTGAGTTCGGCCCTCAACGCCATCATTCATCGCGGTCCAGACCATCAGGGATGTTTTGAATCAGCGCATGTGTCGCTTGGCGCGACGCGATTAAGAATCCTCGATCTCGTCGCCGGGGATCAGCCGCTGAAGAGTCCTGATGGCGATGTAGTTCTCGTCTTTAACGGAGAAATCTTCAATCATCAGGAGCTGCGTTCCCAGCTCCAGCAGTGTGGCTTCCGCTTCCAAACTCGTTGCGATACCGAAGTAGTCTTGAACGCTTTTCTGCGCTGGGGTGATTCCTGTTTTGAGCGGTTTCGCGGAATGTTTTCCGTCGCTGTCTGGATTCAGTCACAGCGGCGCCTGATCCTCGCACGCGATCGTATGGGGATCAAACCTCTTTATTACCGTCTGCATGAGGGCGAGATTTTCTTTGGCTCGGAGCTGAAGTGCATCTTTGCTCATCCGGATGTACCTCGACAGATATGCTTCGACGCCATGGATGCCTACCTAAGCGTGAACTATGTGCCGGCGCCGCACACACTTGTTGAAGGCATCGTGAAGTTAATGCCTGGGCAGATGCTCGAATGGCAGTACGGCGGCGCTCGTGTGGTTGACTTTGCCAAACCAGCCCGTCGCAGCGCTCCTCGAACGATTGATGACGCGTGTGGGGAACTGGGCGAACTGCTTTCAGAAGCAGTCCGGGAGCAGCTTGTTACTGACACGCCGGTAGGTATTTGGTTGAGCGGAGGAATCGATTCGTCTTCGGTGCTGCACTACGCGGCTCAGCAGAGTGACAAACCGGTCAAGACTTTTTCCATTACGTTCAAGGGAAGTTCAGGAGATGAGAGCGCGCACATCCGGCGCGTAAGTGAGCACTACGGAACCGAGCACGTTGAGTTCGATCTGAATCCTGAGATGGATCTTGCCGGCGCGATCCATGAACTAGCCTATTACTCGGACGAGCCCAGCGCAGATGCCGGAGCTTTACCCACCTGGTTTCTTTCACAACTCACGCGCCAACATGCAACCGTAGCTCTGAGCGGCGAGGGCTCCGATGAACTCTTCGCCGGATATCTCACTTACCAGGCCAATCAGTACAGCGCCACTGCTCGGCGCTTGCCGTGGTTCTTGCGGAGAGCGGCGCTGGCATGTGCGATGGGATTGCCGGTGCAGGATGGGCGGATCAGCTTCGAGTACAAAGCCAAGCGGTTTTTTGAGGGCTGCCTGCTCTCTCCCGAATTGGCACACATATTCTGGAACGGAACGCATTCCGAAAAAGAGAAACAGGCGATTTACCTGTATTCAAAGCCCGATAGTGTCTGTGATTGGGTCTCACAGATGCGCCGAGGTGTCGGGTTGCAGCGATACTTGGATTTCGACCAGCGCTATTACCTGGCTGACGATATTCTATATAAGGTGGATCGCATGAGCATGGCTCATGCTTTGGAAGTGAGGCCTCCGTTCCTCGATCCCCGCATTGTCGACTTTGCCGCGTCATTGCCAGACGAGTTCAAGCTCAACGGACGTGCCTCCAAGTACGTCTTGCGTCGCTTGATGGCCGACAAGCTTCCCGCTCATGTGCTACATCGCTCCAAAATGGGATTTGACATCCCGGTGCACGACTGGTTCCGAGGACCACTACGACAGCTGCTGCTCGACACGCTGAGCCGTGATGCGGTCGAAGCAAGCGGACTGTTTCGTTGGCACGCAATTGAGAAGTTAATACAGAGACACTTAGACAGGAGAGAAAACGCTGGTTATCAGTTATGGGGACTCATGGTGTTGTTGATGTGGATGAAGCGCTGGAGTATCGAGCTGCCGGCGACGGATCAGGTGTCCGAGGTGCTCGTCGAAGACTTGGAGCTGGCGGAATCGTCATCGCCGCAGCTTGCCTTGTCTTCCTCGTAAGCATCGTTAGTCCCCCGCGGCTTATGGACGACGTCGACGCCGTCCAGGCGCAGATCGCACGCAACATGCTCGACTCCGGTGACTACGTCACCGCGCGGCTCGATGGCGTTCCCTACCTCGAAAAGTCCCCTCTCATCTATTGGATGATGGCCGCGTCGTACCGCGTCTTCGGCGTGCACGACTGGGCTTCGCGTATGCCTCTCGCTCTCAGCGTCATCCTGCTGTGTTGGATCACGTATCGTTTCGCGCGATGGGCGTTCCATGGATCCGCTGCGCTCTATTCCGGAGTCGCCCTTGCCACCTGCGTTGGTCTGTTTCTCTTCACCCGCATTCTGATTCCCGATGCGATTCTGTCTCTCACAATCACTGGTGCAATCTGGATGTGGCTGCGCCTCCTTGATCCTGACGAAACCCCTCTCCTCAGATATGCCATCGTTCTCGGAGCCGGTCTCGGAGTTGGACTGCTGCTCAAAGGATTGATCGCAGTAGTTTTTCCTATTCTTGCCGGGCTGGCGTACATGGCGTGTACGCGACAATTGTTCACTTGGGGCTCGTGGCGCCGATTACATGTTTTTTCCGTTCTGGGAATTGCAATCCTTATCGCTGCTCCCTGGCACATTCTGGCAACGCTGCGTAATCCACCGTTTCTGGCGTTCTCTCTACACAGCGGGCCAGGGGAGTACAGAGGCTTCTTCTGGTTCTACTTCTTTAATGAGCACCTGCTGCGCTTCTTAAATCTGCGATATCCGCGTGACTACAACACCGTGCCACGCGCACTCTTCTGGCTGCTCAACCTTGCGTGGCTGTTTCCGTGGACTGCCTTTTTGCCGGCTGCTGCAAAGCTTTCCTATCGGCCGGTTTCACGTGCAGGCCGCGTGCGACTCATGGCTTTGTGCTGGATTGGGACAGTGATGGTCTTCTTCACTTTCTCAACCACGCAGGAGTACTACTCGATGCCGATCTATCCGGCCCTGGCGTTGTTGGTCGGATCGGCTCTAGCATCTGAAGACTCACGCATTCGCACTGGAATCCGCACGCTCCAAGTTGTATTCGCCATGCTTTTCGTAGTGCTGGCGACGGTGTTGCTGATGGTGGGGAATAAGCCCGCTCCCGGCGACATCTCGCAGGCGCTGGTGCAACATCCGGAGCTATACACACTTTCGCTAGGCCACTTTGGCGATCTCACACTGAGCGCATTTGCTTATCTGAAATTGCCTCTGGCAATCGCCGCTTTTGCATTCGGAATCGGATTGGTGGGAACGACGCTTTTCCGAAACGCAGCTTCGCTGAAGAAGCCAGTCATAGTGATCGCCGCGTCGATGATTTTGTTTTTCCAGGCTGCGCGAGTGGCACTTGTGCGGTTCGATTCATATCTGGGTTCTTATCCATTGGCAGAGGCACTTAAGCAGAGTCCTCCCGGACAGTTGATTGAAGCTGATGCCTACTACGCGTTTTCTTCGGTCTTCTTTTATACGAATCGTACCGCGCTCTTGCTAAATGGCCGCAGAGACAACCTGGAATACGGCTCGTATGCTCCCCGCGCTCCGCAAGTTTTCATCGACGATCAGGGATTTCAGTCGCGATGGTCACAGCCCTCGCGCTGGTACCTGCTGGCTTACGGCACTGATGTGCCGCACTTGGAGCGGTTGGTAGGCGCCTCGCGAATGCATGTTGTAGCTCGGAATGCCGATAACTACTTACTGACGAATTTACCGATTCAATGAGTAGTCCTATGCAGCAGTGGCTGGAATGTTTTCGTCTTGCGATAGCGGCCCTGAAAGCCGACAAGGTGAAGGCATGTCTTACCACGTTAAGCGTTCTCATCGGAAGCGCTTCACTTGTGCTGGTGTTAACGGTTGCTGGGACCGGCAAGCGCTACATCGTTTCTCGCATCGAAGGGATCGGTGCAAATCTTGCCTACGCCACGTTGGATCGGAATGGAAGTCCAGTCGTCCTGCAGGACGAACTTGAGATGGGCGACTTAGAGGCGATTCGTAAGCTACCGAACATCCTTGCGGCCGCTGGAACCTACGACTTGCCAGTGGATTTTCAGATCAGTGGCAGGCCTCGCCGTGCCCGACTGGTTGGGGCAACCCGCGACTTTCTCAGGATTCGAAATCTGCAAATCACTTCGGGTCGCTATTTCGACGAACAGGATTTTCTTTCCCGAGACAAGGTATGCCTTGTGACTGATCCGATTGCCGAAAGGAATCCCAGTCTGCAACTCGGAGAAACCTTGCGCATCGATCAGTTCCGCTGCACGGTGATTGGGACCTTTACTGAGGGAGTACCTACGTTCGGTCAAGCAGAGATTCAGGCCGAGACCATTTTGGTTCCGTTTCCCTTAGCGAGACTGATTACCGGCGAAGCTTTCCTGCAAGTGATCTACGCTCAGGCCTACTCGTCGACGGAAGTTCACATGCTAACCTCCGCAATGAAGGAGGTCCTCCAGGCTCGCCACCGACGCGAGGCCCGGTACAACGTCGAAAATCTCTCGTCTTTGCTTGAGACCGCTGGGGACATTTCGCTGGCCATGACTCTCGTGCTGCTTGCCGTTGGATTGGTTACGCTCACCGTAGGTGGAACAGGAATCATGAACATCATGCTTGCAAACATCGCCGAGCGTAAGCAGGAAATCGGCTTACGCAAAGCGCTCGGAGCCAAGTCGTCAGAGATTCGCCTTCAGTTCCTGATGGAAGCGATTTTCATCAGTTCGGCAGGTTCAGTAGCTGGTGCTATTTGCGCAATTGCGCTGGTCATTTCTGCAACGGCATTTTTCAGGGACTTTGTAAATCTGGATGTCTCGTGGTCTTCAGTTGTCTTCGCGCTGCTGGTCTCGAGCGCGGTGGGCCTGCTCTTCGGGTACCAGCCGGCAAGTCGTGCGGCTGGATTAAATCCTGTCGAAGCGCTACGGACTGAAGCGTAAGAAATACATTCGAACTTATTTTGAGCTGTCGGCCCTCGGGCCGCAGCGTGTCTCTACTAGAAGGTTCTCCAAGAATCAGGGGCCGGCCAGGGGATCTGCTTTTGGCTTGAAGTGCTTGCAGAAAAGCAGACACCCCGCGCCGCAACAGCCGAAATGCTCGGGTCCTTAACAACCTCCCGGCTGCGCGAGGGATGACAGTTTCAAAAGAAATTGGTGGCGGAACTTGAGTGTTGCGGTCTTGCGTAAGTCAAGTCCTCTACTGCACCCCCGCCGTGAACACTTCCTCCATCCTCAACCCACTCCCACAAACCTGCAGATTGTTGCGGCTGTCAGTCCATATGGGATGTGAGACCCCGCCGAAGGAAACTAATCCCGCGTAATCGCCTTGCTGGTTGCCATAGTTAATCGCAGAGCAGGGAAACACACCATTGCAGTCATGCTCATTCGAACTGACCGATGAGACGCGGGTGTTCGGCCGCCTCCAGTTCACGCCGCCGTCTTCGGACTGCGTGAAGTAGATGTCTGTCTGGAATCGACTGCCGGTCTGATCATTGCGCGTGTCATAAAAGGAAACGTTCACACTGCCGTCAGCAGGATCAACCGAGAGCCAGTGATTGAAGCGATCCACAAGTCCGAGGGAGTCCGTCACCGACTGTCGGGCAGACCACGTCGCGCCGTTGTCGTCGGAGAATGCCGTGAAGATGTCTGTTGTGCCGAGTGCGGTGATGTCCATCCACGAGCAATGCACCCGGCCATTGTGAGGACCGCCACTACGATCGGTATCACAAGCTGGATATTCCAGCGCTCCTCGAAATGATTCGGCGGGAATGGCAATAGCGAACGGCAGAGTCTTAAAGGAGACCACGCTGGGAGTCCCCCAAGTGTTGCCGCCATCGAAAGAGCGGTTGACGATGATCGCGTTGGCTAAGAAATCGTTCCAGGCGACATACAACTCGCCGTGCGGTCCGACAAAGGGAACAGCTCCAATGGATCTTCCCGGACCATGCGGGTCGTCCGCGCGGTTAACCGTGAACGTCGCTCCATGATCGCTCGAGTGCGCGACGCGGATTCCTCCCGCGCCCGAACCGCCACTCGCCGCGTCCCAGGCTACGTAAACATTGTCCCGAAATGGGCTAATTAAGGAGCGATCAGCCGTAATCATCGGCTTGTCGTTGAAGTGGTTCGAGCCGCCGGAGAAGCTGAAGAAGGTGGCGCCGCCAAAGGTCTTTCCGCCGTCAGTGGATTTGGCTACCGCCAGCTCAGTTCCGTTGATGCCGTTGCCACTGCCGAAGAATACGACAATGTAGCTGTAGAAAAGATTTCCTCTAGTGTCGAATACCAGGCTGGGATCGGATCCAAAACGGGAACCATTGGAAGTGTTGAGAGGGGGAGGAAGCGGCGCGTCCACTCCGGTCCACGATGCTCCATTATCGAACGAAGAATAAGCGCGCATCGGATCGCGAAAGATCTCGTTCGAGCCTCCCGCAAGGTTTGTCGGGTTGCCGATATTTACAGTGATGTAGGTCTCACTCTGCGGACCGCACTCGTTGGAAACATCGACGTTTGGACCGACAGCAGCGGACTTAATGCTCCCAGCATTCGGACTTGCCGGGTGCGTCGAAAGATACTGGTATTTGTTCCACCAGCTCGGTTTGTCTGGCGTGTTGTTTTGGC
>Ga0126384_10001121_pt1 | contig 15693 bp, 11 predicted proteins | sample PanSoiMetPlot_36_FD_92543 | JGI IMG/M metagenome (GOLD analysis project Ga0126384, IMG submission 92543) | Tropical forest soil microbial communities from Panama - MetaG Plot_36 | ecosystem: Environmental > Terrestrial > Soil > Tropical forest > Bulk soil | place: Panama | collected 2016-02-17 | reverse complement strand
CGGAGACAACTCGCAGCTGACGATCGAGTTGATCGCGCCGATCGCGATGGAGAAGGGATTGAGGTTCGCGATCAGGGAAGGCGGGAGAACGGTCGGAGCGGGGACAGTCTCCGAGGTGATCGAATAGGAATCTACGAATTGCCGATGTACCGTAGACTGACCAGTCTGCGGATTCTGTAAATCGGAATCTATGATCCGCAGACTGGACAGTCTTCGGTACATCACAATCGGCAATCATAAATCGGCAATAGTTGGGGAGTTATGCCAAGAGATAACATCACGCTTCAGTGCACCGAATGCAAAAATCGGAATTACGTCACGACTAAGAATAAGAAAAAGACACCGGATCGCCTTGAGTTCAAGAAGTTTTGCAGAAAGTGCAGGAGCCACACGGCACACAAGGAGACAAAGTGATTGGATTGTCGATTGTCGATCACCGATTTTCGATTGAAAACATGTTTAAATCGGCAATCGTAATTCGGCAATCGGAAGTCCAACCAGGGGTATAGTGTTAGCGGCTAGCACGGCGGTCTCCAAAACCGTAAGGCCGGGTTCGAATCCTGGTACCCCTGCCAATTTGTTCGAGGTTGCGGGAGGGGACGCGAGGTAGGGTCATGAGTCGAGTAACAGAGTTTACAGACGAAGAAGAGCCACGAGAAGAACGAGAAGAACGAGAAGATCGCGAAGTTAGTGGCGAGGGTAAATCCGCCCTCAAAATGCCGCAACTCTCGTTCGGTGGCCGAATTCGAGAGTTCTATCATGCGATCAAGCTGGAGATGGCGAAGACCACCTGGCCGACCCGCAGCGAAGTCTGGAGCACAACTGTCGTGGTGCTGATTGCGATTGTATTCTTCGGATTTTATTTGTGGGGCGTTGATCGACTCGTAACCGTCGGATTCGAAGCGCTGGAGAAGGCGATCAGGTAAGCAAGAATGCTTATGCCAAAGAACTGGTACATCATCCATACATACTCGGGCTACGAAAAGAAGGTGAAGGAGTCGCTGCAGTCGAGGATCCAGGCCTACGATATGGGGGATCAAATCTCGCAAGTGCTGGTGCCGACCGAAACCGTTGTAGAGATGCGAGGCTCAAAGCGAGTCGAGACATCACGGATGTTCTTCCCGGGTTACGTTTTGGTTGAGATTGAAACCGATGAAAAGGGCGAAGTAGGCGAAAAGGTCTGGCACATTATCAAATCTACCCCGAAGGTTACCGGCTTCGTCGGCGGTCAGAAGCCGACTCCGCTCACCCCGGACGAGGTTGATCAGATCGTGCACCATGTGACCGAAGCTGCCGAAAAGCCGAAGCCGAAGCATACATTCCAGCACAATGAGCACGTAAGAATACTCTCTGGCCCGTTCAGTGGATTTACCGGTCAGGTTGAAGAGATCAATCCGGATAAGGGCGTGTTGAAGGTCATGGTTACGATCTTCGGGCGCTCGACTCCGGTAGAACTGAATTTCTTAGACGTCGAGAAATTGACTTTCTCGGAAGAAGAGTAAGAACAGGTTCTGGTTTGTTGGTTTATGGTTTCTGGTCTCGATCAGGTCGGTTGTTCTTGAGAGAGAAGCCAAACAGAAACTAGAAGCCAGGAATTAGAAACCGGATTTCGGGGAGAGCGCGCATCGCAAGGTGCGGGCTCGCAAAGGACCCAAATATGGCAAAGAAAATAACTGCGTACATTAAGCTCCAGGTTCCAGCCGGCAAGGCTAATCCCGCACCTCCAATTGGTCCCGCACTCGGTCAGCATGGCGTGAACATAATGGAGTTTTGCAAAGCGTTCAACGCAAAGACATCGAACGTCGGAGATATGACTATCCCGGTGGTTATAACTGTCTATGCAGATCGCTCGTTCACGTTTATCACCAAGACGCCGCCGGCGGCTGATCTTCTGAAAAAGGCCGCGGGAATTGACAAGGGATCGGCCCGGCCCAACCGCGACAAAATCGGACGCATCACCCGCAAGCAGATCGAGGAGATCGCTAAAACAAAACTACCGGATCTGAACACGACTTCGGTCGAGTCAGCAATGCGCACGATCGAGGGCACTGCGAGGAATATGGGTCTCGAGGTGGTTGATTAAATCGTATTCAATCCAGCTTGACCCCTCTTGCTTTGGTAGCTCAGGTCGTAACACAGAGTGGAGTTCTGCGGTCGTTCAGAGGGGTTGAGCGGGAACAAGGGAGTGGCAAAACCTGCCACGTTATTTACCTGGGAGAATAAACATGTCAGGAAAGAAATATCAGGCAGCGGCAGCACAAGTCGATAAGAGTCGCGTTTATTCTATCGACGAAGCTGTCGAGCTTACAAAGAAGGTAGCGTTTGCGAAGTTCGACGAAACTGTCGAACTCGGAATGACGCTTGGCGTTGACCCGCGCAAAGCGGACCAGCTGGTTCGTGGAACGGTGGTGCTTCCACATGGCCTGGGCAAGTCGAAACGCGTCGTTGTGATTTGTTCGGCTGAGAAGGTTCAGGAAGCTCGAGATTCGGGAGCTGACGAGGTCGGTGGCGATGACATCGTAAATCGAATCAAGGGCGGATGGGTTGACTTCGACGCGTTGATCGCTACGCCGGATATGATGCGATCAGTTGGGCAACTCGGAAAGATTCTCGGACCACGCGGCCTCATGCCTAACCCGAAGACTGGAACCGTTACTGCCGATGTAGAACGCGCGGTTCGCGAGACAAAGGCGGGCAAGATCGAGTTTCGGGTCGATAAGACCGGGGTTATACACGCTCCGGTAGGAAAAGTGAGTTTTGAGAAGGAACGGCTCGCCGAGAATACGAAGACATTGATTGATGCAGTAATGCGCGCGAAACCTTCGGCGGCGAAGGGCAAGTACGTTAAGAACGCGACGATTTCATCGACAATGGGCCCGGGCATAAAGCTGAACACGGCAGAGTTTTAATAGGAACCTATAGGACCTATATGACCAATAGGGCCTATTAAAGAGGATTGAATCGTGAAGACAAAACTTCAGAAAGAAAAAGAGATCGAACTTCTTCATCGCGAGTTCGAGGAATCACCGAACGCTTTGCTCGTCGGATTTCAGGGAATCACGGTATCCGCCGATGAGCGCCTCCGCCGCGAGCTCCGTCAGGCCAACATTTCGTACCGCGTAGTGAAGAACACGCTGGCGATTCGAGCAGCCAAAGGCACGGCGATCGAGCAGGTGACCGACAATTTCGAAGGCGCTACTGCGGTGGCATTGTCAAAGAATGATCCGGTAACGCTTGCGAAGTTGCTCTCAAAGTGGGCCAAAGAGAGTCCGGTGTTTTCTTTCAAGGCGGCGGTAGTCGAAGGAAAAGCAATTGACGTAAAGAACATTGAGTCACTTTCCAACCTGCCGTCAAAGGAAGAGTTAATTTCGAAGGTAATGTTCCTGATGAACAGCAGCGCACAGCGTCTTGCTGTTGTTACTGCGGGAGTCGCGCGGAATTTGGTGGTTGTTTTGGATCAGATACGCGCTCAGAAGGAATCGCAGGGGTAAGAGTCGAATTACGAGCGAGTCGGATGGAGCGCTGATCCGACGGGGCGTAATTCACAGTCGGGTTCGAGCTTGTGGAGGCTCGGGTTCGGTTGTCGCAGTACTAACGCCGCTTTTGTAATGTCAGTGAGGCGGCTCGTATGACGCGCAACGATCGGAGATGCGCCGGGTGTTGCGGTCGGAAGAGTGAAGTACGAAGCACGTGCTTCACGCGCCAGGATTAAGAGGAGACGAAACTCATGTCAGAGAAGCTTCAGGGAATAGTAGACCAGGTGAAAGACCTCACATTGTTGGAGGCCTCACAGTTGGTCAAGATGATGGAAGAGACGTTCGGCGTTTCGGCCGCGGCCGCAGCAGTGGCTGCTGCACCAGCAGCGGGTGCCGGCGCGGCTGCGGCTCCGGCTGCTGAAGAGAAGGACGAGTTCGACGTGATGCTGACGGGTATGGCCGATCCCGGCAAGAAGATCGGCATCATTAAGGTTGTCCGCGAGATCACCGCTCTTGGGTTGAAGGAAGCCAAGGACCTCGTTGAGGCTGCGCCGAAGGCAGTGAAGGAAGGCGTTCCGAAGGATGAGGCTGAGGCGCTCAAGAAGAAGTTAACGGACGCCGGCGCAACTGTTGAATTAAAGTAGAATAGGTCCTACCGGTCCTATAGGTCTTATTATTTTAGGTCCTATTTTGACCCAGCGCTTGACCGATGAGCGAATCGTTGTGTAGTATCGAGTCATAGCAACGTATAGGGGCGGCGACGAGAATAAAGTTTATTTGGCGCTTAAAAACACGCGAAGATCGCGGTTGGAGAAGGTGTCTCCGGCCGTTCTTCGCCTTTGTATTAGCGAATTTAGAGCTTGCAGCGGGTTCCGATCAGACCGGGTCTGAGAGATTTCCTCGCGTGAACTACCCCGTTTTGCGTGGAACAAATCCTCTGGCGACACCCTGGGATTGGTGCGGCCTCGCTGCAAGCTTTTTCCTGCCTTCTAATCGAGGAGAGATATGTCAGCACTAGCGAATACCGGAAACGGCGTAGGCCGAGAGCGTTATGATTTTTCCCGAATAAAAACAGCGATAAGAATTCCAAACCTGATAGAGGTTCAGCGACAGTCCTACAACCGCTTTTTGCAAATGGATCTGCTCCCAGCGGAGCGTGAAAATACCGGACTTCAAGCGGTGTTCAGATCTGTATTTCCGATTACCGATTTTCGCGAAACCTCTCAGCTCGAGTTTGTCGAATACTCAATTGGCAACTGGCAGTGTAAGTGCGGACAGCTCGAAGGACTCTATCACCTGCGCACAAACTGCCGGTCCTGTGGCGCAATCCTGCGAGTAAATCCTTACGCTGCGGAAGAACAAACCTGTTCTCAATGCGGAACAACCAACACCGTCTCGCCGGTGCTTTGCGATAACTGTGGCGAGCCGGTCACGTTACAACACAAGCATTCGGAAAAAGAGTGCCAGGAAAAATCAATGACCTTCGCGGTCCCGCTTAAGGTCAAAATCAGATTGACTGTATGGGACACCGACGAGGACACCGGCCAGAAATCGATCCGCGACATCAAAGAAGAAGAAGTGTTCTTTGGCGAGATTCCGCTGATGACCGACAACGGGACATTCATCATCAACGGAACCGAGCGGGTTATAGTAAGCCAGCTGCATCGGTCTCCAGGGGTCTTCTTCGAAAAGGAAAACAACAACACATATTATCTCGCGAAGGTTATTCCATATCGAGGTTCGTGGGTTGAATTCGAATACGACACCAAGAACCTGCTCTACGTGCGCATCGACCGCAAACGCAAGTTCCTCGGCACGGTCTTCCTGCGGGCGCTCGGGCTGATGGAGAAAATCGATATCGATCGCGTTGGAACCGATTCGCATCTGGAAGATGAGATTAAACGGGCGAGCTTTACCGATGCCGAAGTGCTGCGGATGTTCTACTCCGCTCAGAAAGCTACGTTAAAGGATGGCCATCTGCATTTTGAGCCTTCTGATGGGCTGGTGGGGCTACACCTGGCTGAATCAGTGGAAGACCGGGCCGGTGAAACGGTAGTGCGCGGCGGGTCGCACGCTAAGAAACTAACCAGGCGCGATATCGAGGCGCTCCGCAAAGCAAAGATTAAGTCAGTTACCGTGGATCCTCAGGAGATTGAAGGCGCGTTCCTCAACGAGGATGTCATCAACACCGAGACCGGCGAGGTGATTGCCGAAGCTAACACCGAGCTTACGTCTCGCGAGTGGCAGCAGATCGCGGAATCCGGCGTGAGTGAGGTCGAAATCATCTTCCCCGAGCGAGATGATGTGGGCGTGGTCATCAGCCAGACTCTCAAAAAGGACTCCGTCAAGACGCCTCGCGATGCGATCCTCGAGATCTATCGCAAGATGAGACCCGGGGATCCTCCGACGATACTCACCGCCTGGAACCTGTTCCGCGGGATGTTCTTTGATGAACGTAAGTTCGATTTCTCGCGCGTCGGACGCTTGAAAGCCAACATAAAACTCGGGAGGAACGAGCGCGAGCGTCTGGATCAACAGACCCTTTCGACCCGGGATTTCGTCGATGTGATCGGCTATGTGCTCAAGATGCGCAAAGGCATCGGCGAAGCGGATGACATCGATCATCTGGGAAACAGACGAGTGCGGGCGGTTGGTGAGCTTCTCGAGAATCAGTTCCGGATCGGCCTCGTTCGAATGGAACGAGCCATCAAAGAGAAGATGTCGATCCACCAGGAGATGCAGACCGCGATGCCTCGCGATCTGATAAACGCTAAACCGGTTACCGCAGCGGTTCGCGAGTTCTTTGGTTCGTCACAGCTGTCTCAGTTCATGGACCAAACAAATCCGCTTTCGGAAATCACCCACAAGCGCAGACTGTCCGCGCTTGGGCCGGGAGGCCTGTCGCGCGAACGGGCGGGGTTCGAAGTTCGTGACGTCCATCCGACTCACTACGGCCGGATCTGTCCGATTGAAACGCCGGAAGGTCCTAACATCGGGTTGATCTCGTCGCTGTCGTGTTTCGCCCGGATCAATGAATTTGGGTTCATAGAGTCGCCTTATCGCAAGGTGGAGAATGGGCGCGTGATCGACTACGTTCGAGTCACGTCGGCGGGTGACACGGAGTTCAACGCCGGTGACCACCTCCCGCGCGAACAGGTGGAGAAAGGCAACAAAAAATCGAGCGGGCAAGCGGCTGAGTATGAGCCGTACCCCTTCTATCTTTCCGCATGGGAGGAGGATCGCTACACGATTGGCCAGGCCTCTGTTGAAGTCGACAAACAGGGTCACGTGGTGCAGGAACGTACCTGGTCAAGAAAGGCCGGCGAATTCAAGTTCTCTGAACCTGCTGAGCTCGATTTCATCGATGTCAGCCCGAAGCAACTGGTGTCGGTTGCGGCGTCTTTGATTCCATTCCTGGAAAACGATGACGCGAACCGCGCTTTGATGGGTTCCAACATGCAACGTCAATCGGTGCCCTTGCTGCGGGCAGAGGCTCCGCTGGTCGGAACCGGCATGGAAAAAGTCACCGCTCAGGATTCCGGCGCCGTGGTGATTGCGCGCCGCGACGGTGTGGTTGACTCGGTGGACTCAGAGCGAATCATTATCAGAGCCGAGCACGGAATTGCTGGCGGTACGACCTCTCGTGAGATAAACGCTGACATCTATCAGCTCACGAAGTTCAAACGGTCGAATCAGAACACCTGCATCAGTCAAAAACCGATTGTCCGCGAAGGCCAGCAGGTTAAGAAGGGTGACGTAATAGCCGACGGGCCCTGCACAAACATGGGCGAGCTCGCGTTGGGGCGTAACGTGCTGGTCGCGTTTATGCCGTGGCGCGGATACAACTTTGAGGACGCAATCCTTGTTTCCGAGAAGCTTGTAAAGGAGGACTCGTTCACTTCGATACACATCGAGGAGCTCGAGGTCGAGGCACGCGACACCAAATTGGGCCCCGAGGAGATTACAAGAGACATTCCGAACGTCTCCGAATCCGCCCTGCGAGATCTGGATGATTCTGGAATCATCAGGATCGGCGCGCAGGTTAAGCCCGGTTCGATTCTGGTCGGCAAGGTCACGCCGAAGGGCGAGACTCAGTTGACCGCTGAAGAAAAACTGCTTCGAGCGATCTTCGGTGAAAAAGCAGGTGACGTTCGCGACGCGAGCCTTACTTGTCCTCCTGGCATCGACGGCACTGTGGTCGATGTTAAGGTGTTTACTCGAAAGGGCGCTGAAAAAGACGAACGCTCTCTTTCGATCGAACGTGCCGAAGAAGAGAAACTCGAAAAGAATGTCAGAGACGAAGTTCGAATTCTCGAAGACGAACGCAACAAGAGAATCTTCGAGTTGCTTGAAGGTCAACGCCTTGCCGAGGACCTGACCTACAAGAACAAGAAACTGCTATCGAAGGGAGCAAAGCTTACCCTCGAGGATCTGCAGCAACTCGAACTTGGCGCACTGCGAAAGATCGAGATCACCAGCTCGCGTCTCGATGTGCAGACTGAAATTGCCGACATCGAACGCAGGACTGAGCGTCAAGTCAAGGTTCAGCAGCAGCTCCATCACGAGAACATCGATAAGCTAAAGAAAGGTGATGAGCTGCCGCCGGGCGTCATCAAGATGGTGAAGGTTTTCATCGCGATGAAACGCAAGCTGTCGGTCGGCGACAAGATGGCGGGTCGCCACGGTAACAAGGGTGTCATTGCCAGGATCCTTCCGGAAGAGGAAATGCCTTACTTGCCCGACGGAACGCCGGTCGAGATCGTTCTGAATCCGCTTGGAGTTCCTTCGCGTATGAACGTCGGTCAGATTTTGGAGACGCACCTCGGTTGGGCTTCCCGTCAGATCGGTCAGACTGTAGGTGAGCTGATCTCTGAGAATAAGGCCGATGCAATTCGAAAGGTTTATCACGAAGTCTTCACCAGTCCTGAGTGGCAGGAGCGGGTTGCCGCGATGAGCGATTCGGAACTGGTTGAGCACGCTCGGACAATCGTCGAAGGGATACCGTATGCATCGCCGGTGTTCGACGGAGCACGGGAAACCGAAATCAAGAAGTTGCTTGAGTACGCGGGGCTGCCGACTTCCGGCAAGACCATACTCTACGATGGAATGAGTGGCGATCCGTTCGAGCAGAAGGTTACCGTCGGCTACATCTATATGATGAAGCTGTCGCATCTCGTCGACGACAAGATTCACGCGCGGTCGATCGGGCCGTACTCGTTGATTACTCAGCAGCCGTTGGGTGGCAAAGCGCAATTCGGCGGCCAACGATTTGGGGAGATGGAAGTGTGGGCTCTGGAAGCTTACGGCGCCGCTCACATCCTGCAGGAGTTGCTGACAGCGAAGTCCGACGACGTTGCCGGTCGCTCGAAGATTTATGAAGCAATCGTTAAAGGCGAAGCGGATTTTGATCCGGGCGTGCCCGAGTCGTTCAACGTGTTGATTCGCGAGTTGCAATCGCTTTGTCTCGACGTTGAACTTATGCGGCGTCCTGAGGAAGAGCCAGAAATGGTAGCGGAATAGGTTAATTGCCGATTGCCGGTTTGCGATTGCCGATCTGGTTTTGCAGTTCGGCAATCAGCAAGACGGAACGAGAGATCGGCAGTCGGAAATCGCAAATCGGAAATCGAAAGTCGTCAATCGCAGATATCGAGGGGAATAGAGAAATGTTTAGGACACACCAAGAAAAGACGAGCCTGGCACCTGACTTTGAAGCTATAAGGATAAGTCTCGCTTCACCCGAGAAGATCCTTGGGTGGTCACACGGCGAGGTTACAAAACCCGAGACGATTAACTATCGAACATTTAAACCCGAACGCGATGGACTGTTCTGCGCAAAGATATTTGGACCGGTCACCGACTGGGAATGCTTGTGCGGAAAGTACAAGAGAATGAAGCACCGAGGCGTGGTGTGTGATAAGTGTGGGGTTGAGGTTACACAATCCAAGGTACGTCGCGAGCGGCTCGGTCACATAAAACTTGCAAGTCCTTGTTCACACGTTTGGTTTTTCAAAGGGCTTCCTTCGCGCATTGGACATCTTCTGGACATACCGCTGCGCGAGCTGGAGAAGGTCCTCTATTTCGAATCCTATATCGTTATTGATCCGGGAGAGGTGCCGGAGCTCAAGGAGCGCGAGCTGCTTCCGGATGATCGTTACCGACAGTTGATGCAGGAGTTTCCTGGACGCTTTCTTGCCAAAATGGGTGCGGAAGCAATCAAGGAGTTACTGCACAAGGTCGACGTTGAAGAACTGGCAGTCGAGATGCGTCAGAAGATGAAGGAAGAGACTTCTCAGCAGAAGAAGCTCAAGTACTCCAAGCGGCTTAAGGTCGTTGACGCATTTCGCAGATCCGGTAATCACCCGGACTGGATGATTCTTGATGTGATTCCGGTGATTCCGCCTGAGCTTCGCCCGCTTGTTCCATTGGACGGCGGACGCTTTGCTACGAGCGATTTGAACGATTTGTATCGCCGGGTAATCAATCGCAATAACCGGCTTTCAAAGCTGATCGAATTGAAGGCTCCTGAAGTGATCGTGCGCAACGAGAAGCGAATGCTTCAGGAAGCGGTCGACGCGCTGTTCGACAATGGACGTCGCGGTCGTGTGCTGCGAGGTGCTAATAACAGGCCGCTCAAATCGCTTTCGGATACGCTTAAAGGAAAACAGGGCCGGTTCCGGCAGAATCTTCTTGGCAAGCGCGTGGATTACTCCGGTCGTTCGGTGATCGTGGTTGGTCCCGAGTTAAAGCTGCATCAGTGTGGCTTGCCGAAGAAGATGGCGCTCGAGCTGTTCAAGCCATTTATTTACAATCTGCTTGAAAAGAAGCAATACGCAGCAACGATCAAACAGGCAAAGGAAATGGTCGAGCGGCAGGAGCCTGTGGTTTGGGACATCCTCGAAGAAGTAATTCGCGAGCACCCAGTGCTTTTGAACCGCGCGCCGACGCTTCACCGTCTGGGTATCCAGGCCTTCGAGCCGGTGCTGGTTGAAGGTAAAGCGATTAAGATTCACCCGCTCGTATGTACCGCCTTCAACGCCGACTTTGACGGTGATCAGATGGCTGTGCACATTCCGCTTTCACCGGAAGCACAGGTCGAGGCGAGCGTGTTGATGCTTGCGTCGAACAACATTCTTTCGCCTGCTAATGGACAGCCGATCGCCGTGCCTACCCAGGACATCGTTCTCGGCTGCTACTACCTGACGAAGGACAAGAAAGACGATAAGTACGCGGGACGGAAGTTTGCCTCAAGTGACGAAGTTTTGCTGGCTCTCGATGCTGCTGAGGTGCACACTCAGACGCCTATCAAGCTGTTGTTTTCCGGTGACATCATAGACCTTGAGCACGAGCGCGATGACCAGGATGTGATTCGCGCCACGGTACGACAGCTCAAGAATCGAGTCATCGACACAACCGTGGGCCGAGTGATCTTCAATGAACATATGCCTTCCGGAATGCCTTATGTGAACGGAACTTTGAAGAAAAAGGGACTGACCTCGCTGGTGAATTATTGTCACTTGAGGTTAGGTCACAGCGAAACGGTAAAGATGCTGGACAAGGTAAAAGACCTCGGGTTCCTGTTCGCAACTAAAGCAGGAATCTCAATCGGGGTTGACGACCTGGTAACTCCGCCGGCGAAAGCCGAGCTCGTTCAGCAGGCAAACCGTGACGTCGTTTCCGTTGAGAATCAGTACAAGGAAGGGATCATCACCAACGGTGAACGCTATAACAAAGTCATCGCAATCTGGTCCGAAGTGACTGAGAAGGTGGCCGAAGCAATGTTTAGCGAGATGAACCGGCGCGAGCAGGAATCAGGAGAGATGAACCCGATTCTGATCATGGCTGATTCCGGCGCCAGAGGCTCCAAACAGCAGATTCGGCAGCTCGCTGGTATGCGCGGTCTGATGGCAAAGCCTTCCGGCGAAATCATCGAGACCCCTATCCGGGCGAATTTCCGCGAAGGATTGAACGTTCTTCAATACTTCATCTCGACGCACGGCGCTCGCAAGGGTCTGGCGGATACCGCACTCAAGACTGCGGACTCGGGTTATCTGACTCGTCGATTAGTCGACGTGGCCCAGGATGTGATCGTCAGCGAAGCCGATTGCGGAACGATCAAGGGAATTTGGGCGACGGCGATCATCGAAGGCGGTGAGGAAATCGAGTCACTGCGAGACAGAATCATCGGTCGAGTCGTTCTCGACGACGTGCGCGACCCGATCACCGGTGATGTCATCGTTGAATCGAACGAGGAGATCACTGAGGACCTTGCCGGCTTGATTCAAACTGCTGGCGGAATTGAGCGGGTGCGAATTCGTTCGGTGTTGACTTGCGAATCACGTCGCGGTGTTTGCATCAAGTGCTACGGCCGCAACCTGGCGACTGGTCGAATGGTCGAGCTCGGCGAAGCAGTTGGCGTAATCGCCGCACAGTCGATCGGCGAACCGGGCACGCAGCTGACGATGAGAACGTTCCACATCGGCGGTGTGGCCGGTGGTGTCAGCGAAATCACCAAGCACGAAGCGATCGCGTCGGGCACGGTGAAGTTTGAAGACTTGAAGACGGTTCGCAACCGTGAGGGGGATCTGGTGGCGATGAACAGAAACGGCATCGTCGCTCTGATCGATGAACGCGGCCGCGAGCTCAAGCGGTATCAAATAAACTACGGCGCAACTCTTAAGGTGGCGGATGGCCAGAGCGTCGAGGAAGGTCAGGAGCTCGCAGAGTGGGATCCGTTCACCTTTGCAATCCTGACCGAAGAAGCCGGCACGGTGACCTTCAAAGATTTGATTGAAGGCGTAACCGTCCGTGAAGAGGTCGACGAAGTTACCGGTCTGTCACACCTGGTGGTAATCGATTCGCCGGATGAAAAACGCCAGCCCCGAATTGAAATTCGTGACGACAAGAACAAGGTTTTGAGAACCTATCAAATGCCGGTTCGGGCAAACCTGCTTGTTGTGGACTACGAAGAGTGGAAGAAAAAGCGAGGTGCTGGGGCTTCAAAGAGCCAGGAAGAGAAGGAGCACCTGCGGGTGGCTCCCGGCGATATTATTGCCAAGATACCCCGCGAGACCACCAAGACCAAGGACATCACCGGCGGTTTGCCCCGAGTAGTCGAGCTATTCGAAGCTCGCAAGCCTCGTGAAACCGCAGTTATGACCGAAATAGACGGAGTAGTGAAGTTCGGCCCAATCGTCAAGGGACTTCGGCGAGTTATCGTTGAAGCGCCTGATGGTGAGAAACGTGAGTACTCGATTCCTCGTGGCGTACACATAAACGTACAGGAGGATGACTGGGTCAGGGCTGGTGAGCCGTTGATGGATGGTCCCTTGAATCCGCACGATATTCTGGCTGTACGCGGGATCGAGGAACTGCAACGTTATCTTGTTAACGAGATCCAGGAGGTCTACCGGCTACAGGGTGTGAACATCAATGACAAGCACATCGAGGTAATCGTGCGACAGATGCTTCGGTGGGTTCGAGTCAAGGATGTTGGAGACACGGAGTTCCTGCTGGAAGATATGGTCGACCGGTTCCGATTCCAGGATGAGAACGACAGGGTCATCGCGGAGGACGGCACTCCGGCATCGATGGAACCGCTGCTTTTGGGTATCACAAAGGCATCGCTCTCAACTGAATCGTTCATTTCGGCAGCCTCATTCCAGGAGACCACTCGAGTGCTGACCGAGGCTGCGATCAGCGGCAAGGTCGACTACCTGCGTGGTCTGAAGGAAAACGTGATTATGGGACGGCTGATACCGGCGGGTACCGGAATGGAGTACTATCGCAGCATCAAGCTGGAGCCGGATCAGACAGTTGAGGAAGAAGAAGAGTTCGAGGCGACTGAAATTCCGGCAGCCGAAGATATTAAGGCTGAGGCTAAAGAAGTCGGCGATTAATACGGCCTGAGTCAAATGTTTTAGGGGATGAATACGATCTGTATTCATCCCCTTTGTTTTGTAGACCGAGAATTCAGAAGAGCATTGATCTTGATAAGGTCGATCACTTCGCGCTGACAGTTTCAGCAAGATCGGTCTGAGGTGTAAATGTGTAGCTGTTAAGATCTGCAAGCCACTCCGCGCTTTGACGTACCCCGCCGACCTCCTCAAACGAAAAGACCAGGACGACTTTGTTCTTTGTGCCTTTGACGGGGCGTACGGTCCAACCCTGATAAGAAACCAGGTTCTTGACTCTGCGCGAGGTCTCAAGCTCACGGGAGAGTCGGGCGTCGACGGTGACCTCCGGTTCATTTGAGGGCAGATGCCGGAGCTTTTCGAGTGCGGAGAGCACTACTCGTGGTTCGGCAGTTTCGGAATAGACCATCGGGACTACGAAGATGTAGAGCCCGACGCATAGAAGGGCCACGGAAGCCGCGACGCTTACGACGGACACGCGAAGATTCCTTGGCGGTTTTTTTGAAAGAGACTGTGGCCGCTTAACGCTTTTGGCTGGATGCTCGGTTCTGGCGCTTGGGCGATGAACCGAACGCCTGGGTTTGTGTGCAACTGGTTGTTTGTGTTCGGAGGAATTGGCTGACGTCCCTGCCGCAGCCAGCGGTTCGTTTTGGCCTTCGACGAATCCGCGTTTGGGTTTTGGCAGGCTGCAGTAAGGACAGTACAGGGCTTCATTTGGTACGTCGGTACCGCAACGTGGACAACTTAACGCCATGACAATCTCCTAAAAGAGTGGTCTCATCAGTTAAGCATTCGAAAGGCCAGCCTGCTTGAAGCTGATAAATATAACTGTTGTAAGCAGTTGCGCTGGGGATTTTCGAAGCTAAGGGGTCAAAAGCAGTCACAGATTTTGTTAACAGTGAAAAAAAGCGTCACTTTGATTGAAAGTCACGCGCCGGATGGATTTAACATATATTCGAGCGCGGGGTTGACAATAAATATATGCACCGCTATAGTTTCTCGTTTGGCACGGGCGCTTTTTTGGTTCTGACTATGCGGAGGCGCTCGTGATTGAGCCGGACGCGGAATAAACGTTATTGTGGCGTAAAAGGAACTCGGATTTAGCCAGGGTTCTCGAATTCAAACGAAAGTTGTCCTGAGATCACGCCACAGAGAAGTTTGGCCTGGGGAGGCCGGATCCGCAGCAACTTTTCAGAACATCCCCAAAACAGCTGAAGACACACCTGCCCGATGGGCGGATGGCTAGGAGCCCCAAGGTCATCTTGCGTCCCGGTTCCAGGGGAGGAAATGCGTTTACCAGTGGCGATGCCTGAGGCGTTCTCAGCCCGGGCACGAACGGAGGAGTCATCGGTGCCGACACTTAATCAGTTAGTCCGCAAGGGAAGAGTCAACGTCAAGTACAAGACCTCGAGCCCTGCTTTGAATTCAAGTCCGCAGAAGCGCGGTGTGTGTACCCGCGTGTACACACAGACGCCGAAGAAGCCGAATTCAGCTCTCCGAAAGGTAGCGCGCGTTCGTTTGACGAACGGCATAGAGGTTACGACTTACATTCCGGGTATCGGACACAACCTGCAGGAGCACTCGATCGTGTTGATTCGCGGTGGCCGCGTAAAGGATCTGCCGGGCGTTCGTTATCACGTAGTGCGCGGGACGTTGGACGCAGTCGGCGTACAGGGACGCAAGCAGAGCCGCTCAAAGTATGGCGCGAAGCGGCCCAAGGAAGCCGCTCCAGCGAAGAAATAAAATACCAGAAGCCAGAAACCGAGAGTTTTTATGCCAAGAAGAAGAGTCGCAGCTAAGCGCGAGGTTCTGCCGGATCCGCTATATAACTCGACGATGGTGACACGGTTCATCAATTCGTTGATGTGGGAGGGCAGAAAGTCGGTGGCCGAAAGCATCTTCTACGGTGCAATGAGTCAGATCCAGGAAAAGACTCAGGAAGATCCGCTGAAGACGTTTAAGAAGGCCATTGATAACGTCAAACCGCGAGTTGAAGTGAAATCCCGAAGAGTCGGCGGCTCTACATATCAGGTGCCGATCGAAGTCGACCAGAAATCGCGGGGCAACAGCCTGGCAATCCGGTGGGTTATCGCTTATGCGCGAGGTCGCGGGGAAAAAACGATGACCGACCGTCTGGCGGGCGAAATTATGGATGCCGCAAACAATCGCGGTAATGCAGTCAAGAAAAAGGATGATACCCATCGAATGGCCGACGCGAACAAGGCGTTCGCGCACTATCGATGGTAACAGGAATAGGACTCTAAGTCCTATCTGAGCTATGTCGAGGCAAGCACCACTACAGCGTT
>Ga0126384_10001118_pt1 | contig 15700 bp, 13 predicted proteins | sample PanSoiMetPlot_36_FD_92543 | JGI IMG/M metagenome (GOLD analysis project Ga0126384, IMG submission 92543) | Tropical forest soil microbial communities from Panama - MetaG Plot_36 | ecosystem: Environmental > Terrestrial > Soil > Tropical forest > Bulk soil | place: Panama | collected 2016-02-17 | reverse complement strand
TTGGCCCGCAGCACCGGCTGGCCGATGCTGCCGAGCTTGCCGGCAAGCGTCGAATCGATCGAATAGGCGACGAGCGTCTGCCCGCCCGCCTCGGTCAGGCGCGTGCGCGAGGTCGCGGTGAGACGGCCGACCACGCCGATCGGCGTGCCCTCGACCTTGGCCTCGATGGTGTCGGGCGGCACGATGCTGGTGATCTCGACGCTCACCTTGAACTTGAACGTCATGTACGCGACCTTGGTCTCGAGGACCGCGTCGTAATGCGTCGCGTCGATCTCGGTCAGGTCCTTCACGCCGTCCACGCAGGATGCGAAGAACGGAGCATCCTTGAGCTTGTCGAAGACCGCCGCGCGCGGCGCCGCGACCGTGATCTCGCCGGAAATGTTCATCGGTGGGTATTCATGTGACTGGCGCGAGCTCGATGAGACGCGCGAGCTCGGCGGCGACGCGCTCGGGCGCCTCGATCGGCGTGAGATGGCGCGCACCTTCGAGCACCGTCAGGGTCGAGCCGGCGATGCCGCGATGCAGGGTCTCGGCCATGGCGACCGGCGTCGCATAGTCCTGGTCACCGACCACGATGGCGGTTGGCATCTTCATCTCCGGCAGCCCGGCCTCGAGATTGCAGGCGCCGAGCATGCGGCAGGTCTCCGCGTAGGCCGCGGGATCGTTGGCGAGGAAGATGTCGACGCTGCGCTTGACCATGTCGGGATTGGCGGCGCGGAAGCCGTCGGTGAACCAGCGTGTCACCTGGAAATCGATCAGCGCCTTGAGCGCGCCGGATCCGGCCTGGGCGCGCTCTTCCCATTTGTCGGCGGCGTTGTACCAGGCCGTCGTGTCGATCAGGCCGATCGCGCTCGCGCGTGCTGCATGGCGCTGTGCAAAGGCGAGCGTGATGCAGCCGCCCATCGAGGCGCCGGCGACGACGACGGCGCGCCAGCCCACATGGTCCATGAGATCGGCCACGTCGTCGGCGAACTGCTCGACGCGGTAGGGTCCGGGCGGCTTGCCGGAGGCGCCGTGCCCGCGGCAGTCGAAGGTGAGTATCGCGGTGCCGTCCGTAAGGAGCGGCACCACCCGATCCCAGAACGAGCGGTCCATGGCGAGCGAATGGATGAGAACGAGACGCGACCGGCCGTCGTCGCGCCCATGAATATCGTAGACGAGACGCGCGCCGTCACGTGATTTGGCTGCCGAAGACATTTACGCCCGGCCCCTCCTTGGCCACTGACATTGTTCTTATCGTCGCGCCGGAAAAGCTCAAGGGGCGAAACGTCAGGCCAGGATGCCGCCGAGGCTCGGATCGAGCACGAAGTTGCGTGCCCGCGGTGCAACCTTGAATATCTCGCCGTCTTCCGCCATGTCGTCGAGCGCGTGCTGCAGGCCGGCGAGCTCGATGGCGCCGTCACGGCCATATATCCGGCCTGTGACGAAATAATCGCGGTAGACCGCGGCAACGACGGCCTCCTCGAGCGCGGTGTATTTGGCCAGGATCCTGACCGCTTCCGCCTCGTTGTTCCGGTCCCAGAGCCATGCATGGCTGCGCCCGATCGCCTGCGCCACGCGCTTGCCGGCCTCGCCTTTGGCTGCCCAGCTCTTGCTCACCAGGTAGAGGATGGGCGGATAGGCGCGCATCGCGCCGTACCGGGCAAGCAGTGGAAGGCCTCGCCGGACCGCGACCTCGGCCGACGGCTGAAACAGGACGGCGGCGCCGATGGCGCCTTTCTGCAGCGCCGCGATCTTGGCCGGCGAGGTTCCGGCCTGCAGATAGCTGATGTCGCCCTTGCCGAAGCCTTGCGTGGCGAGCAGCTTGGTCGTGAGCCGGCATTCGCCAGTGTGCAGCGACGACACTCCGATCACCTGTCCGCGGAGATCAGCAAGCGAGTCGACCGAGCCCGCGCCGATCAGCGCCCAGTCGGGCACGTTCATCGGCGCCGAGATCGCGCCGAGACCGGTGGCGCCGCGCTGGACCGCGGCTGCGAACGGCTCAGCCTGCGCGGTGGCGACATGGAATGTGCCTGCAACCGCCATCTGGATCGAATGCGGCGAGTTCTGCATGACCGCGGATTCGGCGTCGAAGCCGACCTCGCGGTAGAAACCCTTCTCGATGGCAACGCACTGCACCCAGTGGATTGCGTTGGCCGGCACGTAGCCGACCGTCAGCGGTTCGCCGGCGCGCAGGATGCCAGGTCCGGCGAGGCCGGCGGCAGCGAGACCGGCGGAAAATGAGCGGCGGCTGATCTTCATGCCACTCGACTCCCGGGAGTGGATGCCGATGCGGTTCAGTCGATCAACGAGGTCCGGCGCGCCATGACACGCGGGCCGGCGCTCGGCGACGTGCCGCGCACATAAGCGGGGCGATCGCATAACGCGCCGTTAACGCCGGCAACGAAAGCTCAGGCCCGCGTGCATGGCTCGGCAGGGGTGCGCTTCGTGCGCCGCGGATCCGGTCGCAGTTTCAATGGCGAACCGGCCGTGCCGCGAAGCCGGAGTTCGCACGATTTCTCGGCGGGCACGATTGCGAATGGCGGGTTCAAAAGCGGCACTAGAATCATAAGAATCATAGAGTTGCTGCGGCGCTTTCGCTTCCGAAGCTCGCTCGGAGTTCGCTGCGAATGCTTGCGAACTTCCGAATCGGCCCAGTAGCCCCTGGCGGCGGAACATGCTCTACAGCATGGGTTCTTTGCGCCTGAGCATGCTGAGAACCACCGGGGGGAGCATCGGAGACGCTTGCGGATGACGTTGAAACGAAAAGCGGCCGCTTTCGGCGACATGCGCGGCTGGATCAAGGCGCTGGAGGGCGCCGGAGAGCTGCGCCGGATCGCCGCGCCGGTCGACTGGAACATCGAGCTCGGCACGATTGCGCGGCTCGCCCAGGGGGCAGGCACCGGGCCGTCGCTCGTGTTCGACAACATCAAGGACTACAACGCAGCGACCAGCCGGTGCCGGCGCGTGTTCACCGGCGGGCTCGCGAGCTATCGCCGCATCGCCATGATGATGGGGCTGCCGCCCGACGCCCATCCGCGCGAGCTGGTCAAGCTCGGCCGCAGCATCCTCAGCGGCAGCATCCCGCCGCGTATCGTCAAGGACGGGCCGTGCAAGGAGAACGTGGTCACCGGCAAGGACATCGACCTCTACCAGTTTCCCGTGCCGTACTGGAACCGGCTCGACGGCGGGCGCTACATCCTCACCTATGGCGGGGTCGTCACCAAGGACCCGCAGACCGATATCATGAATGTCGGCGTCTATCGCGGCATGATCTCGGCGCGCGACCGCATCCCGATCCTGATGTGGCGCGCGCAGCACATCGGCCACCATGTCACGGCCTGGCAGCACGGCGGCAAGGCCGAGATGCCGATCGCGGTCGCGGTCGGCTGGGAGCCGACGCTCGGCTTTGCGGGCGGCACGCCGGTGCCGAAGGGCACCTGCGAGTACGACGTGATGGGCGCGATCCGCGGCGAACCGGTGGACGTCGTCAAGTGCGAGACCGTCGACCTCTATGTGCCGGCGAGCGCCGAGATCGTCATCGAAGGCTACCTCGGCCTTGATCCGGCGACCTACGAGATGGAGGGGCCGTTCGCCGAGTTCACCGGCTATTTCGCCGGCGATCGCGCGCCCAAGCCGACCATCCGCGTCACCGCCATCACGCATCGCAACGATCCGATCCTGCACGGCACCATCGAGGGCGCGCTGCCCGGCTCCTATTCGGAGAACGCGATGACCTCGTCGATCATGCGCGCGGCCGCGGCGTGGAACGTGCTCGATCGCGCCGGCGTCCCCGGCGTCACCGACGTGTGGTGCCCGCCCGTGCAGGCCGGCATCAACCTCCTCATCCGCATGCGGCAGAGCTATCGTGGCCAGGCCAAGCAGGCCGCCAATGCGGTGTGGGGCTCGTCGGCCGCGCATGTACGCTACAAGCACATCACCGTGGTGGACGACGACATCGACATCCACGACTACGCCGCGGTCGACTGGGCGGTCGCCTACCGCGTCAATGCCGGGGAGGGCGACATCGTGATCATGCCGGCGACCTTCGGGCTCGGGCTCGATCCGTCGACGCGGCGTCGCGACCGCAATCCGGCGCTGTTCGGCACCGGCAAATGGAATCGGGTGCTGATCGACGCCACCATGAATCTCGACTACGACCCCGATCCCGATTTCGACGGCGCGCGGTTTCCGCCGTTGGCCTGGCCGGACCCGAAGGACGCCGAGGCCGCCTACGCGCGCTTCGCCGAGCTCGGCCTCGACAAGCCGAAGGATCGCTAGAATTTGGCGCATATTCTTGTCGGCGAACCGGTGTCCACTTCGCCGGAATATGCGCTAGGGTTCGCGCGAGGGTGGGAAACGGTGCGATCGCTTCGGATGCCGGATCTGCGGATGCTGGCGCTGCTCGCGGCGGCGCTCGCCGCGAGTCCCGACGGGCGCGCCGAGACCTATCCGGCGCGGCCGGTGCGCATCGTCGTGTCGACCTCGGCGGGCGGCATCACCGACATCTGCGCCCGTGTCCTCGGATCATTCATGAGCGCCAGGACAGGCCAGACCGCCGTGATCGACAACAAGCCGGGCGGCAGCGGCAATATCGGGATGGAAGTGGTCGCGCGCGCGGCGCCCGACGGCTACACGCTCGGCGTCGCCAACACGGGCAACATCGTGATCAACCCGTTCCTGTTTCGGCACATGAGCTACGATCCGCTCACCGAGCTCATGCCGGTCGGCTCGGTCGGCAGCGTGCCGCTCTTCCTGATCGCCAACGGCAAGCTGCCCGTCCATTCGCTCGCCGAGCTCGTCGCCTACGCCAAGGCGCGGCCGGGCCAGCTCAGCTATGCGTCGGCGGGGACCGGCACCACGCCGCATCTCGCGGCCGATGAATTCCTGCGGCGCACCGGCCTCGACATCGTGCACGTACCGTATCGCGGCTCGGCGCCCGGCGTCATGGACGTGCTCGGCGGCAACGTGCAGATGACCTTCGTGTCGATGGGCCCGCACATGCAGTTCGTCGAGCGCGGCGACCTGCGCATCCTCGGCGTGGCGGCGGCCAGGCGTGTCGACTACCTGCCGGACGTGCCAACCTTCGCCGAACAGGGGCTGCCCGGATTCGAGGCCTCGACCTGGTTCGGCCTGTTCGCGCCGCGCGGCACGCCGGCTGCGATCCTCGAGCAGCTCAACGGCTATGTGCGCGGCCTTGCGGCCGACCCCGACGCGCGCCTGCGGCTCGACGCGGCCTTCATCGACCCGACGCCGCTGACGCTCGCGGAATTCACCGACGAGGTCAAAGCCGATGCCGCGAAGTGGGAGCGCATCGTGCGCGCCGCCGGCGCGAGCGTCGAATGAGCCCAGGGCCGGCATCATGAAAGCGATCGTCATCAATCGTTTCGGGCCGCCCGAGGCGCTGACCTACAAGGACGTGCCCGATCCGGCGCCGCGCGCCGGCGAGATCCGCATCCGCATCCATGCCGCGACCGTCAACCGCGTGCTCGACGTCGGCCTGCGCGCCGGCAAGCCGGTGCAGCCCGGCATCAGGCTGCCGATCATCCCGGGCGTCGATTGCGCCGGCGTGGTCGACGCGGTAGCGCCGGACGTGACGCGCTGGCGGGTCGGCGATCGCTTCGCCGCCGCCGGCATGATGCCGCTCGACATCGCGGCCGACGACGAACGCGGCTACGAGGGGCCGGTCGGCATGATGGGGATCCGCCGTCCGGGCGGCTTCGCCGAACTCGTCTGCGTGCCGGCGAGCGCGGGCGTCGCAGTGCCGGCGGCGCTCGACTTCCACCATGCGGCGGTGATCATGCGCCACGCGCCGACCGCCTGGAACCTGATCTGCAATGTCGCGAAGCTCAAGGCGGGCGAGACCGTGCTGATCATGGGTGCCGGCGGCAATCTCGGCACCGTCGGCATCCAGATCGCCAAGCACGTCATCGGCGCGACCGTGATCGCCGCCGCTGGCTCCGACGACCGCGTCAACATGGGGATCGACCTCGGCGCCGATCATGGCGTCAACTACAACGCGCGCGACATCCGCGACGCCGTGGTGGACCTCACCCATGGCCGCGGCGTCGACGTTCTCTACGACAACATCGCCAACCCCAAGGTGCTTCCGCGCGCCTTCAAGGCGCTCGGCCGCGACGGCCGCATGGTGACGGCCGGCGCCCATGGCGGCCCGGAGGTCGCGATCGATTTCCACCATCTCTACGATCGCCGCATCACCATCATCGGCATGCCAGGCCATCGCGCCGAGGACCGCGCCACCTGCTTTGCAGCCGCCGCCGAGGGCAAGATCAAGGCGCAGATCGAGCATATCCTGCCGCTGTCACGCGCCGTCGATGCGCACCGCATGGTCGAGTCGGGCGAGGCGCAGGGCAAGATCGTGCTCGATCCTACGATGACGTAGGGTGGGTTGAGCGCAGCGAAACCCGCCGGCCGAGTCGGCGAATGGCGGTTCAGCTGATGGGTTACGCCGCTTCGCGGCCAACCCACCTACAATTTGTCGCGCGTTTCCTGGCAAACGGCCGGTACCCGTCCTTGCCGCTTTGTACTAGTCTTCCTTCCACAAGATTTGGGAGGAATCCGCGATGACCACGGCTCCGTTCGAGCACGGCTTCGGCTGTGCGTGTCACACCTCGATGGCCTACACGCCGGTGTCGCGGCGCAAGCTTTTGGCCGGCGCGGCCGCGCTCGGCGCCGCGAGCGTGCTGCCGGGCCGCGGCGCGCGCGCCCAGGGCGCCAAGGCCAAGGTCGTCGACACCCATCATCATTTCTATCCGCCCGCCTACCAGAAGGCCTGGATGGACTGGGAGGACGCGCGAAAGATTCCGCATTTCAAGACCCAGGTGGCGTGGACGCGCGAGGGCGCGGTCGAGGAACTCGACAAGAACGGCGTTGCGGTCGGCGTGCTGTCGATGGCCTCGACGCCCGGCACCTGGTTCAATCTCGATGCCGCCGCGGCCGGCACGATGGTGCGCACTTGCCAGGATTTCGGCGCCGAGATGGTGCGCGACCACAAGGGGCGCTTCGGCCTGTTCGCGCCGCTGTCGATGCTCGACATCGACGCCACGCTCAAGGAGATCGAATACGTCTTCGATACCCTCAAGGCGGACGGCGTCGGACTGCAGAGCAACTACGGCGACAAGTGGCTCGGAAATCCGCTCTACAAGCCGGTGTTCGAGGAGCTCAATCGCCGCAAGGCGGTGGTCTATGTGCATCCGCTCGTCGCGTCGTGCTGCGCGCAACTCAGCGTCGGCGCGTTTCCGGCGGTGCTCGAGGTGCCGCACGACACGACGCGCACGGTCACCAGCCTGCTGCTCAGCGGCACCTTCGGCCGTCTGCGCGACATCAAGTGGCTGTTCTCGCATGCCGGCGGCACCATCCCGATGCTGGCCGGCCGGATCGAGGCCTTCTACGGCCGCAGCACGCGTGGCGAGCAGGGCGGGTTGACGGCGGAGGGCATCGCCGAGGAATTCCGTCGGCTGCACTACGACACCGCCAACGCCACCAGCGCACCCACCATGGCGGCGCTGATGAAGCTGGTGCCGCCCTCGCAGATCACCTTCGGCTCGGACTATCCGTATTTCCCGCTCAACCAGATCGAGACGATCCGCCAGATGGGACTGCCGGCCGCCGATCTGCAGGCGATCGAAAGCGGCAATGCGGGCCGGCTCATCCCGCGGCTTGCGGGGGCGTAACGGCCATCGTCATTGCGAGGAGCGCATCAGCGCGACGAAGCAATCTCTGCCGCAGATGCATGAGCAAGCGAAGAGAGATTGCTTCGCTTCCGCCTTCGCGCTCCGCGCTTCGTCGGACTTGCAACCCGCCGTAGCTTGCCGAGCGAGCGCAGGCGGGTCGCTCGCAATGACGGCTAACTGACGGGAAAAAACTCCCCCCAGGCGCGATCGAGGATCATCTGGGCGGCGTCGAGCGGCGGCACCGCAAGCTTCTCGCCGTCGCGGCGGAGCAGCTTAAGCCGTTCCAGCTTCGCCAGGGCCTCGCCGACCTCGAACGCGACCGCGACGCGGAATGTGTCCTTGAGCCATCGCTCGATCCGCCGCTCCAGCTCGTCCTGCGTCGGCGGCGTCGCGGCCGTCGCGGCGAAATAATAGGCGAGGAACGCCTCCTTGCACTCCTGCTCCTCGGCAGTCCCGACGATGGCTTCGAGCACGCCGGCATTGTTGTTGGTGTTGCGGAAATAGACGTTGTCGGAAATCTCCTTGTGATACTTGAGCGACTGGCTCTTGAACTTGAGCCATTGCCGTATCAGGAAGCCGCCGAGCGCCACCAGGCCGCTGAGCGCGGCGAGCGCCTTCCTCGTGTCGTCCTCGTGCACGGTGCCGGAGAAGCCGAGATAGATGGCGGCGACCGCGAACAGCACCGAGATCGTCGGCAAGAGATTGAGGATGATGGGGACGCCGCCCGCGATCGCCGGCAGGCCGAGGGTGAGAATGTCGAACTGGCTCAGCACGACGCGAACGTCGGGAAACAGCATGCTGAGATCGCTGCGCGCGACGTCGCGGAAATATTTGAGCAGGATCGTTCCCGGCCGCAGCCGCTTGCGGGCGAGACGGTGCGCGACGCGCTTCGAGATCTCGCCCACCGGCTTGATCATCACCATCAACACGAGATTGTCGTAGACGTCGGTCGCGACGTGGCGTTTGCGCAGACCGAACCATTCGGCAACCTCGACCGTGTCGCGATGATGGCCGCGGCAGAATACGCGCACCTCGCGATAGTCGTCGGTCGGAATCTCGATCTTGACCTTGAGGACGTGCCGCTCCTGGTGGGAGCGCGCGACGTCGTCCGGCGCGAGCTCGACGAAATCGGCCTTGGTCAGAACGTCGACCAGGGTCGCGGCCAGCTCGTCGTGCGCGCGCGCGAGCTTTGCGGGATCGTTGGGCGCGCCGGGCGGCAGGTCCGGATTGAAATAGTAGTAGTCGTTGCGCAGCAGCTCGAGGCGGTCGAAGTATTCATAATGATAGATCGCGCCAAGCAGGCGGGCGAGCCGGTGGAATTTCGTCATCTCCTCGCTGCGCAAGCCGCCGTGATCGATCAGCGCCTGCAGCAGGTCGGTCTTGCGGACCGGGATGAAACGGTCGCGCGCTGCCGCGCTGCTCTTCGACTGGTACTCGACGTCCGCCATCCGGTTCCCCGCGCCGGTCACATGATAGGGGAAGGCCGGGCCAAATGAAGGCGGGCTGATGGCATGCCGTGCGAGCCGCCTTGACATCGCGCGCCGCGCGCGTGACACAGCCGCCAGGGGGGGATCGCATCATGTCGTCGCGATGGATCACTGCCGGCCGCGCCGTCGTCTTGATCGCGGCGCTCTGCCTGTGGGCCGCGGCAGCCCATGCCCAGTCGGACCGCCAGCAATCGGTCGGCGCCGCGGCCGCGGCCGCGGCGGCGCTGGAACCGCTCAAGGCTTCGCTCGACGCCCTCGAGGGCGCAGTGCGCGATGCAGGGGCCGACCGCCCGCTGGCCGACGCGGCCGGCAGCCTCGCGCCGCTGCGCGACCAACTGCGCAACGAGATCGCGGCGCTCGATCCGCGTCTCACCGAGGTCGATACCCGCCTCAAGCAGCTCGGGGACGCGCCGCCGGCGACCGCCCCGCCCGAGGATCCGGCGCTCGCCACCGAGCGCACGCATCTCGCGGCCGAGCGGGGCGAGCTCGACGCGGCGCTCAAGCAGGCGCGGCTGCTGGCGCTGCGCGCCGATCAGCTCGCCGAACGCATCAGTGAACGCCGGCGCGCGATACTGGCCGGGCGCCTGCTCGCGCGCTCGCCCGGCCTGCTCGATCGTGCGTTCTGGCGCGAGGCTGCGGCCGCGACCGCGACCGCGAGCGCCGCGTTCGGCGACGTGCTGCGCGCGGAGTGGACGCTTGCGCGCGACAAGCTCGGAATCTTGGGGGTGGTCGCGGCCGCGCTGATCGTCACCGCCTTCGCGATTGCGGCTGCGTTGGTGGCGCGCGTATGGCGCCGCCGGCTGCTGGCGCGGCCGGCCGAGACACGCTTCGCGCGCGCCTTCGAGGCGCTGATCGTTCTGTTGAACGTCGCGCTGATCGCGCCCGTCTTGGTGATCGCCATGGAGCTCGCCTTCGAGAGCCTCGGCGCCGTCACGGCAGCGCTCTCCACCATCGGCTATGGGATCGCAGCGGGCGTCGCGGTCGCGCGGTTCGGTCGCGGTGCCGGGCTCGCATTGTTCGGACCCAGCACGCCGGCACGACGGCTCGTGACGTTCGACGACGCTGAAGCGCGCATTTTTTCCCAGCATCTGGCCTGGGGGACGATGTTCCTCGGCCTCGCCCTGGCGCTCGGCTTCGTGTGGCGGACGATCGAGGCGCCCACCGCGCTGACCACCGCGACGACCGCGCTCTTATCGTTTGCCGTCGCCTGCGTCGCGGTCCATCTGCTTGCCGTCTTCCCCGAGGGCGCATCGGAGCGCGGCAGCCGCCTGGCCGGCCTGCGTCCGGTGCTCTGGCTGTTCGTCGCGACCGTTTTCGTCGCGTTGGCCGCCGGCTACATCGGCCTCGCCTCCTTCGTCGCCGCACGTTTTTTCGCCGCGCTCGCGGTGCTGTGCGCGCTCTACGTGGTGCTCGTTTTCATCGACACGCTGCTGACCGAGGTGCTTACCGGCGATACCAAGGTCGGCCGTTCGTTCGCGGCGCTGCTTGGCATCACGCCGCGCGGGCTCGAGCTCGTCGGAACCCTGCTCTCGGCCGCCCTGCGGATCGTCGTGGTGCTCATCGCCATCCCGCCGGTGCTCGGGCCATGGGACCTGTTCGCGACCGATATCGTCGATTTCCTGCGACAGGTGGCATCAGGATTCCGTGTCGCCGGCATCACCATCTCGCTCGCCGCGATCGTCACGGCGTTCCTCTGGCTGGTTGTCGGCATCCTGGCCGCGCGCGGCGCGCAGCGCTGGCTGGAGACGCGCTTCATGCCGCGCACCGGCATCGATCCGAGCCTGCAGCAGTCGGTCGCGACCCTGATCGGGTATGCGCTGTTGACGGCCGCGATCGCCTTCGCGCTCGGCCGGCTTGGCATCGAGGCGCAGCAGATCACGGTCGTTGCAGGCGCGCTCTCGGTCGGCATCGGCTTTGGGCTGCAGCCGGTCGTGTCGAATTTCGTCTCCGGCATCATCCTGCTCGCCGAGCGCCCGATCCGCGTCGGCGACTGGGTGGTGGTCAAGAACGACGAGGGCATCGTGCGGCGCGTCAGCGTTCGCGCAACCGAGATCGAGACGTTCGACCGCGCCAGCGTCATCATCCCCAACTCCGACTTCATCACCGGGGCGGTCAAGAACCTGACCCATGCGGACACCATGGGCCGCATCACCGTGAAGGTGCGTGTCGCCTACGACAGCGACGTCGAAACGATGCGGGACATCCTCATGGCCTGCGCCACCGAGCATCCGCAGGTGCTGCAGACGCTGCCGCCGCGGGTCTACTTCATCGCGTTCGGCGATATCGGGCTCGAGTTCGAGCTGCGTTGCGTCGTCGCCAACGTCAACTATGGGCTGGGGGTGAGGAGCGACCTGCAGATGGCGATCCTGCAGCGCTTCCGCGCCGCCGGCATCAAGATGCCGGTGATGCCGCACGCGGAACCGGGCGGCGCCGATGGCATCAAGATGCCCGTGATGCCGCACGCGGACCCGGGCGTCGTCGCGAAGGGCGGGACCGCCTGACGCATATTCCGGCGAAAGCCTGCCCCGGACTTGATCCGGGGTGGGCACCGGTTCGCCGATAAGAATATGCGCCAAACAAACGTTCATCTTTCGGCTACTTTCCGCGCCACATACTTCGGGCCCGATTCGGAGACCCTCCGCCGATGCCATCAGCACCTACGACCGCCCTGATTGCGGGGCTCGCCGTCGTCCTCTCCGCCTGCGCGGGCGATGTCGGGCCGGCCGAGCAGCCGAGCTTCTACCGCAGCATGGCGAACCCGTCCGCCGAGCTCGATGCGACCACGGCGGCCTCGATGATTTCCGGCTACCGGCAGAACAACGGCCTCGCCGCTGTCACGCTCGATCCGACATTGATGCAGCTCGCGCAGACGCAGGCGCGGGCCATGGCAACGCGCGACAAGGTCGACCACGACGCCAAGGGCGAGTTCGCCAAGCGCATGAAGGCGTCGGGCTTCGACGCCAAGGTGTCGGTCGAGAACATCTCGGCCGGATATCACACGCTGGCCGAGGCCTTCTCGGGATGGCGCGATTCGCCGCCGCACCGCGCCAACATGCTCAAGGACGGCGTCACCCGCATGGGCATCGCGGCCGCCTACACACCGGGCTCCAAGTACAAGGTGTTCTGGGCGCTCATCCTCGCGGCGCCGGACGAGACCAAGGGGTAGCCCGGATTGACGCGCGAAAGCGGGGGGAAATCCCGGGATGGCATCCCCGCATTTCGCTGCGCTCAATGCGGTTACGGGTTCAGCCCTCCGTGACCATCGCAGACATCTCCCTCCCATAGGTCGTCGTCGCCTCGTCGCGCAGCGGCTTCACGGCGGCGACGAATTCTTCATGCTCCTCCGCCGATAATTCCACGATCTCGCAGCCCTGCGCCTCGATCGCGCGCCGCGCCTCGCGGTCCTCCTCGCCTGCGAGCCCACGCTGAAACGCGACCGCCTCGGCCACCGCCGCGCGCATCGCGGCCTGCAGGTCGGCCGGCCAGGCGTCGAAGGCGGCGCGATGCAAGAAGATCGGCCGCGAGATGTAGAAGTGGTTGGACAGGGTGTGGAAGCGGTGGAACTTGTGCACGCCGTAGGTGACCGTGTTGGCGAACGGATTCTCCTGCGCGTCGATTTGTTCCGCCTTGATCAGCGCGATCGCCTCGGTCAGGTCCATGCGCATCGGCACCGCGCCCAGCAGCTCGAACGTCCGCCGCTGCACCTCGCTCGGCAGCACGCGGATGCGCAGGCCGGCGAGATCGGCGGGCGTGTGCACCGGGCGCAGCCGGTTCGAGATCTGGCGAAAGCCGTTCTCGAACCAGCCGAGGATGCGATAGCCGGCCGCCGCCTCGATCTTGCGCGCGAGGTGGGCGCCGAGCGCGCCGTCCATGGCGCCGCGCGCCTGGGCGTTGTTCGCGAACAGGAACGGCAGGTCGACGAAGCCGAGCTCGGGCACGCGGTCGGTCAGATAGCTCGAGGACTGGTAGCCGAGCGTGATCAGCCCGTGCTCCACCAGCCAGAGAATGTCCTCGGCGCGGTAGCCGAAATCCATGATGTTCCAGATGTACTTGATCTGCACGCGGTCGCCGAACTGCCGCTCCAGCCGCTCGCCGATGAACGTGAGCGCGCGCGAGAAGCCGGTGGTCGCGGGGCCATAGCCGCCCATGCGGATCTGGATCGGGTCGGTCATTCGCTTGATATCTCCTCGCGTGGGCCCGCCGAAGCGCGGAGGCGGAAGCGCAATCCGGGAGGCGTCCCCGCATTCCGCTTCGCTCCATGCGGGCGACCGAATGCGGGCTGCCGATCGCCGGACATAGCAGGAAAAGCCCCCTTCGAAACCCCGTCGCGGCTCGATTATCATGGAAGGCGCAACAGGCGACGGGAGGACATCGTGAAGCGGATCGTGTGGATGCTGGTGGCGGCCCTGTGCGTCGCCGCCGGAACGGCGGCGGCGCAGGACAAATATCCGGTGCGGCCGATCAGGGTCCTGGTGCCCTACGCGCCCGGCGGCGCGGTGGACATCGTGGCGCGCATCGTCACCGAGGACATGCGGCAGACCCTCGGGCAGCCGTTCGTGATCGAGAACAAGCCCGGTGCCTACGGCATTCTCGCGATCCAGGACATGGCGCGCGCGGCGCCGGACGGCTACACGCTGATGTTCGGCAACAACAACGCGAACGTGATCACGCCGATTCTCTACGCCAAGAAGTTCACCATCAACTACGAGCGCGATGTCATTCCGGTGGCGCGGGTCGCCGACGTGCCGGCCTTCCTGATCGCGACCAGGCAGAACTTCCCGCCGACGACCTTTGCGGAATTCATCGCCTATGCCAAGCAGAACCCGGGCCAGGTGCGCTACGGCAGCGTCGGCGTCGGCAGCTTCCCGCAATTCGACATGGAGATCCTGGCTCGCCGCGCCGGCGTCGAGCTCAGCCACATTCCCAACCGCAACGGCGCGTCGGGCATGCTCAACGACCTCGTGCGCGGCGACACCCAGGTCGGCTTCCTCAACCTCGCGACCTCGGGACCGATGGTGCAGGCCGGAAAACTCCGCGCGCTCGCCATGGTGACCGAGAAGCGGCTGCCCGAATATCCCGACATCCCGACGCTCACCGAGCTCGGCTATCCGGACGTCGGCACCCTGCAATGGCTCGCGCTGTTTGCCCCGGGCGCGGTGCCGAAGGACGTCGTTGCGACGCTGCACAAAGCCGCCGTCGCGGCCGCGACATCGCCCGCCGTGGTCGAGAAGCTCAAGGCGCAGCTCATGCGCGCGGTGCCGACCGCCTCGCCGGAGGACGCCAAGGCCTGGCTCGCGAGCGAGATGGCGCTGTGGCGCAAGATCGTCGCCGAGGTCAAGATCGAGGTGCCGGATTGAAGCGAACCATGAGCACGTTGAAAACAGTGGCGGTCATCTTGGCAAGTCTCGCGGTCGGCTTGACGTATGGAAAACTGGCCACGCTCCATCATTGGTATCTTCCGCCGAATTGGCTGGGACGCCTCACAGGCGCCGACGGGGAAGGTGCGATCGACGCTGCGTACTTGAGCCTATGGATCGACACGACTGTTGTGGGATTTGGAGTTTGGAAGATTCGGCAGTTCCTTCTCCGGAGATCGTAGTCCGCATGGAGCGAGGCGAGATGCGGGAGCCGCATTCCCGGATTTCGCTTCACTCGATCCGGGCTACGGACCGGCTGCGCTCACTCCGGGTTGTGGACGAGGACGTTCGGCTTGGTCCCCTCGGCGATGAACGCCCGCGCGGCGGCGCCGGCGCCATAGTCGTCGAGATCGTTGTGGTTGCCGTTCGGATAGGCGATGAGGCGCTTGGGCTCGTGCGCGAGCGCGAACAGCCGGTTGCCGAAGTTGATGCCGATGACGTCGTCGCGCGCGCCGTGCAGGATCAGCAGCGGCGCCTTCACGGCGCCGATCCACTGATCGGAGTGGAACTGGTCCTTCATCAGCCAGCGCACCGGCACGAACGGAAAGAGCGCCGCCGCGACATCGACCGTCGACGAATAAGGCGCCTCCAGGATCACTTTGCCGACCGGCTTCTCGGACGCGAGGCGGACCGCGACGCCAGTGCCGAGCGAGTGGCCCCACAGCACGATCCGCTCGGGCGGGTAGCGCGCGGCCGCGAACGCGTAGGCGGCGGCCGCGTCGCGGTGCAGGCCTTCCTCGGTCGGCGTGCCGGTCGAGCCGCCATAGCCGCGGAAGTTCAGCGCGATCAACCCGGTGCCGTCCGCGATCGTCTTGCGATGGCGCTCGACCCGCCACGGCACGATCTCGGCATTGCCGTGGAAGTAGATCACCACCGGCTTGCCGTCGCGCGCCGGCACGTGCCAGGCGATCAGGCGTTCGCCGTCGCTGGTGTCGAGCGTGACCTCCTGCGCTTGCGGCAGGCCCGCCGCGGCCGGCGGGATGCGGGTCGTGGTCGGATGGTAGAGCAGCGCGCGCTGCCCAACGAAAAGCAGGGCCACGAGCAGCACGTAGCCCGCGACGCCCATGATCAGCAGCCACCGGATGATCGCCATTGCGGACCCCTTCTAGCACTACTTTGGCAG
>Ga0126384_10001116_pt1 | contig 15718 bp, 16 predicted proteins | sample PanSoiMetPlot_36_FD_92543 | JGI IMG/M metagenome (GOLD analysis project Ga0126384, IMG submission 92543) | Tropical forest soil microbial communities from Panama - MetaG Plot_36 | ecosystem: Environmental > Terrestrial > Soil > Tropical forest > Bulk soil | place: Panama | collected 2016-02-17 | reverse complement strand
TCGTAGACCTCGTTGTGCTCGGACTTGCGGAAATAGGGCAGGACATCTTGATAGCTCCATCCTTCGTTGCCGAGCTTCGCCCAGGCATCGTAATCGCTTGCGAAACCCCGCGTGTAGATCATTCCATTGATTGAGCTCGACCCTCCCGTCGTCTTGCCTGCCGGCTGGTACGCTCTGCGCCCGTTGAGCCCTGCCTGCGGCTCGGTCTCGAACGCCCAGTTGAGGTACGGCCTCGATTCCGTGATCGCCATTCCGGCAGGAAGGCGCACAGCGAGCTTCCGATCAGAAGGAGGGCCGGCTTCGAGCAGACAAACTCGCACGTCCGGGTCTTCGCTCAGGCGCGACGCGACGACACACCCGGCCGAGCCAGCGCCGACGACGACGTAGTCGAACTCCATTCGATCAGGCGATTCAGCCGACGTAGACAGGTGCCGGCTGGGTGAAGTACGCGTCGAGCAGGTGATAGACGAGCGCCCAGTTCTTCGATCGCGTGCTCGTATGCGCGATGCCCGGCATGATGATGAGCTGCTTGTCAGGGTTTGGAAGTCGGGCGAAGAAGTTGGACAGGTCCTGAAAGGAAGCGATGCCGTCCCACTGCCCGCGCAGGATCAAGGTCGGCACGACGATATGGTCCGGATCGAGGACCGGCAGGTTCGCCGACATGTCGATATAGGTTCCGGTAGGCACCGAGGTGTCCAGCGCGAGGACCGCGTCGGCGAAGGCCTCGACGACCGTCAGATCGCTGGTCCCGGGATGGTCGCGCGTGAAGATGCTGCGCACGAAGTCGCGATCGATCGGACGACGATTGCTGGCGCGATATTCCGCGAGACGCTTCTTGCGCTCGGCAAGCGTCGGGCTTCCTTCGCCGGTCCAGACCAGCGCGTCGAGGGCGAGTCGCTGCACGCGCTCAGGATGCCGCTGCGCGAACAGACCGGCGCGGAGCGCACCCGAGGACGCACCGTATAGCAAGAGCTTCCCGCCACCGTTCTGCGTCAGGATGTATTCGGAGGCCGCCGCGAGGTCGTCGGCGCCGCACGATACGTCGGCATTCACCGGCCGGGATTTGTCCGAGCGCCCATAACCTTCGCAGTCGACACACCAGGTGTCGTAGCCGCGTCGTGCAAACCAATCCATCGTCGAGGCTTCGGGTTTGCCGGGGATCTGCAAGTCGAACACCGGCGTCGCAGAAACAGACGACCCATGGACGAAAAGGATCGTTCCGCGCCCACCGGCGGCATCAGGTCTTTCCTTCAGCCGTTTGCGCCAGAGAAAGAGCCTGACGTTGTATTCTCCAGCTCGTTTCTGCGGCCAGTGCTCGGTACCGGAAACTTCTGCGAGGGCGCCCGCCTGAGAGCGCTCCTGCGCGCGAGCGCTGTTCGCAGAAGGCAGCGTCAGCGCAGTGACGCCGGCCGCGGCGGCCGAGAGGAAGCCGCGTCGTGCCGGTGCAGCGCCGTCACCCCGATCCACGCTCGTCACCGGGTCCGTACGCGAGATATTCGTCGCTGGGGACGGATTGGACGGAGATCGGCGAGGGGAACAGGGATTCAGCGGAAGTCGGCCGATCGCGCTCCTCCGGGGAGAGCATGCTCATGATTCCTCCTTTGCCGAGCGCTCGCGTGGCGCTCTATGGCCATTGTGGCACAGCTTCGGATGGAACCGAGTCGCCGCGACGATCCGCTTCGCAAGCTTACTGTCGCGGTACCTTGAACGGCGGGTTGGGCGCGAAGCGTCGTTGCGACGGTTTAATGAAAGGATTCACTCGAGGGCGCGAACGCATCCCGTAGGACGGATACGCAAAGAGCGGATACCCGTATCCGTAATCGCCGTAGTCATTCGAGTAATCCTGCGGGCCTGGCCCGACCATCATTGGGGCGGGCGGCTGCGAGTAGAAGGCAAGGTCGCGCTGCAGTGACGCGCGGCGCTCATCCGCGATGCGCTGCTGCGCGGCCATGTTGAGCTCCTCGCGATCGCGCTCCAGCCGCGCTAGGGCCGTCGGGTCCGCATTACCGGGGCGAAGATCGAGCCTCTCACCATCCTTGCAAGGTAGATCGGTGTAGACGATGCCAAGGTTTCTATCCAGGCATTTGTAGATCGGTGTGTTCTCGGCGTTCGCCGAACCGATCCCCAAGGTGAGCGCGCCAACCACGGTCAAAGCGAAAGCCGACGCGACTTTTTTTGCAACGTTCTGCGTTCTCATATCTACCATCCTGCGTGACCGCCGTCCCTCTCTAAGCTAATGACAGCAGATTGTTCGCCGCGTTCTTCGCGTGGTCCACAAGGTTTCTCGATTAGAGCTTACTCCGATGGTAGTCAACATGCGCGACAGGCCAGTTATTGCGCAAGACACTTTGCTGCGTGATGCGGCTGACTGTGCCGGGCGCTGTCAGGGAACTATTGGGGCCTTAGCCGATCCCATCGTGCCGTGCGCGTCACGCTGCGCTGCTCGAGGCCAGCACCCAGCGTGGCAAAATGTTCAGAACAACGACATAAAAAGGGAGAAATACCGGTAAATTAGTCGGTTACACCCTCGACCTCATCGTTCACCTGAGGGTGACGATCATGTCGGGGCAAATTCAGCTGGTGAAATCGCCTGGACGTGCTATGCTGGCGTCATAATCGCGCCGAGAGTTACCTGTCGGGCATGGACGTTGCGTCATGCGCACACGTTGCTGACCGCGCGAGGTTGCGCTGGGCAGCCACCAAAATAAGTGATAACCGGAAGGGAGCGGGAGGTTTTTTTCCCGAGTGCTTTCGCGGCACTCGGAGGGAGATGTTGCTATGTTGAGTACCGCCAGATCGTTCACTTGCCTGCGTGTCAGCGTGGCGGCTGGCGCCGCGCTTACGCTCGCGTTCATGTCGCCGGTCTTCGTCGCAAGCGGCGCATCGGTCACCTACAACAACCCGAGCTGCACCAGCTTCACGACTTCGACCACCGGCTCGCCACCGGTTCTGACGGTGACTTGCGTGGGAAGCGGTGGCGGTGGTGGCGGCGGCGGTGGAGCGGGAACCTGTACATTGACCGCGAATCCATCCTCGCCGGCAATCAATACCCCGACAGTAATCACGGCCGCCTGTCCTGGCCAGCCGACATCCTACGTCTGGACGGGTCGCGGTTGCTCCGCGGTTACCACCGCGATCTGCACCGTGACCAGCCCCCGGATCGGACATGTCATGTTCAACGTCACAGCATCGACGGGCGCGCAAGGAACGATAACCGTTACCTGGCAATAGGCCGCGCTTTAGATCGTATCAGCCGACGGCTGCAGCGTTCGCTCGCTTGCGCGGTGCTGCTGACGGCGGCGCTTGTGCCTTTGCGGGCGGGGGCATACGACTGGCTTCAGTTCAACGGCGACGCGGCGCATAGCGGCAACAACACGGCCGAGACGATCCTCAACACAGGCAACGTCTCGCAACTCGCGCAGAAGTACCAGATCACGCTACCTTCGACGGCGGATGGCGTTCCCGTATTTCTGGAGAGCGTCGCGACGTCGAGCGGCGTCAAGGACCTCCTGTTCGTGACGACGATGGATGGCCGCATCATCGCGCTCGACGCTTCCAACGGTTCCCAAGTGTGGAGCCAGCAATACGGTCCGAACGGGTGCATCGACAGCAATGGCGGCACCTGTTACACGACTTCGTCGCCGGCCATCGATCCCAATCGGCTGTACGTCTACAGCTACGGCCTCGATGGGTACGTGCACAAGTATCAGGTGGCCGATGGCATCGAAATCACGGCCGGAGGCTGGCCGCAGCTCACGACGTTGAAGGGCGACACCGAGAAGGGATCCTCGGCGCTCGCCATCGCGACCTCGAGCGGAACGACCTATCTTTACGTTACGCACGGGGGTTATCCGGGCGACGCTGGCGACTACCAGGGCCATGTAACCGCGATTAATCTCGCTAGCGGTGCGCAGAAGGTCTTCAATGCAATGTGCAGCGGCCAGACTGTTCACTTGACCAAGACGAGCCCGGATTGCTCCGGGCGGCAGACCGCGGTCTGGTCGCGGCCCGGCGTCGTGTATGACAGCGGAACCAATCGCATCTTCTTCGGCACCGGCAACAGCTCCAACGGCGGCTTCGACGCCGTCAACTACTGGAGCGAGTCGGTGCTTGCGATCAATCCCGATGGAACGGGGGCCTCGAACAAGCCGCTCGACAGCTATACGCCGGCGAATTTCGGGAGCCTCGACGGAAGCGACACGGATCTCGGCAGCACGGCACCGGCGATTCTTCCGGTCCCCGCAAACTCCAACGTTCAGCATCTCGCCGTGCAAGGCGGGAAGGATCAACAGTTGCGCTTGCTCAATCTCGCCAATCTGAGCGGGCAGGGCGGCCCAGGGCACACGGGCGGCGCGGTGCAGGCGGCGTTTTTCTTGCCGCAAGGCGGGAATGTGCTGAGTCAGCCTGCCGTCTGGGTGAATCCTGCAGACTCCAGCACGTGGGTTTTCGTCGGCACGAGCGGCGGTCTCGCGGGCTTCAAGCTCTCCATCGATGCGGGAGGCAATTCCTCGCTGGCCACGCAGTGGCACAACAGCGTAGGAGGTACTTCACCCATCGTTGCGAACGGTGTCGTTTATTACGCTGGCGGAGGCCTGTTGCGAGCGGTGCATCCAATAACCGGCGCAACGCTATGGACCGGGACCAGCGTGGGCAGCACCCATTGGGAGAGCCCGATCGTTGCCAACGGAGTCGTCTACGTCACCGGCAGCTCGAATCACCTGACGGCGTTTGGCTTGCCTAGCTCAGCGCCGGCGTTCACGAGCGCAGCGAGCGCGACCTTTCAGGTCGGGGTGGCGGGCAGCTTCACGGTGGCCGCGAGCGGCACGCCCGCGCCTACACTGTCGGAATCGGGTTCGCTACCTAGCGGCGTGACCTTCACCGCATCCTCAGGACATCTCGCGGGCACCCCCGGCGCAACAACCGCCGGGTCCTATTCACTTCAGTTCACCGCCAGCAACGGCATCGCACCCGACGCGACGCAATCCTTCCTTCTCACCGTGAGCGCAGGCTCGACTGGAGCGACTCTCACGCTGGTGGATCCCACCTGCCCAGGAGGCCTTGCGCTTTCGGGAACGCCGCCCAATCAGATCTTGACCTGCCTCACGGGTGGCGGTGCAACGCCGGTTTGTTCCCTCGCTGCGAATCCGGCTGCGCCCGCCGTGGGACAGTCGACGACAATCAGCGCGAGCTGCAGCAACCAGCCCAACGCCAACGGCTACGGCTGGAGCGGCGGCAACTGTGCAAGCGTGACCGGATCAAGCTGCGTGGCAAAACAAAGGCGCCCCGGATCCGTGACCTTCACGGTTAAGGCTTCGAACACCGCCGGCCAGGGCGCGCCGGCGCAGCTCAGCGTTACCTGGCACTAGGCGCGCTCTCGTCCGCCACGCGGTCGTATCATTCCGGTCCATGAGTGGACCGTTGCGCCGGCTTCGCCGCGTGGAACTTCCCGCCGATACCGAGCAGCTCGCGCGCTTCCTGATCGGCAAGATTCTCGTGCACGACCATCCCGAGGGTCGGGTCAGCGGACGCATCGTGGAGACCGAGGCATATGTGGTCGGCGACGCAGCGGGCCATGCCTTCCGAGGTCGAACGATCCGCAATGATTCGCTGTTTCTCGAGCGCGGCCACGCCTACGTCTATTTCGTCTATGGGTGCTGGTACGCGCTCAACGTCAGCGCCGAGTCGGAGGGAATCGGCGCCGGAGTATTGTTGCGCGCGCTCGAACCGATTGAGGGTATGGCGCACATGCGACGCAGACGCGGCATCGAGCGGCTGATCGACCTCGCGCGCGGCCCGGGGCGGCTCGCTACGGCCATGGATGTCGACCGTCGCTACGATGGGGTCGATCTGTGCACCAAAGGTCGCCTCTGGCTGGGGGTCGACCGGAAGCCGCTAAGGCGCCTGTCATCGAGCGTTCGGATCGGCATCACGCGTGAGGCTCACCGTAAGCTTCGGTTCTTCGAGCGCGACAATGCGTTTGTCAGCGGACCCCGGCGCCTGAATGGTGGTCGAAGCTTGCGAGCGCCATATCACCGTAGCTAGACTGACCGGAGCTACCGCGATTTCGGCATGCCAGAGTCATAGGAGTCACGATGTCGTCCAGTCCCTCAATCCAGCCTCCAGGGGGCCGCCAAACTGACGCGCCTCGCAGGGGGAGCTACCTCTACTATCGGCACACGCTGCCGGTGCGTGTGATGCACTGGATCAACGTCATCGCGCTCACGATTCTTCTGCTGAGCGGTCTCAACATTTTCAGCGCGCATCCAGCCCTGTACTGGGGCCAGTCTTCCTACTCCGGACGCCCTCCGGTGTTTCAGATCGGTGCGCGCGAGAACGAGGACGATGATGTGATCGGCGTGACGCGGATCTTCGGCCATGAGTTCGTTACCACCGGCGTGCTCGGCGCTTCCACCGACGCCGACGGTGACGTGATGCCTCGCACCTTTCCGAGTTGGCTCACCGTTCCAGGCGATCGATGGCTCGCCATGGCTCGACGCTGGCATTTCTTCTTTGCGTGGGTGTTCGTGATCAACGGGCTCGCCTACGTGGCGTACTCGATCATCAGTCGCCACATCACCCGCGATCTCCTGCCCACCGGCAACGATTGGCGCTCGATCGGGCGCTCGATCATCGATCATCTGCGCTTCAAGCACCCAACCGGTGAGGCCGCGAAGCGCTACAACGTCCTGCAGAAGCTTGCCTATCTGAGCGTGATCTTCGTGCTGTTGCCGCTCGCAATCCTGATGGGCTTCGCGATGTCGCCGACGCTCAACTCCCTTATTCCCGGCTGGGTCGATCTCTTCGGCGGCCGCCAGTCAGCCCGTACCATCCACTTCATCGTCGCTTGGCTGCTGGTCGCCTTCGTGCTCGTGCACGTCTTCGAGGTGATCATAAGCGGCTTCTGGAACCACTTGCGCTCGATGATCACGGGGCGCTATGCGATCGACACGGAGGTACGGAAATGAAGGCGCCAGCTACAGTCTCGCGCCGGCGGTTCCTTGCCCGTGCGCTCGGCGCAGGTGGTGCGTTCGCGCTATCGGGCTGCGATGCCCTGTCGCAGACGCAATGGTTTCCCAAGGTGCTTGCGACCGGCGAGACCCTTACCCGGACGGTGCAGCAGCTGATTGCTCCGCGCCGGGCAATGGCGCAGGAGTTCGGCGAAGCGGATCTTTCACCGGGATTCCGCAGCAACGGCACTTCTATGCCAGCCAATGCGAAGTATCTTGCGCTGGCTGCCAATGGCTTCGTCGATTACCGGCTTGAGGTCGGCGGGCTGGTCGAGAAGCCGGCGAGCCTATCGCTCGCGGAGCTGCGCGCTTTGCCCAGCCGGACGCAGATCACGCGTCACGATTGTGTCGAGGGCTGGAGCGCGATCGGCAAATGGAAGGGAGTGAAGCTTTCGGCATTGCTGGAGACCGTGAGGCCCAAGCCGGAGGCGCGCTATGTCATGTTCTACTGCGCCGATCCGATGGAGCAGGACGGGACGAGCCCCTACTACGAGAGCATCGACATGGACGATGCCTTTCACCCGCAAACCATCCTCGCCTACGATCTTAACGACACGACACTGCCGATTCCGAATGGCGCACCGATCCGCCTGCGCGTCGAGCGCCAACTCGGCTACAAGCACGCGAAGTACGTCATGCGCATCGAGCTGGTACAGAGCTTCGACAGGATTGCCGGAGGCAAAGGCGGTTACTGGGAGGACCAGGGCTACGAGTGGTGGGCGGGGATCTAGAGGCTCACGCAGCGCGGCGGAGTTCAGGGCGGGAAGACGGGCAAGGTTGAGAGGCGCTGTCAAGATTGACGGCGTGCCTCGGCGGCAGCGACACTTCGCGCTTTGCGCGCTAGCGACATGCCGAACGTCCGCTTCGACCGCTTCTATCGTTACCAGGAGCTCTCCGAACTGCTCCATGCCTTCGCTGCCGAGTTTCCACAGCTCGTGAGCGTGGAGTCAATCGGTCGCAGTCACGAGGGTCGTGACATCTGGGTCGCGACCGTTACCAACCGAGCGACCGGACCGGCGGAGGAAAAGCCCGCGTTCTGGGTCGACGGCAACATCCATTCGACGGAAGTCTCCGCATCTGTCGCCTGCGTATATTTTCTGAACGAGCTGATGCGCGGCTATGGCAAGGAACCCGACATCACTCGCGCGCTCGACACCCGTGCCTTCTATCTGTGCCCGCGCATCAATCCCGACGGCGCGGAATGGGCGCTTGCCGACAAGCCGAAGTGGGTGCGTTCGAGCACGCGAGCCTACCCGCATGACGAAGACGCGATCGAGGGACTGACCGTCGAAGACATCAACGGAGACGGCCGCATCCTGCAGATGCGGATCGTCGATCCGAATGGATTGTGGAAGTCGCATCCGCAGGAGCCGCGCCTCATGGTGCGGCGCGAGCCGACAGAGATTGGTGGGACCTACTACCGGATTCTCCCCGAGGGGAGCTTTGAGGACTATGACGGTTTCATGTTAAAGGTAAAGAAACCGAAACAAGGTATTGATCTAAATAGAAACTTCCCCGGCAATTGGCGCCAGGAGTACGAGCAGCTTGGAGCCGGGGACTATCCCACGTCTGAGCCTGAGGTTCGAGCGATCGCGGATTTCATGACCCAGCACCCGAACGTCACCGGCGGCGTGGCCTTTCATACCTGGGCTGGGGTGCTGCTGCGTCCGTTCGATCACCTCCCGGACACGGAGATGCACGCCGAGGATCTCTGGCACTACCAGAGGGTAGGCGCCAAGGGAACCGAACTCACCGGCTACCCGAACATCTCCGTGTATCACGAGTTCCGCTATCACCCGAAGCAGGTGATCGGTGGCGCCTTCGACTGGATCTACGATCACCTCGGCATGTTCAGCTGGGTGGTCGAAATCTGGAGCCCGATGCGCGAGGCTGGGATCGAGAAGTACCTTTACATTGACTGGTTCCGCGATCATCCGATCGATGATGATTTGAAGCTCTACCGCTGGAGCGAGCAGAAACTCGGCGGAGCAGCCCACGTCGACTGGAAACCATTCGACCACCCTCAGCTCGGACGCGTCGAGATCGGCGGCTGGAACAGGTTTCACGCCTTCGGCAATCCGCCGCTTCAGTTGCTTGAGCGCGAGGTGGCGCGGTTCCCGAAGTGGCTCTTGTGGCAGGCGCTGCTTTCCCCGAAGCTCGAGCTTGTTACAGCAGACGCCAAGCCCCTCGGCGACAGCACCTGGCGCGTACGCCTGGTCGTGCAGAACTCCGGCTGGCTGCCGAGTTATGTGAGCAAGCGGGCGCTGGAGCGCAAGGTGGTGCGCGGCGTGATCGCAGACATTGCGCTGACCGATGGCGCCGAGCTTGTGTCGGGACGGCGCCGGGAGGACCTTGGGCAACTAGAAGGCAAGGCTTATAAGCACACAGGCATTTCGTTCTGGCCGGATTATCATGTCACTGACGACCGTGCGAAGTTCGAGTGGGTCGTCCGGGCACAACAGGGAGCAGCCGTGGCCTTGACTGCACGCCATGAAAGAGCGGGAACCGTAAGGGCGAGCGTCGTGCTGCGGTGAGCAAGGAAAAAATCAAATGGCCAAAGTTCTCGGGGTAGGGGGACTGTTCTTCAAATCGCCCGATCCGGAGCGCCTGCTCGCGTGGTACGCGAAATGGCTCGGCATCGGCGATGGCAAGTCGTCGGTCGAATTTCCGGCGAATGCATTGCCGGCGCATGGCCTGACGGTATGGAGCCCGTTTCCGGCGAACACCGATTACTTCGCTCCTTCTCGGAAGGAATTCATGTTCAACCTCGTCGTCGATGATCTCGATAGCGCGCTGGGCCAGGTGCATCTTGGCGGTGCGCAGGTCGTCGGGGAGGTCGAGGAGCACGAGTATGGTCGCTTCGGTTGGTTCATCGATCCCGACGGCAACAAGGTCGAGCTGTGGGAGCCTCCGCCGCCAGCGGTTGAGCGCTGACAGGGCTCAGGCGGCATTCTTCTATTCCTTGCAGTGAGTAGCTCGCCGCTGTCGCGGCTGCCCGCGAGCGTCTGGACGCTGGGCGTCGTGTCGATGCTAATGGACATCTCCTCGGAGCTGATCCATAGCCTGCTGCCGCTGTTTCTGGTGACTGTCCTCGGTGCGTCGACCTTCGCCGTCGGGATGATCGAAGGGATCGCCGAAGCCACGGCGATGATCACCAAGCTGTTCTCAGGGTACCTGTCGGACTACGTGCGAAAGCGCAAGCCGCTGGTGGTCATCGGCTACGGCCTTGCTGCGCTGACGAAGCCGATCTTTCCGCTGGCGTCTTCCATCTCGTGGGTGGTGTTCGCGCGTTTCCTGGATCGCGTCGGCAAGGGCGTGCGCGACGCACCGCGCGATGCCTTGATCGCGGATATCACCCCTTCCGATCTCCGCGGCGCGGCCTATGGGCTGCGCCAGGCACTCGACACGGTCGGCGCTGTAGCCGGCCCCTTGCTGGCCATCGGCGCGATGTTGTGGCTCGCCGACAATTTCCGGACTGCCTTCTGGGTCGCGGTCGCCCCCGCGTTCGCGGCGGTTGCCGTACTTATCCTAGGAGTGCGCGAACCCGAGGCACCTGGGTCGACCGATGGTAGCCGCCCGCGGATCCACTTCTCGGACTGCAGGCGGCTTCCGGCTCGCTATTGGTGGATCGTCGCGTTTGCTGGCGTGTTGACGCTCGCGCGCTTTTCCGAGGCATTTCTCATCCTGCGCGCCCAGAGCGTCCACATGGTTACGGCGTGGATTCCGCTGGTGATGGTGCTGATGAGTGTCGTCTACGCGCTGACTGCATTCCCTGCCGGCGTCCTCGCTGATCGCGGCCACGGACGCAAGCTCCTGTCCGGAGGTCTGCTGGCCCTGATCCTTGCGGACGTCATTCTGGCCGGCGCCGCATCAGTAGGGCGGGTGCTGGGCGGCACCGCGGTGTGGGGACTCCACATGGGATTGACGCAGGGTCTGCTCGCAGCGCTCGTTGCTGAAACCGCGCCCGCTGATCTGCGCGGGACCGCATTCGGCGTCTTCAACTTCGTGAGCGGATTCGCCTTGCTCGCAGCCAGCGCTCTCGCGGGCTGGCTGTGGGATGCGTTCGGCCCTTCGTTCACGTTTGGCGCTAGCGCCGCGTTTGCGGCGATCGCGTGGGCGGGCCTCCTGGCTCATCGCGATTCCGCCACCGAGTCGGGTGGCAAGCCAGGGTACTAGGCAAGCTGTGTCGACGCTGACCACCGTTTCGGTGCCATACTCGCGCCGGCCCGACGTCGAGGAAAGCTGAGACCCATGTCCGGACTGATGGATATGCCGCTGCTTGTGTTCGCGGTGTCCTTCGTTGTGATGGCGCTGTCGGCGTGGATCGGTACGTTACTCGGCACGCGACGAACACTCGACGCCGACCTGCGCGAGGACTTCAGCGTGGTCCAGACCGCAACGCTGACTCTACTCGGCCTCATCATCGGCTTCAGCTTTTCGATGGCTTTGACTCGCTACGACCAGCGGAAGAACTACGAAGAGGAGGAGGCCAATGCGATCGGAACAGAATACGTTCGGGCCGGCCTTTTACCCGCCAGCGACGCGGCGAAGATTCGCGAGTTGCTTCACAAGTACCTCGACCAGCGCATCCGGTTCTATTCGACCGACCAGCGCATCCTGTTCTATTCGACCAGCAATGCGCAGCGCCTGAGCGAGATCAATAGCGAAACGGCGAGGTTGCAGAACGAGCTTTGGGCGGCAGTCCAGGCGCCAGCGCTGGCTCAGCCGACGCCCATTTCAGCGCTGGCGGTTTGGGGGATGAACGATGTGCTCAACACGCAGGGGTATACGCAGGCGGCGTGGCGCAATCGAATACCGATTGGCGCGTGGGCGCTAATGGGTGCGATCGCAGTCTGTGCCAATATCCTGGTTGGGCTGGGCGCCAAGAGCGCTCGGTCGAAGCGATACCTGCTCATCGTCCTGCCGTTTGTGGTGGCGATCGCATTCCTGCTGATCGCTGACATCGACAGTCCGCGCGGCGGCATTATCCACGTGAGCCCGCAGAACCTCCTGAGCCTCGTCGAGTCGCTGCGAGTGCCATAACGGGGAGGTTGCCGCTAACGGACGCCCGGACCGGTCTCCGCATTCCTGTATGTCGTATAATGTATATTATGTAAAGTGCGATCCGCGAACCACCAGAGTGCCGGCACCAGGACTCCTGGATCGCCCTTTCCATAATATCCCGCCCGTTCGACCGCCCCTTCTAGCCTTGCTCGGAAGTCCGTGGACGGTCGAGCGATCAGCGACCTTCTAACTGACTCGCGCAATAAGCGGCGATAGCGTCCAGCACGGCGCTGTCTTCGCCCGCCGGGGTCGCGGAATCGAACTCGACGCCCGGATGCCGCGCGCGCAACTGCTTGATCAGCGCGGGCAAGTCACGGCGGATGTGCCCGCCTGAGCCCAGAAAAATCGGCACGACTGAGATCGCGGTCGCGCCGCCCCGGACAAGCTCGGCCGCCGCTTCAGCGAGATCGGGATGCATTAGCTCCAGGAACGCCAGCCGCACTTCGTGCTCGGGCGTAATCGCCCGGACCGTCGCGGCCAGTTGTTCGAACGGCTCAGCCCAGCCGGGATCCCGTGCGCCGTGAGCGAATAGGATCAGAGCTCGCGACATGGCTGGTTATGTCCGGTCGCTATCATCTAATCGCCAATCATTCCTTTTCCATATATAGCAACGTGGGTACGCTGGTCGACGAAGGGACACCATGTACCGATACGACCACTTCGACCATCGCCTCGTCGCAGAACGCGTCGCGCAGTTCCGCGACCAGACGCGACGGTTTCTCGCGGGCGAGCTGACCGAGGACGAGTTTCGGCCATTGCGTCTGCAGAACGGGCTGTACATTCAGAAGCATGCGCCAATGCTTCGAATCTCGATCCCCTACGGCGTGTTGTCGTCGACGCAACTGCGCAAGCTGGCGCACATCGGGCGCAAGTATGACAGAGGCTATGGCCACTTCACCACGCGCCAGAACCTGCAGTTCAACTGGCCGCGCCTCGGGGACGTACCGGAGATTCTTGCCGAGCTCGCGACCGTCGAGATGCACGCGATCCAGACTTCGGGCAACTGTGAACGCAATATCACGACCGACCATTTCGCGGGCATTGCCGCCGACGAAGTCGTCGATCCGCGGCCGTGGGCCGAGCTGATCCGTCAGTGGGCCGCGCTCAACCCCGAGTTCGCATACCTCCCTCGCAAGTTCAAGATCGCCGTCAACGGTTCGACCGTCGATCGCGCTGCGACGCTGGTGCACGACATCGGGGTACACGCGGTACGTAACGAGACCGGCGAGGTCGGCTTTCGCGTTCTCGTCGGCGGTGGGCTGGGCCGCACGCCGATGATCGGGTACGTCATTCGCGAGTGGCTGCCGCATGACGAAATCCTGAACTATCTCGATGCGATCCTGCGCGTCTACAACCGCTTCGGTCGCCGCGACAACATCTACAAAGCCCGCATCAAGATCCTCGTAAAGGAACGCACGCCGGCAGAGTTCACGCGCGCCGTCGAGGAAGAGTGGCAACTTGGGCGTGGCGGCCCTGCCACGGTCCCGGACGAAGAGATCGAGCGGCTGGCCTCGTTCTTTACGCCTCCGCCGTACGCCAAACTGAAGGGCGACGATACAGGACTCCGCGCCCTGATCGCCGACAACCGCCCGTTCGACAACTGGGTCGGACGCAACGTGTTTCCGCACAAGGTGCCGGGTTATGCGGCGGTCACGCTGTCGCTCAAGAAAACCGGTGTGCCTCCTGGCGACGTGACGTCCGACCAGATGGATGCGATCGCCGCCCTCGCCGACCGCTACAGCTTCGGCGAGCTTCGCGTCAGCCACGAACAGAACCTCGTATTCGCCGACGTGCGACAGGCCGAGCTCTTCAGACTGTGGACCGAGCTCAAAGGCCTCGGGCTCGCCACGCCAAACATCGGATTGTTGACCGACATCATCTGCTGCCCCGGTGGGGATTTCTGCTCGCTTGCGAACGCCAAATCGATCCCGATTGCAGAAGCGGTGCAGCGGCGCTTCGACGATCTCGATTATCTGTACGACATCGGCGAGGTTTCGCTCAACATGTCGGGCTGCATGAATGCCTGCGGCCATCATCACATCGGCAACATTGGCGTGCTCGGCGTCGACAAGAACGGTGAGGAGTGGTACCAGGTCTCCATTGGCGGTGCGCAGGGGGAAAACGCGTCGCTCGGCAAAGTCATCGGCCCGTCGTTCGCAGCGAGCGAGATGCCGGACGTCGTCTCGCGGCTGATCGAGGTGTACGTCGAGCATCGCCACGAGGACGAGCGCTTCATCGACACCGTACGCCGGCTGGGACTGGAGCCGTTCAAGGAACGGGTGTATGCCACGGCTCATTAAGGACAGCGCCATCGTCGAGGACCGTTGGACGGTCGTGCGCGAGCCCTCCTCTCTCGCCGCCCTGCCGCTCGAGACTCCGGTGATAGTACCGTTGGCGCTGTGGAAGTCCGATCGCAACGCGCTCGCGACTCGTAGTGAGGTCGGTGTGTGGCTCAAACCGGACGATGATCCGGGCGCGCTCGCTGGTGACTTTGCCTCGCTGCCGCTGATCGCAGTGGATTTTCCAAAGTTCACCGACGGTCGCGGGTACTCGACTGCAAAGTTGCTGCGCGACAAATATCGCTTCACGGGTGAGTTGCGTGCGATCGGCGACGTGTTGCGCGATCAGCTCTACTACATGCGGCAATGCGGCTTTGATGCCTTCGCGGTGCGCGCCGACCGCAGTCTCGAAGACGCGCTCAAGGGCTTCGCCGACTTCAGCGACGGCTATCAGGCAACCGTTCGCCAGCCCATACCCTTGTTCCGCAGGCGTACGACGGCTGCTCTCGTGACCGAGAACACGCCGGCGGCCAACGACCCATGAATCGCCACACCCACGTTGCCGATGTCATCGCGCTGTTGCAGCGGGTGTCGACGCGTCATCCACCCGCGGTGCTTGCGAGCAGCTTCGGCGCCGAGGATATGGTCCTCACCGACCTCATTGCGCGCTTGGCGTTGCCCATCACGGTCTTCACGCTCGATACCGGACGGCTTCCCGAAGAGACCTATGCTCTGATCGATCGCGTGCGTGAGCGCTATGACATTGCGGTCGAGGTGCATTACCCCGATGTGCGCGCGTTGGAGGACTACGTTCGAGCGAACGGTGTCAACGCGTTCTACCGCAGCGTCGAGCTGCGCCGGCGCTGCTGCGCCATTCGCAAGACGGCCCCGCTCGCTCGCGCGCTCGCCGGTCGCGGTGCGTGGATCACCGGACAGCGGCGCGCCCAATCGCTCACGCGCAGTGACATCGCCATGGCGGAGTTCGACGCCGAGCACGGATTGCCCAAGTTCAATCCGCTCGCCGAGTGGAACGAGGACGACGTGTGGAGCTACATTGCGAGCCACGATGTTCCAGTGAATCCTCTGCACGCGCGGGGATATCCGAGCATCGGCTGTGCTCCGTGCACTCGCGCGATCGAACCGGGCGAGGACATCCGTGCCGGTCGCTGGTGGTGGGAGGATCCCGAGCAGCGCGAGTGCGGCCTGCATCGGCATTCCGTACACGTGGCGGTTCGCGCCGTGCAGGCTGAGACATGAGCGGCGAAACCAGGATATCCGGCCACGCGTGCGGCGTCGTGCACATCGTCGGTGCCGGACCTGGCGCGCCCGATCTACTCACGCTGCGCGCGGCGAAGCTGCTGGAGCACG
>Ga0126384_10001115_pt1 | contig 15722 bp, 14 predicted proteins | sample PanSoiMetPlot_36_FD_92543 | JGI IMG/M metagenome (GOLD analysis project Ga0126384, IMG submission 92543) | Tropical forest soil microbial communities from Panama - MetaG Plot_36 | ecosystem: Environmental > Terrestrial > Soil > Tropical forest > Bulk soil | place: Panama | collected 2016-02-17 | reverse complement strand
TTCTGCCTTCTGCCTTCTGCCTTCTGCCTTCTGCCTTCTGCCTTCTGCCTTCTGCCTTCTGCCTTCTGCCTTCTGCCTTACGCGGCTCCCTGCAGTCGTTCAACGTCCAGGACGCCGGATACGCTCTTGATCGAGCTGATCACTTTCTCCAGATGCTTGACGTCAAATACTTCAACTGTTACTTCGATGCGGCCCTTCTGATCAGGCGCAATCGAAGCGCGGGCATCGCGGATGCCGGTCTTCATGTCTGAGATTGCGCCGGTGATACCTGCAATCATCCCGGTGCGATTCTCGGTAACCGCCAGCAGCTTCACTGCATAAGCAGTCTTCTCCGAACGCGAAGCCCACTCGACTGCAACAATTCGTTCCGGATTGACCATTAACTGTTTGACGTTGTTGCAGCGGGTCGTGTGAACGGCGACGCCCTTGCCGCGGGTGATGTAGCCGATTATTTCCTCGCCGTGGAGCGGATTACAGCAACGCGCGCGATTGACCATTAAATCCTCTACGCCACGAACGATGATCGCGTCATCTCCCGTCAACAGACGCTTAACGGCCCGCACACCAGTGCGCAAGCGCGATTGTTTTTGTTTATCCAGCGCCTCGAATTTCTCCGGGCCAAGATATTTAGCGATCACGTTGCGCGGCACCAGTTTCCCGTAGCCGATTGCCGCCAGCAGATCGTCCTGGCGGCCGTAGCCATACTCGCCGGCAATCCGCTTGAGATCTTCATTGCCGTCGCCCAACATTTTCTTAAGCGACAGTTGAAACCTTCCGGCTTCCTTATCCAGCAGCTTGCGCCCGATTTCGATCGATTCCGCCCGCTGCTGTTCGGCCACCCAGTGCCGCACCCGGTTTCGCGCGCGCGAAGTAACGACAAAATTCAGCCAATCGCGCGAGGGGTGCGCATTCGGACTCGTGAGAATCTCCACCACATCGCCGTTTTGAATTGAGGTGCGCAAAGGAACCATCCGGCCATTGACGCGGGCGCCGGCGCAAGTGTTTCCGACTTCCGAGTGAATCATATAAGCGAAATCAACGGTGGTCGCGCCGCGAGGCAATTGAATTACCTTACCCATGGGCGTAAAGGCATAGACATCCTTCGGGTAAAGATCCAGTTTGAGTGTGTCAATGAACTCGCGCGAGTCCTTCACTTCCTGAGTCCATTCCACCAGCGAGCGGAGCACTTGCAGCGCATCATCATCGTCGCGCGGTCCGCGCTTGCCCTCCTTATATTTCCAATGCGCAGCGACACCTTCTTCAGCGACCATGTGCATTTGTTCGGTCCGGATCTGAACTTCGAAGGGCAATCCTTTCGAGCCAATCACCGAGGTGTGCAACGATTGGTACAAATTGTCGCGCGGGGTTGCAATCCAATCCTTGAAACGGCCGGGTACGGGCTTCCAGGCGTTGTGAATTACGCCGAGTGCTGCATAGCAATGACGAATTTCGTTCGGCGTGATAACCCGGGCGGCCACCAGATCGTAGACCTGATCCAAATCAATTGTCTGGGTGCGGAGTTTCTTCCAGATTGAATAGAGACGCTTAACCCGGCCTTCAATACGGACAAAAGGAACATCGGCGGCGCGCATTGTTTCTTCAATCTTCGACGTGACATCGTTGAGAAACGCTTCATTAGCCGCGCGGCGCTTCTCAAGTTGGGCCGTAAGATCGCGGTAATCTTCAGGATGAAGATTGCGGAATGCCAGGTCTTCCAACTCACCGCGCAGCTTACCCATTCCCAGGCGGTGGGCGATCGGCGCGTAGATGTCCATCGTTTCCTGCGCGATGCGCCGGCGCTTTTCGGGAGTGAGATACTCCAGCGTCCGCATGTTGTGCAGGCGATCCGCGAGTTTCACGAGCACGACGCGCACATCGTCCACCATCGCGAGCAGCATCTTGCGCACATTTTCTGCCTGCTGCTCTTCCTGTGAGACATTGCTAATGTGCGCAATCTTTGTCAGGCCGTCGACCAGATGCGCAACTTCATCGCCGAAGTATTGGCGAATCGTGTCGGTATCGGCGAGCGTATCCTCCACCACGTCATGCAGTAAGCCGGTCGAAACGGAAACGGCATCAAGCCGCATGTCGGCGAGAATGTTGGCGACCTCCAGGGGATGGACAAGATAAGATTCGCCCGAGGCCCGCTTCTGGCCCTTGTGTTCGCGCGCCGAGAACAGGTACGCACGACGCAGCAAGTTCAAGTCTGCTTGCGGGTGGTTTTGCCTGACTTTCTCGCAGATATCTTCGATTCTAACCATAAGAGAAACACGGGCTTTGGTCTTTGTGCTTTGTCCTTTGATCTCCTTTCCGCGCTGAGTGTTCAAGCGAGAAAAGCACAGAGTACTAAGTACAAAGCACGAAGCCCAAAGGACACCTTAATTATAGCAATAGGTGACGAGGCCTCGAAGGTCACGTCACCTATTAGCTGACAGGACTTAATTTTTGGAGGTCAGTGTTAAGGACTTGGTGATGAAGCAGCTTCCGCGGCAGCCTCCTGCTTGCGCTTTTCTTCAGCCAAAGCCGCCGCCCGTTTGGCGGCCACCTGAGATTGTTTTTCGAGTTCCGACTGCTGTGCGGTATCGCCGTTCATATTGGCAATCTTCGCCCGCTCAAGGAGGAGGTTAGCTTTGTATGACCAGCCAGATTCGTTGTTTGGATCGAGCTTAATGGCCGTTTCCGCCTCTTCCATACCACGGGCCACGCACTTTTGTATGTTATCGAAGTCTTTCTGACTGGGCTTTTTGTAAGTTACTTTTACGTTGCCGCCTTCATTCGAAGTGACCTTCACGTCTGGCAGTTCCGTGATCTTGTACGAGCAGTCCCAGTCTTTACCGGCGAGGATTGCGAAAGCTTCGGCGCGCGCTTCCGGCTTTTGGTTCGTATCGTTGGCGCGCTTCATAATCCAATCGCGAAGCTTCACTTCATCTTTAATTGCTGCGAGCAACACGGAAATCGCTTTATAAGCTTCTTCCTTTTGTTTTTCGTCGGTGTCACTTTGCAGTACGCGTTGATAAGCGTCGATTGCATCGCGCGCCTTCTGAACGTTATCCGGTTGATCGACTCCCGGTTTGTATTGCTGATGGATGATGCGGGCGATGAAGATTGGGGCGGTCTTGTTGCTCTCGTCCAGAGCGAGTGCACGTCTGGCATGCTGCTCGGCTTCATCGAAGCGGCCATCACGGTATGAACGTGCTGCTTCGTTGAGTTCGTTTTTGGCTCGGACTTTGTTAACTAGCGCGCAACCGGCGGTGCTGATAAGAAGGAAAACCAGGACGGCACTTGCGCCAGTCCTGGAAAAGGAGAATCTCATTTTCGCTTAGCTCCGTTCGCTTCGAACATGACGCCGCCCTGGCTCAAGCGAAAAAAACGATCCTGGCGGAATAGTGGCGGTCAGTCACGAATAATCTATGGCAGATCGTCAACTTGTAAACCTACCGGGCTGGCTCCGGCGCCTTTTATCGCATCAATCACTTTCACAACATCGCCGTACTTTAGAGCTCTCGGCGCCTTAACAAACACGGTTTTTTCGATCCGTTGCTCGTCCGAGACGTTGGTGGCCGTTTCCATGCCTACTTTGTAAGCGTGCTGTTCCTTTCGTTGCTGAAAAGTCTGCTGCAACTTTGCCGAGAGTGCGCTGGTGTCATTCACGGAACCCATCGAGTCCTGATTCAGTTTCAATTGAAGGTCCTGAGAAATGGAAACCACCAGCGTCAATGGGTTCGGCTTTAGCTTGCTGACATCCTCGTTCGGATCTCGTTGAGTTGGCACGTCAGCTTTAAAGCTGCTCGGTTTTAGCGGCGTGACGACCATGAAGATGATCAGGACCACCAGCAACACGTCGATTAGCGGCGTTACGTTAATGTACGGGACAGCGCGGTTACTGCTGCCCCCTGCCTGCATTCCCATAATGTAATCCTCGCTTCAGGCGAACGAGCCTGGTACTGATGAACAATTAGCCGGCCGGGGTAGCGGCGGCGGCGGCGCTCTTCTTCTTGTCGGCTACCAGCCCAATCTTATCGATACCCTTTTCGCGTACAGCGTTGATGACCTTGACGACTTCGCCATAGCTGACTTCAACGCCGCTCTTGATGTAAACGACCTTGTCTTCTTCTTTTTTGTTGGCAAGCATCTTTTCGACCTGAGTCTTAAGGTCTTCCAGGTTCACCTGCTTCTTGCCGAGGTAGTAGTCGTTGTCCTTTGGAATGGAAACGATTACCGAATCCTCCCGGTTGATTACCAGATCCTCTTCGGCGTTTAGCGTATCGCGTGGAATCGCGACACTGACGTCCTTCTGCAGAAATGGTGTGACGACCATGAAAATGATCAGCAACACCAACATGACGTCGACCATCGGCGTGACGTTAATCTCTGACTGTAAACCGCCAGTCCCGCCAGCCTGCATTCCCATAACAATCTCCTTTCGGCGCACATCCCGGAAACAATGCGCGTCCGAGGCGTCGAACTGAATCGACGCCTCTGATTTCCCGAAACTCCGGCCCTACGGATTGAGCTGCTTGGTCCGGTTCTTGATGAAGTAGTCAACCAGCTCCGACGCTGAGTTATCCATCTCAACGATGAAACCGTCGACCTTGCCGGTAAAATAGTTGAATAGCCACACGGCGGGGACCGCGACGATCAGCCCGAGAGCAGTCGTAAACAGCGCTTCCGAAATACCGCCGGCTACCGCGCCGATGCCCTGAGAGGCAGCCGTCTTCATGCCGCGGAAGGCGTTGATAATTCCGAACACGGTTCCGAACAAGCCGACAAACGGTGCGGTTGAACCGATCGTTGCCAGACCCGAAAGGCCGCGCCGGAACTCGGCGGTCTTGATCGCGATCGCGCGTTGGAGCGCCCGCTTCGAGGCCTCGATCTCATCGCCTGAGATGTCGGCCGCCTGCTCATGCGCGCGAAATTCCTGCAAGCCACTATTCACGACCATCGCCAGGTGCGATTTTCGATGCTTGTCGCTGATATTGATGGCTTCCTCAATGCGATTATTTTTCAGCGCCTGAGCAACGCGTGGAGCAAACTCCCGCGATTGTTTCTTCGCGGCCGTATAGGTCAGGTAACGCTCGACCATGATAGCGATCGAATAGACTGACATGATCAACAGAATGATCACGACAGTGATCGCCACTGGACCCATGTTCCTCACCATTTCGCTGAGGGTAAACTCATTGGCTGTTTGGGTCCCGGCTGGCGACGGGCTCTGCTGGAGCAAGAGCAGGAGACCGAAGGCTTTCGGTCCGAGAACGCTAGTTAGAATAGTCACGGTAAGTCCTCCAAAAAAGTTTCATTACACAAAAATTGCTGGCCGCGATTAGGAAGAGCGCCGGCGCTTATCAACCCGGCGCACTGGCTCTATTGCGGGACAAAGTTATAGATGATCACGCCGTTGACTTTTACCGGTTGTCCAGAAAGTTTTGTCGGAGTGAATTTTGATGCACGCGCTGCGGCCACGGCGGCCGCCTGCAAGAGCGGGTGACCTGAAGTTGCGTGGGCAGCAACCACATTGCCGTTCTCGTCGATCAGCACCTGCACCGATACCTGTCCGGAAACGTGCGCGGTGCGGGCCATCGGTGGATATTGTGGTTGCACCAGATGAACTGCCTTGCCGTTGAGGACGCCGCCGGAGATTGGGGCGTGCGGAGTCGGTTTCGGTGGCGGTGGTGGTGGCTCGCCTGTGACTTCGACCTTTGCCGGCCCGGCGATGATGTTGCCTGTGCCCGCGCCAGGTGCGACTGGTGCGATTGCGTTCGAGTTGCTTGTCCCGACCATCGTGACTACACCTTTGCGGACCGGCGGCACATCACTGGCTTTGGCGGAAACGGTTTTGGGAACCAGATCGGCGCGCGATACATCAGCAATTAATTCTTTGCGCACGTCTACGTTCTTGGTAATCTCAACCTTCTCGGGCTTTGGCTCTTGCTTCTGTTGCTGTTGTACCTGCACCGGGACGGGCGCAATCAACGCAGTTAACTCAAGCGTCTGCTGATCAATGTATGCCGGCGCCATCAAAATTCCGGCAATCAAGCCTGCCACAATCAGGATGAAATAGACGCCAAGCGTAACGGCCAGAAACGATCCCTTACGTCGGTTGTCTTCTTTATGCGATCCGGACTCAACCAGGTTTTCGAACATCCGTAGATCCTCCTAAATCGGTGCCAAAAGGGTTAGAGTCTATAGAGGACTTCTCTTTTGAATAATCATTCCGAACGAACCCGCTTGTACGAAGAAGAAAGGGAACTGAGGGCCTGCACGACCGGGGCACGTTCTGACCGGTCTAAATGTGCGACACACAAATATACTGGCCATCTCAGACGTCGAGGATCGTGCTACCACCCTTGCGCTTCCAACCGGGCACGATAAAAAACGTATTTAATTGGCCAGCAACGCCCGCAGTCTATTCCGCAATCCGCTGTAAAGTCAAGAACCGCTCCGCATCATCATCGTCATAATCTTTGCAAACGATGAAAGTGTCTGGAGCAAACGCGATCTATTAGACGCCGCCGAGGCTGCAGTGTTCCCGCGTCACACCCGCGCTGCGCGCGAAGGCATTTCCTTACGAGAAGTTTGCCCGCGTCCTCTTGCGTGTGGGCTGGTGGCCATGGCGGCCACCGCTCGCCGGTTTGCAGCCTCGAGTTTTCTTTCCCACCAAACCATGATCGGGCCGGCTACCGCGATCGTGTCGTACGTCCCGAAGACAATGCCCATCAACAGGGCCAGCGAGAAAGGCCTGAGGGTTTCGCCGCCGAGTAACACCAGGGCGATAACCGAGAGAAATACCAGCCCTGACGTGATTACCGTACGCGAAAGCGTCTGGTTAATTGAAAGGTTGGTCACGTCATACAGGCTCATCCGCCGATAGAGTTTCCGGTTCTCGCGAATGCGATCGAAGATCACGATCGAGTCGTTGACGTCAAAGCCGACCAGCGTGAGGAGTGCCGCAATGACCGTCAAATTAATCTCGATTTGAAAGATTGAAAACAGGCCGAGGGTCACCAGCACCGTGTGAAAGACCGCGATCACCGCCGCAGCGCCGTAAGTCCACTCAAACCGGAACGCGATGAAAATCAGCATTCCGATTAATGCCGCAATCGTGACGGCAATCGCCTGGGTGCGCAGTTGAGCGCTGGCAACTGCGCTGACCGCGTCCGTGCCCTCGATCTTGTAGGAGGCGTTGGGATCAGAGTTCAAATCGCCGGACGTTTCGCTTCCGAACCTATTGAGCGCACGGCGCACAACGGCGCGGCCAATGTCCACGCCCGCTTGATTGGGATCGGCCGCTTGAGTTTGTGCCTGTTGTGGCAGGCGGATCAAAAATTCACCGGCCCGATCCAGAACGGGTTGAATGACCGCGTCTTTGATGCCTGCCTGGTCGATCGCCGCTCGAATTTGTTCGGCGGTCGGGGGATTCTTGAACCGGACCGTGACCACTGTGCCACCCTTAAAATCAACGCCGAGATTAAAAGCGTCAGTACCGTGCGGGTGAAACTTGTGGCGATACAAGGCCGTTCCCATACCGGCCAACATCAGTGCAATTGAAAGACCGATGAAAATGCGGCGCTTGCCTAACCAGTCAACATTAACGCCATGAAATACTTGAAACATTGCAGATTAAATGCTGAGCGACTCGACGCGCTTTCCTTTCCTGCTCAGCAACCAGATAAAGATAGTGCGCGAAACATAGACGGCGGAGAAAAGATTTACGAGCAAGCCGAGCACCAGCGTCACCGCAAAGCCGCGAATCGGGCCCGCGCCGAACACGTAAAGAAACAGTGACGAAACAATCGTGGTCACGTGCGTGTCGATAATGGTAATGAACGCATGTCCAAACCCTTGCTCCACCGCCGAAGGTATGGTCTTACCCGAGCGAAGCTCTTCGCGAATGCGCTCAAAGATCAGGACGTTCGAATCGACGGCCATACCGATTGTCAAAATGATGCCGGCAATGCCGGGCAACGTCAGCGTGGCGCCAAAGACAATCAGTCCCGCAATCATCAAGACCATATTCAGCAACAAGGCGACTACGGCATTGATCCCTGAACCGCGGTAGTAAATCAGCATAAACAGAACAACCAGCGCGAGGCCCAGCAGAGATGCTCGGACGCCTGAACGAATGGAATCGGCGCCCAGGCTCGGCCCGACAGTGCGTTCTTCCTGATATTGAATCGGCGCGGGCAGGGCGCCCGACCGCAAGGTCAACGCGAGATCATCAGCTGACTGTTTGGAAAAGTTCCCGTTGATTTCACCTTGATCGAAAATCTGCGATTTGATGAAGGCAATCGACTTTACTTCGTCATTGAGAACGACGCCCATGTACTCGTTAATATTCGCACCTGTCCAGGTTCCAAACTTGTCGGCGCCTGATTTCTTCAGCGAAAACTGAATGTCATATTCATCGCTGCCGGCGCGGCCCTGAGCCGCGGACGCACTTCTCAATTCAGCGCCATCGATGATTGCGGGTGATTCGACGACGACCCATTTAGTCGGTTTTTGCGGATTTGTTTGATCCTGAGCGTTACGGTTTGCCAGTTCGGCCCGCTCGATATAGGGAAGCACCCGCCGATTTGCCGGAATATTGCCACCGCTGTTAAGAGATGCGATGGCTTCTTCTTTCGTCGCGTAAGTCTGAATCGGTGACGGACTCGGCGGACTAACGACGTGCACTAATTCCAGGTGCGACTGACCCGCGAGCATCTGCTTCACATGCTCGGGATCCTGAATGCCCGGCATCTGCAAAAGAATTTCGTGCGCGGTTTGTGCGCCGCGCCGCTGCAAAGTCGGTTCCGCAACACCGATCGCGTTGATGCGTGTCTCGATGATCTTTAATGCTTGTTCTGTAGCGTTATCAGCGAGTGTTCGCTGGGCGGAACCGGTAAGCGTCCAAACTAATTTGTCTCCCGACGTCGAATAGGACCAGCCTGCATTCTCAGCCAACTCAACTTTTTTCTGGACTGCTTCGCGGATGTCCTTCGCTTTTGACGGGTCGGCCGCTTGCAGCACGACGCGATAATCCCCAGCTGTTTCCGCGTGAGCTTCCTTGACGTCAAAGCCTGCATCCTTTGCCGCATTCTGGGCCGCCGTGGCACTGTCCTCAGTTAGACGCTTCAAATAATCTTCAACCTTGACGCGCATCACCAGATGAGACCCGCCTTTAAGGTCTAATCCGAGGTTGATGTTCGTGGCGAGCGTAGCTTTGATGCCCGAAGGCGTGAAATCCTTCAGATGTGGACGGCGCCCGTGATGACCGATGACAATGTAGACCCCAACGATGGTGACGATCGCGATGATGATCGATCGTTGAAGCAGACTTCTTTTCTTCATGAATGCTATTCGACAAACTTCAGTTTGTCGTTCTTACTGCCGCCATCCGACGAACTAAAGTTTGTCGGGCTATGATTTCTGTTCTTCCGAATCAACTCCGGCGATGGCCGAGCGGGCGATCTCCAGGATCGACTTGTCCGCACTGCGGATGAGAAAACTGGTATCACGTACCGCCGTAATCGTGCCAATAATGCCGCCGTTGGTAATTACCTTGTCGCCGGCTTTCAATTCGGCAATCGTGGCCTGTAACTGTCTCTGCTTTTTCTGTTGCGGTCGAATCAGCAAAAAGTAAAAGACTCCGAAAACCAGAAGCATCGGAATCAGAACCCCGCCGAAACCGCCACCGGCACCTTGAAAGATTAAAGCAAGCAAGCTCATTCTCGTCCCGAGCCGAGTCGCTCAGTGTGGTCCCGCCGAAATTTCGTGAATTGACGAGAACGGATAGCTTGCCTGACGCTCCGCATCGTGTCAAGGAAGAACGCAAGGTTGTGATGAGTTAACAAAATGCTTGCGAGCATCTCACCCGATAAGAACAGGTGGCGGAGGAATGCTCGCGAATGACGACGACAGACGGAACAGCGACATGACTCGTCCAGGGGCTGCTGATCTTGCGCATACCGGGCGTTTTTGATGTTCACTTTCCCGCGCGAAGTGAACGCCTGGCCGTTTCGTCCGTTGCGGGTCGGCAACACGCAGTCAAACATGTCCATCCCGCGCGCGACGGCGTCGATCAGATCTTCCGGGGTGCCAACTCCCATCAAGTAACGCGGCCTTTCAACGGGCATGCGCGGCGCCATTGCGCCAATCACGTCGAACATGACGGGCTTTTCTTCGCCGACGCTTAATCCGCCGAGCGCGTAACCCTCAAAGCCCACTTCGACCGTGCGCTCGAGACTTTCGCGGCGAAGATCGAGATGCGAAGCGCCCTGAATAATACCGAAGAGTGCTTGTCTTGCTGGGAGCGCGGACGTCTCGTCCGGCATTCGCGGCCTTCCGGCCTGCAGGTTACAAAACGCCTCCTTCGATCGCTTCGCCCAGCGGAGCGTCAGCTCCATACTGCGTCGCGCTTCTTCGTAACTGGCTTCTCCGGGCGCGCACTCATCGAAAGCCATCACAATCTCGGCGCCGAGTGCCGCTTGAATTTCCATCGAGATTTCCGGTGACAGGAAACACAAGGCGCCATCGACGTGCGAACGAAACTCAGTTCCTTCTTCGGAAATTTTTCTTAATTCTCCCAGACTCCAGACCTGGAACCCACCAGAATCAGTCAACAGAGCGCGTTTCCATCCGATGAACTTATGCAATCCCCCGCACGCCTTGATCACGTCAATGCCAGGTCGTAACCAAAGATGATACGTATTACCGAGAATGATTTGCGCATCCAAATCCGGCGACTCGAGCTGCTCAAATCGAACGCCTTTCACGGTACCGGCGGTGCCGACGGGCATAAAGACAGGTGTCTCGATTGCGCCGCGTCGGGTTGTAATGATGCCGGCGCGGGCTTCGCCGTCCTCGGCGGTGATTTCAAAGGTAAGTGGTGATGTCGTCATCGTCAGGTAACGGCAAAGAGCAAAGCGCAAAGGGCAAAGATAGCCGTGTGTGGCCTATACGCCTTTGTACGCCTTTGCCCTTAGCCCTTTGCTCTTTGCCTTTTCGTCTTATGCCGCTCAATGATCCTGATCGGCGTGGCGAAAAAATCGAATTCTTCACGCAAACGATTTTCGAGGTGCCGCAGAAAACTGAAGTGCAAGCCGGCTTTTCCTCCAGCCGTGAAGACCACGAAAGTCGGCGGCCGTATACCCGTCTGAGTGATGTACTGAACCCGCAGACGCGATCCGGCGTGCGCGCCGGCGGGAACCGCCCCACGCTCCGCGACGCGCGCAAAGAAGGTGTTAAGCTGTGAAGTCGGCACTCTGCGGGCCCGCGCTGCCTGTGCCCGCGCCGCAATTGGCAAAAGTTTCTGCACGCGTTGACCGGTTAAAGCTGAAATCGTCAGCACCGGCGCCCAACTTAGAAATTTCATTTGCTCGCGAACTTTCCGTTCAAACCGCGCACCTGCCGCCGCGTCTTTCTCAGTGAGTAGGTCCCACTTATTCAGAGCCAGAATGATCGAGCATCCTGCCTCGACCGCATACCCGGCGATGTTGGCGTCCAATGCCATAAATCCCTGATCTGCGTCCAGCAAAACGATCGCCACGTCGGCGCGTTCAAGGCTCTTGCGCGCCATTACAACTGATAACTTCTCAGCCATTGCCTGCGTCTTTCCCTTGCGACGAATACCTGCGGTATCGATCAGCCGAATAGTTTGCGAGTCGGCGTGGATGACCGTGTCAACTGTGTCGCGGGTTGTGCCGGCCAGCGGGGAAACAATCGCGCGCTCTTCTCCGATCAGTCGATTGAGCAAGGAAGATTTGCCGACGTTTGGGCGGCCCAGGATCGCGAGGTTAAGTTCTCTTGCGCCTCTGTTATTTTGCGCGTTTGCGCGGTGGCGTGAAATATCTTGCGAGCCCTCGCTCATCGTCGGGTCAGCGCCACGCAATCCACTTACGAGCGCATCGAGCAACTCGCCAATCCCATTGCCATGCTCCGCAGAAATCGGAAAAACATCAAAGCCGAAGCGATGGAATTCCGAAGCCTCGCTCTCTAAATGTGCCGCATCCGCCTTATTGGCTGCTATGAGCACCGCTCTGCGCGTATTCCTCAGCAAGGCGGCGAGTTCTTCATCCAGTGGCGTGATGCCTTTGCGCGCGTCGACGACCCACATGAGCGCACTTGATTCGGCAATCGCAACCTCGGCTTGTCGAAAAATATTGGCGGGAATCGTGGCGTCGTCGTCGGGAACGATACCGCCCGTGTCAACCAGCGCGAATCGTCGCCCATTCCAATCAGCTTCACCGTAAATTCGGTCGCGGGTGATACCCGGCTCGTCACCGACGATGGCTCGTCGCTCGCCTATGAGCCGGTTAAAGAGCGTCGATTTGCCGACATTTGGACGCCCGACAATCGCAACAAGCGGTAGCTGAAGCTGTTTCGACTTAGGCATTGGTCACAGATGCTGATAATACTCTGAGAGTGGGCCATTCATGGAGCGTGACGCCGAATGATTGAGAGTCCTCCGCGATGGTGCTTTCGATTAGAAGCCGGGAAAATGATCGTTTAATATGACTGCCGCAAATTCAGATCGCCGAAAGGACCTTAGATGGAAGACGAGAACAGAAACATAACTTTTGAAATTCGAGTATCAGAGGGCAAAACGGGAAAAGATCCTGAAGCTCCGGACTGGGAAGTCGCTGAACTCGAAGATGGAGTCGTGAAGGACAACTCCGATATTTACGACAACCTCACGTTCGCCGAAGCGCAACAAATCGCGGGCATGTGGACGAAAAAGAAGGAAGAAGCCGAAGGATCGGCGGAATAATTTTTTTGCGCTCGCGCGCTCTTGCATGAACTTCATGTCACACCCCGAGACCGCACTAACCAAAGCGATAGTCGATCCAAATCCGATTCGTCAGTTCGAAAAGTGGTTTAAAGAGTTAGCGGCGCAAGGCATCTCGCAACAGGACGCGATCTCGATGACACTCGCCACCTCGACCAGGCACGGCGCGGCCTCAGCCCGCGTGGTCCTTATGAAGAGCTTTGACGATCAAGGATTTGTTTTCTATACAAACTACAACAGTCGTAAAGCTGTGGATTTGGAGGAAAACTCGCGCGCCTGTTTGCTGTTTTACTGGTCGTCGGTTTGGCGTCAAGTGCGAATCGAGGGAACGGTGGAAAGGGTGTCGGACGAGGAATCAGATCAATATTTTCATTCGCGGCCATGGGGGAGCAAGATTGGCGCCTGGGCTTCAGACCAAAGTCAGACGATCGCCAGTCGTGTCGAACTGGAGAAACGGTTTGAAGAATTCAGTTGGAAATTTGGAGACAACGTTCCGCGGCCGCCGCATTGGGGCGGTTATCGCGTCAAGCCTGAAGTGATCGAGTTTTGGCAAGGCCGTGAGAACCGCCTCCACGATCGTCTGCGTTATAGTCAGCAGGAAGACGGGAGTTGGGTGATTGAGAGGTTGGCACCTTAATAGGACCATATGACCCATACGACTCATTGGTCCTATTCCGTCTAGTGGTTAACGGCCTGCGTCCCTACAACGTCGGATTCTCTCCGACAAAATCCACTAAAGCTCCGACATAGTCAGTAAATCTTGGGCAGTGAACTCCATGTAGCCCCAGCAGTTCTCGCGCGCGAGTCGTATCGTACATTTGCTCGAGGAAAAAATATGGTACCGCTGAATGCGGAAGTCCAGTGATCTTCGGCGCGAGCGGCAACATCAAGACGGGATAGACAATTTCCGCCGGTACCGTCGTGAAGGAATCGCGTCCGCCCACTTCTTTGGAGATCGCATCGAACAGCTGTTCAGTCGTCAGCGGCGCCGGATCAGCGAGTTGCACCGTCGCGCCGATCGCTCGATCTTCCTTGGCGAGGGTCACCATCGCGTCGATCACAAAATCGATGGGCACCAGGTTCAGCCGCACGTCGCGATTGCCGATATTCAGCAATGTGAGCGCACCGGGCCAGCGACGCAAATAGTGAATCAAGTAGTAAATGCCATCGTATTTCGCGGTCTCACCCGTGCGCGAGTCGCCGCATACCACCGCCGGCCGGTGAATTGTGATCGGCAATTCTGACTTGAGAGTTTCAACTTCCAGCTCCGCATGGTATTTCGTCTCTTCGTAATGATTGCGAAAGCCGGCGTCGTGAGCCAATTCGGTCTCCATGATGATGCCTTCGCGCTTGCCGGCAACATAGCATGTCGAGACATAGTGATATCGCCAAAGGTGATCGACTGAGCGTGCGAATCCGTTAACATTACGCGTGCCGTCAACGTTTACGCGCGCGGCAATGTCGTGGTCGACTGCCAAATCATAGATTGCTGCCAGATGAAACAGCGACGTTGTTTCCTTCTGCGCTCGCTGGAAATCAAGAGCGGACATTCCGAGGTTGGGTTGCGTGATGTCGCCGATGACGATCGAAAATTGTTCCGTACGAGTATTCGTTTCGCTCGTAATTCGGCGCAGATCCACGAGCGCCCTTTGCAGCAGTGCCGGTTGCACCAGCAGGATGAAACGTGCGTTGAGCTTGGCCAGGTGCTTTACGAGACGCTCGGCGATAAATCCTGGAAAGCCCGTGATAAAGATAGTTTCGTCGGAGAAGGGCATGGGCTGTTCAGTTCGCTTCCACCATCGCGGCAAAAGCCGCAAACTCGCTGGATGTTCTTTTCGCGATAAACTTTGCCTCAGTATAATCCAGCGGTTTTGATGCAGACCAATCGTTAGCTGATTCACTTTCAGAAAGGCGCCAGCATGTTTATCCATCGGTTCCACAGCCGGCAATTTTACGTCGCATGCACCGTAGCGCTCGCAATCGTGGCGATTTCCGCGGCAGGGATGTTATCCAGTGTCGCTCAGACACAGCGTGATTGTCCCGTTCGGGTGACTCTTTTGCAGGTCAATGACGTATATCAGTTTGCGCCCACCGACGGCGGAACGCGCGGAGGATTAGCCCGCGTATTGACCCTGCGCAAAAAAATCCTGGCTGAGTCGCCTCATACACTCTTCCTGTTGGCTGGCGACACAATTTCTCCGTCAATCGAATCGAACACCTATAAAGGCAAGCAGATGATTGACGCGTGGAACGTCGCCGGTCTGGATTACGCAACGTTTGGTAATCACGAATTCGATTTTGGCCCGGACGTTTTGCGGCAACGCATGAGTGAGTCGCAATTCAAATGGCTGGCAGCAAACGTGGTTGATAAGAGGTCCGGAAAATTGTTCGCAGATTCCGAGTACGTCATTCGCGAATTTGAAGGTGTGAAAATCGGCATCTTCGGAATCGTGCTTCAGGAAACGCTGCAGACGTCCCGGCCGGGGCCGGACGTCGACATCCTCGATCCATGCGCGACGGCAACGAAGGTGGTGCCAAAGATTCATGCCGCCGGAGCTCAGGTGGTCGTAGCGTTGACGCATCTGGCCATGGCAGACGATAAAAAACTGGCGCGCTGCTCAGGCGTGGATCTGATTGTTGGCGGTCATGAGCACACGCTGCTCGAATCTATGGCGGGTCGTGCGCCGATCTTTAAGATGACTTCGGATGCGCGGGAATTGGGCCGAATCGATCTGAATATCAATCGCACCACGGGCAAAATCGACAGCGTCGATTGGGAGGTGGTGCCGGTTACGGATCAAATTGTGAATGATCCCGCGTTCGCCTCGCTGGATATAACCTACGGCGCGTTATTGAAGACGCTTGAGCAACGCGTTGGTCGAACTGACCTGCGGCTCGACATGAAAAGCGCCGACGTGCGTACGCGAGAAACCAACATGGCTGATTTCATCGCCGA
>Ga0126384_10001114_pt1 | contig 15724 bp, 7 predicted proteins | sample PanSoiMetPlot_36_FD_92543 | JGI IMG/M metagenome (GOLD analysis project Ga0126384, IMG submission 92543) | Tropical forest soil microbial communities from Panama - MetaG Plot_36 | ecosystem: Environmental > Terrestrial > Soil > Tropical forest > Bulk soil | place: Panama | collected 2016-02-17 | reverse complement strand
GTGCCGATACGGCCGCTGACGTCGATCGGAATTCCGCCGCTGATCGTGCCGGTCGGATCGAGTCCGAGATTATTGCGCACGCTATCGTCGAGCATGCCCTGGATATGGATATCGGCTGTGTCATCGCCGCGCAGCTTGCGGTATTCGAGACTCGCCGGCGCGCCGCCGATCCTGACGTCGCCTTTGAGCACGAAGCCCTGGTTGTTAGCGCTGATTTTCAGGTCGGGCGATTCGACCTTCTGGCCCATGATCAACCGATCGGCGGAAAAATTCAGCGCATCGACGGTGATCGCGTAATTGGTCGATCCCGGAGGCAAATCAGGCTTCAGCGGCATTGCCAGCGCGACCAGCGCGCTCATATTGCCGCGTGTAGTGGCCGGGTCGAACGGTGCGCCCGACGCATCGCGCAGCCGATCCATTTGCAAAAGCTCAGCCGCCGCAGGAACGGGACCGTCGAGCTTGAAACGCACGCGCGCCGGCGGCTGGCGCGGCGCCGTGTCGGGAACCTCGAATAATCCGGAGGACATTACGAGCTTACGCCCGGACGCCAGATCGGCGACGGCTTTGCCTAGGATGATTTGCGCATTGCGGCCAACGATGCGCACGGTGAGATCGGCATCGTGGAGCGCCGGCAGACCTACCACCGGGCGAATCAGGCAATTGGTGGCGAACGCATCGATTGTCAGGCCGTCGTCGGGAAGCGGCGGTCCACTGGCCTTAAGCGTCTCGAACGGAGCGTTCACTGCGACGGTCAAGCGCTCGACATTGCCGCTGGTGAGATGTTCGTTGAACCAATCACGTACCTTGGGGGCGACGAATGTCGGCCACAATTTTTTCAGCGCCTCGGAATTCATCCGGGTCGCTGCAAGGCCGGTGGCGAGACGAAGACTGCCGCTGGAGTAATCGGCGTTGCCGGACATGGCGACGCCCACATCAGCATTGCCGATATCGCCTTGGCTAATCGTCAGTCGTTTGTTGGCCGAATCGAAGCGCCCGACCACGCCGATCCGATTGAGAATGAGAGGCTCGCCTCCGCTTGGCGTATTGAGCACGGCGCTGCCGCCGGTAATCTTGAACGCCCAGCTACCTTGCGGCTGCGCGGGCGCCTCGGCCTGTCCGAGCAGCGTCAAGCGATTATTGCCTGACAGAATTTGGAACGGGACTTCGAGCATGCGACTCGCGGCATCCCAATTGATCTTGAATTCCGCGCGATCGATCTCGAGGCGACCGTCGCTGCTGTCGCCGTCACTGATAAAGCCGCCATCGGCAACGATGCGGCCAATCAGACCCTGTGGCACGCCATTTGGCCCGATCTCGCCGCGCAAGCTCGCCGACACCGGCAGATCGACTTCGAGCGTGCCGTCACCGAGACGGGACGCAAGCAACAGATCGTTCGCGGAGACGTGGCGGGCTTCGAGCGCAACATTTCGGTGACCGTTGTTCGTCGGCTTGATCGATGCGGTCAATCCCCACGGACGCCCCGGATTTTCCGAACCGATAGTGACCACCATGCCGCCGCCGCGCGGCCGTTCGAGATTGAGCGTGATGTTCTGGAAATTCCAACGCTTGCCGGTACGTGCATCGTCAACGGTCAGAGTGCCATCTTTCAGACCGAGCTCGCGCAGGTCGTGACCGTCGAGGCCGGATTGGCCGATACCGTCGAGCCAGGCCAGGATGGCGGCGATACTGTCCGCAGCCGCCGGATGTGTCGGCGTCGCGCGTGGCGGCGCCTGGGTTGATGGCAACGCGGCCGCGGGCGGCGGTTTCTTGTCCTGCGATGCCTGTTGCCCAGCAACCAATGACGGCGCGCTGGCCATTGCGATCGGGTGTTTATCGGCCCCCGAAGCAAATACAGTGACACCGCCGTCAGGTTCGATGCGCACAGCCAGTTCGGCGCCAACGAGGTTGAGGCTTTCGGCACGCATATGGCCGCTCAACAGGCTCAGGCCCGAAACGCGAATCTCCGCTTTGGGTGCACTTGCGACGACCGTGCCATCGGGATCGCGCACGACGATATCGCGGACCCGCACGGCCGCACCGCCATTTGCGGTGCGCTCGATTTGGGTGCCGCCGACTTCGACCCGCTGGCGGCTGCCGAAATTCTCCTCGATGGCGGCGACAAGCCACGGGCTGAATGCATCGAGCTGAATGGGCCCGCTGGATAGCCTCCACCACAATCCGGCGCAGCCGAGCAGCAATAGCGTTACCAGCACGCCGGAACCGATTGCGACGCGTTTGATGAGCTGCCGATAACGCGCCAATAAGCGGCGATACGCCGCAAGGTAGCGACTGTCGCCCCAGCGCTCGCCGCGATGGGCGGCGCTAAGGCTCGCCCGGCGTCTCGGCTGTCCGGCGGTCTCGCCCCAGCGCGGGGACTCTCCGATCTGCCTATCTTGTCTCGCCATGCCCGCTCGGGCGTCCCCTCGTCCGTGGCGTCGTCACAACGATATCGCAGTAGGATTAACGCCCCGCAGTCGACCACCCCAGTCGGCGGGCGTGTTCTGTGGGTCAAGAATTCGGCCGCGAAAGCGTCGAAAGGAAGGCACGTAAAGGCACGTCCATGCCCAAAACCCAGCGTGCCCGCACTGTTCTAAAGGGCCCAAGCGCCAAAGCGTTTTCCCCACCCCCACCTTGCGTCGTCCGCGCCAACTTCCTGATCGGGCCGGACCAACGTATTGCGCTCATGTGGCCTAAAGTGTCGGTTGCCGGCCACGCCGAAGAGGTCCCTGCCGCGGCTAAAGCCCTCCAAGTTCGCGGCGATCGCAAAACATTAACCTAAAGCTCCGAAAAGCCAGCATTTTCGGCGACCTGGTTTCCACAAAATTAACCATAAGGGCCTCAACTCGGCTCCCGACTTACACGGGGACGGGAATGTCGCATCGGACGACTCGGTCGGCACAGGCCGCAAGATCTCAGCATTCGCCTCATCATCCCGGACAGATCCGTGCCGCGCGGTCCGCCCACGAGGGCGTGCGCGTGACCGAGGCCCGCGCCCCGGGGCGAAGCAGCGGGCTTAGCGCCTACACAATCGGGCATGCCGGCAAGCAGGTCAGGCTGGGACCGGTCGCGTTCTGGATCGCGGTCGGCACCGTCGTGATCATGGCGATCTGGTCGCTTGCCTCGGCAACCTATCTCGCGTTCCGTGACGATGTGCTGCGCAGTCTCATCGCGCGTCAAACCGAACAGCAATTCGCCTATGAGGATCGGATCGCCGAATTGCGCGCCCAGATCGATCGCGCGACCAGCCGGCAATTGCTCGACCAGGAGCAATTCGAACAGAAGCTCGACGACTTGATGCGCCGTCAGAGCATGCTCGAAAGCCGCGCAAACGCTTTGGCTGGAGGCGCTGACCCGACAACCACCGGTTCGATAAAGCCAAAAGCTGCCGACCCGACCGGCGGTTCGGCCCGCGGCGACCGCGGCAAGCAATCGAGCCTTGGCGTCATTCTCGGGCGACTTGAAGCATCGCTTGAGCGCGTCGAGCACCGACAAGGCGTCGTGCTCAGTCAAATGCAAGTTCGTTACGAGAATAAAGCACGTCAAATTCGCAGCACACTCGCTCAGCTCGGAGTCAAAGTAGATGCCACGGCGCCGGCGAGCGGCGGCCCATTCATTCCGGTGAAATTGGCATCAGAAGATCAGGCGCTTGGACGCGCGCTTGTTCGCGTCAACCTGGCGCGGGCGGACGCCAGCGCCATGAGCAATACGCTATCGAAAGTGCCGGTCCGCAAACCCGTCACCGGCGATGTCGACGAGAGTTCGCCATTCGGCATCCGCACCGATCCGATCGTTCACGAAGCGGCCATGCATACCGGCATCGATTTTCGCGGCGATGTTGGCGTTGCAATCCGCGCCACCGCCAGTGGCACGGTCACCGTTGCTGGCTGGAGCGGCGGCTACGGCAAGATGGTCGAGATCGATCACGGGAACGGACTTTTGACGCGCTACGGCCATCTGTCAAAGATCGATGTCGATGTCGGCGACATCGTGCGCAGCGGCGCAATTGTTGGCAAGCTCGGTTCAACCGGCCGCTCGACCGGCCCGCATCTGCATTACGAAGTCCGGCTTAAGGGCGAAGCAGTCGACCCGCAGAAATTCCTCGATGCCGGCGAGCGCCTGTTCGGCGGATAAGTTTACTCTGTGGCCGCCCGCGTGTCGGTACTATCTCGCCATACTATTCGACATCTTCGACGTGTTTCGGGCCGGTGCCGAACGCCTTTTGCGCCAGCGCGGCTTGCGTGAACTGATCGATATCGCCATCGAGCACCGCCGCGGTGTTCGAGGTTGAAACGCCGGTGCGCAGATCCTTCACCATTTGATATGGCTGTAAAACGTAAGAGCGGATCTGATGGCCCCAGCCGATATCGGTTTTGGCTGCCTGTTCGGCGGCGGCTTTCTCTTCCCGTCTTTCCAGTTCGCGCTCGTATAACTTGGCACGCAACATCTGCCATGCTTGGGCGCGATTACGATGTTGGGAGCGATCGTTCTGGCAGACCACGACAATATTGGTCGGCATGTGCGTCAGCCGCACTGCCGATTCAGTCTTGTTCACATGCTGTCCGCCGGCGCCGCCTGCGCGCATGGTATCGACCCGCACGTCGGATTCCTTGATATCGATATTGATCCGATCGTCGACCACCGGATAAACCGTGACGCTGGCGAATGAGGTGTGGCGGCGAGCGTTCGAATCGAACGGCGAGATGCGTACGAGACGATGCACGCCGTTCTCGGTTTTCAGCCACCCATACGCATTGCGACCCTTGATTTCGATGGTCGCCGATTTGATCCCGGCTTCTTCGCCCTGCGTCTCTTCGATATAAGCGACCTTGAGTCCGTGCTGTTCGGCCCAGCGCACATACATTCGCAGCAGCATATTGGCCCAGTCCTGGCTTTCGGTGCCGCCGGCGCCGGCATGCACTTCAAGATAGGAATCATTGCTGTCCGCTTCGCCCGATAACAGCGCTTCCAGCTCACGGCGCGATACTTCGCTTTTGAGCTTGTGCAGCGCGGCTTCTGCTTCGGCGATCGTTTTGGAGTCGTTCTCGCTCTCGCCGAGCTCGATTAACGTGATCTGATCGTCGAGCTCCTGCTCGATCCGGCCCAACGCGCCAAGTTGTTCGTCGAGCGCGGTGCGCTCCTGCATCAAGCGGCTGGCCCGTTGCGAATCATTCCACAAATTGGGGTCTTCCACCTGTCGATTGAGCTCGGCAAGCCGGGCGCGCGCCTTGTCGACGTCAAAGATGCCTCCTCAGCAGCACGAGCGACTGCTTGATCTCGGCGACGATGGTCTCGATTTCGGAGCGCATATCAGGAGGCAGATATCAGGTGTCAGGTATCAGGTGTCAACGGTCGCGTCCGGAACGAAAAACCTGGCCCGATACCTGATCCCTCATACCGGCGTCAGTACAGCCCACCGGTTCCCGTGCGCACGACATTGCCGCCGTCCGGCGCGCCTGTTGTCGGCACGCCATTGGCGGTTTCGGCGCCGATGACGGAATAGCTGTCAGGCGGCGCGGTGCCTGGCTTGAACGCTTCCAGGATCACCTTGATATCGCCGGGGCCGGCGCGCATGCCGCTCTTGGCATCGACACGGATCAGCTTGATCCCTGGCGGCACGTTGAACGGTATCGGCGGTTTGTCGATGAGCGCTACTTTGAGAAAGTCCTTGACAATCGGGGCCGCGAGGTGACCGCCGGTCGCCAGCCGTCCGATGTGGCGCGGCTTATCGAACCCCATATAGACGCCGCAGACGATGTCAGGAGAAAAGCCGATAAACCAGACGTCTTTTTCATCGTTTGTCGTGCCGGTCTTGCCCGCGATCGGTTTTCCGACTTCGCGCACGACCGTCGCGGTGCCGCGCTGTACGACGCCTTCCATCAGCGAGGTGATCTGGTAGGCGGTCATCGCGTCGATCACCTGCTCCCGACGATCGACCAGCGTCGGCTCGACCTGATTGTCCCATTTCGCTGCGTCGCAGCCGATGCATTCGCGCTGGTCATGCTTATAGATCGTATGGCCGTAGCGGTCCTGGATGCGGTCGATCAGCGTAGGAATGACGCGGCGTCCGCCATTGTCGAACATTGAATAGGCGGTCACCATCCGCAGTACGGTCGTCTCGCCGGCGCCGAGCGCGTAAGACAGGTACGGCGGCAACTCATCGTAGACGCCAAAACGCTTGGCGTATTCCGCGATGAGCGGCATCCCGAGATCTTGCGCGAGCCTAACAGTCATCACGTTGCGCGACTGTTCAAGGCCGAAACGTAACGTGGACGGGCCGAAAAACTTTCCGCCGTAGTTTTCGGGCTTCCAGACACCGCCGCCGGCACCCATGTCGATTTCGATCGGCGCATCCATCACGATCGTCGAGGGCGTGTAGCCATTGTCCAGCGCCGCCGCATAGACAATCGGCTTGAACGACGAGCCGGGTTGCCGCAAAGCCTGCGTTGCACGATTGAACTGGCTCTGATCGAACGAGAAGCCGCCGACCATTGCCAAGACTCGGCCGGTATGCGGGTCCATGACGACCATGGCGCCGGAAATTTCCGGAATCTGGCGCAGTCGGTACTGGCCTTGCTGGTCCGTCGGCGACACGTAGATCACGTCGCCGACTGAAAGCACCTGAGTGACTTTTTGAATTGGCTTCGACGCGCCACTCGCCGGTTTTGCCCATTTGACTCCGTCAAGCGTCACGATTGCGACTTCACGATCCTTGACCACCGCGCCCGCGGGATCGCGCGGCGGCTGTAGTCCGATGCGGGCCGACTGATCGTCGACCTGAAGGACAACGGCCATTCGCCATGGATCGACGTCGTAGAGCGATTTCACCTCAGCCAGTTTGACGCCCCAATCCCCGCCGGTCTGGATATTGGCGATAGGGCCGCGATAGCCTTGACCCTCGTCGAAATTAACCAGCCCATTGATCATGGCCTTGCGTGCCGTGACCTGCACCTTGGGGTTAAGCGTCGTTCGTACCGACAGACCGCCATCGTAAAGTTTTTTCTCGCCGTATTTTTCGTAGAGATAGCGTCGCACCTCTTCGGCGAAATATTCGGCGGCAAAGATGTGGGCGCCGGTGGGCCGCACGGTGACGGTCAACGGATCTTTTTTCGATTTGTCGGCCTGGGCGGTGGTGATGTAGCCGTCCTCGGCCATACGGTCGAGGACGTAATTGCGCCGCGCAACTGCATCATCATGCCGTCGGAACGGATTGTAGTTGTTCGGCCCCTTCGGCAGAGCCGCCAGATAAGCGGCTTCCGCGATCGTCAATTCGTGCACTGATTTGTCGAAGTACAACAGCTATGCGTCGGCGACGACATAAGCGCCGAAACCGAGATAGATTTCGTTCAGATACAATTCGAGGATTTTCTGCTTTGAATAGGTTCGTTCGATCCGCAGCGCCAACAGGGCTTCCTTGATCTTGCGCTGGAACGAGACTTCGTTGGTCAGGAGAAAATTCTTGGCAACCTGCTGGGTAATGGTCGAGGCGCCCTGCGGTCGCCGGCCGCTGCCGTAGTTCTGGACGTACAGCATGCCGGCGCGCCCGATGCCGTAAATATCAACGCCGGGATGTTGATAGAAATTCTTGTCCTCCGCAGCGATGAACGCATTGATCACGAGCTTCGGAATGGCCTGGATGGGGAGATAAAGGCGTCTCTCCCTGGCATATTCCGCCAACAGCGAACCATCCGCCGCATGGACGCGCGTCATGACCGGAGGTTCGTAGTCCTGAAGCTGGGAATAGTCGGGCAGATCCTTCGAGAAATGCCACAGCAGGCCAGCCGTCGCGGCGATGCCGACGACGAAGAAAATGGTCCCGACCGCAAAGAGGAAGCCGAGAAAGCGCAGAATAAGTTTCACCGCGGCACCCAGCCCATTTCAGCGGCCCTCGGTTGAGCCAAATTCATTAGCAGTATCCGGGGGACCGGCCGCCCTCGACCGACTGTGCCAGCATCGGTCCCCATCCGCCAGCTTGTTCCGTCTTGTCCCTGTGGTTGCTCGGTTTTTTTGTTCAAACTGAGGCCGTTGCGCCACATCCGCGGACCTATTGGCAGCGGTCAATTCGAACCCGCGCGGGCGCCGGCCAAATGGGTGGCAAAATAGCCATCGATCGCGGCAGCCATGGACTTGGCGGTGCGATCGCGCCAGCCGTCCGACGACAGGGATTGCAAATCTTCCTTGTTCGAGACGTAGCCGAGCTCGACCAGCACCGAAGGCACATCCGGTGCACGCAAAACCCGGAACCCCGCCGATTTGAGCGGCTCTTTGTGCAACCGGGTTGTCTGCTTGATCGTGCCAATCAATTTTTGGGCGAATTGGACAGAAAAAGTCTTGGTCTCCCGTTGCGCCAGATCGATCAGAATACCGGCGACGTCCTCGGGCTGATCCTTGAGGTCAACGCCGGCGATCACATCGGCGCGGTTTTCCTGCTCAGCCAATCGCGCCGCCGCGGGATCGGTGGCCGTTTCGGAAAGCGTGTACACGGTGGCTCCTTGGGCATCGCCTTCCCTGCGCGGCAGCGAGTCCGCGTGGATCGAGATGAACAGGGCGGCGCCCGCTTCGCGCGCGAACCGGACCCGCTCCGCCAAGGGAACGAAGGTGTCATCGGAGCGTGTCAACAACACGCGATATTTGCTCAGGCTCTCGACTTTCTCGCGCAGCCGCATGGCAAAATCGAGCACGATGTCTTTTTCCTCGATCTGGCCATTCGGCCCTTTGGTGCCCGTGTCGATGCCGCCGTGTCCCGGATCGAGCACGATCAAAGGGCGAGCGTCACCGGCAGAGGTCTGCTGCTCGCGCGATGGGGACGTTTGCGTGCGTGCAAATCTTTGATCGAAGGCAATTTTGCGCAGAAAGTTTTCGCGGTCGGTTGCCGCCAGTTCGACCACCAGTCGGGCGGGCGCGCCGTCAGCAGGATCGACAACGAAGGCTTTGTCAACGCGCGCGGGTTTTGCGAGATCGATTACAATCCGCGAGCCGCCCGGCATGACCAGGCCAAAACGAAAGGCCTTGATCAAGCCGCGACCCGATTCGCCTGTCTTGGGCGGCAGTCGAAAGCTGATCTGCGGGATATCGACGATGACGCGGTAGGGATCAGCAAGTGTAAAAACGTGCAAATCGATCTTGCGGCTAAGATCCATCACGAACCGCGTCTGCGCCTCGTCACCTCCGAGTCTGACATCGGTAGCCAGCGGAAATGAGTCGCCAGCCGGGCCCGCAATCGGCGCCGCCTGAGCCCTGGCCGCAAATCCCGCCGCGGCAAACAAGACCCCGAGAAAGGCCAACCGCGCGGCTTGGACGACCATCCGCTCCGACCTCATTTAGCCCCTCCTACCCCATTAGGCGGGCATAGTTAACCGCTACCTAATCAACCGGCCAAAAGCCTTGCCAATAAGGCAAAATGCAGCCTGCCCGCGGGTAAATCCCACAGGTGACTTGCCAATTCGGCGCTGCCGGCCTTAAGAAGGAGTGTGTTGACGGTGAAAGTTCCGGTGGTGTCCGCGTGACGGCCTCCCGTGCGTATGCCTGATCGGTTTCCCACGAGCGAAAGGCGGGGAGCCAGGGCAACGCGGCTTTCGACCGCTGCGGTGCCCCGTGTTGGTGGCGAAGACGTTCGTAGCAATTTGTCTTCGCCGAGCACGGCACTTGTAGCGGCGCAAAGCTCTGCCAGGCCGATGGGGATGAGGACGGCCGGAACTGCGCGCGTCGTCGCGTTGCCAGTGGAGAAAACCGCTGAAACCGAGTCGCGCCGCATCGTTAGCGTCTAGCGAAATCACGGCCGCGTGCAGCGCTGCCGTCCCATCGCGGTTTGGAGTTTATGTTCGAGGCGCAAGTCAAGGTCCAACTAACGAGGCTCGGCAGTACTCATCCGTCGCTCGCCGTCAGCCGGATCTCTTTCGCTTGCAGTGCTCGCGGTCTCCAGACCGTCCCAACCACAAATTGGACCGGTGCCCCCGTCTGGCGCCGATACGTCTCGCGCCGGCACGGCGCGGCGCAAGCGGCCAAGCCGGTCCCTATGAGATTTGCCAATGGCCAACAAAATGCTTATCGACGCGACCCATCCGGAGGAGACCCGGGTGGTTGTCCTGCGCGGCAATCGCGTCGAAGAATTCGACTTTGAATCCGCGCATCGCAAACAATTAAGAGGCAATATCTACCTGGCGAAAGTGACGCGCGTGGAGCCGTCGCTACAGGCAGCCTTTGTCGACTACGGCGGCAACCGGCATGGTTTTCTTGCCTTCAGTGAAATCCATCCCGACTATTACCAGATCCCGATCGCCGACCGGCAGGCTTTGATCGCCGAAGAAGAGCGCGCCCAACGGGCTGCCGCTGAGGAAGTTGACCGCGGTCCACGGGAGCGCCGGCGCGCTGCCGTCGCACGTGAGGACGAAGTTATGCGCGGCGACGCGGCTGAAGCGCCGCTCGATACGCTCGAGGCCGAACAGCCATCGACAGCCCCGGATCAGCCTTCTTCGACCGGCGAAGAATCCGAGGTAGAGCCCTTGAGCGGGCCGCTCGCCGAACAGTCACTGGCGCCGCCGTCTGACATATCCGCCTCGGAATCTTCAGAGGAGGACGCAGGCGGCGCTTCGACCGATGAAGCCGAGCCTGCCGTTGTGCATGAGGTGAGCGCCGAGACTGAAATCGAAGCCGGGTCTGGCCCGCTAGAACCGGAACAAGTCGCCGCACTAAGTCCAGCAATCGGCGAAGGCGGTGAAAGCGCGGTACCAGCAGCCCAGGCGCGCTCCACCGACAATGGTGTTGAGGAAGAGGAAGTCGTTGAATCCGTCGGCGGTGCTGACGCGCTGGAAGAAGTTCCGGATCGCGCCCCGCGCTATCGGCGGCAGTATAAGATTCAAGAAGTCATCAAGCGTCGGCAGGTGATGCTGGTGCAGGTCGTCAAAGAAGAGCGGGGCACGAAAGGTGCGGCGCTGACGACCTACTTGTCTCTCGCCGGTCGTTATTCGGTGCTGATGCCGAACACCGCCCGCGGCGGAGGCATCAGCCGCAAAATCACCAACCCCGACGATCGCGCGCGATTAAAGGAAGCGGCCGGCGAACTCGAAGTGCCGGAAGGCATGGGCGTCATTCTGCGCACTGCCGGGGCGAGCCGCACCAAGATCGAGATAAAGCGTGACTTCGAATATCTGCTGCGCATGTGGGAAACGGTGCGCGATCTGACGCTCAGATCGACCGCGCCGAAGCTTGTCTACGAAGAAGGATCGCTGGTGAAGCGCTCGCTGCGCGATCTTTACACCAAGGACATTGACGAGGTCCTGGTCGCTGGTGGCGAGGGTTATCACGAGGCTAAGGAATTCATGCGCATGCTCATGCCGAGTCATGCCAAGAATGTGAAGCTTTATGGCGACACCCAGCCGCTGCTGTCGCGATACGGCGTCGAGAACCAGCTCGACGCGATGTTCTCGCCCGTCATGCAACTGCGCTCGGGTGGTTACATCGTGCTCAACCAGGCCGAGGCGCTGGTTGCGATCGACGTCAATTCCGGCCGGGCCACGCGCGAGCACCATATCGAGGACACTGCGCTGAAGACAAATTTGGAGGCAGCCGACGAAATCGCGCGACAGCTGCGCTTGCGAGATCTTGCCGGACTGATCGTCATCGACTTCATCGACATGGATGAGAAGCGCAACAATCGCGCGGTGGAGCGGCGACTGAAGGAGTGCCTTAAACACGATCGCGCGCGCATTCAGGTCGGCCGCATCTCGCATTTCGGCCTTCTTGAAATGTCGCGGCAACGCATCCGTACGAGTGTGCTGGAAAGCTCGACCGAAAAGTGCCCATATTGCGGCGGCAGCGGCCATGTCCGCTCCGTCTCTTCGCTCGCCCTGCAGGTACTGCGAGCGCTCGAAGACCACCTCATCAAGAGTGCAACGCATAACCTGATTGCGCGCACGCGGCCTGATGTGGCTCTTTATCTGCTTAATCAAAAACGGGCGCATCTACGCGGCCTCGAAGAACGGTTTGCCATTACGATTACCGTCACCGCAGATGAAACGGTGCGCGCGCCGCAGACTTTTGTGATCGATCGCGGTGAGCAGGTGCACACCCCCGAAGCTGCCAAAGCGATCGCCGAGCGGGCGCAAGCCCCGGTGACGCCGCTTGAAGACGAAGATGACCTCGAACAAGCCGATGCCGCCGGGAGTGGGGCGGACGAAGCCGATTTTCAAAGCGACGTAGGAACGGGGCTTGGCGAACCGCTACCCGTGGAACATGGCGAGGGCGGATCGCGACGGCGTCGTCGGCGCCGCCGGCGAGGGCGCGGCGGTGGCGAGCATATGCAGAGCCAGCCACAGCACCACCACGTCGAGCACATTCCAATCGTCGAATTGAGGAATGAGCTCAACGCTGAAGATCAAAACGCGACTGGGGAGGAAAGTCCAGCGGACGACGACACCGTAGGCTTCGCGCCTGAAGCCCACAGCGAACGCAAAGAGCCGCGCCGAGACGACCGACGACGACGACGCGGCCGGCGCGGCGGCCGACGCAATCGGCAGCGCAATGGTGAAAGCGGCTATTCGGGCGGCGATCAATGGAGCGAACGCGCTGAGCGCGACGTTGCTCAGAGCGAGCCGCTGACCGAGCAGGCGGGAGCCGAATCGGAACTGACACATGCCGTGGCCGATCTCGACTCCCGGCCCGCGGAGCGTGCAGCGCCGCCGGAAGCGTCGGCGACACCGGCCGAACAGCCCGAGCCAGGGCGGCGGCGATCGACGGTGCGTGAGCCGGCACCGGGAGCGGGCGTCGCCACCACCGCCCCCGACAACTCGCCGCCAGGCGCGTCTTCGCCGGCGGAGCCGGTCGTTACCGAGACGGGCGAGACTTCTAAAGGCGAACGGCCGCGCCGTACTGGATGGTGGTCCCGCCGTTTCGCCGGCGGCTAACGCGATGAAGAGCGGCTGGGTCGATCGCGACGCCGAAGCCATAGTGGCCGAGAGCGCGAGGATCGGTATCGAGCGAGACCTGGCGCTGCGCGTCTACACGACGCGTCTACTGGGCTGCGATCGCAGGCTCGTTCTCCACGGCGGCGGCAATACTTCGCTCAAGACCGCGATGCGCGATCATTTCGGCGACGAGGTCGCGGTCCTCCGCGTCAAGGCCTCCGGTGCCGACATGGCAACCATCACCGCCGACGAATTGCCGGCGGTGCGACTTGAGCCGATGCGCAAGCTGCGCAGATTCGACGCGATCGACGACAACGAACTGGTCGGCATCGAGCGCGCCAATCTGATCGACCCGCGCGCGCCAAATCCTTCAGTCGAAATGATGCTGCATGCCTTTTTGCCGCACAAATTCGTCGACCACACGCATGCTACTGCCGTGCTCAGCCTTATCGACCAGGCCCATGGCAAGCAGATCTGCACCGAGGTCTTCGATGGCCGTATGGGATTCGTGCCATATTTCATGCCAGGCTTTGGGCTTGCGAAAAAGGCGATTGAAGTATTCGAAGGCGCTCCCGATTGCGACGGGCTGATCTTAAGCAAACATGGACTTGTCACCTTCGGCGACACGGCGCAGCAAGCCTATGAGCGTATGATCGCATTTGTCTCGCGCGCCGAAGATTTCATCGCGCGCAACCGCAAATCCGTCGCCGTCGCCCTATCGCCCGCCAAAACTGTACCAGTGGCACAGGTGGCCCCGATCGTGCGCGGCGCGTGCAGCGAACAAGACGGAACAAGTGAAGGGGAATGGCGGCGACTCGTCCTCGAATTCCGCACGAGCGAGGCCGCGCTCGATTTTCTCAACAGCAAGGACCTGCGGCGCTTGAGCGAAGCCGGCGTGATCACGCCGGACCATACCATCCGCACCAAAAACTGGCCGCTCCTTCTCAGAGTCCCGTCACGCGAGGCCTTAAGCGAATTCACGCAGGCGACACGCTGCGAGGCCCAAGCGTTCACAGCACGTTATCGGGATTATTTCATGCGCCACAATAAGCGCGTCGGGGGCAACAAGCGGCCACTCGACCCCCTTCCCCGTGTCGTGCTGGTGCCGGGGCTGGGCCTGTTCGGTCTCGGCCGCCGCAAGCAAGACGCCGTCATCGCCGCCGACATCGCCGAGGCCTGGCTGGAATGCCTACGCGACGCCGAAGCCGTCGGGCGGTTCGAATCGATATCCGAAGCTGACATGTTCGATTGCGAATATTGGCCGCTCGAACAAGCCAAGCTCAATGCGCGCGATGAGCCGCCGTTGACCGGCCAAGTTGTCGTGATCACCGGTGCTGCTGGCGCGATTGGCATCGCCACCGCAAAGACTTTCGCGGCCGCCGGTGCCGAAGTGGCGCTGCTTGATATCGATGGCGCCGCCGCCCGTCAGCAAGTGAAAGGCATCGATGGGCACGCACTGGCGCTTGGCTGCGATGTCACCGATGCCGGATCAGTGAGCGCCGCATTCGATAAGGTCGCGGAGTATTTCGGCGGCGTCGATATCGTCGTTTCCAATGCAGGCGCCGCTTGGCAGGGCCGCATCGGCGAGGTCGACGAGGAAACCTTGCAGCAAAGCTTTGAACTGAACTTCTATGGTCATCAGCGTGTCGCGCAAGCGGCGGTGCGGATCATGCGCGCGCAGGGGACCGGTGGATGCCTTCTGTTCAATATCTCGAAACAGGCAGTGAACCCCGGGCCTAATTTCGGCCCTTACGGCATACCGAAGGCGGCAGCGCTCGCTTTAATGCGGCAGTATGCGCTCGATTACGGCGCAGAAGGCATTCGTGCCAACGCGGTCAATGCAGATCGCATCCGCTCCGGCCTGCTCACGCCGGAGATGATCGCTTCCCGCGCCAAAGCGCGCGGCGTGAGCGAAAAAGATTACATGACCGGCAATCTTCTTGGCCGCGAGGTCGCCGCCGAAGACGTCGCGCAGGCTTTCCTGCACCAGGCCCTCGAATTGAAAACCACCGCGGATGTCACGACCGTGGACGGCGGCAATATCGCCGCTGCAATGCGCTGAAAGCGTCACTCGGCCGCGACCGCTGTCGGGAGCGGCTCGTCAGATTCGGCTACCGGATCGACAAGGCTCACCAGAACAGTCGGATCGGCCGCAGTTCGCACCGCCATTGGGCCGTCGTGGCCGCGGATCGCAACATCCCTGCGGGTGAGCGCATCCTCCGCCAGACCCGCCGTCTTGCAAACCTCCTCCGAGACTACAACCTTGCAATCAAGCTCCTTAGTCAGGTCTTGCAGCCGCGAGGCGACGTTGACCGCATCGCCCAGCGCCGTGAACACGGTGTGACCGCGAAAGCCGATATCGCCGACAATAACCACGCCGGCATGGATACCAATGCCGTACTGGATCGGCTCGACCACTTCCGAAGCGAATTGGTGGTTCAAATAAGCGACGTTGGAGGCGACTGCGGACGCCGCGCGCAGCGCTTGGCGACATGCTGTTGCCGGATCCGCATCCAGCCCGAACAGCGCCAGAATGCCGTCGCCGACGAATTGGTTCGGCTGCCCTCCGGCGCTGCTCACCGCCTGCGACGCAGCCTCGACAAACCTGTTGATCAAGAACACCGTATCGAATGGCAACCGCGCCTGCGATAGCTTTGTCGAGCCGCGCATATCGATGAACATGCTGATGACATAGCGTTCCTCGCCGATATTGACGCGGCGTCGATTACGCACGAAATCGGCGCCGACATTGGGCGGCAGGACAGGAATTACCGCGACGTCGCTCTGCGGCCGCAATTGGCAGGCGAGACGGATCGAAGGATCGG
>Ga0126384_10001113_pt1 | contig 15729 bp, 10 predicted proteins | sample PanSoiMetPlot_36_FD_92543 | JGI IMG/M metagenome (GOLD analysis project Ga0126384, IMG submission 92543) | Tropical forest soil microbial communities from Panama - MetaG Plot_36 | ecosystem: Environmental > Terrestrial > Soil > Tropical forest > Bulk soil | place: Panama | collected 2016-02-17 | reverse complement strand
GGGTCGCCGGAGCCGGGACCGATGTTGGTATGCCGATTGATATTGATGCCGGCGCCGACGAACAGTCCCGGAGCCACAGTATGGTAGGCCGTTTCGTAGACGCGGAGCTGGTCGTACTTCAGGTTCTCCGCCGTTGCACTCGTCGTATTGCCGCCCAGCCCGTACGTATTCTGCGACGTCCACGAGAGCCGGTTGTCTCCCTGAATGAACCAGTGATCGTCCGGTGTGAACATCGCCAGCTTGAGGCCCGACAGCGTCTGCCCCATCTGCGACACTTTGACCCCGCCCGACATCGACGAGATGTGAGTCGTCCTGGGATCGCCGTCGACGAAGGCGATGTTGCCGGCCACACCGCCGTTGACGCCTGTCGACGGCTTCGATCCGATCGACGGAGCGACGACGAAGAACGGTTTGCGCGATTCGACGGCGGCGGACGGCTGCTGCTGGTCGTCGCCGGGCGGAGCGGCGTGGCGGACCCGCCGCCAGAGATCGCCCGCGTCAGTCGTTGCGGGGGCGGGCGGCGGTGCCGGCGTGGAATTCTCGTCGCCGCGAGCCGGCGCGGACGCGAGCATCGTCGCGACCAGAGTCGCGTTGAACAGGAATCGGCACAGCGAGCGATGGGGAAGATGGGACACGCGATCTCATGGTAACTGGTCTCGCCGTGCGACTGTTGTCACAGACCTGTCGCAAATCTCACGTCGAGCTGTCGCATCAGGATTCCGTTGGTGAGCGGGGCGTGTCGAGCACGAGTTGCAGGAGCTTCAGATCGAGCCATCGGCCGAACTTGAAGCCGACCTCAGGGATATGCGCGACCTCCTTGAACCCGAGGCGCTCGTGCAGCCGCAGGCTGGTGCCGTTGTCCGACGTGATGCCCGCCATGATGACATGCAGGTCGCGGGCGCGGGCTTCGTCAAGGATGGCGTGAACCAATGCGGTGCCAACCCCGCGGCGGTGCACGGCCGGATCGACGTAGACCGAATGCTCAACCGAATATTTATATGCCGGCCATGCCCGAAACGGACCGTAAGTGGCAAAGCCGCGAACGGCGCCATCCTCGGCGGCGACGAGCACCGGCAGCGATGCGGCGTGCTTGGCACGAAGCCACTCGCGCCGCATCTCGATCGTGTGCGGCCGGTATTCGAAGACGGCTGTCGTGTGCTCGATCGCGTAGTTGTAGATCCGGAGGATCTCCGCGAGGTCGCCTTCGGTTGCGGGCCGGATCGTCATCGCTTTGCCCCGTACCGTGTCGCTCGCGACAGATCCACGCCTTTTGATTTCCGCAGACCGGCCCAGAGATCGCCGACGCGCTTGAGCCGCTCGAGTATCGTGCGGATCGTGAACGCTTCGCGATCGATTCCCTCGTCCACTTCCTGCCAGGTGAGAGGGGTTGACACGCCGGCGTACTCGCTGGCGCGAGCGCTGTACGCCGTCGCCAGCGTCTTGCCGGGAATATTCTGCAGGTAGTCGACGTAGACGTGCCGGCCGCGATTCTTCACCATCCGCTCGACGGTGGCCTCCTTTGGATGCTTCTGCGCGACGATGGTCGCGATGATCTGGCAGAACAGCATGCCGGCTTCGTACGGCGTTCCCGGTTGAAGGGGTATATAGATGTGGAGGCCTTCGGCGCCCGACGTCTTCGGGAAGCCGACAGCGCCGAGCGACTTCAGCTCGTCGCGTACCCACCGGGCCACGTCGAGCACCTGCGTGAACGGCACGTGCGGCATCGGATCGAGATCGATGGCCACGTAGTCCGCTTCATCCGGCGACTGCACGCGTGAGAACCACGGGTCCTGGGAGATCGCCGCCAGCTGCGCCATGTAGAGCAGCGTCAGCAGATCGCCGCCGACCATCTGCGGGCGCGTGTCGCCTCCGTACGTGACGACTTCCGTGCGGACCCCCTTCGGCACGTCCAGGGCCCGGTGCTGGTAGAACTGCGGAGCATCGATGCCGTTTGGAAATCGCTTCATCACGAGCGGCCGGTCCTCGACGGCCGGCAGGATGAACGGCGCTACTTCCGCGTAGTAGCGCATCAGATCGCCCTTGGTCAGCTTGAGGTGCGGCCAGAAGACCTTGTGCAGGTTGCCGACCTTGAGGTGGAGGTCGCCCGGGAGCGTAATGACCGCGTCGCGCCGTGCGTCTTCCAGGAAACGCAACTGCTCAATAAGGTTCCGGGTGCCAGGGTCAAGGTTCAAGGTTCTCGGTTCCCGGTTCCGGGCGGGCGTCTTCTTGGTCGCCGAACGAGACGTAGAACCAGAACCAGAAACAGAACCAGAACCTTGAACCTGGAACCTGGAACCTGGAACCTCTGTGATCTGTTCGCGCCGGACGTCCTTGGCCTTCTTGTCATCCCGCAGCCCGAGGTAGACGGGATGCCGCAGGATATTGTCGGCGGTCCACTCAGTGAAGCGAACCTGTGCGACGAGCTTCGGCTGAACCCAGTGAGGCTTCTCGTTCGATGGCGGGCGGCTGCTGAACGGGTTTTTCTCGACTGCCAGCGGTTTGAGGAGCGCCGACAGCCGGGCTAGCTCCTTCTCGTCGAATCCCGTTCCGACATGACCGACATAGACGAGCGCGCCGTCCTTGTACACGCCGAGCAGCAGGGCGCCGAAATACTGGCGCGATTTCCTCGGCTCGGTCCAGCCGCCGACGACGAATTCCTGTTCCTGGACGATCTTGAGTTTGCGCCAGTCTGGCGTGCGCTTCCCGGATACGTATCGCGATGTCGCCAGCTTCGCGATGAGCCCCTCCCAGCCGCTCGCGAGTGCGCGGTCGTGCAGCGGCCGCCCATCTCCTTTGGCGATTTCGCTCAGCCGGAGAATCGGCGATCCCGTACGTCCGAACACCTTCTCGAGCGCGTCGCGGCGTTCAATCAGAGGCCGGCTGCGGAAGTCGACGGCACCTCTCTTCAGGAGGTCGAATGCGATGAATGCCACACGTCCGTCCGGTTGATTGGCGTCAGCGTGTGTGAGGTGGATGCGGCCCTGAAGGTTCTGGAAGCCTGTCGGCTGTCCTTGCGCGTCGAGCGCGACGATTTCCCCGTCCAGAACGAGGGGTTCGTCGAGCGCTTTCGCCCATCGTTCGAGGGCACCGGCGATTTCAGGAAACTGGCGGGTCTTATCGTTGCCGAGACGCGACCAGAGCGTGACGTGCTTGCCCCGCGGCTCGATCTCGACAATGGCGCGAATGCCGTCGTACTTCGGTTCGTACACGAACCCGGGGTTGTCGAGCGGCGCGCCTCCGGGCGAGGCGAGCATGGGACGCGCGATGGCGGGCGCAGGCACCCGCCAATTATGACCGACGCTCGAGCCTCAATTCCCTTTCAGCCTCGACCCAGTCACCGATGTCGTTGCCGTGCGTTCCACCGCGCTCGAGATACCGGTGGTAGGCACGCATGCGGACCTCGTCTTCGGTTGGCTGGCCGTTTGGCTGCCCCATAACTTCGGTCTCCTGGATCGCCTCCATCTGGACAGATTCGCCGGCACGTTTGCTCGTCGTGCTGCTGCGTACTGCTCGCTTTGCCATAAGATGCCTTCCCCCCGCTCATGTTCGCGCACTTGCGGCCCCGTCGTCTAGTGTTGCCGCGCGTAAGATTCCATCAATCCGTCGAGTATCGATCGTTGAACCACGGCTCGGCCGTGTTCGAGTAGCCGCGCTCCTCCCAGAATCCGCGGCGGTCGTCAGCGAGAAACTCGATCTTGCGGATCCACTTCGCTCCCTTCCACGCATAGAGCTTCGGGGTGATCATGCGGCAGGGGCCGCCGTGCTCGGGCGGCAACGGTGCGCCCTCCCAGGTATGCACGAGCAGCACATCGTCCTCGGTCGCGCGCGCGAGCGGCAGGTTCGTCGTGTATGGAATGTAGGTTCCAGGCGCGAAATCGTAGCCAGTACACAGCACGTGAGCGGCGTCCGGCCGAGGCACGGCGAGCTCGGCGATCGTCTTGAAGCGGACCCCTTTCCAGTGGTTGTCGAACCGGCTCCATGTCGTCACGCAGTGGAAGTCGCTGATGTCCTCGACCTGGGGGAGTGCCAGGAAATCATCCCATCGCAGGGTCAACGGGTGCTCGACGAGCCCGGATACTTCGAGCTTCCAATCCTTCAAGGAAACATGGGGCTGTTCACCAAGATCGAGCACCGGCCAGTTCTTCACTTCGTGCTGGCCAATCGGCAGCTGCGGCATTCCGTGGCGGTTGGCTGAGCCGGAACCACGCGGCGGCTGACCGCGAAACTTAACGTCTACACCCTTGTCGAGTGCGATCTGGCGCTTGATGTACGCAAGGCGCCGCGCCACGAGATCGGTCTTGTCGTGCACGCGGATATGTTAGCTGGTCCTCGTCACGTACGTACGAATCCTGCTGGTGGGTCAGGCGACGGGCTCCGGCGTCAGTGGGCTCGCGAGGCTGGCGGCGTGCTCGAGCCCGGCTTCGACTGCCTGGCTGTGGACGGCCTTGTCGAATGCAGGCTCATGCGCGGCGGCTTCCGCGGCCTTGCGCGCGGCGGCGCGGCGCGCTGCCTTGTTGCGATACATCCTGTGGTCTGCGTCGGTGAGCAGGGCTTCGTAGGTCGTCCCGTCATCCGGGAAGACGGACGCGCCGCCGCTGATGCCGATCGGGATCTTCTTGCCCGCCCGCACGTCGAGCTCGATCTTCGCAACCGCGTCCTGAAGTTCCTGGCACTTGATGTCCGCGGTTTCGCGCGAGCAGTCGGTCAGCACCACGATGAACTCGTCGCCGGCGTAGCGGACGCACAAGTCGTACGGCCTGAGCGCGTCCTGCAGCGCGAACGACACTTCGCGAAGTGCCCGATCCCCCACGTGATGACCGTAGGTGTCGTTGATGGTCTTGAACCCGTCTATATCCATGACGATGAGCGCCACCTGGTTCTTGAGGCGCTCGGCGCGGGCCAGCTCGCGCGAAAGATGCACGAACATCGACCGTCGATTCGGGAGGCCGGTCAACGGATCCGTCAACGAATCTTCCTGCGTCTGCTCGAACACGATCGAATTGTGAATGACCGCAGTGGCCTGCTCGCCGATGCGTTCCATCAGCCGGCTGTGATCTTCGGTGTACCGGTTCGCGTCGACGTGGTAGAGGGCCAGGCAGCCGATGAAGGCGTCGTTGAAATGCAGCGGAGCAACGATCGCCGACCGGAGCCGTGGCGCCTGGAGACCCAGGGCCTCGAACGTGGAGGCAGGGTTCCCGTTGATCACCGTGCGCTTGTTGCGCGCCACCAAGCCGGACAGTCCCTGGCCCGGCTTGAGGGTGCGGTTCAGCAGCTGCGGCGCGTCGACGCCCGCGGCAAACCGGCACTTCAGCGCGTCGCCCTCGTCCTGCGCGAGGAACAGCGCACAACCCGACCACGGAATCATCTTCGTCAGCTTCGACGAGATGAGCGCCATCGTGTCGGCGACGCCCAGGCTCGTGCCCATCGACTGGGCGATCTCGTAGAGGGCGTAGATTTCCCGATGCGCGTGCGCGATGTTCTCGAACGCGTTGGGCAGGACTCTCTTCGGCACCAGGCCGGCGGGGTGTGCGCCGGTCCCTTCGACTCTTGGCGCGACGACGGCTTCAGCGGCCGACTGTTCGAGGCTCGCCTCGGCGATGAGCGCCGGCAGCATCTGCACGAACATATCGACGAGCAGTGGATCGAGTGCGCGACCCGCCTCGTGCTTGAGGAGGCCGATGGCGCTCTCGTGTGAGAGCGCCTTGTGATACGGCCGCTCGGTCGTGACCGCATCGAAGTAGTCGACCACGGTGAGAATGCGGGCCCCGATTGGAATCTCCTCGCCCACCAGGCCCTTCGGGTAACCCTTTCCGTCCCACCTCTCGTGATGGCTGAGGATGATCGGCGCGACCGGATACGGGAACGGAACGGCCGCGATGATTTCGGCGCCCACCTCGGGATGGATGCGAATCTTCTGGAATTCTTCCTGTGTCAGCGGGCCGGGTTTCGACAGGATGTGTTCCGGCACAGCCAGCTTGCCGATGTCGTGAAGCAGCGCCGCCGTTTTCACACCCTGAATCGCGGAAGGCGACAGGCCGACGGCCTTCGCCATGCCGGCCGCATACAGCTGCACGCGGCGGATGTGCATCTGAGTGTTCTGGTCTTTGGCATCGATCGCGCGCGCGAGCGCCTCAATCGTGGCGAGGTGGAGATCGGACGTCTGCTGAACGTGCCGCTGCTCGCCTTCGATCCGGCCCAGATACACCTTGTACGTGCGGTAGGTCAGGTAGATCGGCGCGAACGCCAGTGGCGCGAACCAATAGTCGGTGCGCTTGAGGAGCATCGCCGCCAGCGAGGCGGTTCCCGCGCCCACGAAGTAACTTGGCGCGGCCGGCAGGAATTCCTGCTGCCACGTCGAGAGGATCGATTGGCCTTTCGAGAATGCGATGGCCAGCGCGGCGAAACAGGTCGAGAGCAGGAAGTAAGTCGCCACGGCCGCGACGAGGGGCCGGCCGAGCGCCGGAATGCCGAGTGCACCGGGACGGGACATCCACGACAGCACGACGCCAGCGCCCTGCACGGCAAGCACCACGACCCCGATGTCGAAGAGCGTGGCCGAGATAGGGCTGCGTTCACTCGCGTTTACATGTCGCCGGCAAATGACGCTGGTCGCCGCCACGACCATCGTCTCCCGAGGACCAAGGAGCACGAGCGAGGCCACGTCAATCGCACACGACACCGGCAAAGACGAATCGTTCGTGCCCAACGGCAGCGTCACCCGCAACGTTGCCGTGAACGCCGCGAGCGCGATCATGGCGGCAAACAGCACTGCCTGCTGGGGCGCGTCGCCAATCGGCGGACGGACGGCCACCACCACCGCCGCCATGACGATCACGGAAGCAGTGTAGACGCGGCCCGCTGCAACAGACAGTTTCATAAGGCGTCTAGTGAACTCGCGGAGCTGTGGACATCCACAGATCGCCCCAGTCTTCCCTCAACAGCGACCACAGCACCTGATCCACGTACTCCCCTCCGCGTCGCACCGATTGACGCAGCACGCCTTCCTGCACCGCTCCGAGCTTGCGGAGGGCGCCGTTGGCGCGGCCGTTCCGGAGTGCCACACGTGATTCGAGCCGGTGCACGCCGACGGTGCCGAATGCGAACGAGCCGACGAGTCTTGCGGTCTCCAGAAAAACACCGGTACCCCGCCACGACGGCACGATCGTGCATTCCCACTCGGCGCTTTCCCACGTGAGATCGATCTGGCGGACCTGCACGAGGCCGACGACGGCGCGCGTGGAGCTGATGGTGACCACGTAGGTGAAGGCGGTGCCGGCCGCCCGATCGCGGGCCGCGCGATCGATCAACTGCTGAGTCGCCAGCTCCGGCGAAAGTTCCTCGATGCCGAACGGCGTGGCGTCGGAGATCGATCGCAGGTCGATGAGCGGACGCAAATCGGCCGCGGTCGGCTCACGAAGCGTGACAAGACGCGCTGTCAGCATCGGTAGCTCACTGTGCCAGTTCGAAAGCACGCTACCGCTGGGTAAGTCCGGAGCCATGTTTCTCGTTCTCTCTGAGTGGCTGGGGGAGCCACACATCGCCCGCACTCCCTCGGAGAGCAACTCCGGCGCCAACCGAATGTGGTCAGATAACCCTTTAGATATCTATTGTTTAGGGATGGCCATCGCAGTACTCATTTCCGGTGTTTGTGCGTTTATATGACAGCAATGCGCTTAGCGGGCTCTTGTTGTTATGTACAGACGCCTCGAATGCAACAAGTTGGCTTCTTTCGTGGTTCAAATTGAAACAGCGTGTTCCGTAGTAAGACAACTCAAGCGGATGAATGGGCTGAAATGCGCGAACTAAGTCCGCCGAATGCGGACGATCCGGCACACTGAACAGTGGCGTGGCCTCGTATGAAGGCCTTCCATCTTCGCCAAGGCTACGGTGGACCGCCGACGCTTCAGCGGAGGCTGGTCAGGCGTGCTTCATGGCAGACCTGCACTACATCCGGAGCGCCTGCCGGTGCCGATCGGTCCACCAGCTCCACCCGATCAGAATCACGGCGCCGGCGATTCCGACGATGTAAATGGCCTTCACCGATGGAGGCGGACCGCCGCCGACGTTTGCGAAGTACGCGATCAGCAGAAACGCCACGAGGCCGACGAACGACCAGTGGCCGACGGGGTCTCGTGCGCGCGTCGCGCCCGCATACAGCCACACGCCCGCTCCGAACAGCAGCAGCTCCACGATGAGCGTCGCTGGAACCGAGTTCCAGAGACCCAGGCCCCAAAGCGCGCCACCTGGATAGATAGGCAGGTCCGGTCTGTGTGAGACGAAGTCGAGGATCCAGTGGCTGACAACAAGTCCCGCGACGAGGAGTGATACACGGCCGGTGACGCCGGACAGCCAGCACGCGGAGCCGAGCAGCGCGCCCCACAGGCACAGGGCAACGAGCGAATGTGAGTAGGGGTAGCTGACGAAGTCGAGCGGCGTGAACGCGGTGAGGCCTGGCACGATCCGCACGGTCTCCAGGCCGGTCGCGACGAACACCGGCCACAGGATGTCGGCAAGCTGGCACGCGACGAACAGGAGCGCAAGCGAGAGCTTCGGCGCCGCGCGTTTGCCGGCGAATCCGAGCGCGAAGTGACCGACGAACATGAAGGCTTAAGGCGTTTCCCGGGCTTCCTTGTCCAGATAGGCCAGCCACTGCTTCACGAGCGGTTCGTTGAGCCCGCCTGACTTCAGATACTGATCGGCGTACGCGTGGGCGAGCCGCACGTCCTCGGCGCGATCGTGCACGAGCTGGCCGCCGCGGTGGGCATTGAACATCCACTCGAGGGCGAGGAACAGCGACGCCTGATCGTCCGCACGATCCTGCAGGAACTTCTCGAGCAGACGGACCGCGTCCACGCCCTTGCCGAATGTTGCGTAGATGAGCGCCAGCGGCCGGGCGAAGCGCAGATCCGCGGGCCATCGCGAAGCGGCTTCTTCGAGAATGGGCCGCGCCTCGCCTGTGGCCTTGAGCCGCATCAACGCATCGCCCAGCCATTCGTACAGCTGCGGGATGTCGTCGCCATCCGCCATGGCCGTGCGCCAGACGCTTGCCGCTTGCGAGTCTCGACCCGCGGAGGCGTAGGTCACGCCGAGATACGCGAGCGATCCGGTACTGTCGGCGTCGGGCTGAATCGCCCGCTTGAAACTCGCCTCGGCCTCCTTGTACTCGCGCTTCTGCAGGCGGGCGATCCCTTCGTCGAACGCCGCTCGCGCGGCCGGCGGCACGCGCTCCTGAAACGCCTGGAGCGCCGCGGGCTTCAGCGCGTCCTCGCGCGCAAACGGTCGCGCGATCTCCTTTGCTTCGACCGGCAGGTAGAGCGGCGCACCCGGTGTGGAGATGGACGCCGGGACACTCGAGGATGTCGACGCCAGCGCGGCTGGAGCCGCGACGTCGAACGCGCGCCCCAGGCTGGTCACGAGCGTGTTGCCCTGATTGACCAGCGCCCGCAACCGGTACGATCCAGGTGGCAGTGACTGAACGAGCAACTGCTGGCTGAACACGACGCGCTCGTCACCCACCAGGACGCCCTGAACGTCGGCGCTCAGAATGGCCGGCCCGCGTTCGTCGGCCGCCACTTCGAATTTGACCCCGAGTGTTGCCGCATCCGGTCCGTATGCCTCGAGGTACCCATGCAGGGTCCCGAAGCTGACGCGGGTCCCGACGCTGGGGCGCATCAGGTTCACCGGAGGCAGCGGGCCGCCGGCGATCAATTCGGTCAGCTTCACGCGGCCGAGATCGAGCAGCGAGGCGCGCACGGGCACGTCGATGCTGCCCACGCGATCGCCGTCTGCGGCGGCAAGCTTGACGACGTACTCGCCCGGATCGACGCTCGCACCTCCTGCAAACACGAGCGGGGAGGGCACGCCGCCTGTGGTCGGCGCGATCCGCACATCCGACACTCCGCCATCGACCGACTTGCCGTCCTTGTCGACGACGTAATAGGCGATCGACAGGCGCTGCGGCGTCGTATAGGCCGATCCGATCTCCGCATGAATCAGCAGCCGGACCTTCGATGGCTCGAGGCCGCGGAAGGCAAACGCGATGGCTTTGATCGCCAGGCTCGAGACCGGGAGCGGGGAGGCCAGTGCGGCCGTCGCTGCTTCGCGTGGTGTGCGCGGACCGGCGGTCGACGTGTCGCCCCCGGCCAGCAGCGTCCGGTGCGCGCGAACAGTGGTCCCCGCGCGGGAAACGTCGACGCGGACCGGATGCGGCTTGCCGTCGCGATCGCGGGCGTCCGGTTCGACGCCGAGCAGGTAGTACCCGGCCAACTCCGAACTGATGCGCTCGAAGGCGCCGGCTCCAGTGCCGGTCAGATTGAAAAGCGCGCCGCGCGCCGCCAGCGTCAGCGATTCGAGCCCATAGCGCTGGGTGATCGCGTCTTCGGCCGCGGTGCCCGCGAAGCTGGCCTTCGAGCGCGTGACGTCAGCCGCGCTGCTGTCGAGGCGCAGCGAGTAAATCGCGGTGCGCGCTGCAGAGGCCAGGGCGCCGATCTCGGAGACGCGGCCCGTGTCGTCGCGCTCGCGATCGGTGAAGAACCCCTGCGAAACGAAGATCATGGTCTTCGGCGCGTCGATCTGTTTGAGACTGGTCAACACCTCGCGGAGGTTGCTCAGGGTCATCTCGGCTTCGCGCCGCGCATCGGAGACGATCTGCGTGGACTCGACCCGGATTTCGTCCTTGCAGGCGGCGATCTGCCGCTGTGTGCCGATGCAGTCGCGGGACGACACGGTGTTCAGCGCGGCCTCGTCACCGCGGTCGATCGCCATCGCCAGCGTGATGCCCACCTCGTGCGCTCCGCCGGTAGCGAACAGCGCCTGCTTCTGTCCCGGGATCTTCCCCACGGCCTGCTTGATCTGGTCGTGATTCGCTACGAACGGCGTTGAAATCGACGGACGTCCGAGCCCGATGACGGCGACACGGTCGCCGGCCGACAATCGATCGACAAACGCGGTGATCACGCCGCGGAGCGGCAGCATGTCGCCGAAGGGAATATTCGGCTGGTCGATCACGAGCGCGATCAGCCGGCCGCCGGCCGCGGATTCGTTGGAGACGTAGCCTTCCGGCACGGCGGGCGCTTCGGCCCGGCCGGCGCCCGTCCCGGCCGCCGCGATCCACTGTGCGCTGACGACTTTTCGCGGCCTGCCGTCGATCCGGACGGTGAAGTCCGAGACGATCAGGTCGCGAATAGGCTCGCCGCGATCGTTCACCACCGTCACGTCGATCGGCAGCGCTTCGACCCCCGAGCGGAAGCTCGGCGCGGTCTGAGGGGTGTCCTGTGCGCGTCCTGTGGCAGCCGCCAGAACGCCTGTCGCCGCGAGTACCGTAATGAGCGTTCGCATCTTATTTGGGGGCGACGGCGCGGTAACCCTGGCGCGCTCGCACGCGGCCCTGCCCGTCGACCTGTACTGAAATCCGGCGAAATGTGTCGTCTCGCCTGGTGTTCGTCGACTCGTACCCAAGCAGATATTGATTCGACAGCTCCTCGAGCAGATCGGCGAACGCGAGATGCAGCTCGTCAATACTGTCGGTAAAGAGCGCGCGTCCGCCGGTCGGTTCGACCAGGCGCTGCATGATCGATTTGAGCGCGGCCACCTGCACGCCGCGTCCCTGGCCGATCATGTAAAGCGTGACGTCGCTGGCCTGGAGCCGGCGCTCGACGTCGGTGATCGACGCGTGGCTGCCTTGATCTTCGCCATCGCTGAAAACGACCATGGCCCGGCGCCCCGGCTGCTTCCCGAGCATGTCCACGCCGCGCAGGATGACGTCGTACAACGCCGTCGCGCCCCACGGCGCCAGCCGATCAACCGCCTTGGCCCGGTCCTCCGCGTTCACCGCACGTCTTGTCAGCGCGAAGATGCTGTCGTTGAAGCCGAGCAGCGTCACCTGATCGCGGCCGGGCACGGCGGCGAGGAATTCCTTGACGGCCTTCTTGAGCCGCGGCATCGCCGGGGTCATGCTGCCGCTCACGTCGCAGGCGACGATGAGCTCGAGTGGCACGTCCTCCGCGCCGAAGTGCGAGATGATCTGCGGCTTGCCGTCCTCCTCGATGTGAAAGGCGCTTTTCGGCAGGCCGCTGACGAAGTGTCCGCGGCCGTCGACGACCGTCGCGATGACCTGCACGACGTCGACGTCGACTTTTTCGGCGTAGCCGAGCTCGCGGGTTCGCACGGTGCGGATGATGCGGCCCCCCCCGACGAGTTCGGCGACCGCGCGCACCTGATGCGCCGTAATCGACCCGCCCGCTTCCCAACTGCATTCATACGGCGCAGTGCTCGTTTCGCACACCTGCCGTCCATCGACGGAGAAGAGCACCCGGCTGGCCGCGCCGGGAGGCGTGACCGTGGCGCGAAACGTTGTCGCACCGCTGAGATACGCGTCGGCGGCCGGAGAGACGATTTCGAGAACCGGCGCGGGCTCTTCGGATTGCGCGCCGAGCGGAGCGTGACGCACGACCGCACACACGATCACCAGGAGAAATGCGGCGAGCGCCGGGCCGGCAGGAAGACGAACGCTCGGTTTCATTGTTCCCCGGGTCTCGCGGGGGCATCCGGCAGAAGAGGACCGTCGGAGGTTGCCGCCGCGATGTAGTCTTCGAATCGCTCACGGCCGATCGCCTGCGCCGCCCGCGCCAGCGTCAGCCAGTCGTTGCCGTCAGTCGGGTTGATGCCGTCTACGAAGTCCTGCATCGCTGCCGCCAGGACCGACTTGGAGAGGACCGCCGGCAGTTGAAGATTATGCAGCACGACCGCTACACGAAGCGGTAAATCGGCAACCAGCGTCGCGGGCAGCCCCGACTGTGAGAGGCCCCACCAATGGCGCCACTCATCAGGAACGGGCAGCCGCGTACAGAGGCAGCCCACCGTTCGCAACGAGTAGACCCCCCATGAATTGAACGCCCCCGGCGTCCCGCCCCCGAGCACGAGCAGCTCGACCGTTGAAAACAACGACGACGCGTGATCCGAATCGTGTGTGATCGTCCACCGCAGGGCGCGGGTCCGCCACCCATCCATATCGATCGCGTCGGCGATCGCCTCGACGGATTCGCGTCCGGCAACGGCCGCCCGCACGCGTTCGGCGCCCCGTTCGACGAACTCGCTGATCGCGTCCCGATCCGTGTCCGTGAGCGCATGCGGGTTCATCACGGCCACGCTCGCGGCGAAGCCGTCGCGCTGCATCAGGTTGAGCATCGGCGACTCCGGCACGCGATCCACGCTGATGCGACGCAGGGCGAGCTGCGACATGGCCACGTCGAGCGCGAGCGCCGATCCCACGAGATGCCAGGGGCCGCCGCGCGTTTCCACGCTGGCCACGCTCCACATTCGCCCGCGCGCGTCGCGTCCCGGCAGGGCGTGGCCGAAATCGTGCCGGCCCGATGGATCCCCGGCGATCAGGATGGTTCCTTCGGGATCGCCGAGATCGAAGGCGTACGCCAGCGACAGCAGCGCGTGGCCGAGCATCTCGTCGACAACCGGAACGAGTTGCGCGCCCGCGCGTCTGGCTTCCGACAAGTCGGCCGGCCGCTTGATCCCACCGAGCGACTGGGCCGCTTCTCTCAGCACGCGAACCGTCGTCGCATCGGCAGCTCGTTCAGCGCTCGCGATCTCCGTCGCTGCCGCCGTCAGCTTCGTCGCGGCATCGCGAACCTCCTCCAGCGTGAGCGGCTGGTGCGTCAGCCTCTGCGCCAGCGCGGCCAGCCCGAGCACCATGTCGAACGAGATTCCCTCCTGGCGCGCGCGCGCCCGACGGAGTCGCTGAAGCTCGGCGCCGCCAGGATCGACGATGTATCGCTGGCCTTCCCAATTCACGCGACGCGGTGGACCCGCCGGCGACACCCCTGCCGACGCCTTGAGTAATGTCTCGTCGTCGGAGGAGCCGGCCGGAATCGCGCGTCGCAGACTGCTGGTGATCCAGATGGCAATCGCGCCGCCGTACCGTCCGTCGTCGTTCAGCTTCACGGCCACGAGATCACCAACGAGACGCTCGGCGGTCGCTCGGTCGATGGTGCGGACCGCCGCCAATCGAGCGATGAGCGCCAGCGATCCTTGGAACTGTGCGAGCGCGGTGTGACCGCGGCCCGCGTCGAGCGCCGTGAGGCGTTCGGCCTGGCGCGCTGCTCCCGCGTAGATCGCCGGTGTCCTGATACCTATCCGTTCGAGCGTCAGCATCAACACGGGGAACGATCCGAAGCTGCGGACGGCCACACCGACATCACCGTCGTCGATCGGCTGCCCCGCGAATGTCCGTTCCGCGAACGTGAGAAGGTCGAGCCGCCGCTCTCGCTCCCGTGACGGATGGCCGAGGATCATCTCGGCGAGCGTGATTGGGTCTGCAGGCGATTCAGTCGCGATCCGGCTGACGGTGGCCGGGTCTGCGGGGCCGGCATCGCCGAAGGCACGCTGCCAGAACGCGGTCGATCCGAAGGTCGTCGCGTCGGCGTCGTTTGACGCGTGCCTTTGTCGCGCGAAAAACGCCGCCAGCTCCGTCTGTGGCCGGATGAACGGCGCCACGGGGACCTCCCACTCCGGAAACGCCCTGCGTGAGAGCGCCGCCAGGCGTTTGAGAGACGCCACAGGCTCCTGTCCGCCGGGTTTGACGCCGAGCACCTGCTCCAGCATGGGCGTCTCGAGATGCGCCAGCACGTCGTACAGGTACCCGAGTCGTCCGCGATCGTTTTCGAACAGCGCGGCCACGAAGCGTTCGGGTCGATCGAGCTTCTCGCCGACGACCGATTCCCAGGGCGCAACGACCGCATCGCCGCCCCGAGGCACAACGCGTCCGTCCCGAATCCGAAGGCTCTCGCCGAACGCCGCGAACGTCGCCGGCACCCGCTCGGCAAGCCGGCGGAGAAGCGGAGGATGGTCGGCAAAAAACCGCACCGTTTCGTCATCCATGCCGGCGAGGCCGTAGCACATCAGCGCCGCGGTCCGGTCGGTGAGGATTGCGCCGACCAGCGCCTGCGGATTCACCTGGCGGCGGAAGATGGCCTCACTCCAGACGGCGGCGGGGAGGGGGACCGGGACCGTCTCGGTTGCGGCCGCCGGCGCGGCGTCGGCGAAAAAAGCTGCGATCCCCCGCCGCACGCTTTCGTTCGAATAGGGTCCCGTTTGCGGCCAGGAGTACACGGTCCGCGCGATTTCGGCGACCGCCCGCGCGCGGTCGGGTGCGGGCGTGATGGAGGCGGCGGCCGCGAGCGCGGCGACCCCGCCGCGCACCGGGACGTCTTCAGTGCTGGTGGTCTGACCCGCGCCGAGTGCCGGCGCGGGCAGAGAGAACAGGAGCGAAATACACAGGCCGAGATGCGCCGAAGGGAGAGCTCTCACCGGTCCCAGACATCACTTCTGGCCGGCCCGCCAGCCCGCTGCGCCGGCTTCGTACGTTTCGCGGACGACTTTCGAGTAGGGCACCGGACTCACGATGGCCCGGATGTCGATTTGGTTGTGACGCTCGACGGTCGGCTTCTTCGTGCCACCGCCTTCTTCGCCCCACACCAGCGTGACTTCCTCTCCGGTCTGGACGGACGGATCGACGACGCCAAGCGAGAGAAACGATCGCTCGTTGTAGCTGTAGCCGGCAAACATCGAGAAGCCCACGGTCTTTCCGCCTCTGACGATCTTGTCGTACGACGAGGAGGCGTAGTTGGTGAGCGGCATGTCGAGAAACTTGTACGCTTCGCCCGTGTCGAGCAGCGATCGGAACGCCTTGGCGACATCGTCGGCATTCCAGGCAAACGT
>Ga0126384_10001112_pt1 | contig 15734 bp, 13 predicted proteins | sample PanSoiMetPlot_36_FD_92543 | JGI IMG/M metagenome (GOLD analysis project Ga0126384, IMG submission 92543) | Tropical forest soil microbial communities from Panama - MetaG Plot_36 | ecosystem: Environmental > Terrestrial > Soil > Tropical forest > Bulk soil | place: Panama | collected 2016-02-17 | reverse complement strand
GGGAAACGCAGTTAAGGCTGCTCCAGAGACCGGAGCTCGCGCGCCAAGTGATTCTGACCCTTGATCTCGAGCACAATCCGAACTTTCTCGGTGGCCAGGCACAGAGCGGAGTTTTTGATTCCCTCAAACGGTTGTTCGCGCGGCCGCCCAAGCGGGCTGCTTCATCTTCAACAAACTCAACCGTGCAAACAGTCGGTGAAGAAGAGCTGCGCGAACGGCAGTTCTCTGACGAGGAGCTGGAAAAGCTCGAGCCGTACGAGGACGCGATCATCAACAATGAAATAATCGAGCCGATTGAAAAGACCAGTCTGGTGACAATTCGTTATAACCACACAAATCCAGAGCTGGCGCAAAAGATCGCGAATACTCTGGCCGATGTATTCGTGCAGAATAATATTGAGCGAATCGAAACAGGTACAAGCAAAGCAGAACAGGACCTGGCAAAAGGAATTGCAGAGGTTCAGCAACGGATCACCAAGCAAGAGCGTGAACGTTTCCAGTTCGCGAAAGATCACAACCTGCCGATTGACAATTCACCGGGCTCAAACCTTGAGCAGCTCAAGTTACAGACTTACGCCGGCCAACTAATGGCTGCGGAGAATGAGCGGCGCACCGCGCAAGCGGCCTATGAATCAGCGAAGAATGCACCTGATCCCTTCTCTGCCCCGGAGATCCAAAAAGACGAGCGCATTGTCAAACTTCGGGAGAAGCTGTCAGACCTGGAAGACAAGTTAAGCGCACTGAAGACGAGATACACGCCTGAGTGGCCTGAAGTGAAACAGGTCCAGAACCAAATAAGCGATCTTAAAGCCGAGCTCAACAAGGCGCCGCGAGAAGTGCTCGCCTCGTTAAAGGCACAGGCTGAGAGGGCCGCGGCTCATGAAAAGAGTTTGCAAGCTGCCTATAGCAGCCAGCACGGTACGACAACGCAGCAGACCAAAGATCAAATCGATATGGCCGTCATGACGCAGGCGCTCGAGACGGACAAACAATATCTGAATACTTTGACGCAAAAGATGCGTGAACTTGGCGCCGGGGGTAGCACGGTCGGCGAGGTAAGCGTCCAAACACGCAGTCGTCTGCCTCGGGAACCTGTCGGGCCACAACGGGTGCGCAGCATTATCATCGCCTTCGTTCTTTCGCTCATCGCCGGCGTAGGCCTTGCTTTCCTGCTCGATTTCCTCGACGACACGCTGAAGACAATCGATGACGTCGATCGCTATATTCACTTACCGGCGTTAGCACTAATTCCTGCCGCCGCCAACGACAAGGCACGGCTGCGAGGAGGTCCTCAACCCGCAGAATCTCCAGTTACCGCGCTTGCGTTGATGAGTGACGTGCGGTCGCCGATCGCGGAATCCTATCGCCATTTGCGCACTTCGCTTTTACTATCGGCTGCAGGTACGCCGCCCAAAACAGTTCTGGTGACTTCCAGCCAACCTTCGGAAGGTAAGACCACGACGGCGATCAACACAGCATTTATGTTCGCACAAACCGGCGCTGAAGTTTTGATTATCGATTGTGATCTGAGGCGGCCGCGACTGCACAGCCACTTCAATGTTCCGAACGTGCGCGGAATTACAAACATGTTGTCGGGAGAGTCGAAGGAAATCGACAGCATCGTTCAAACTTACGAAAAACAGCCAAATCTGAAACTGCTCACATCGGGGCCTATACCACCGAATCCCGCAGAGCTGCTCGGCTCAAATGCCATGCGTGAAGTGTTGGCAACGCTCGGTGCGAGATACACACATATAATCGTTGATTCTCCCCCCGCCATTTCGTTTACCGACGCCTCGATTCTTTCGACGATGGTCGATGGAGTGATTCTCGTCGTGCACGGGGGCCGCAGCTCGCGCGCTGTGGTTCGTCGCGCCAAACAGCAACTACTCGACGTGGGTGCAAACATTTACGGCGTCGTGCTCAACAATGTGAAAGTTGAGTCGCAGGATTATTATTACGGTGGGTACTATTCCGGCTATTACAGTTACTACGACGACGAGGCGTCGTCGACACCCAATGCTCCAGCTGGGGCAAAGTGACCCTTCCTGTTAATTCATGCCTGGGCAATATTGTGTAATCGCGCCTGACGTTAAGCTGGGCCGCGATGTCACGATTCATAACTTCGTTAATCTGTACGGTTGTGAAATTGGTGAAGGATCCAAGCTGGGTTCGTTTGTGGAGGTCCAGAAAAATGCGCGCATCGGCCGTAACTGCAAGATATCGAGTCATACGTTTGTGTGCGAAGGTGTTGAGATTGAAGACGAAGTGTTCATCGGTCATGCTGTCACGTTTATCAATGACAAATATCCGCGCGCAACTAATGACACAAGCGCACTACAAACTGAGCAGGATTGGAAAGTTGTGCCGACAGTCGTAAAACGAGGCGTGAGCATCGGCAGCGGCGCAACCATTCTTTGCGGCATCGTAATTGGAGAGCACGCCATCGTCGGAGCAGGATCAGTTGTGACGAAGGATGTTCCACCGGGGACGACTGTTGCTGGAAATCCAGCTCGCTTGATACATCCCGACTTGTCATCTGAGTAGCAAAGCCATCTCCTGGAATCGTCACGAATGTCCAAGCCATCTGCACACCATTTGCTTGAGGTCACTAACCGCCCATCAGGAATCCGCAACGTAACAGTTCCGTTTGTAGATCTCAAAGCTCAATATCAGTCGATCAAGCAGGAAATTGACGATGCAATCGCTCGGGTACTGCAAAATAGTTCGTTTATTCTCGGCCCCGAAGTCGAGAGCTTTGAGCAAAATTTCGCAGAGTATGTGGGCGCTCGTTTTTGCATAGCAGTCAACAGCGGCACTGCCGCTCTGCATCTAGTATTATTGGCGGTTGGCGTGGGCCAGGGCGACGAAGTCATCGTACCTTCAAACAGTTTCTTCGCAACCGCTGAATGCGTATCCGTGGTCGGCGGCATCCCCGTCTTTGTCGATGTTGATGAAACCTCGTACACGATCGACGTGTTCCAGATCGAGTCGCGCATTAGCGAACGTACCCGCGCAATCATTCCCGTGCACTTATATGGTCAGCCAGCCGACCTCGATCCGCTGTTCGAGATTGCCCGACGTCATCGTCTGTTCGTGATTGAAGATGCCGCGCAGGCGCACGGCGCGGAATACAAAGCCCGCCGCGTCGGACCATTGGGAGATGTGGGATGCTTTAGCTTTTATCCGAGCAAGAATCTCGGCGCTTACGGTGAAGGCGGCGCGGTGGTGACCAACGATGAGGACTTCGCCACTCGGGTGAGACTGCTCAGAGATCACGGATCAGATCGCAAGTACTATCACAAAGTCATTGGCTACAACTTTCGGATGGAAGGGATGCAGGGCGCGGTTCTCGACGTCAAACTTCGTTATCTGGATGAATGGAACGCTCTACGACGTCAGCACGCGGCTACTTATAACGAGGTACTACGCGACGGCAACCTGGTGCTCCCTTCCGAAGTGCCGTATGCGCATCATGTCTACCACGCCTATGTGATTCAGTCGTCTGCCCGTGATGAATTGCACCGCCGGCTAACGGCCAGCGGCATTCAGACCGGGATTCACTATCCAGTTCCCATTCACTTGCAACCTGCTTACTCGTCACTCGGATATCAAAAAGGCGACTTGCCGGTAACTGAAGGATTATGTGAACGCGTGTTATCGCTGCCCATGTTTCCCGAGTTGACGCGCGCGCAGATCGAGATGATCGCCGCTGTCGCCGCACCGGTAACTGCAAGCCAGCACATCTAATTCACATTTAGATAAATCAAAGCTATTCTCTCTAGCCCATGAAACCAATCACGGTCGCTGTCATTGGCTGTGGCTATTGGGGCCCGAACCTGCTGCGAAATTTCGCCGAAACAGACACGGCCGACCTCCGGTGGATTTGCGATACGGATGAAGAGCGGCTGGCGACTATGGCTCGGCGTTATCCTGGGGCGCAAGCAACAACCGACTACCAACGACTGCTGCGTGATCCATATCTCGACGCGATTGCAATCGTCACGCCCGTAGCTACTCATTTTGAAATCGCGAAGCAGGCGCTCGAGAGCGGCAAACACGCCCTCGTCGAAAAGCCTCTGGCGTCGACTGCTCGCGAGGCGGATGAGCTTATCGAAATCGCCGAACGCGCTGATAGAACGCTGATGGTCGACCACACTTTCATCTATACCGGCGCGGTGCAAAAGATGAAAGAGATCTTGCGGAATGGAGACTTGGGAGACCTTCTTTACTTTGATGCCGTTCGAATCAATCTGGGTTTGTTTCAGCGGGACACGAATGTACTTTGGGACCTGGCGCCGCACGACTTATCGATCATGGATTACCTGATCGAGCGCCAGCCCGATGCAGTCAGCGCGGTGGGCAGTTGTCACATTGAACCGGGCATCGAGACTATCGCGTATCTGATGCTGCACTTTCCTGACGATTTCATCGCGCATTTTCATTTCAATTGGCTCGCTCCGGTAAAAATCAGACGAACGCTGATTGCCGGGACGCGGAAGATGATCCTGTACGACGATATCGAGCCGACCGAAAAGGTGCGCGTTTACGATAAGGGCGTCACCACCAGCCGCGAGAGTCGTGAAGCAGATTATCAAACGCTAATCAGTTATCGCACTGGCGATGTCTGGGCTCCGAAACTGGATGCCACCGAAGCACTGCATTACGTGATTGCCGATTTTCTGGATTCGATTCAAAAAAAACGGACGCCTTGCAGCGGCGGCGATGCAGGCGCCCGCATTGTTCGCTTGCTGGAAGCCGCACAACAGTCGATGAAAAACGGCGGCCGCATCGAAAGGCTTCAGGTCTGACCACTAGCAACGACGATTCATCTACAAATCTCCAGGCAGATTGCGAAATTTAGGTCACACCGTGTCGCACTGTTTAGAATGCTCGCTTGCATTCTGATAACATTATCGAACTTTTTGAAGTAGCACTTCGGGTCCCTTGCGACTCCTCAGCACCGGATTGCCAATATGAAAAAAAACAGTCTGCGGAAAGAGCGAGAATTCGGACTAATCGTTGGCGGCGTTCTCGTTGCACTTAGCCTCTGGTGGTTTTATCGGGGAAAGTTTCTGTCAACCTCACAACTCATCTTGCCGCTGGGCAGCTTGTTGTTGTTGCTGGGGTTGATGTTTCCAAAAGCATTGATTTGGCCGAACAAAGTATGGATGGGTTTGGCAGAAGTCCTTTCTTTCGTAAGCACACGCGTGGTTCTCGCGATCGTTTTCTTTCTTGTGGTAGCGCCAATTGGTTTCGTTAAGCGAGCATGTGGCTGGGATCCATTGCATCGACGTGCGCAGCCACGAGATTCTTATTGGTTCCCCTATTCGAAACGTCAACGCGATCCGCGTCACTTTGAAAAGATGTTTTGAACAGGGCAAGTTTGGGCTAATGAAAAGACAATCTTACGAACAAAAACCTGCAAGCGAAACCACGCGCTCGGCGAAAGCGCCCGCCGTCGTTTTGTTGTTTACAGTTACTATGTTTGGAGCTATCGGCAGTTTCGACCTGGCGACCGGAGCCGCCCAGCGGCAACCAACTCGCCGCCTGTCGGCGAACAGTTTTCGTGGCGCCGATTTAGGCGCAAAAATTAATGCCGCCGACAAAGCGTTAGGCTCGGCTGCTGGAGAAATCACTGTCGACGGCGGCGGTACAATTTCGAGCCAGATAATCATTTCCTCCGGCCATGTTCTTCATTTTCTGCCAGGCACTTACGCATTCCGTACCGCGAACATCCCAATCCTGATGAAGTCGCGTTCATCGATTATTGGCTCAGGGTGGGAAGCTATACTTGTGGAATCTACCGCGGCAGGTCAATTCTTTGTCATTTCCGCGTACAATCAGTCGCTGCTGAATGGTTCGCCTGATACCGGTCTGATAATCCGTAATCTGCAAATCCGAGGAGCAAATCCAGGTTTTAACTCTACACAGCAGGCTATCTCTCTCGGAAATTGCTCGGATTGTTTAGTGGACCGAGTTTGGATTAACGGGACGCGCGCGATCGGCATCGCTCTCGGGGGTTCCGGCTCCACTGGTAGCTTCGCACAAAATTCAAAAGTAACTAATTGTCGTTTTACGCGCGTTGCTTCGCAAAATCTGGCCCTGGTCAATGGCCGCAATATTATGTTTGAAGGAAACCAATTTATCACCTCCGGACAGGTGGGCGGGCCAGGTAACACAAACATCGATGTTGAGCCAAATGAACCGAGTGATCGGTTACAGGATGTCGTCATTCGTAACAATCTAATCGATGTGCGAAATTCAGAAACGGCACCCACGGGCAATGGGATAGTCGTCCAGGCAACAACTGGGACGCCGTACGTGGGGCCACTCACAATTGAGAACAACACGATAATCGGTGGTTCGAACACCGGCACGATCACTAATGTGTTAAGCAACGGAATCTATGTTTTTGGCCCGACGATGAAGGATGTGACGATTCGCAACAACAAGATTACACGCACGGGACAAAGCGGAATCAGAATCGAAGGCACGCGCATTAGCGTTCTTAACAATCAATTAACGGACGTCGGCGGCGGCGGTATACCTGGATTTGTCGTGCAGGCGACCGATAGCCGGATTGTTGGCAACACGTTTACCTTCACCGGAAATCAGCCGGCCGACGGAATGATGGCGGTGCTACCTGGATCGCGAGGAAACGTGATTCAGGACAACCGCGGCTTTAACGTAACAGGCGTGGCCAGATAATCCGATCTGTCGGAAATTTACAAGAGGCGCTGGATGTCCAAAGCTCAAGTCCTCAGTGAACTCTGGGAGTTCATGAAAGAAAACAAGAAGTATTGGTTGTTGCCGATCGTGATCACTCTGGTCGTCTTTGGAGTTTTGCTGGTTCTGGCAAAGAGTTCCGCGATTGCGCCGTTTATCTACACCTTGTTCTGATCTGCCCACCACTCATGACTGCCATCCTCGGAATCTCTGCGTTCTATCACGATTCGGCTGCGTGCCTGGTCGTTGACGGCGAAATCATTGCCGCCGCTCAGGAAGAACGCTTCACACGCATCAAACACGACTACAATTTTCCGGTTCACGCCGCAAGTTATTGTCTCAGGGAGGGAGGGATCAGCGCTGACCAGCTCGACTATGTCGGGTTCTATGACAAGCCGCTCCTGAAATTCGATCGGTTGCTTGAGACATATCTCGATTATGCACCACGCGGGTTTAATTCCTTTCTCAAAGCTATTCCGTTATGGATAAAGGAAAAGCTTTGGATGCCCGACCTAATTCGGACTGAGCTCGCCAAAGCCAACGGCATCGAAGATGAACGGGAAGCCAAGAAAGCAGGCAAAAAGTTCGAGTGGAAATTATTATTCGGCGACCACCACGAGAGTCACGCCGCCAGCGCTTTCTATCCGTCACCGTTTGAAGAGGCAGCAATCCTTACAATCGATGGCGTCGGCGAATGGGCAACAAGTTCAATCGGTATCGGCCAAGGCAACGAAATCAGGTTGCTGAAAGAACTTCGCTTCCCCGACAGCCTGGGTCTTCTTTATAGCGCTTTTACCTATTACACCGGATTCAAAGTTAACAGCGGCGAATACAAAGTCATGGGCCTCGCTCCTTATGGTGAGCCGAAATACGTTTCGATGATTAAGGAGAAGCTGGCGGAAGTTCGCGACGATGGCAGCATTCGTCTGAACCATGAATTCTTTAGCTACTCGCATGGCCTGCGAATGACCAATGGCGCTTTCGATAAACTGTTCGAGGGCCGTCCGCGTCGGCCCGAATCAAAGGTTACGCAACGCGAAATGGACCTGGCGTGCAGCATTCAAGAGATCACCGAAGAAGTGATGCTCAAGATGTCGCAGCATGTTCATAAAGAAACAGGAATGAAACGGCTTTGCATGGCCGGCGGAGTGGCCCTGAATTGCGTCGGCAACGGTCGCATTTTGCGCGAGGGACCATTTGCCGACATTTGGATTCAACCGGCGGCGGGAGATGCAGGAGGTGCATTGGGAATTGCTTTGGCGATTTGGCATCGGTACCTGGGGAATGAACGAACTAGCCCCGAGAAAGCCGGCGCATGGCAGTCACGCGGCGCGCCAAATGGCGATGGCTTCCGTCAATTTACCGACCTCATGAAGGGCACGTTTCTCGGACCACGAGATTCACCTGAGGAAATCGAGCAATTCCTACAAGCCTGGAAGCTACCATACGAAAAACATCTACGAGAGAAATTGGCCGAAACAGTCGCGGAACTCCTGGCGGCAGGTAAGATTATCGGTCTACATCAAGGCCGCATGGAATTCGGACCACGCGCACTCGGCGGTCGCAGTATCATCGGCGATCCTCGATCGCCAACAATGCAGTCGGTAATGAACCTGAAGATCAAATACCGCGAAAGTTTTCGGCCCTTCGCGCCGAGCGTTTTACGCGAATATGTCGCCGACTGGTTCGACTTGGATTACGATAGCCCTTACATGCTGTTGGTCGCTGGTGTTGCTGAACGGCACCGGCGCGAAATGACGCCCGAAGAGGTTCAGCGGTGGGGAATCGACAAATTGAATGTTCCGCGCTCTGATATCCCCGCCGTGACGCACGTAGACTATTCAGCCCGCATACAAACGGTGCGTCGCGAAACAAATCCGTTGTATTGGGACATCATTAACGCTTTTCACAACAAAACCGGATGCCCCGTGCTGGTAAATACGAGTTTCAATGTACGGGGCGAACCGATTGTCTGCTCGCCCGAGGACAGCTATCGCTGTTTCATGCGGACGGAGATGGATTACCTGGTGCTCGAGAATTTCATTCTCGATAAACGCCAGCAGCCTGTGTTTTCTGAAGAGGGTGACTGGCGAAAGCAGTTCAGACTTGATTGATATTAAGTGACTATCGTTCTATCACTTCTCAAGCGATGCAAATAAGCGTTGTAGTTCCGGTGCGCAATGAAGAATCCACAATCGCGTCGTTGATCGATAGTCTGCTTGCCCAAACTCTGCAGCCGTCCGAGATAATAATCACGGACGGGGGGTCCACGGACGGCACAATCGAAGTGATTGAGCGATTGGTGGCGAATGGCGCGCCGATCAGGTTAATTCGTGAAAACAGATCGCTTCCGGGACGCTCACGAAACGTTGGCGCGCGAAACGCTCGGTTCGACTGGCTTGCTTTTATTGACGCCGGAAACGTGGCGGAACCAAACTGGCTGGAACGGCTCGCCCAAAACGTCAGCAACGGATCGGTAGATGTCGTTTACGGCTCTTACGAACCGATAATTGATACGTTCTTTAAAGAATGCGCGACGATTGCGTACGTGCCGCCCCTCATACAGATTCAGCATGGGTCTGTTCGTCCCAGATCGATCGTCTCTGCGCTGATGCGGCGGAGCGTGTGGGAGTCCGTCAATGGTTTTCCGGAACACTTGAGATCGGCCGAGGATCTTTTATTCATGCGCGAAATCGAACGCGGCGGGTTTCGAACTAAACGAGAACCTGCGGCGATTGTCCATTGGCAGATTCAACCAACGCTCTGGCGAACTCTCAAACGGTTTGTTGAATATTCACGAAATAACATCCGTGCCGGTTTATGGCGCGAATGGCAAGCGACGATATTTTTCCGCTATGGTTTACTGCTGGCTTTGTGCATACCTGCGATCTTCTTAGGTTGGCGTTGGCTGCTGATCCCCGTCGCAGGCTCGGTTGTCTTTCTCATTGCTCGCGCTGTGCAGTCAATCCGGCGCAATCGAATTCAATACCCCGCTTCGCTTGTTCACAACCTGGCGCGATTGTTTTGGCTGATGCCAATCATTGCCGCAATCGACGCCGCCGCGATCGCTGGTTCGTTAAAATGGTTAACGACTGACACATTTCGATCCAAGCATACGAGCGTACCCAATGAGGCTCAGCGGTAAACGGGTTCTTTTTATCTCGTATAACGGGATGCTCGAGCCGCTCGGACAGAGTCAGGTGATTCCTTACCTGCAGGAACTGAGCAAGCGGGGCGTCGAATTTACACTTTTCAGCTTTGAGCAATCCTATGCATTTACGATCGAGGGAGCACAGCAAACATCAGAGCTTAAGCGCGAATTAGCTCAACACGGAATCGACTGGCGCTGGCTGCGTTATCACAAATCGCCTTCGTTGCCAGCGACAATGTTTGATGTGCTGCATGGAACTCGGGTGGCAAAACAGATTCTTAACGACAAGCCATATCACCTGGTCCACGCGCGCAGTCATATTCCCGCAATGATTGCCTTAAGTCTGAAGCGATGGTGCGGAGTGAAAATTCTCTTCGATCTGCGGGGCTTAATGGCGGAGGAATATGTTGATGCTGGCCATTGGAATGAATGGGGATTGCGATACCGCTTGACGAAACAACTGGAAGCGAGAATTTTTGCGGACGCTGACGCAGTTGTGACGTTAACAGAAAAAATCTGGCCCGTGATCAGGGACTGGGACGGCCTTCGCAATCGCAAGCTGGCGCACGAGGTTGTTCCCTGCTGTGCCGACCTCGACCGCTTCAACTTCAGCGAAGAGGCACGCCGAGAAAAGAGAGATGAACTCAGAATCGCTGCTAATCAGAATGTGCTTGTCTATTCTGGTTCAATTGGCGGGTGGTATCTCATTGACGAAATGGCCGAACTATTTTGTTCGTTGATCAGGAATGGCGACGATTGGCACTTCCTTTGGTTAACGCGCGCTTCCCCTGTATTAATTCATGCAGTGATGCGTAAGAGAGGCGTAAAAGCCGATCGTTATTCAATCGTCGAGGCCTCACCCGCGGCTGTTCCCGCTTATTTATCAGCGGCAGATGCCGCGGTTGCATTTTATAAACCGGCGCTTTCGCGGCTGGCGACATCCCCGGTTAAGGTTGCAGAGTATCTTGCGTGCGGACTTCCAATTGTGTTGAATGCCGGAATCGGGGACTCGGAAGAGTTGATAAACCGCGAAGCGGTCGGAGCTTTAGTTCATGATTTCATCGAAGCTGAGTATGCATCGGCCGCGAAATCGCTTGAAAAATTTATTGCGGCTCGCACCGACACCCGGAAGCGCAGCCGTGCAGTCGCAGAACGGTTATTTGACCTGGAAAGTGTCGGCGGCGCGCGCTATGCGAAGCTCTACGAACAATTGTTAGCCGATGCCAACTTAAGGAACGATGTCACGTAACGCACTGCTGGATACCCTGCGTTGTCCAGCTTGTCATGGAACCTTTGCGGTCGTGGAGCAATCGGAGGTTAACGGCGACAATGGTTTGGCCTGCCTAATCTGCAAAGAGCGCTACCCAATCATTCGTGGTATTCCAAGGTTGTTGCGGCGACAACTACGCGATGCGCTGCTTGCCGGTCACCCAACCAGCGACCCGCAGATGAGAACCGCTCGTAGTTTTGGGTATGAATGGTCGCGTTTCCCGGAGATGTATCGTGAATGGGAACAAACGTTCCTTGACTACATGCAACCGCACACAGCCGATTTCTTTCGAGCAAAAAAGGTGCTGGATGCCGGTTGTGGAAATGGCCGGTTTGCCTATTACGCAGCGAAATATGGAGCCGATGTTTGGGCTATCGATCTTGGGGGAGCCGTGGAAGTAGCCAACCAAAATGCGACGCCCGGTGGGCAGGTTCACGTAATCCAGGCGGATTTACACGAGCCGCCATTTGCGCCTGCGAGTTTTGATTTTATTTACTCCACGGGCGTCCTTCATCATTTGGCTGAACCACAAAAAGCTTTCGTCAATCTGTTGAAGTACCTGAAACCAGGGGGCGAGATCCAGATTTACTTGTATTGGAAGCCTGAAGGACAGCCTATCAAGAGCGCCTTGCTTTCGTTGATGCGCGGCGTTCGCCAAATTACGACACGTTTGCCACTGCCGCTGACGCATGCGCTTGCTTTTCCGGCAGCCCTCGCGGCGTTTGGGTTTCTTGTCTGGCCTTATCAGGTCTTGAAGAAAATCCCTGGGCTTGGGCGTGCTGCTGAGAATATTCCTATGAAACAGTACGCGCAGTTTCCATTTAGAGTCTGTGTCAACGACCAACTTGACCGCTTTTCGGCTCCCATTGAAAACCGCTACACGAAACAGGAAGTTCTCAACTGGCTAAACGAAGCTGGGTTGGAAGACATCGCGGTGTATCCAAACTACGGATGGGTGGGAATTGGCCGTAAGCCATTCTCATGAATCGTCTCGCGGCTGGTGATATGAAAGTTCTTGCCCTGGCGTCTTATCCCATCGAAGCTGCCGCAACTCGTTATCGGCTCTCGCAATTTGTCGAACCACTTGCCCAGCGCGGAATTGATCTGCAAATTCATCCATTCATGGATTCACGAATGTTCGCGCGACTCTATCAAAAGGGCTCGACGGCGCGAACGGCTGCCGGATTGATGGCCGCGGCCGTGGTGCGATTGAAGGAAATACTTAACGCCAGCCGCGCCGACGTAGTGCTGATCCAGCGCGAAGTTATGGTGTTTGGTCCGCCACTAATCGAATGGATAATTGCTCGGCTTATTAGGAGTCCCGTGGTGCTTGATTTGGATGACGCCACGTATATCGCTTATACGAGTCCGACTTATGGCGCGTTGGGCGCGCTGAAATGGTTTGGCAAGACTGACTCATTAATTACATGGGCGAACCTGGTCACCTGCGGTAATCGCGCAATCGCCGAGTATGCTTCGAGCAAAGGCGCGCGGTCAATCGTCATTCCAACAGTGGTGGATACGGAAGTGTTTCGTCCGCGCGACAAAGATCATGACCGAGATCACGTTACGCTCGGATGGATCGGAACGCACTCGACATATCCTTATCTCGAATCAATTTTCCCCGTCTTAACTGAGCTTGGTAAGCGCCATCAAATTCGTTTGAAAATTGTGGGCGCTGGCAAAAAAGAAATACAGGTTCCGAATGTGGAGCTTGAAAACCTGGAATGGAAATTAGTGCGGGAAGTTGAAGACTTTCAATCCATTGATATCGGGCTTTACCCAATCGACACCAGCCGGTATTCAGGGGGGTGGGCACTCGGAAAATCGGGCTTCAAGGCAATACAATACATGGCCGTGGGTGTTCCTTACGTCGCGACGCCAGTCGGCGGATCCTGCGAAATAGGAGTAGCGGGCACGACTCATATTTTCGCGGCCTCGCGAGCTGAGTGGATCAGTGCACTTGAGTCTTTGATTTCCGACGAACCCAAGCGGCACGAGATGGGAGCGGCCGGGCGCCGTCACGTCATCGAGCATTACAATTTGAGCGCGCAGGCGGACAAGCTGGCGGAGGCCTTACGGGTTGCTGCTGACACGAAGATTTCTCAATAGAAATAGATGCGCCGCACCAACAAACTAAGATTGGCAATGCTTGCGCTTATCGCCCCCCTCCCAACCTTCCTAAAAAAGCCGCTATACCGACTGTTCTTCGGTTATCGAATCGGAAAGCGCGTCAAAATCGGATTCACTGTGCTTGATGCGGGCGATTGTGAGATTCAGGCGGACACGACGATCGGGCACCTCAACCTCGTTATTGGGGTAAAAGATCTGCGCATCGGCGAACATACTCGCATTGGCCATTTAAACGTAATTCGCGGCGGGGACCAGGTGCATCTCGGTAGGTTTTCTGAGATCATACGCATGAACGAAATCAACTCGATACCTGACCCGATTGTGGTGAACGAAGTAAATCCACGATTCTTTCTAGGAGACGGCAGTATTATCACTACGGGACACAAGATCGATTTTACAGACCGCGTCTCGATCGGTCGCCGCACAATTATTGGTGGTCGCAATTCGTCGCTTTGGACACATAACCGTCAAGAGACAAGAGCCATCGATATCGGGGATTTTGCTTACGTGGGCTCAGAAATTCGCATGGCGCCCGGCAGTTCAATTCCCTCGCGCTGCATTGTCGGAATCGGCTCGGTGATCACCGGCCCGATCCGTGAGCCAAACCAGTTAATTGCCGGAGTTCCCGCAAAACCGATTCGCGAGCTGAGCAATGACGATCAGGTCTTGATTGAGCGCAAAACGCGGCCTGATTTGCCTGATGATATTTAGCAGTAGCATATGAATGGTCTTATCACCTTACTGGCTCTTCTCATCGGCTTGTTCGTGTTGGCCTTCGTGCCCACTCTCGCCGCCCCGTATGCTGCGATATACAGTCCTGTGACCGTGTACGACTGCGCGCGCGCGTTGGTCCTGTGCTTCCTGGTAGCGGCGTCTGCGGCACTAATAATCCGGCGTGACAGGGATCACGGATCTTACATTTTGAAGCTGTTCGCGCTCGCGTTATTGATTCGAATAGTGGTGGGCACGGCGATATTTGTTTTCAACGGTCAGGATTTCTTTGGTGGTGATGCACTCACTTACGATTTTTACGGATATCAGCAACTGCAGAGTTGGGGCGGCGACAAATATGCGCAATTGCTAGTGAATCAGTTCGTTGGTCCCAGCATGTCGTCCGGCTGGGGAATGGTTTATCTGGTCGCGGCGCTTTATGGGATTGTCGGACGGAACATGCTGGCGGTCCAGTATTTCAACGCCGTGATCGGCGCGGCCACGGCGCCTATTATTTACTTGTGTGCGTGGGAAGTCTTTAACAATCGCCGCGTCGCCAGGCTGTCCGCAATCGCCGTCGCATTTTACCCCTCGCTCGTGCTCTGGTCGTCCCAGGGTTTAAAGGACGGCCCGATCGTCTTTTCGTTGGCGCTTTGCATTCTGGCAACTCTAAAGCTGGGGAAGAAATTCAATGCGACGCACTTCGGCATTCTTGTAGGAGGCCTGTTCTCCGTGATGGCTTTGCGGTTCTATGTGTTCTACATGATCCTGGTGGCGGTCGGCGGCGCCTTCATCATCGGGATGCGCGCCGTGACGGCCCAAAGCGTCGCCCGGCAGGCGATCATAATGATGTTCCTGGGTTTGTCGCTGACCTACCTCGGAATCACCAGATACGCCAACATGCAATTCGAGCAGTACGGAACCCTCGAGAGCATTCAGCGTAGCCGTCTGGACGCTTCTACTTCGGCTTCCTCCGGTTTTGGGAAAGACGTCGATGTTTCTACCACGCAGGGCGCTATTTCCACCATTCCCATAGGTTTGATCTACTTACTATTCGCGCCATTCCCGTGGCAGTTAGCCTCTTTGCGCCAGAGCCTTACGGTGCCCGAAATGGTCGTTTGGTGGGCTGCGTTTCCTTTTCTGGTTCTGGGGATCTGGTTCGCCGTCAAGCATCGGCTGCGACAGATGTTTCCGATTCTGATTTTTACTTCGATGCTGTCACTTGCCTACTCGGTTTTTCAGGGGAACGTGGGGACCGCCTACCGGCAAAGAGCGCAACTATTGGTCTTTTATTTCATCTTTGTAGCTGTCGGATTCGTTCTCTTAAAAGAAAGACGTGAAGACAAGGCACGACGAGCAGAAGCGGAGCGACGGGCGCTTCTGCAACCGCCGCAGCCACGCTGGTCGGTGGAGCGGACGCCTCAGCCCGCAACGGTAAGTTCGGAACAGCGAATGGCATAAGGGCTGCAGTCAAACTCCCTCAACGACGTTATGTGTGGAATTGCTGGAATAGTTCGTAATGATCGTGCGCTGATTGATCGCGATCTGGTCGTGCGCATGACTGAAGCTATTCGTCACCGCGGACCTGATGAGGACGGGTTTTACTTCGGTGACGGCGCCGGTCTCGGAATGCGGCGGCTCGCGATTATCGATCTCAAGAGCGGCCAGCAACCGATCGCCAATCAGGATCGCACGGCCTGGATTGTTTTTAACGGAGAAATCTATAACTATCGCGAACTG
>Ga0126384_10001111_pt1 | contig 15738 bp, 10 predicted proteins | sample PanSoiMetPlot_36_FD_92543 | JGI IMG/M metagenome (GOLD analysis project Ga0126384, IMG submission 92543) | Tropical forest soil microbial communities from Panama - MetaG Plot_36 | ecosystem: Environmental > Terrestrial > Soil > Tropical forest > Bulk soil | place: Panama | collected 2016-02-17 | reverse complement strand
TTATTCTTTGCGTCCGCAGCGTTGGCGCAAACACCGCTCACTCAACCGGGGTCGGGTCAAACATCCGTTCCCTGCGCAGTTTCTGTAGTCCACACGATCGATGTACAAAAAATGCTCGAGACGATGCGCGACCAGCAGAAGGTCCGGGTAGGAGTTGCGGGGACTGCGCCTCAGTTTATTTACAACATAACGACCGGAATCATATTGGATGACCAGGGTCACGTCGTCACCAGACTTGTCAACCTCGATCCGCAAAACAAGGAGCACAGATTATCTGTCACCACCAGCAATGGAAGGATGCTTGCGGCAAAGCTGATTGGGGTCGATTTCGCAACCGGCTTTGCTGTTCTCGATGTGGCATCTCTCAAATCAACGGCCCCGAAAATCACCATTCAAACCAACCTGTCTAACGGAGCGCCAGTTAAGATCCTCAGCAGCGACGTCGTGCAGAAGTCAGTCGACGACAAGGTATACCTCGTGCCCTCAATCACCATTTCCCAAGGTCAGGTTTTGGTTGATAGCCTTTACTCTAAAGCCCGCGGCGCGCTGACACTGCAATCAGCAAATCTTCTCGCGCGTCGAGATGGCAGCGTTGTAGTAACGCCAGACAATCAAGTTGTAGGCATCGCTCAATACGCGGGTTTTGGTCGCGCTTATTTGTATCCGATTGAATACGTTCGCAACACAATTGCGAAGCGAGTGATTGATAGGAAGGACAACGTTCCCGCAGGATGGCTTGGAGTTAGAGGCGATAGCGTAGCTGAGCTTCCTGACTCCGATATTTTGGCGCTAGGCTTGGAACGCCGCGCAGGAGTGATTATTCGACTCGTTTCGCCTGAAAGTGCTGCGGCTCACGCTGGTCTGCTGACAGGAGACGTGATTACCGGAGTCGACGATTTTGATGTCGCTGGAACAGCAGATCTGAGAGCGTTCTTATCCCAGTTTCCCGCGGGCCAGTCGGTGAAGCTTCGCGCAGTCCGAGATCACAAGCCTGTCGAAATCACAGCTGTTTTAGGGGCGCGCCCGAACGCGGAGATTCAGGACTGGAATAGCCTACTCAATCAGAGTTGGCACCCTGGCGTTTCTCAGCGCGAACAAGTGCAAAAGCGATACGACGAATTGGTAGCCCGCTACCGCGAGTATCAAGCCGAATCCGCGACGAGAAAGCTTACTGCAGAAGAAAAAGAAGCGATCAATGAGCTGACAATCGAGATTCGTCAACTCCAGGACATTTTTCGAACACTGCCACCCGAGAACAGCGGTGCACCAAGACTGGCTGGCACACCGGAGTATCCAACCCCGGCGTTAACCGGCTGGTCTGATGTGAGTTTTCCTGCGGGTTTCACCGGTCGCGAACTTACAAAACAGCTCGCCGATAATTTGCACGCGCGAGGGGGCGTCTTTATTACTAAGGTGATATCCGGCAGCCCAGCGGAGAAAGCCGGATTAAAAGCAGGCGACGTTATCATTGGCACTCAGGAAAGCGTCCTGCTGAGCATTGCTCAACTTCAAGCTTTTCTTTCATCCCAACGTGGAGCAGTTACGCTCAAAGTAATTCGAACCAAAGAACCCATCGTTGTTAGCCTTCTCATTCAATGAGTCTCCTGGTTTCTGGTTTCTAGTTTCTCTGCAAAGAAACTAGAAACCATCTTTGGCCCCTTTGCTCTTTCCCCTTCCCTGTGTTACTTACGATATCTCGCTGATGAAAAACTCCCTGACCCGCGTGCAGTGGGTGCTGATAATCACCCTTTCCTTAACTGTAGCTCCATATTTTGTTCGTCTCGGCGCCTCATCGTTGTGGGACGCAAATGAAGCGTTCTATGCCGAGACACCGCGAGAGATGATTGAAGCCCGCAATTACATCAACCCAACATTCAATTATCACCCTCGTCTCAATAAGCCTCCGTTGAGCTATTGGGTCGTCGTTCCATTCTATAAGCTCTTCGGTGTGTCCGAATCGACGGAGCGGCTGCCAATCGTGCTGGGTTCCCTCGTAATGATCGCCACCGCTTACGGGTTAGGCCGAATTCTTTTCTCGATGGAAGCGGGGCTGCTCGCCGCGATTGGATTGGCCATTGCTCCTCGCTTTTTGATGTTCTCGCGACGAATCCTTATTGACATATATGTTTCGATGTTTATGGCTCTGGCCCTCTTGATGTATGTGCTTGCCGAGAGGCAGCCCCAAAGACGCCGGCGATATCTGGTGCTCATGTATGTCAGCATTGGTCTGGGAGTACTCACTAAAGGACCCGTAGCGGCCGTGTTACCTGCAGCCGCACTATTCGTCTATTTCCTGGTCTTTCGACGAATCAACGCAATCCGCGAGTTAATGTTGCCTCTTGGATGCCTTATCATCGCACTGATTGTTTTGCCCTGGTACGTTGCGATCTATCTGCAGCATGGGTGGGGGCACATCGAGAGCTTTATCCTCAAGGATAACTTATCGCGATACACACAACCGATCTGGGGCCCTCGGCGAGGGTTCTTTTTTTATATTCCAGCACTGATCGGAGACTTCTTTCCGTGGTCATTGTTCTTGATTCCGCTCGCCTGGTCGGGGCTGAAGAAAGCGTGGTCCTTCGTCCGTAGCAACTTCCGTTTTTCCGAAGATTTGCGGGGTTCGGCACTCCTGACGCTTTGGATCCTGGTGATCGTCTTCTTTTTCTCTCTATCGAAAAGCAAAGAGGATCTTTATATCCTGCCGATTTATCCGGCGGCCGCAGCGCTCGTTGGCAACTTAATCGCAAAAAGCCTTATTGAACGACGGCAGAGGATCTCCACAGCGACCCTGTTGATCATAGGTTTATCAACAGCTGGGGCGGGTGCGGTAATCGCATATCTTTTCGGCCGGGGACTCCCGCCCTATGTGATCACCGGTGGGAACTTGATTGGCTGGTCTGCGATTATTGGGGGCGTTACCACCTCAGTTGCGCTGTCGATCAGGAAGTACCAGGTTGCCGTGTTGGCCACCGCTTTGAGCGTGACCGCATGCAACTGGGTTTTTGTAGCTTTGGCGCTTCCGGATTTCGAACGTTTCAAGCCAGTACGCTCACTTTGCGAAGTCATATCAACCGAGGCGGGTCCTGACGCGCTCGTGGGTTACTATCGCACAGCTTATCCGAGCATGGTTTTCTATCTCCACCGGCCGATTTTTGAGTACTACCATCAGGAGGAGATTGAAGCCGCCTTTTCATCTGGTAAGGAAGTCTTTTGTCTCATGTCATCGTCTGAATTTGCAGCGCTTCAGCAGAGAATACCTCAGAGCCGTGTGCTTGCCAGTACTCCGACGTTTCAAGTAAAGTTGAACGTTATTCTTGATAGAGCTGAACCCCCTCGAGTGGTGCTGATAACCAACAAAGGCGGAGCAAGCGTTCCATAATGAAAAAGAGTGCCCTCTTAATCTTAAAAATCGTCTTTAGCGTGGGAATCCTGGTCTATATCTTCACCAGGGTGGTTCATATAGGTGACCTCTGGACGAATCTAAGGGACGCAAACATTGCATATCTTGTCGCCGCGGTTTTGGTGTATTTTGTGGTCCAGAGTCTGAGCGCCTATCGATGGTACCTGCTCCTTAAGCCTATCGGAATCGAAACAGGCTTCCCGAGAATTCTATCCCTTTATTACCTCGGAATGTATTTCAACTTTTTTCTGCCGTCGGCCATCGGTGGAGATGTGTTTAAGATTTATTACCTTCACAAAGAAACAGGACGATTGGGCGCGTCGACAACATCTGTCTTTCTCGATCGCGATATTGGTATGGCCGGCCTTTTGGTATCGGCTACGTTTGTGGCCATTTTTAGCGGAATAAGAGTCCCACCAGAAAACGGAGTGCTGCTGGCGCCTCTGTTTGGTTTGGTCGGAATAGCGTTCATCGTCGCAAATCTGGCGCTCTTTTATCGACGTTCATATGATCTTCTTCATCGTCTTCTCAACTTGTTCCGGATGAAGAAAGCGGACGAGAAGGTCCAGCGACTCTTTGATTCGGTGAATTCATACCGCGGGGAATGGGGTCTCGTCGCAAGTACATTGGTAATATCGTTGGGCGTGCAAGTAGGGTGCGCTATCGTGAACATGCTGGCTGCTAATGCTATTGGGCTGCAAACGCAGCATGGCTGGATCGACTACATGGTGCTGATACCAGCGATTGGACTGATTAGCATGATTCCGCTTTCGGTAAATGGCACAGGCTGGCGTGAGGCGTCTTACATTCTTCTCTTTCAGTCGGTGGGAGCTGAAACGCATCAGGCAGCCGCTTTATCGCTCCTCTGGCTGGGAATCGTTGTAGTGACGAGTTTGCCCGGTGGAATCATTTATCTTGCTCGGGGCGCAGGCGAGCCAGCATTCGAGCCCTGATCGGCGCACGCACTTGCTGGCGCGGCCCAAAATTGAATTTGTTGTTGGGCAATAGTCATCAAACGAAACATTCGTTGGCGCCCGGCGTTTCGTCAATGGTCGCTCGAAGAGGTTAGGGGGTCAGAAGATGCACACTAAGCTGGTTATCAGGACTGCCGCGCTGGGGGTATTGTTCCTGCTCTTGGCGGGTTTTGGGAAAGCTCAGGATGTTCCCAAGAAATACCAGCAGAAACCGGCAACCACACCTCCGGAACCAGTCGATCAAAAGAAGCTTATCAGGCCGCCTTCAGGACCGGGCTTCTATATCGCTCCCGTCGAAGGCTCAAAAGGGATGTTTAGCATTCTCCTCGGAGACGGCAGCGGAAATACGGTGGCCGGCAGCTTCACTCTTCAGCAGGTCGAGATTTTCGAAGCAGTGCTCGAAGCGGCAAAAGTATTTGCCTTTTCCGAAGAAAAAGTTGGGTCCAGTTCCCCGATCACCACTCGCCTGATGGAGCAGCACGAGTGGTCTCTGTTTGTTGATGTAACCAAGATTGGCAAGCAGAGTAAGGTCTACATTTCTTTGATCACACCTCAAGGCAGGCTTACGGCACCGGCAGGTGAGATAACACGAGATAGCAAGAAGGAACCGTCAGCTTTATTTCTGGAGGTTCTTGGGAAGGTTCAGGAAGCAAAAAATGCCGCCAAGCCTTTGCAGTAAAATTCAGGCCTCTATGAATCCGCGCTCTGCTTAAGCGTTCTTTATCTGACGTCGTTTTCGACGCGAGCTTCAGCAAGGTTGTGTCGAGTAAACATAAGCCTGTTGACTGTCTCGACGAATTCTTCAAAATCAAAAGGCTTAGCGGTAGCGGCGTCGGCTCCTTCTTCCATCGCTTCACGTGCAGCCTCGCTGCCGAAAGCAGTTACGACGAAGACCGCAGTTTTGTCCAGAACGCTCTCAAGCCTCACCTTGCGCAGCAAAGCGATCCCGTCCATTCTTGGCATGTTGATGTCAGTGATTATGAGGTCAGGTAGTTGCTTTAAGGCAGTCAAGTAGGCACTTTCACCATCCGGAGCGGAGAGCACTTCGTATCCGCTCATCCCGAGTAACTTTGCGAGCAGATCTCGCGAATCAGTATTATCCTCTACCACGAGTATCTTGCCCGGCCTAGCTTTTCCAGCAGCTTGCTTCATCTGCCCGACCTGCCTCTCTCATAGTGGATTGAAACCGTATCGGGGAAACCAAAGGCCTCGGCCGCAGACTACAAACCCGAATTGTGATCGTACAATCTTGCGCACAAATTATTGTGCGCTCCCACGCTACTGCAATCACCAGGCCAGCTAGATCGAATTGTGTTAATACAAAAAGGAAAAGGGCCTAAACACGAAAAGAGAGGGAGTTAAAAACTCCCTCTCTTTTCAACAATCGTCTCTAGCTGCCACGCGTCTTTTTTAAAATATCATTCAATAAACGAGCGTGCGAGCTGTGGACGCTTGTGAGTGTTCGAGATTAATATCCGAACTCGGTGTTGTCTAAGTACAACCCGTGTGCCACAACGACAGAATTTCGCACTTCTGTCATGGAACCTCCCTCAATCGGTGATTAATCGAGGAAAACTAACAAAAATGGGCTCAATCGGAACCCGATTCCTTTCAGCAGATTGCGTTCGGAAGTTATCGGTAACACATTCGTATCACACCGATGAGACAGGAATGAACTAAGGCTGGTCAACCACGTACACCAATGGATTTAAGATCCGGAGTCCAAAAACCGTACACTCGATCCCCGTACGGCTGCTCCAAATACCGAAGTCCCAGTTCAGGCAGCACTGCTTCGGGGTGGCCAAGATAGGTAAAATGCGGAAGATCATTGGGTACGGTGCGATGCCAGCCGTGTTTCCCAAGGACCGCTGTAACCTCAGCATTGTCATATTCGGTGACGTCAAACGCCAACATCGACAAATGTTGCGAGGCCCCAGGAGCTGCCACAGAATACAAGATCGATCGATCAAAGAAGGTTCCGAAAAACAGCTTCTCGTTTTCTTCCAGATCGAGGATGACCCCTACTTGCTCGATCGGGGAGAGGTCTCTGATCGATTTTGCCCGTTCAGCAGCAATCCTCGCCTCGCTTTCCCAATGTTCGAGTCCGCGATTCACATTTCGCAGCCACAGCCTGACAGTATCGTCGTATGACCGTCCTCCGGAATCCGCAGCCCGAGCGGTAATGTTGAAACCGATCCTCGCCGACGCGGCGGCTGCTGCCCACAGAGCGTTGAGCGCCTCCTCTTGAAGTTGGATCTCGTAGTCGCCAAAAACACCGGCTTTGAGAGTCAGAGTTGATTGGAATGCATCCACCTGAATTGAGTTTTCAAAAATGATTGTTGGCGGCGGTGTGGCGGTTGTGGCGAACACTGCTCCGTACTCGGCGAACAGCCGCTTCTCAACACTAGAAGATACTGATGAGGCTAGTTCTACCAGGCGATGGTTCATTCGTTTTAGACCTTCGGTTTGAAAGTATGCGATGTAGCGTTGACTGTCTAGTCTGAGATGTAGCGTAGACTGTCTAATCTGCGCATGGCGTCGTGATGAGTGATTCTTGATGCGTGATTCGTGATATGTGATTCGTGATATTGATTCGTGACTGGTATCAGCAAACCCGAATCCCGAATCAATTGTCACGAATCACTCATCTCACTTATCCCAATGTCATGCGCAGACTGGAACGTCTACGCTACATCTGACGCGCGACCTCGGATTCCCTGAACAGGGGGTCATTCGACGAGAACCTTCTCCAACCCGCTGTTTCTTCCATACCTTGAGGGCCAAAACTATTGACTCTCCCAATCCCTTAACTTACCATCGAGCCAGCTTCGCAACACCCCAAAGTCTCTCAGTTTGCCCCTTCATTGAGTATCAATTCGCGCTGCCCCTTCGGTCTGATTCTCAGAGAAACGCGCATTAGAGGGTTCATAATTCGGGGCCAAATATCGCCGGCATCTCTCCTCACGTTTCATCGTTACACACTCCCGAATCTAGACCTTACTCTCTGCGTAATTGGAGCACGCGAACATGGCTCGATACTTCCATCGCCTGGCAACCATTACCCTTTCGATCTTCGCAATAATGTTCGTCGGCAAGTTTGGCGCACAGTCTGATTCAACCTCGAAGCCGAGCGCACAACGTCCGGTGTTCGACGCCTCTTATCGCAGTCACTCCGCCAGTCATAAGGTACTCGTTCAAGCCAATGAATCCGAGCTTCGGGATGCGATCATTGCAGATGGTGGTTCGGTCATCGAGGACTACGGAGCTTTTCTTCTAATGTCCGCGCCGGGCGCATCCGCGGATCGCGTGAGTCTTCAATCAACGGCTGGTTCATCGGTACGCGATGACCTTAATGTTCTCATGCTCCGCGCAGGCGCGTTCGACACCACGGAGGGCGAGCCCGCTTCCCTCTCATCACTCGGCGAGCCGGACTCTGCCAATGAACAACTCTACCTGGTGCAGTTTGTTGGTCCAATCAAGAAACAATGGGTCAACGAACTAAAATCCTGTGGTGAAATCGTTTCCTATATTCCAAATAACGCTTATCTGCTGCGAGCCAATGCTGCGGGTGTTGCACAACTTGAGACCGTGAGATCTACGAACAGCTACGTTCAATGGACGGGCGCTTACAAACCGGCTTTTAAGATTGCACCGGAATTCCAGCTTGATTCTGCGGAAGAAGTCACTGCAACTGTGCAGTTCGTCACAAACGACAGGGTCGACGCTGAGGTTCAAGAGCTTGCTTCCCGTGCTTCCGGCATCGTCATTACTCAGCCAGAGCGAGTTCTCAGTTACACTAATCTTCGGATCAAAGTCTCGCCGGGTCGGATCGCGGATATTGCGCGAATGAGCGACGTTGTATGGATCGAGCCCTGGAGCGAACCAGTTCTTAATGATGAGAAACAAGGTTTGATACTCGCGGGAAAACTTCCGGGTTCCGGATCTCCGACCTACCTTTCGTGGCTTCAATCCAAAGGCATCTCATCAAGTCCTGATTTCTTAATCGACATAGCTGATACGGGAATCGACCAGGGAGATCTTGACCCTGAAGTGCTGCATAAAGATTTCTTGAGCGCCTCTGGTCTCGCTCGCGTGGGCTATGCGAGGTATGTCGGACAGTTCGATGGTGAAGGCGTCATTCCACAGGACTATCCCGGACACGGTACCATCAACGCATCGATCGCCGGGGGCTACAGCGTAAACTCCAGCGCACCGTGGGCTGACAGCGATGGATACAAATTCGGGCTAGGCATTCATCCGTTTGCGCGCATTGGTGTCACACAGATTTTCTCACCGAACTACACGAATCCTTCTTTCACTGACATGGTGAACAGAATGTATGCTGACGGGGCTAGGGTATCGAATAATAGTTGGGGAACTTATAACAATACCTACACCGCGGATTGCCAGACCTACGACTCGCTGGTAAGAGATGCTCAGTCAGCCGTGCCCGGGAATCAGGAGATTACTGTCGTCTTCTCCTCCGGCAACAAAGGTCCAAACGGCAATCTAACTTCACCGGGTAGCGCCAAGAATCTAATCACCGTCGGAGCAAGCGAAAATCTCAGACCAGGGGTTGACGGTTGCGGCATCGACTCGACCGGCGCTGACGATATCAATTCGCTAATAAACTTTTCTTCGGGAGGACCGACAACCGACGGTCGAAAAAAACCCGATATCTGTGCACCGGGAACCCATATTCAGGGCGCAAGGTCTCAATCGCGCGGTTTCAACGCAGCCGGCGTCTGTGGGCCGGCTAATTATCCGACCGGGCAGACGTGGTATACCTGGTCGTCCGGTACCAGCCATGCGGCTCCAGCAGTTGCAGGCGGTGCGGCAATACTTCGCCAGCTGTTCCAACAGACAATCGGACACCCTCCCAGCCCCGCATTGATCAAAGCCTATCTGACAAACACGGCATCTTACATGACCGGATTTATGGCCGGTGATAGTTTGCCAGGTGCAAATCAGGGATGGGGCCTGATGAATCTTGCCCGCGCGCTTGATGGGACTCCAAGACTTCTCGTCGATCAGGATAAGATGATTTCCAATACCGGGCAGGTCGTTACAATCTCCGGAAAAGTTTCGGATCCGTCGAAGCCGTTCCGAGTGACATTGGCCTGGACCGACGCTCCGGGCAACGCCGCAGCCAATCCGGCTGTCAATGATCTGGACCTGCAAGTCGATATCGGTGGACAGACATACCTGGGAAACCATTTCTCTGGTGCAGTATCGAGTACCGGTGGGACGGCCGATCATCTCAACAATGTTGAATCCGTTTGGGCGCCTGGGGGTGCCTCCGGCGAGTTTACGATTCGTATCGTCGGCGCAAACATAGCGGGCGACGGGGTCCCGGGTAATGGCGATAGCACGGATCAGGATTTCGCTCTAGTCGTGTACAACGTTCAGGGACAGGGTGGTGGACCACTTGATTCCCCGCCCAATGTCAGCCTGATATCCCCGGTTGGCGGCGAGAGGTTTACTGTCGGAAATACGATTCAGATTCGTTGGGCCGCCTCCGATGACAAGGGCATCATCAGTCAGAAGGTTGAGTTTTCACCTGATGGTTCGACCTTTAATCCAATTGCGACCCTCGGCGCGAATGCTCGCAGCTTTGATTGGAGGGTGCCAGGATGGCCGACCTCAACAGCAAGAATCAGAATAACAGTCATGGATGGCGTCAATCTGCCGGTGAGCTCTACGAGCGCGTCAGCGTTCGTGATCGAGAGCGGACCGCCTGATACTACCCCGCCCGCTGTAACTCTTCTATCGCACAACACCCAGGCTCCACTGGGCGGAGGCACCACCAGTCAGGTCAAGTGGAGAGAGACCGACAACGTTGGGGTGATCAAACGTGTTATCGAAGTATCGCTCGACAACGGGAATACGTATCAGGAGATTGCGACGCTGAATGCTCCGAGCAGCGGAGAAACTCAGACCTTTGACTGGCCAGTTCCTGCAGATATTTGGTCGGGCAAAGCAAAAGTTCGCGTCACCTTGTATGACGGTGCGGGAAACTCGGCAAGGGCTTCTTCAAACAAGAACTTTGAGATCTGGCCGATGCCAATCATCAACGGCGCCTCAGTAACAGAGGCCGACAGGCCGGAGCTCGAGATTGCCGGCAGAAATTTCCGACCCGGTGAAACGGAGATTTGGGTCGGAGAATTTAGCTTGAGGAAGCTTCAGTACGAGGACAGGTACTTCACCGGCAACGGGATGTATAAGCGTGTTTCGAGCTTCGATAAGAAGATGAACAAAAGAGTGCCTGATCGGATTCTCGTAAGGATCGAGGTACGGAATCCCAGCACTGGGCAGGTCTCGCCGGTGTTGGAGTTCAAACGGAAGAAGCCAATCGGATAGAAGGCACTTCTCTTAGGCGTAAGCACTCTTCGCCTCCCCAAACCCTCTTAGGCATTGCCTGTCTTTAGTGGAAGCAAGACAGGCAATGCCTAATTATCTTATCGTTCAATGTTAGCGAGCTTCGCAGTCTTTGCCTATTTGCACGAACCGCGATTTTCGGAACGCATACTAAGGATTCGCGCAAAGACCCAAAAGATCCACAAAGCGCGCAAACAAAACGTACTGAGTCAGTTGCGTGTTACCACAAACATACCCGTACTAACACTCTCGAACGAGGTGACCTGCAGCCGGTAGGTCCCGGTTGATGCCGCGACCCAATCAAATCCTGCGTAATAGGCTTTGAAGTCGTCATTGCCGACAACCGGCGTTCCATCGGGCGCGAGCAAAACCATAATCGTGTCTTTGAAATCGCGACTGCTCGTCCTGATCGAAATTGTCTCCCCGACGATCACTGCGATTGGTATCTCATACGTTCGACCCGGCACCAGTCCCAACTCGAGCGATCCGCCGGCTGAGAGCGAAGCCGCCGGTAAATACTCGGTGGTCGCGAGTTCGATGTGTTTCCGTATCTCCGCCGCCGCGGCCTGGAGGTTGCCGAATGAGAGATAGCAGGCTGCAAGGATCGCGTGAACGCGCGGCGTATCGAGTCCCCAGGCCAGCGCCAGCGACGCTTCCACGAACGCACGCGGCAGATCAGGCTGGCCGTAGGTGTAAGCGTCGGCGACGATGAATCGGACGTGGGCACTCTGCGGAGCTAGCGTGAGCGCGCGTTCGAGATCCTCGGCACCCTTGGCCTTGGTCGCACCGAGGAGGAAGCGGCTCGAGCCGCGGAACAGGTTGCCATATACATCATTCGGCCTGAGATCGAGAAGATGATTGAGCATATGAATTGCCGACGCGTAATGATAGAACCACCATCGCGCAAAGCTCGCGCCGGTAAGCGCCCGGACATCGTCCGGTTCGACCGCGAGTCGGGCGTCGTACCCAGCCATTATTGTGGCCTCCGCGTCCGGGTGAACAGGCAGCACAAACGCCATCACACGCTGGTAGTCGCGTACGCCATCCGAGTATCGCCCGAGGAGGACTTCGGCCTCGATGCGGCCGCGATAGCCCTCTACTTCAGTCGGCTGTGCATCGATTAAACACGTGAATACAAGGATCGCGTCTTCATATTGCCCCTGATCGATAAGTGACTGCCCCTGCGCCGGCGTGCAGGCATTTGCATTATGGTTAGCCTGTCCTGTCGCAGCTGCTCTTGCGGAGTTAGCAGCATCGGCTCCAGACGCAATCGTCAACATGAAGAGAACTAATAAGATAAGAGTTTTTCGAAACATAATAAGTCTCCTTAATAAAGTTACACGGCCAGCATATCTTCACTCCGCTGACCACCCGGCGAAGATACTTCAATCCGCACGCGCCGTGCAGAGCATACTTATGCGTTTTTTCGATCGAGATATTTGCCAACGCAACGACCTCAGTTCACGTGATCTGGTTGAAACAAATAACCTGCGCAACGTATAGTCATACCTTGGTTCAATCGAGTGTATGAGCGACAAACTGCTGGTTATTGGGCTCGACGGCGCTTCTTTTAACGTGCTCGATCCGTTGATTGAAAGCGGTCACCTGCCGAACATCGCTGATCTGATTTCCAAGGGCGCGCGGGCCAACCTCGAAACCACTTTTCCTCCGATCACCGCGGTTGCCTGGTCTTCTTTCATGACCGGCAAGAATCCCGGCAAACACGGAATATTCGAGTTCGTCAGACGCGATCACCGGTCAAATCGGGAGATGGCAGTAAATGCCTCGTTTCGAAAAGGCAGGGCGATCTGGGATATTTTGAGCGATGCCGGCAAGCAGGTCATCGTTCACAACTTTCCCTGCACCTATCCGCCACACGCGATCAACGGTCTGATGATTGCCGATTTCATGACGCCTCGCGGGCGGAGGGATTTTACTTATCCTGAATCATTACTCAGCGAGCTTGAACAGAATTTTGGCAATTACCAGCTGCACCTTTCGCAGACCTATGCGGAAGGAAATGTAAGCGCGGTACTAGATGAGCTTTTCGATGAACTGGAGTACAAAGCTAAAGTAACCGAGCACCTGATGACCCAGTACTCATGGGATGCATTCTTTCAGTATTTCTGGGGAACCGACCGGATTCAACACGAACTCTGGCATATCATTGACGATCAGCATCCCCGGCACGACGAACAAGAAGCGGCAGCGCACAAGGATCGAGTCTATCGTTACTTTAGTCGAGTTGATGAAATTGTCGGCCGTTTGGTCGAGCTAGCAGGCAAGGACGCTCTTGTGCTGATTGCCTCGGACCACGGATTCGGACCTGCACACAAGTATTGCTCTCTGAATTTGTGGCTGCTCCAGGAGGGATTTCTAAAACTGAAATCCGATGTGGCGACCCGGACGAAAACCCTGATGTTTTCCTTAGGTCTGACACCTGAGTTAGCTTTCAAAGTTACCAGAAAGATTCCTCGCGCGTTTCGTCCCTCAAGAGGTGTAAGCTCGCAACCCGGCGCATCGAAGCTGCTCGGCAAGTTCTTTTTGTCGTTCAATGATGTCGACTGGAGTCGATCACTGGCCTTCTCAAAAGGCAATTATGGACAGATCTATATCAACCTCAAAGACCGCGAACCTCACGGCATCGTACCGATTGAGCAATACGACGACGTGCGCGATGCGATCATAGAGAGATTGCGAGCATTAATCGACAAATCCACCGGAGCAGCGTGGGTAGGAAAGGTTTTTCGCCGCGAGGAGATCTACAACGGCCCGCTGGTAAACGATGCCCCGGACATCGCTTTCCTTCCAGCAGACATGCGTTATCTTCCCTTGGGAAATGCAGACTTTACTTCCAACAAGTTTATGGTTGACGCATTCGGGATCTCGGGTTGTCACCGGATGGATGGCGTAATGATTGCCCGCGGAAACGGAATCCAGGGTGGGTTAAAGTTAGATAACGCTCGCATCTACGACATAATGCCGACGCTTCTCTACCTGTCAGGAGAAGCCGTTCCTGATGATGTGGACGGTCGAATCTTAAGCAAAATGATTTCGCCGCAGTACCTGTCAGCCAACCCGATTCGAATCGCCTCCCAATCGCAAGACACACCGCAGGATGAAATCGAGCTTTCGGAAGACGAAAACTCAGACGTGATCGAGAGATTGAAGAGCCTCGGCTACGTAGGCTAGAACTATCCTTTTATGGCGAATTTCGCAGGCGCGAAAGGTTTGATCAAAACCATCCTGAAGCCGATTTACTACCGGCTGCCCGTGTCCATCTGTTATGGACCGTCCTTTTCAAACACCTTGAAACTACTCACAGAATCCCAGACCTGGAGTGAAGAGCGCCTCGTTGATTATCAGATAGCCAAACTGAAGGTCATGCTTCGCCATTGCGCCGCAAACGTCCCCTACTATCGGTGCTTGTTCCGCGATGTTGGCTTTGATCCCAAAGACTTTCGGACGCTTTCAGAGCTTTCTGCTTTGCCGTTGCTCGAGAAGGGGTCAATCCAATCGAATCCCTCCGATTTTCTTGCCGAGAACATAAAGTCGAGTCAACGACACTATTTCACCACCGGCGGAACGATGGGCAAGCCGTTAGGACTTTTCAACATGCGAGACAGCGGCGGGAGAGAAAGAGCGTTCATACATGCTCAATGGGCCCGCGTCGGATTTCAGCTGAATGACCGGCGTGCGATGCTGCGCGGCTGGGCAGTCCGGAACAGACGCCACTGGACTTATGAAGCATCGGAACGCGCATATGTGTTTTCAAACTTTCACATGACACCCGAGAACGTAGCCGAATATGCGAGAGTCATTCGGCGAGAACGGCTTCCTTATCTGCACTCTTACCCATCGGCGGTGATCGACTTTTCTCGCCGACTGCGGGATCTTGGACTCGATCCTCCGCCGTTTCGAGCAGTCCTCGCGGCATCCGAGAATCTCTATCCCGGTCAGCGAGAGTTCATCGAGTCGTATTTCGGGGCAAGGCTGTTTTCCTGGTACGGCCACACTGAAAACGTGGTTCTAGCGGGAGAGTGCGAGGTGAGCAATCACTATCACGTCTTTCCCGAATACGGGGTTACCGAAGTCGTCAAAGAAGACGGATCGGCTGCCGATAAAGAAGGCGAGTTGGGAGAGCTCGTCGGAAGCTCTCTTGATAATTTCGCAATGCCGCTGATCAGATATCGCACCGAAGACTGGGCGGTAATCGGTCCACCCGGTTGCACGTGTGGGCGTAATTACAAACTCTTGAAAGAGACTCGCGGCAGGAGGCTTCAGGAGATGATGGTCGGAAAGCTCGACAATCTTATCTCAGTCACTGCACTCAACGTTCACAGCGATGTCTTCGACAACGTGCGACAGTTTCAGTTCTACCAGCGAGAAAAAGGCAAAGTTCAATTGCGGATTATCCGCAAGCCTGAGTACTCGGAACGAGATAGCAGTCGGATTCTGGCGGCGTTGAACGAAAAGATTGGCGATACGCTGGAACTATCGTTGACTTTTCCCGATGAGATTCCATTAATGCCAAGAGGAAAGTTTCGATTCGTCATCAGGGAGCTTCCGCTTCCGAGAGCGTTCGTGAATGGAGGCGGCGTTGAAGCATCATCTTGATAACTTCGAAGTCGCGGTGGCCTCCGGCGACAGCTCCTATCCCGAGAACCCGCCGTTCAATCCGCCGGGGAGATACCCTGAATCTCCCTTCGCAGCTTCTGCCGATTCGAGCAACCACGTGTATTCAATGGTGCGCGATTGTCTTCGGTTTTTGCGGCTAGACGACACAAACTTTGGCACGCCCAAATGGAATCCGCTCGGTTGCTTGTTTTCACCAGGCCAGCGGGTCCTGATAAAGCCAAATTTCGTGCTCCACTTTAACGCCGGGGGCGGCCCGTTGAATGCCGTTGTCACGCACCCGTCGATCATCCGGGCGATAGTTGACTACGTGGTGATCGCATTGGGCGAAAATGGATCGATATTGATTGG
>Ga0126384_10001109_pt1 | contig 15755 bp, 9 predicted proteins | sample PanSoiMetPlot_36_FD_92543 | JGI IMG/M metagenome (GOLD analysis project Ga0126384, IMG submission 92543) | Tropical forest soil microbial communities from Panama - MetaG Plot_36 | ecosystem: Environmental > Terrestrial > Soil > Tropical forest > Bulk soil | place: Panama | collected 2016-02-17 | reverse complement strand
TTCGAACATCTGATGTTCCGCGGAACCGATAAGGTTCCGGCAGCGGCCTATAACGAGGCCTTGAAGAACGCAGGCGCAGACTCCAATGCTTACACTAGCGACGACCGCACCGTTTATCATACGGTGTTTTCAAAAGAGGACCTCGATCAAATCATGATGCTCGAGGCCGATCGATTTCAGAATTTGAAAGTACCTGTCGATTTTTTCAAGACTGAGACGCGAGCGGTTCTCGGGGAGTACAACAAGAACGCGTCGAGCCCGGTTCGCAAGATTTATGAAGCGCTACGCGAGACTGCTTTCAAAACACACACGTATCAACACACCACGATGGGTTTTCTGCGTGATGTGGAGAACATGCCGAATATGTACGACTACAGTCTCGAGTTCTTTAAGCGATACTATCGACCCGAATACACGACGATACTTGTAGTTGGAGATGTAAAGCACGATTCGGTAACACAACTGGTGAACAAGTACTGGGCTGGTTGGAAGAGCGGTAATTACACCCCAGAAATCCCACACGAGGCCGAACAGACAGCTCCACTCTCGACAGAAGTTGCGTGGCCGACGCCGACGTTGCCGTGGGTCGCTGTTTCGTTCAAGGGTCCTGCGTATTCCGATACTGCGAAAGACAAGCCGGCGTTGGATCTGATCAGCAGCCTCGGCTTTTCACAGACTTCAGAGCTTTACCAAAAACTGGTCATCAAGGAGCAGAAGGTTGATATGCTCGGTGCCGATTTTGAAGACCACCGGGATCCATATCTTTTGACCGTTCTCGCCCGAGTCAAGGATCCGAAGGATGTCGATTACATAAAAAGTGAGATCATCAAAGCCTTCGAATCGTTCAAGAAAACACCAGTCGCTGATGCAAAACTGAGCGACGTAAAATCAAATCTAAAGTATGGGTTCGCATTGAGCCTCGATAATTCCGAAACCATCGCCGCGAATCTGGCTCCTTACATTTCATTGAAGCGTACGCCCGAGACGCTGAACAAGCTTTATGACCTGTACGCGTCAATTACGCCGCAGGATATCCAGCAGATGGCGAAGAAGTACTTTGTAGACAGCAAACGGACCACCGCTGTTCTTATGTACAAGGAGAAACAGAATGCTAGTAAGTAAACGGCTGACGCTGGTATCAGCCGCATTGATTATGGCGGCAGTCGCGCCGGTCATTGGACACGCGCGCTCCGGAAAGGTCTCTTCGAGCATGTCATCAGTGCTTTTGTCTACATCTTCTCCGTTGGTCAGTTTTCGATTGCTGTTTAACGTCGGCTCCGCATCTGACCCCAAAGGCAAGGAGGGTCTGGCGGCGCTTACCGCGTCAATGATTTCGGATGGCGGAAGTCGCACGATGACTTTTGAGCAGATCTCAAAAGCGATGTTTCCTATGGCGACTGGCTTCGGATCCCAGGTAGATAAAGAGATGACCGTCTTCGTCGGAACGACCCATCGCGATAATCTGGATAAGTACTATCAGATCATCTCAGGCATGCTTCTCGACCCCGGTTTTCGTGATGACGATTTCAAGCGGGTTCGTACCGATGCAATTAACTTTCTGAAAGAGAACCTGCGAGGAAACAATGACGAAGAACTCGGAAAGGAAGCGCTCTACATAGCAATTTACAGGGGGCAGGCATACGGTCATCAGAATGTCGGCACGGTTGAATCGCTTGAAAAGCTGACAATCGACGATGTGAAAAAGTTTTACAAGGAGAACTACACCCAGGCGAATTTCACACTGGGGTTGGCGGGCGGTTACCCAAAAGGATTTGATGAGAAGATACAAGCTGATGTGACCGCGAAACTTCAGACTGGATCGACGACGAAGCTCAGTCTGGGCAAGCCTGAGAGTATCAGCGGTCTTGAAATGCAGGTTATCAAGAAGGACACGCCGGGTACCGCGATCTCATTCGGGTTTCCGATCGCAGTCACCCGCTCTGATCCCGACTGGCCGGCACTCTTGCTGATGCAGTCTTACCTGGGGCAGCACCGATCCAGCAATAGTTATCTTTACAAGAGATTGCGCGAGATTAGGGGGTTGAACTACGGCGATTACGCTTACATTGAATATTTTCCGCGCGGGATGTTCCAATTCCAGCCCGATCCTAACCTCGGTCGCAAGCAACAGATCTTTCAGGTATGGATCAGGCCTGTGGAACCAAAGAACGGTCTGTTTGCGCTGCGAGCGGCGCTCTATGAGTTGGATAAGCTTGTGCGTAATGGAATGTCGCAGGAGGACTTTGAAGCAACCCGCCGCTTTTTAACCAAGAACGTCAATTCGCTAACGAAGACCCAGGATGCGCAGTTAGGATATGCGATGGACAGCAAGTACTATGGCATACCGACATTCACGGATTATGTTCGAGACCAGCTTGCGAAGCTTAAGATTGAAGATGTGAACCGGGCCATCAAGAAATACCTGCAATCCGAGAACATTAGGATTGTCGTTGTCACCAGGGATGCCGAAGAATTCAAGCAGGCAGCAATGAGCGGAAAGCCCTCGCCGATCAGCTACACGGCAGCGCCCGCAGAAAAGTCGGTTCTTGAAGAAGACAAGATCATTGAGAGCTACAAGTTGAATTTCAGTCCCAAAAAGGTTGAAGTGGTTCCAGTTGATCAAGTGTTTCAGAAGTGATAGTCGCGGCTAATAAATCTATTTACAATCCGTCATTTTGGTGACTATAATCACGCGTCCAAGGTTGTTGTAGCGAACTTGTTCCTTTCAGAAAAGCCCAGGTTTTAAATCAGCAAAAGCTTACTTGAATCTACGGTGGAGGATTCTCAATGAACGGCTATCGTGTGCTCACCCGTCTGTCGTTAACGCTAGTTTGTATTATTTGTGGCGCTAATTTGGCTGTCGCTGGCGATGAGTGGAAGCCCATTGATCCGAACCATCTGGCCATGAAAGAGGCGGTTGTCGAAAAAGGTGCAGATGCCGAAGCGATTTTTTGGGAAGTCCACATCAATGATTCTGCACGGGATTTAGTCTTCTCGCACTACATCCGCATAAAGGTCTTCACAGAACGCGGCAAAGAGTCGCAAAGCAAGATTGATATAACATATCGTGGACAAAACAAAATTGTTGACATCGCGGGCAGGACGATTAAGCCAGACGGCTCGATAGTCGAGCTAAAAAAGGACGCGATCTTCGATCGAACAATCATCAAAGCGGGCGAATTCAAGGTGAAAGCCAAGACATTCGCGATGCCGGCCGTCGAACCAGGCGTTATCATCGAATATCGTTGGAAAGAGATCCGGCCGGATCAAATGGCAAACAATATACGTTTGCAATTTCAACGCGAAATACCGATACAGTTTGTCAAGTATTACTTAAAGCCAGCTCAGATGGACGTAGGATTATCCTCGCTCGGTATGTCTTACAGGACTTTCAACGGCGAGGCCTCTCCCCCGCTCAAAGATAAAGATGGCTTCTATACGACCAGTATGAGCAACGTACCGGCATTGCACGAAGAACCGCGAATGCCACCCGAGAATCAAGTCAAGATCTGGATGCTTTTGTTTTACTCTCGGGACAGGACTCTGCCACCTCAAGAATATTGGCCCAAACTTGGAAGGGAGCTTTCCGATGCAGTGCGATCCGGCATGAAAGTCAATGATGACGTCAAGAAAGCTGCGGCCGCGGCAATCGGAGATGCGACAACGCCCGAACAAAAGTTACAACGTATATTTGAGTTTTGCCGTACCAGGATCAAGAACTCTACCAGCGCGACCTCCGGACTTACTGATGCTGACCGAGACAAACTGAAGAAGAATGAGTCTCCAGCGGATACTTTAAAGCATGGTATAGGAGACAGCGGAGATATTGATCAATTGTTCGCAGCTATGGCGACCGCGGCCGGTTTTGAAGCTCGTGCTGCAGCGATAAGTGATCGCAGCGACATATTTTTTGACAAGAACTTCACCAATAGCTACTTTCTTCGCGCCATTGATATTGCAGTCAAGGTTGGAAATGAATGGCGCTTCTTTGAGCCAGGGACGGCGTATGTGCCGTTTGGAATGATTAGATGGCAACAGGAAGCATTACCCGCTCTGATTCTGGATCAGAAGGAACCAGTGTTTGTTCAGACCCCTGCGTCAACGGCAGATAAGACGGTTCAGAAAAGGACAGGAAATCTGACTCTCGCCGAAGACGGAACGCTCGAAGGCGATGTGCGGATAGAATACACCGGGCACCTCGCAGTCGAGAAAAAGGATCAGAATGAAGACGACTCGCCCAGCCAACGAGAAGAAACTCTTCGCGAACTTGTCAAATCCCAAATGAGCACCGCAGAGCTCTCAAATATTAAGATCGAGAATGTCACCGACCTCGATAAACCGTTTGTCTACTCATTCCATGTTCGTGTCCCCGGTTATGCACAGCGCACTGGAAAACGCCTATTCTTGCAGCCGGCATTCTTTCGGAAGGGAATTGCCGCAATGTTCCCCGCGAGCACTCGAAAGCTTCCAATCTATTTTCACTACGCGTGGAAAGAAGAGGACAACATAACGATATCGTTGCCCGCGGGATTCGCACTCGACAATGCTGACAGGCCTGAGCCGCTTAAGGCTGGTGATGTTGCTGAGTACGAGGTATTGATAGGCGTGACCACCAAGGGTGACGAGCTTCACTATAAACGTTCATTTAAGTTCAACGCCCTAATTATACCGGCATCGAGTTACACTGCGCTGAAGAATCTCTTTGATATGATCCATGAAAGAGACAATCATACGATAACGCTTAAGCAAGCGGCTGCCGCGCAATAAACGCACCTCGCTGTGACCGCTCTATGATCTACGCCCGGGTGCTCTGGGTTCTGTTTTTGTTGGGAAGAACAACGATCGGGAAGGCAATTATGATCTGCTATCGATCACTTATGTTTGCCGAGCAGTTCAGACGACCTCGAAATGTCAACGCCAAAGGCCTGCGCCTTACCATATTTCTATTAGTGCTTACATCGGCTGGCGTCCTGGGACTGAGGGTCGCAAGCGCTGCCGGTGGCGACGACGTGCCAGCCTGGCTTCGCGCGGCTTCCGACGCAACGCTTCCAAAGCTCGCTAACGATATCCCGGCAATTGTTCTTGCGGATGAATCTCGGGTCAGCATTGAGGATGACGGCCGCATGACTCGTAGTGACTTTTACGCGGTGAAAGTGCTGACGCGTGAAGGACGCGATGAGGCGGTGGCCCGTGCTGTTTACAATACAGACTCGGAAAAGGTGAAGGAGCTTCGGGCGTGGCTAATAAGCCCCTCTGGCAAAGTAAAAAAGTACGGAAAGGGGGAAACGACTGAGCTGGCTCTGGTCGAGAATGATGTCTACAACGAAGCGAAGCAAATGCTTATCGTGGCCAGCGGCGATGCAGAGGTAGGTTCCGTTTTTGGATACGAGACTGTGACCGAAGACCGTTCAGTATTCAGCCAGTTGACGTGGTATTTCCAGGGGGCGCCGCTTCCAGTTGTGAAGTCACGGATCTCGGTTTCATTACCGAAGGGATGGACAGCTGAAGCGCTGACGCTGAACCACGATAAGATTGAGCCAACATTAAACGCTAACACCTATACCTGGGAACTAAGGGACCTGCCTGCAGTTACGCATGAACCGTTAAGCCCTCCTCGTACCGGGATCAGTCCATGGTTAGCGATCAATCTTATGCCTACACCTGAGAAGCCTGCTGCAAGGCGCAGCTTTGCGACCTGGGCGGAGGTGTCTAAATGGCTTACCGAGATCAGCGATTCACAGGCTTCCGTCAACGATGCCTTGGCTTCGAAAGCTAAGCAGATAACCGCGAACGCAAAAACAGAGATGGAGAGGATTACCGCCGTTGGCCGATTCGTTCAAGCGGTTAATTATGTTTCTATACAGATTGGCACAGGCCGCGGGGGAGGCTATCGCCCTCATTTGGCGACCGACGTTTTCGCCAAATCGTATGGTGACTGCAAAGATAAGGCGAATTTGATGCGGGCTATGCTGAACGCGATCGGCATCAAGTCCTACCTGGTAAGCATTTATTCCGGTGACCCGAATCACGTGCGACGGGAATGGCCCTCACCGCATCAGTTCAATCATTGCATCATAGCTGTAAAAGTTAGCGACGAAACCCAGGCGCTGTCTGTGGTAGAGCACCCAACAATCGGCAGGTTATTGATCTTCGACGCCACCGATGACATTACTCCGGTTGGAGACTTGCCAATTCACGAACAGGGAAGCTACGCATTGATCATTGCGGGAGAGGCTGGCGCGCTGTTGAAGATGCCGGTCACCCCTCCCGAAGCTAATATGCTCAGTCGCAACGCCGAGGTTCAGCTCAACCCTGATGGATCAATTGTAGCGGCGATCCGTGAGCAGTCCATAGGCCAGGCAGCGGTCAGAGAGCGTGGCGCATTTCGGGAGCTTGCTAAGCCGGAGTACAACGGACGGATTGAACGGTGGATTGCGCAGGGTGCAACCGGAGTGAGTGTATCGAAGATCGAACCAGTTGACGATCCAAACACGGGAAAATTCTCACTATCGGCAGATTTTCGAGCACCTACATACGGACAGTTGATGCAAGGAAGGCTTCTCGTTTTTCGGCCCGCGATCGTCTCCAGGCGAGAGTCGCTTTCATTGACCGAAGCGACGCGAAAGAATCCTGTAATACTCACTCCGAACGCGTATACGGAGACAACTAATGTTAAGCTTCCCTCCGGTTTTGAGGTCGACGAATTACCGGATCCAGTAAAGTTGGAGACCTCATTTGGCAGCTATACAACGAGTTACGTCGTCAAAGACGGTCAGTTGTTGTTTACGCGGACACTTGTGGTTAGACCGGCAGTGATTCCTGTTTCGGACTATCCGAAGGTGCGCGGCTTCTTCGAACGGATACGCGCTGCAGAGCAGTCACCAGTAGTGCTTGTAAGAAAGTAACCAAACCCTTTGTCGGATCCTTACCAACAAAGACACAACCGCGTCCGATGCAATTGCATATTTAAGCGAGCAACAGCTGGACTAGTTTTCGCCGGTTAGAAAGATCGCCGCCGCGTCCTCGACGCTCGCGGTGATGCGACACTGCGGGATGCTTTGAAGAAAGACTCTTCCGTAGGATTTTGTTTTTAACCTGGGGTCAAGTATCGATAAGACCCCGCGGTCGCTACTGGACCGAATTAACCTGCCCAGCCCTTGCTTGAGCGTGATTGCCGCTTGGGGGACCGAGTACTCATAAAATGAATTGCCGCCCTGATCGTCGATGTACCTTTGGCGCGCGGCCACCACTGGATCGCTCGGAACCGCGAATGGGAGTTTCGAAATAATCACGCAGGAAAGCGCATCGCCCTGAACATCAACTCCCTGCCAAAACGAAGATGTAGCGAACAGGACCGCACCATTGGTGTTGCGGAAGCGCTCAAGCAATCCTGTTTTCGAACCCTGACCCTGAATAAACGCAGGATAATCGATCAAGTCGCGCACCCTTTCGTATGTCTCACGCATCGATGAAACGCTGGTAAACAACACGAACGCACGGCCCTGGGTTGCTTGAAGGATCTGTACGATTTCTTCGACCGATGCATCCAGAAATTCGCGGCTGCGAGGATCGGGCATTCGCTTCGGAAGATACAAGACAGCCTGTCTTCTAAAATCGAAATGTGAGTCGACGATTAACTGCCGAGCGTGATTTATACCGAGGCGGCCTTTTATGAAATCAAAGCTTCCACCGGCGGTCATTGTCGCTGAAGTCAAAACTGCTGTCTGGACTTTTGCAAAAAGATTCTCTTCGAGTATGCCTGAAACATCGATCGGCGTTGCATTAATGAAAACCCCACGGCCTCTCTTCTCGCACCAATAGACGAAGTCCGGTTGGTCTCCAGTGACGATGAACTCGAGATCAAACTTCAAACCCTGTGCTCGACGCACGATGTTATCCAACTCGGGCGGTGGATCGATTACCACACCAAGGGTCGTGATCAATCGATCGATGGCTTTGCTCAAGGCGATATAAGCTTCGCCGGTCATCGTCGCAGTGATGTTGCCCTCTTCGTCTCTGTGTGCGAAGTACGTGCTGTTGATTGGGTAACGGCTCTCTTGAACACTGGTTGTACTTCGTTTTCGACTGTATGATCGACTCGAACGCCAACGGTTTGTCCGCTCTTCCTCTCCTCCACCAGCATCGTCGCCGCGGAAAGACAGCCAAAAGTTGTCCGAGCGTTGTGAAAGCCTTGCCAGCGCTTTAATCAGCTCGCCTTGCTGAGTGCTGTCCTTGATTTCCAGTTTGTTCGCGTCCTGAATCAAGTCATTGATCCGATAGTTTGAGACACTCGTCCCAAAAAATGCGGCAGCGACGTCTTCAAGCTCGTGCGCCTCATCGAAGATTACCGTCGAGTAATCGGGAAGAACTGACCCGTAGTCTCCATTACGCAACGCAAGATCGGCAAAAAACAGGTGATGGTTAACGATGACAACATCTGCCTCCATTGCATCGCGTCTCATGCGAGTGATAAAGCATTCCTCAAAATCCGGGCACTTCTGACCCAGACAGGTTTCAGCACGCGCATCAATTTGAGACCAGAAGGAAAGATCCTCGGGCAACTCCGTCAGCTCGGCTCGATCTCCTGTCTCGCTCTCGCTCGCCCATTTTCGAATCTGATCGAAGTAATCGACCTCTTCGAGCCCTTCTAACATCGGCGTAGAAGCGGCTTTTTTCATCCGGTACAGACACAAATAATTCGAGCGACCCTTCATACAGACAACTTTGAACTCGCGCGGAATGATCTGTTGAAGGAATGGAACGTCTTTCTTGTGAAGCTGCTCCTGGAGATTTTTCGTTGCGGTAGAAACAAGAACGCGACGTCCTGCCGCAAGTGCAGGTATGAGGTATGCCAGGGTTTTTCCGGTACCCGTACCAGCTTCGATGAGCGCCAGGCCCCCATCGTTGAGGATGTTGTGGACGGCCTCCGCCATCTCAATCTGGCCGGACCTGTATTCGTAGTTAGGATGGTGCTGGGCGATTAACCCGCCGGGCCCGAATACTTCTTCCATTTGGTTCGCTCACGCAATTCACATAATTCGCTGTACCGGCGCTTTTATCGTAAGCTGCTTGCCGTCTCGTTCGAGAACTAACGTGTGTTCCTCGCCCGATTTCCCTCGAAGCGCATCGACCACTGTGGCAAGACTCGCTCCGGTGACGTCTAATTTGTCAATTCTTATCAAGTGGTCGCCTGCGAGGACGCCTTCTATGAGCGGTTTACCGTTTTGTATTGCGACCGTTGTTACCGTATAACTACCATCTTCTCTTGCAACTACGGTCAGGCCGCTCATAACGAGATTCGTGTCGAGGGATCCTGTCTTTTCAAAATAAGTAGCATTGTTGGCATAGTCAATTTCGATGCGGAACGCCCTCAGAACATTCCCTCCGAGTGCACCTATTATCGGCTTTGTCATCATTTTGGACATGTATTGCTCGAACGTTCCCTTCGGGCGGGACACGGCCGCAACACCATTCAGCTTGAAGGGTCCGAGATCGATCGGCGCGAGTCCGAGCATTAAAGCATCTGCTTCCGTTTTGCCAAGACCCATATTCCCTGCGCCCACCGCTCCCACAACGTTCGGCGATTCGGGTTTAGCCTTGAGCCAGGCGTCGAGTTGTTCTCGAGATATCATCGTGAATGATGCGCCGGTATCCAGCAGGAAACCGTAAGTCTGCCCTTCAATCTGCACTTCCAGACGAGGGAAACCGCTGCCCTGGTTTATAGGTGTTTCCAGTCGAACTCCTCTTGGCTTGACTGTGCCGGGTTTCGCGAGAGTGAACTTTCGTCCCGGATAATCGAAGATCACGTGATAACGCCGCAGCAGGTGAGCCGGAAAAAGGCCCTCCGCATCAACGCCTGGGGTGACCGTCTTTTTGCCTAATGTTACGAACGCTCGTGCGCCTTCTAAGTCGATTGCCATCGTACCGAGCAGCGTACGGGGAGGAGTAATGGGGGCGAATCTCTCACCTTCCGCGCGCACCTCCTCGCCAAGTTTCAAACCGATGTCCTGAGCGAGGGGTTCGCAGAAGAGAAAAGCGCCTCCTCCGGTGTCTACCCAAAAGCGAGCTGTTCTAGGAGAGCCATCCGGCTTAATGAATTGCAAATCGATAAACGGTCGGTTGAACTCTACGTGAAGCGCGACAGTAGTTGATGACGGTTCGGCATTATTTTGGGGTTGCGCTCGTGACAAATCACCGCATAGACCGAAGCAGAGAAACGTTACAACAAGTCGTAACGAGAGGTTTTTTGGATCGAGGATCAATTTTGAGCTTCCAGAGTCTTATAGGTCCTTTACAACCTATTTGTGTTGAGCCCGGCTTCGCACAAGACGATTCTCATAAATCGGAAATTGTTCGCAGAGCTCTTTGACGCGAGTTCGAACGTTTGCCTGCACCGATTCATTTTCCGGATCGCCGAGAACCTCGCTGATCAACCCGGCAATCAATCGCATCTCAGGTTCCTTCATTCCTCGTGTGGTGAGTGCTGGTGTTCCGATTCTGATACCCGACGCTTTCATTGGCGGTTGCGTATCGAACGGTATCGCATTCTTATTTACGGTAATCGCCGATCGCTCGAGGGTCTTCTCAGCCTGAGAGCCAGTCAGCCCCCTGACAAACACATCAACAAGCATTAGGTGGTTATCGGTTCCGCCAGACACAATCCTAAAGCCGCCACTTGTGAGTTCCTCGGCAAGAACTCTTGCATTGGCGATAACTTGCCGCTGATAGTCCTTAAAATTGGGAGCCATAGCCTCTTTAAAGCATACGGCCTTGGCCGCCACGACGTGCATAAGCGGACCGCCTTGTACCGTTGGAAAAACCGCGCGGTCTAGTTCTTTCTGAAACTGATTACGGCACATTACCATCCCGGCGCGCGGACCTCGGAGTGTTTTGTGCGTAGTTGTTGTGACGAAATCCATGTGCGGCACAGGACTAGGATGCAGGCCGACCGCAACGAGGCCCGCAATATGTGCAATATCCGCCATCGAATAAGCACCAACATCGCGCGCTATTTTGCCGATTTGCTCAAAGTCTATCACTCGCGAATAAGCCGACGCTCCGCAAAGAATCATTTTGGGTTTATGCTCATGCGCCAGGCGCTCGAGTTCGTCGTAGTCGATCTGTTCCGTCTCGGCTTTCACTCCATAAGGCACGATCTTGTAACTTCTCCCCGAAAAGTTGAGCGGGTGTCCGTGGGTCAAGTGACCACCATGCGCGAGGTTCATACCAAGGACGGTGTCGCCGTAGGAGAGCACGGAGAGGTACGCAGCCATGTTGGCCTGCGACCCGGAATGCGGCTGCACATTTACGTGCTCACAGCCAAAGATCTGTTTGGCACGATCTCGGGCGATGTTCTCTGCAACGTCGACAAACTCACAGCCACCGTAATATCGCTTCCCGGGATAACCCTCCGCGTACTTATTAGTCATCACCGAGCCCATCGCTTCGAGCACTGCTTCAGAAACAAAATTCTCTGACGCGATCATCTCGAGGTTAAATGCAAGGCGCCGTTCTTCGTTGGCAATGGCTGCGGCTATATCGGGATCGACTTCCGCAAGTGGACTGCTCATCGAACTCGTCATTTGAGATCCTTTCGGGAAAGATGGAGCCGAGCGGCTCGCAGTTGGATACTAGCAAAGGCAATGGTCAGAGGCCAGCAACACTCCGTTATTGAAAAAACGTTCGGAAGTTTTCGCGGGAAATAACAACCTGCGAAGCGAACTTTGGGGTATCGGGTGGAAAGTTAGCTTCACGATTGTTGATCTTAAGCTTTAATGTCAGGCGGTTCCCGAGTCGAAGAGTCACGTGGGTTTGCGCTGGAGGAAGGTCCTGCGATGTCCCCTGCTTTAAGACCAGCGTGGTTGGTTTTGCATCATCGATCTGGTATCTGACCCAAGCATCTCCGGTTGCGGCTTCAAGTTTTATAATTAACGGCTGACCCGGTTGTGCTTCCAGAGCAGTGGAGGCTTGTTCGCTTGGCGCACTCGGGGAAGTTGCCGTTGGTTGGGAAGGCGGCTGGCTGGCGGAAGGCGCTGGTTTTGGTGGCGCGGTCTTGTTCGCCGCGGATGTGGCCTGCGAACTCGTGTCGCTTGTCCCCTGGTTGAGTTGCTTAACCAGGGCGAGGACAATAATCACGACGAAAATCACTATTCCAGCGCCAATAACCACAGTGGACCAGTTTGTGTGTGAAGGAGATTGGCGAAACGTTACCGGCTCGAATCTACTGGAAGGCTCGGGTGAGACAATGCGCTGTGGAGCAACAACTTTCGGAGGAGGAGTGCTGCGTTTGGCGGCTTCCGAAGGCGGAGTTGGTTGAGAAGTTGATTCGTTGGCAGTCTCATGTTCTGCGCCGCCACCCGCGACTTGTCGTAGGTAAAGCCCGATCGCGTCGTCTTCATTCATCCCGACGTGTTTTGCGTAGGCCCGAATGAAGGATCGTGTAAAAATGCCGCCTGGAAGAATTCCGAAATTATCTGTTTCGATGGCCTTCAAGAAGCGAGTGCCTATTCGCGTCGCTTCCGATATCTCAGCAAGCGAGATGAGGCGCTGCTCCCGCCTGTTTCTCAATTCTTCGCCCAGTGTCGGCATAGTAGAGCCGAGCGACTCCTAACTCAAAGAGTTGATTGGGAATTTGGAGAAAGTTCATCTTAAGATACCGGAATTGACGTGTCAATGATGGGGATTGGGGGTTGGGGATTGGGGGTTGAACGCCCTAACCCCCAACCCCCAATTCCCAACCCCTACTAGACAGTCTACGCTACATTTTGTTAGTTTCAGATTTCTTCGTGAGCAATCTCGCCAAAGCTCGCGCACGACCTGATTCACAATCGCATTCTTTGGAGGAATCCTTCTAATGAATATCGAAGCGCTGGGGATGATCGAGACCAAGGGATTTGTGGGAGCAGTTGAAGCGGCCGACGCAATGGTGAAAGCGGCCAATGTCGTTTTGGTTGGGCGCGAGTACATAGGAGCGGGTTATGTCACTGTTCTGGTGCGCGGGGATGTTGGCGCAGTCAAAGCGGCTACCGATGCGGGTGCTGCCGCGGCCCGACGCGTTGGAGAATTGGTGAGCGTCCACGTTATCCCCCGACCGCATAAAGAACTCGAGCAGGTTCTGGAATCCAGCGGTATTGTGAACGCAACGGCGCAAATTGCTGCCGGCGGTCGTGCTCAGTTGACGTCCGGCACTCAGGAGGACGGCAAACGGTCACTATCTTCCTCAACACCCTCGAAAGAGCGAACAAAGTAACGCTCGGATTTGTTGCTGGTAAGTTGTCATGAGCAGCGATAAGGATTCGAAATCGATCGAGCAGGCAAGAGAGCTTGTCGACCGAGCGCATCAGGCGCAAAAGACACTCGCCACTTTCACCCAGGAAAAAGTTGACGCGATAGTCGACGAGATGGCACGTGCTGCTCTGGCGGACGCCGCTAGACTCGGCGAGATGGCGCATCGTGAAACCGGCTATGGATCAGCTGCCGACAAGGCAACTAAGAATAGGTTCTCAGCCGAGCAGGTTTATAATTTTATCAAGCCGATGCGAACGGTTGGCGTCCTTCGCCAAACCGACAGCATTATCGAGGTTGCATCACCACGAGGGATCGTCGCGGCCATTATTCCTTCGACGAATCCGACTTCCACTGCGATCTTCAAAATTCTTATTGCAATAAAAGCTCGCGATGCAGTAGTGCTCAGCCCGCATCCTTCGGCTACTGAATGCATCAACGAAACCGCGCGTGTTATGCGCGAAGCAGGTGAAGCGGCAGGCTTGCCCTCTGGGGCTATCGGTTGTATGACCCTTGCCACAATTGAAGGCACTCAGGAATTGATGAAGCACAAACGCACTGCCGTAATCCTTGCTACCGGGGGTATCGGCTTGGTGCGGGCCGCGTATTCTTCCGGAAAGCCTGCGTTTGGCGTGGGACCGGGTAATGTACCGGCGATGATCGAACGATCCGCCAATGTCTCCAAAGCTGTGCGGGATATTTTGACGGGTAAGTGCTTTGACAACGGTACAATCTGTTCTTCAGAGCAGGCGATAGTGGTCGAGAGACCGATTGACGCTCAGGTCCGAGAAAGACTCTCGGCAGAGGGAGCATATTTTCTCAACGCCGAACTCCAACAAGCCCTGACCCGTGTGGTTGCTACTGCTACGAATACCCTCAACCCAAAAATCGTCGGCAAGAAGCCAGAAGTCATAGCCGAGATGGCCGGTTTTAAGATTCCACCGGGCACACGAGCAATGGTCTGTGAGCTGACAGGAGTTGGGCGGGACTATCCATTGTCGATGGAGAAACTCTCTCCTATTCTCGCCTACTATGTGGTTGATAGCCTGGAAGAAGGCTGTGACCGGTGTGCTCAAATACTTCGCTATGGAGGTATGGGGCACACTGCGTCCATCCATACACAGAGTCGTGATGCAGCGCGTGAATACGGTGTGCGCATGCCTGCATCACGAGTTGTCGTAAACAGCCCGTCAACCCACGGCGCAATTGGGTTCACCACCGATCTCGAACCGTCAATGACTCTTGGATGCGGATCCTGGGGAGGTAACGTCACGTCAGACAATATCTCGCCCAGGCACCTGGTTGATGTGAAGCGGATAGCCTTTGAGACTCGACCAATAAACCAAGCCACAGATGCCGCACGACCTTCCGCGCGAGTAGCACCCAGCGTCGACCGCGCCGAGATTGCCGCACTTGTCGATCGATTTTTAGCGGAGCGTCAGGTTCGACCGCCGATTGCGAACGCATCGGCCCATCCTTCACCTCAGGCAGGGTCAGCTGTGACTTCCGCTGAACAGCCGGCCCGATCTGAGCCGGTTATGCAGACGAATGGGGCCTCAAGTGGTCCGGTCTATGATTTCGTCTGCGAGGAGGATGTGAGGCGAGCCATCGCAGCCCGTGAGAAAATTCGCATAAACGGCAAAACCATAATTACGCCGGCCGCCCGGGAACTCGGAGAGGAGCGTGACGTTTTCGCGCGCCTCTGATCGCTTCGAAAATAACAATTCGATTTAGTTGTTGTTTAGTCGTAGCGAATGGAGAACGCGCCCAGGGAGAGGCGGAGCACAAGCGCCAAGTTTCCGCGAGTTGAGCGCTGTAGCCGTTAGACAGCAAATGCCGGAAGGGATCCTGCTTGCCCGGATCGAATGGAGCGAGACGATGGACCCCGTGACCTCTCCCCTGATCCACAAGGATTCAGGTCGTCGGACCCCTGACGATCCGGGCGAGCCGAATCCCTTCCTCAAAGGCAACACACAGCCCGGAAGCGCGCGGTTGTGCTGTGCGAGAGAAACGTACTGAAACAGAGGGATCCCGCCTGCCGGCTCGAACGGAGCGAGACGATGGACCCCGTGACCTCTCCCCTGATCCACAATTATTCAGGTCGTCGGGCTCGCGCCGACTTGGGCGAGCCGAATTCCTTCCGCAAGCAGCAGACGGCTGTGAGCGCCAACGACTAATCGAAAGAGCGACATTAGAACACGGAAGGGATCCCGCTAGCCCGGGTCGATCGGGGCGAGACGATGGACCCCGTGACCTCTCCCCTGATCCACAAGGATTCAGGTCGTCGGGCCCGTGCCGATCCGGGCGAGCCGAATCCCTTCCGCAAACTAATAGACGGCTCGGAGCGAACCAATAGCTACGCAAAAATGAGGTAATAGAATCGGGAAGGGATTCCGCTTGCCCGGGTCGATCGGGGCAGAACGATGGACCCCGTGACCTCTCCCCTGATCCACAAGGATTCAGGTCGTCGG
>Ga0126384_10001108_pt1 | contig 15763 bp, 12 predicted proteins | sample PanSoiMetPlot_36_FD_92543 | JGI IMG/M metagenome (GOLD analysis project Ga0126384, IMG submission 92543) | Tropical forest soil microbial communities from Panama - MetaG Plot_36 | ecosystem: Environmental > Terrestrial > Soil > Tropical forest > Bulk soil | place: Panama | collected 2016-02-17 | reverse complement strand
GGCATCATCATGGACGAGGCCAAGCGCAACGGTTCGATCATCGAGATCGCCAAGATCATCGATGGCTACTACGCCGAGGTGCAGCAAATGGGCGGCAATCGCTGGGACACCTCGGCGCTGATCGCGCGGCTGAACAAGCGCTGAGGTGGCCGCCGTGGCGGGCCTCAGGCCGCCCGCCCGCGTGCCCCCCGGATGGCGCCGAGCACCCGCTCCGGCGTCATCGGCATACGGCAAACCCTGACACCGATCGCCCGCGCGATGGCATTGGCCACGGCGGCGGCCGGCGGCACAATCGGCACCTCACCGACCCCGCGCACGCCGTAGGGAACGTTCGGCACCGGCGTCTCGACGATGACGCTGTCGATGCGCGGAACGTCGAGCGCGGTCGGCATCCGGTAATCGAGCAGGCTGGCGTTGCGCAACCGCCCGTCCGCGCCGTAGTCGAAACCCTCCAGTAGCGCCCAGCCCAGCCCCTGCACGACGCTGCCTTCGATCTGGCCCTCGACGGCGGCCGGATTGAGGGCCAGACCCACGTCCTGGAAGGCGGTGTAACGCAGTACCGTCACCAGGCCGGTGTCGGTGTCGACTTCCACGTCGCAAACATGTGCCCCGATCTCGACGCCGAGCGGCAATTTGCTCGACACGCCGCGGCCGACCACGGCCCCTTCGGTCAAGCTGGCCTGCATCAGCTCGGCCAGCGAAATCGCCGCACCGCCGGGTTGTCGCGCGCGAAAGGCGCCGTCGGCGTAGTCCAGCGCCTCGCTGGGCAACTGTAATTTTTCTGCCGCTCTCATCCTCAGTTGCCGCAGCGCATCGGCGCAGGCCTCGACCAGAGCCGCGGTCATGGTGCGGGCGACACGGCTGCCGGCGGCCCCGTCGCTGTAGCCCACCGACTTGGAATCGCCGGTCTGGATGTGGATCTCCTCGACCGGCACCCCGAATTCCTCGGCCACCACCTGCGCCATCGTCGACCGGGTGCCGGACAAATCGACGGTGCCGATGGTCACCATCGGGCGGCCGTCACCGGCAATGGTGATGTGTGCCGCCGAGGTCATCGAGGTGCCCCGCCAATAGCCGAGCGCCAGTCCACGGCCGCGCGGATAGGCCCCCACCCCGACGGGATCGCTCCAACAGGAGTGCTGATGAACCCGGTCGAGGATGGTGCTTAGACCGATGGCGGGGAACGGGGTGCCAATCGGCATCAGGCTGCCGGTCACCGAGGCATTGCGCTTGCGGAATTCGAGCGGGTCGATGCCGAGCCGTTGGCACAAGGCGTCGATCGCCTGCTCCATGGCGAAGGCGGCCTGGATGCCGCCCGGCCCACGGTAGGCTTCGGTGCGCGGCTTATTGGTCACGACGTCGAAGCCCTCGAGCTTGAGGTTGGGGCACTGGTAGAGCGCGGCCGAGGCCTGCATGAGCAGCGATGGGCTCAGGCCTGGAAGGCCGCCGGCATCCATGCGGTAGCAGCCCTCGATGGCGACCAGTCGCCCGTCCGCGGCGACAGCTACGCCGACCTCGATCAAGGCCCCGGCGGCCGGGCCGCTACCGCCCTGCAACACCTCCTCCCGGCTGAACACCAGCTTGACCGGCCGCCGGCACATTTGCGCCAGACGTACCGCGACCGCCTCGCCGTGAATGGCAATCTTGCCGCCAAAGCCGCCGCCAACCTCAAGCGGCACCACCCTCAGCTTTGCTGCCGGCAGGCCCAACATGCGTGCAATCATCAGTTCGGCGGTGAACTGGCCCTGGGTCGACGCCCAGACCGTTGCAAAGCCGTTGGCGTCGACCTGGGCCACCACCACCTGCGGCTCCAGGTAACCCTGGTGCGCGGTATCAACCGATACCGTGATCTGCGCCCGCTCCGCGGCCGTTGCCAGCGCCGCCGGTGCATCGCCGCGGGCGATGAGGACGCGCGAGCAGACATTGCTCGGCGCACGCGGCCGCGGCTCGACCCCCTTGGTGAAAACATGATCGTGCAGCACCGGCGCATCGGCGGCGATCGCCGTGACAATATCGGGCACCACCGGCAGCGGTGCATAGCTGACCTCGATCAGTGCCAGCGCAGCCGTGGCGGTGTGAACGTCGAGGGCTGCGACCGCGGCGACCGGCTGCCCAACCCAATGCACCTTGTCGCGCGCCATATTGATGGCGGCCACCATCCACATGTCGTAGCCGGTCTCGCCCATCGGGATCATTTCCCCCACCGGCAGCTCGGGGAAATCGGCGGCCGTGACCACCGCCAGCACGCCGGGCAGGGCTCTGGCGCGCCGGGTATCGATGCCGAGGATGCGGGCATGCGCCAGTGGGCTGCGCAGGAGCTTTGCGTGCACCATGCCCGGCAGCGCCAGGTCGGCGGGATAGATGGCCTCGCCGGTGACCCGCTGTCGGGCGTCGACACGCGGCAACCGTTTGCCCACAACGCGGTGCGGGCGCGCGTGCGGAGGGGAGGGATCAAGCGCCATGGTCTAAACGCTTCCGGGTTGCCTGCGCAGCCGCCGCGATGGCATCGACCACCTTGTTGTAGCCGGTGCAGCGACAGAGGTTGCCGGCGATTGCCTGCCGGATATCCAGTTCGCTCGGCGCCGGATTGGCAGCCAGCAAGGCCTTGGCGGAGAGGACGATGCCAGGGGTGCAGAAGCCGCACTGCGTACCACCCACCTCGACCAGCGCCCGCTGGATCGGATCGAGCTCGGGGCCGCGCGCCACCCCCTCGATGGTCAGCACCTCGTGCCCTGGCGCCTCCAGTGCCAACACCAGGCAGGCATTGACCGGCATACCGTCGAACAGCACCGTGCAGGTTCCGCAGTTGCCGTTGCCGCAGCCTTCCTTGGTGCCGGTCAGGCCGATGCGCTCGCGCAAGAGCTCGAGCAGGGTATCGCGCGGATCAACCAGCACGCTGTGCTGTTCGCCGTTGACCCGGCAGCTGACGAGCACCTTCATGGTCCGTCCCACGTCAAGTTGAGGCTGCGGGCGCAGGCAGCGATGCCTCGCCGCGTCAGCACTTCGGTGAGCGCGCGGCGGTAGTCGGCCGAAGCGCGCGTATCGGAGATCGCGCGCGCATCGTTGGCCGCCGCCGCCGCGGCGGCGGCCGCCACCTCGCGGTCCAGCCGATGACCGCGCAGGATCGCTTCGGCAGACGGCGCGCGCAGCGGCGTCGGTCCGACCGCCGCCAGGGCGATGCGGGTGAGCGCGATGGTGTGGTCGGCGGCGAGGTCGATGCGCACCGCCACGCCGGCAATGGCAATGTCCATCTCGCGACGCGGCGTAAAGCGCAGGTAGGTCGTCGCTGAGCGTTGAGGCGCCGGAGCCAGCGCCAGCGACAGCAACAGTTCGCCGGGCTTCAGCACGGTCTTGCCCGGGCCGGTAAAGAAGTCCTCAAGCCCGATCTCGCGCCAGCCGTCGCCGCTGGCAACCCTGGCCGTCGCCTGGTGGCACATCAGCGCCGGCACGACGTCGGCCGACGGTGCGGCATTGCACACGTTGCCGCCAATGCTGGCGCGATTTTGCACTTGTACGCTGCCGAGCAGGCGCGCCGAGGCGGCGATCGCGGGATAGTCGGCGGCAATCGCCTCGTGGCGCGCCACGGCGGTGGCGCTGGCGGCGGCCCCGATCTCGACACCGCCCTGCGGCAGCCGCCGTACCGTGGTGAGCTCGCCAATCCGCTTGAGGTCGACGACGCGATCGGCGTGACGCCGACCTTCGCGCAACTGCGGCAGCAGATCGGTGCCCCCGGCCAGCGGCCGTGCGTTGTCACCGCTGAGCTCGATGAGCGCCTCGGCGATCGATGGCGGGGCGACATAGACAAATTCCCGCAACTTGTTCAGCTCCGGTCGCAGGGCAACAGGACGTCATCGCTATCACGTTGCGCGCGCCGCGCAAAATACTGCGCGCCGGCGCTGCGCGCTGCCAAACCAGCCGGGCTCAGCCGCCCGCCACGCCCTGCGTGTTGACGTAGAGGCCATAGAGTGAATGACTGGCCGCCATAAACAGCCGGTTGCGTTTGACGCCGCCGAAGCAAACGTTGGCGCAGCGCTCGGGCAGGGCAATGAAGCCGATCGGCTTGCCGGTGGCGTCGAAGATTTTTACCCCGTCCTGCTTGTCGTTGCCCATGCCCCAGCCGCACCACAGGTTACCATCAACGTCGAGCCGAAAACCGTCCGGGGTTCCGCCGGCCTCCGCGGTAATGAACGGACGTCCGTTGGCAAGCCGGCTGCCGTTGTCGACGACATCATAGACCTTGATCACGCGCGGCGTGACGCCCGCCTCAACGATATAGAGTTTGCTTTCGTCGGGGGAGAAGGCAAGCCCGTTCGGCCGATTGACATCACCGGCGGCGACGGTGGCACGCCCGCTACCGGGATCAAGCCGATAGACATTGGTCGGCAGCTCGGGCGTGGCCACGTGGCCTTCATAGTTTCCGAGAATGCCGAATGGCGGATCGGTGAACCAGATCGAATCGTCGGATTTGACCACCACGTCGTTGGGCGAATTGAGCGGTTTGCCGTCGAACTTGTCGATCAAGGTGGTGATGGTGCCGTCGAATTCGGTACGTGTCAGCCGGCGCGTGTCGTGCTCACAGGTCACAAGGCGCCCCTGCCGGTCTCGGGTGTTGCCATTGGCATTGTTGGACGGCTGCCGGAAGACGCTGACGGCGCCGTTCTCCTCCTGCCAGCGCATGATGCGGTTATTGGGAATATCGCTCCACACCAGGTAGCGGCCGGCTCCGAACCAGGCCGGCCCTTCGCTCCACCGCATGCCGGTGGCGAGACGCTCGACGCTTGCCAGTGGCAGGCGGTACTTGGCAAAGCTCGGATCCAAGATTTCGACGGCGGGATCCGGATAGCGCTCGCTCGGACGCCACTGCGCGAACGCCGGCGGGACGAGTTGCGTTGCCGCCAGGACGGCGGCGCCGCCGACCATGAACTCGCGTCGTGTCGTCATAATGTGTCCCTCCCCACGGCAATGCTCGTTGTGTGCTGTCAAGTCTTCGCCCGCGAGCCAGCCGCAGGCAAGCAAAAAGGCTAACCCGTGTTGTGGCTGCCAAATCGGCGACAAGCGCAAATGGCGCGTCGCAGGCCAAACGCCCATACGCCCGCAACCACCACCTTGCCGATGGCGGTCGGCCGGCACGACACCAGCAAAGGTCCGAGCGGCAGATCCCGCACGGGTTGACGCGGCCTCCTTCTCGACAGAAAGTTTTATCACGCTCGAACACAGGCCGCAGCGTGCGTCGGTCGAGGGGATGGTCGGGGGGGTAAGGTGCGGGCCGGTCGGTCGTCAGCTGGGATTACGGCCAACGCCTCGCCGATCAATTTTTTGCTGTGCGCCGGCTCGATCCTGGTTCTGATCGGTCTGTTCCTGGTGCCGGCGGTGGCCCCAGCGCTGCTGCGGGCGGAACACTGGGCGGCCGACTGGCGCACTGCCTTCCTGTCGGATCGTGCGTCCACCTCCCATGCCGGGGTGGCCATGATCCCGGTCACCGAGGATAGCCTCGAGGGATTGCCTTACATTCTGCCGGTCAATCGCGGCTATCTGGCCGACCTGATCAGCGCCGTCGACGACGCCGGAGCGCGCGCCATCGGCCTCGACTTCTATTTCACACGCGACACGGAAGCCGCCAACGATCGCAAGTTGATGGCGGCGCTGCAGGCTGCCAAGGCCAAAATCGTGCTCGGCGTGTTTGAGGATAGCTCGCGGCCGGCGCAGCTCGCCTACCAGCTCAACGTCATCGCCAGCAGCGGTGTGCGCGCCGGCTACATCGACCTGTTGCCCGACAACGACCATGTCATTCGCTATCGCGCCCGCGCCCCGGGGGATGCGCGGATCAAGGACAGCTTTTCCACGGCGCTGGCGAAGGCGGCGGGTTGGAGCGGGACCGCGCCCCCGGATCGGATCTCCTGGCTGCTGCCCCCAACTGACGGCGCGCCGACCTTTGCCGAAATCTCGGCGCACGCCTTCCTCAGCGCTCCCCGCGAACAACGCGCCGCCTTCGTGCACAACCGGGTCATCATCATCGGCGGCAAGCTGTTCTCCCTCGATCGGCACTGGACCCCACTGTCGCTGCGCACCGGCGAGGGCATCAGCGGTGTCGACATTCATGCCCAAATGACGGCGGAACTGATCGACGGCAACCGCTCCTATGCCGAGCTCAACCATGCCAGCGCGCACCTCTTCCTTGGCGCACTCGCGTGCCTCGCCATCCTGCTTGGCGCCCGGTTCCAGACGCGCGGCTTTGACTTTCTCAACTGGCGGGCGGCCAGTTTGCTCGTCATTGCACTCGATCTTGCCGTATTCCGATACTTGCATCTGATGCTGCCATTCACGCTGGCCGCGGTGGCTTGGATCGCTGGCGTCACCGCCGGCACGCAGCTGCGGCGCGCCGTGGTTTGGTCGCGATCGCGATGGTTCGAGGTGCCATGATCGTTTTGCGCTTTGCCGGCCGGCCTCGATCCGCGCCCAGCCGCGGCCCCGCGCTGCTGGCAGTGCCGGATCGGAGCAACCATCACTCCCCACCCGTTATCTTCGTGTTCGCGAGAGGAGCGCGCGCCCCATGCTTTCAACCCTCGTCCTGATTTCGATGTTGGCCGGCGTTGCCGCGCAACCCACGCCGGCATCCTTCGAGGCGGGCTTCGGCAACGCACCGTCGCGGTCCGACCAGCCTGAGTTGCTGGCGCAACGCCAACCGGGTGGGCTTCCGGGCATGCGCGACGGGGACGAGGAATCGAGTGGGGCGGCCAGAGAGCTGCCGCACAAGGTGAAGCCGGCGGCGCCGGCCACGCGCTCGGTGCCTGCCCCCAAGGTTCAGGGCCGACCGGACGGCGCGACGGACGCCGACAAGAAGGCCGCCAAGGACAAGAAATCACCCGACGGGGCGAAATAGTCCATCGCGCGGGCCAGCGTGTGACTATGCCCGGCGCTGGACGCCGCCGCCGCGGCCCGGTGGCGGCACGCCGCCGCGCCGCGTCAATTCCAGACTAGCCCCCATGAGCGCCCAGGTCACAACCGCAACCCCGCGACGGCGCCGTTGGCTGCTGCCGCTCAGCCGGGCGCGCCGTTGGCGTAGGGTTTCAAGGCCGCGTACATCACCTCGAAGGTCGGCGTCGGCACCGAAAGCTCGCGTCCCAACTGCACCACCTTGCCGGCCAGCCACGGCAACTCCAATCGGTTGCCGCGCATCAGATCGACGGCCATCGAGGGCAGCATGTCTGCTGGAAAATTGCGGGTCGATTGCAGCGCCTTGGTCTCGGTCTCCGGCGGCAGGGCAATGCCGCGGGCACGGCCGACAGCGGCCACCTCGGCCACCGCCTTCGCGAACAGCGCGAACACGTCCGGATCCTCGCGCAGTTTGCCGAACGGCAGCCGCGTCAAGGCCACGACCGAGCTGTTGGTCGCCAGCAGCACGAATTTCTCCCACAAGGCGGTAAGCACGCTTTGACTGTTGACGGCTTCAAACTTGGCGGCCTCGCACAGGGAACGGAAGGCCTCGCCGCGTTGGCTGGGACGCCCGTCCAATTCGCCGAACACGAGGCGCATGAAGGTGCCGGTCTGACGGATCACGCCCGGCTCGGCAATGGTGGCGCTGATCTGCGCCACGCCACCCATGACCGCATCCTTGCCCAAAATCGGGATCAGTCGCTCGCTGGCGTCGATCCCGTTCTGCAAGGGAATGACCGCCGTCTGGCGGCCCACCATCGGCCGGATGGCAGCGCCGGCACTCTCGACGTCCCACAGCTTGACGCAGAACAACACCACGTCCACTTCGCCAATACTGCCGGGTGCGTCGGTGGCACGGATCGGATTGAGATGGAGATCACCGCGCGGGCTGACGAGGCTGAGACCGCGGGCCTGCATCGCGGCAAGATGCGCCCCGCGCGCCAGGAAGCTGACATCGCCTCCGGCCGCGGCCAGCGCCGCCCCGAACGCACCACCAACGCCGCCAGCACCAATCACTGCGATGCGCATGGTGCGAGTTCCTTCTTGCTAGATCAGGCGCGAGGCGGGCAGCCGCCCGCGCGAGGTTGTCGCGGCCTTGAGCCTCGGGTCAAGTGCGATCTCGTTCGACCGGGCTGCGCTTTTGAAAAAAACACCGGTGGCGTCGCTCGCCGCGGCCGGTCTTGGCGCCGCCTCGCGTGCGGCGACCGGCGACTATTCGGCCGCGATCTGGTGACGCACGGGCTCGCCCACCACCTCCTCGGCCGTGCGCCGGCTCAGGCGCTGCGACAGTCGGTCGAGATAGACGTAGATCACCGGCGTCGTGAACAGGGTCAGCGCCTGGCTGACGAGCAGGCCACCGACCATGGCATAGCCGAGCGGTTGGCGAATTTCGGCCCCGCTGCCGGCGCCGAGCATCAGCGGCACCCCGCCCAACAGCGCGGCGGCGGTCGTCATCATGATCGGACGAAATCGCAACAGCGCGGCCCGGCGAATGGCCACGACCGGCGAGACGTGTTCATCCCGCTCGGTGGTGATGGCGAAGTCGACCATCATAATGCCGTTCTTCTTGACGATGCCGATCAGCAGGATCACGCCGATCATCGCCACCAAGCTGAAGTCGAACCCGAACAACATCAAAGTGGCGATGGCACCGGCACCGGCCGAAGGCAAGGTCGACAGGATGGTCAGGGGGTGAATGTAGCTTTCATAGAGCACGCCAAGCACCAGATAGACGACGAACAAGGCGGCCAGGATCAGCATTGGCACGGTGCGCAGTGAGGCCTGGAATGCCTGCGCGTTGCCTTGGAAGGTGCCGATCAGCGACGCCGGCATCAGCATTTCCTGTTCCGCCCGCTGGATGGCGGCGGTGGCGGTCCCGAGCGAACCGCCTGCGGCGAGATTGAAGCTGATGGTAACCGCTGGAAACTGGCCCTGGTGACTGATCGACAGCGGCTTGGTCTCGCGCGTCGACCAGCTGGCGAAGCTTGCGAGCGGCACCTGTTGCCCGGTGAGCGGCGATTTGAGGTAAATGTGGTCGAGGCTATCCACCTTGCCCTGCAGTTCGGGCAATATCTCCATGACCACGTGGTAGCTATTCTGCTGCGTGAAGTATTGCGCCACCTGGCGCTGGCCGAAGGCATCGTAAAGCGTGGCATCAATCAGCTGCGGAGTGATGCCGTAGCGCGACGCCTGATCGCGATCGATGGTCAACGACAGCGCCGTGCCCGACATCTGCTGATCGGTGGCGACGTCGGCCAGCTCGGGAATGCTCTTGAGCTTGGCCAACACCTTTGGCGCCCATTCGTTGAGCTCATCGATGTTGGCATCCTGCAGGGTATATTGGAATTGGGTGCGCGACAGCCTGCCGCCGATGTTGACGTCCTGCGAGGCCTGCAGGAACAGCCTGGCGCCCTCCACCTTTTCCAGCTGTGGCCTGAGCCTGGCAATGACTTGCCCGGCCGATACGTCGCGCTCGCGGCGCGGCTTCAGGGAGATGAAGAAGCGCCCGTTGTTCAAGGTCGAAGTCGAGCCACCGACGCCGAGCGACATGGCATAGGTCGCCACCGCCGGATCCTTGGCGATAATGTCGCCCAGGGCTTGCTGGCGGCGCATCATCTCGGCGAAGGAAACGTCCTGGCCGGCCTCCGAAATGCCGGTGATCATGCCGACGTCCTGCTGCGGGAAGAAGCCCTTGGGGATGGCGATGAACAGGGCCACGGTGCCGGCCACCGTCAACAGGAATACGCACAAGGTCACGAATTGATGTCGCAGCACGGCGTCGAGCCCGATTTCGTAAGCCCGCAGCATCTTGGCAAAGCCGCGCTCGGTGATCGTATAGAAGCGACCATGGCGCGTTTCTCGCTCACTCTTCAGGAAGCGCGAGGCCATCATTGGCGTCAAGGTGAGGGCGACGAAGGCTGAAGCGGCTATGCACAGCGTGGTGGTGACGGCAAATTCGCGGAACAAGCGCCCGATAATGCCACCCAACAGCAGCAGCGGAATGAAAACGGCGACCAACGACAGGCTGATCGAGACGATGGTAAAAGCGATCTCACCGGCACCTTGCATCGCCGCCTGGTAGGGCTTCATGCCCCCCTCGACATGGCGCACGATGTTCTCGAGCATGACGATGGCATCATCGACGATGAACCCAACCGAGATCGTCAGCGCCATCAGCGAAATATTGTCGAGACTGTAGCCGAGCAGGAACATGAAGCCGCAGGCGCCGAACAACGACAGCGGCACCGTCACGCTCGGGATCACCGTCGCCCAAAAGGTGCGCAGAAAGACGAAGATGACGGCGACCACCAAGCCGATGGTCAACAGCAGCGTCAGCTCTACGTCTTCGACCGAGGCCCGGATGGTCTGGGTGCGATCGCTCAAGATGTCGACGTGAAGGGTGGGCGGCATCGAGGCGCGCAGCCGTGGCAGTTCGCCCTTGATACGCTCCACGGTGTCGATGACATTGGCGCCCGGCTGCTTGAACACCACCAGAAAGACGCCGCGCTTGCCCTGCGACCATGCCGCCTTCTTGGCATCTTCCGGTCCGGCCACCGCCTGGCCGATGTCGCGCACGCGCAGCGGCGCGCCGTTGCGGTAGGCGATGATGACGTCGTTCCAGGCCTGCGCCGCGGTCAGCTGGTCATTGGCGTAAATGGTATAGCTGCGCAGCTCCCCGTCGATGCTGCCTTTTGGCGAATTGACGGTCGACAGGGCGAGCTGCGCCCGCACGTCCTCAAGCGAAAGGTTCTTGGCCACCAACTTTGCCGGATCGAGCTGAATGCGCACCGCCGGCTTCTGTTCGCCGCCGATCGTGACCTGGCCAACGCCGGAGATCTGGCTGATCTGCTGGGCGAGCTTGGTATCGGCATTGTCGTCGACGTCGATCAGCGGCATGGTGTCGGAGGTTACCGACAGGATCAGGATCGGCGAATCGGCCGGGTTCACCTTGCGATAGGTCGGAGGTGACGGCAGGTCCTGCGGCAACTGTCCGCTGGCGGCGTTGATCGCCGCCTGAATATCGTTGGCGGCGGCATCAATATTGCGGTCGAGATCGAACTGCACGGTAACGCTGGTGGTGCCGAGGCCGCTGGCGGAGGTGACCTGGCTGACACCAGGGATCTGCGCGAAGGTGCGCTCCAGGGGCTGCGCCACCGAAGAGGCCATGGTTTCGGCGCTGGCACCTGGCAGCTGGGCGGACACCTGGATGGTGGGGAAATCCACCTTCGGCAACGGCGCCACCGGCAAGTTTTGGTAGGCGACGAGCCCTATCACCAGCATCCCCACCATGATCAGTGAGGTAGCGATAGGATAGCGGATGAATGGGGTTGAGATGCCGCCCTGCATGGCTATTCGAGCCTGTTCTGCAAGGGCTGATCGGTGGTGCGGTCTTGCGCATCGACGATCCGCAGAGCCCCGCCCGGTTGTACGCGATAATGGCCGGAGGTGACGATCTGTTCGCCGGGAGCAAGTCCCTGTTCCACCAGCGCCTGTCCATTCTCGATGCGGCCGACCGTGAGGTTGCGTAACTCGGCTTTGCCGTCAGCGCCGACGACGTAGGCAAAGAGCCCGTTGGGTCCGCGTTGCACCGCGCTATCTGGAACCACTACCGCATCGTTGATGGTGTTAACCAGCAAGTGGGTGGTAACCGACAGGCCCGGCCAAAGCGCCCCGTCTCGGTTTTCGAAGGTCGCCTTGAGGCGGATGGTTCCGCTGGCGGTATCCACCTGGTTGTCGATGAGCTGCAAGCTGCCCTCAGCCAATTCCTTCTTGCCGTCCGAACTGAGCGCGGTGACGGGCAGGGACGCGGACTTCAGCGCAGCCGCGATCGCCGGCAATTGCGATTCTGGAGCGGTAAACACCACCGAAATCGGCTGCAGCTGTGTGATTGTCAGTATGCCATTTTGATCATTGGCGTGCACGATGTTGCCGGCATCGACCAGCCGAAACCCGGCGCGACCGGTGAGCGGCGACTTGATCGTGGTGTAGTCGAGCTGAACCTGCGCACTGGCGATGGCGGCCTGATCGGCGGCAACCTGGGCCGTCAAGCTCGCGACTTGCGCGGTGCGCTGATCGAGCAGCTGCTGCGTGGCATTGCCGCCTTTGGAGAGGATCGACGTGCGCTGCAGGTCTTGCTTGGCGTTGATGAGGCTGGCCTGGTCCTGACCGAGCTTGGCCTTGGCCTGATCGAGCGCGGCTTGGAAGGGTGCCGGGTCAATCTGTACCAGGAGATCGCCTTGTTTGACCATCTGGCCTTCCTCGAAGGCGACGCGTTCGATCTGGCCGTCGACCCGGGACCGCACGGTCACGGTGTTGGTGGCCTGTACCGTACCGAGGCCGTTAAGGATGACCGGGAACGACTTCGATTGCACAATTGCGGTGTGCACCGGCGCGGCTGCCGCCGCCTTGGCCGCTGGCTGCTTTTTGGCAGCAAAACCCGGCACGTTGGCAGCAAAACCCGGCACGTTGGCCGCAAAACCAGATACCTTGTCCGCAAAACCAGGGACGTCGTACCAGGCCCAGGCTGCGGCGCCGACGCCGAGCGCGACCAGGCACAGATAGGCAAATCGCCGCATGCCTCTTCTCAGCCGTTGCCTGGCCTCAACCATCGTGTCGCATCCCTGAGCTGGGCCCACCGAGGCCAGGGGGTAAGGATCTGCCGGAGCAACGCTACGTCAGGCGGCGAAGTCGCCCGCCGGCCGGCCTCTCGGCACATAACGCGAGGGCTGGCGCGTCCCCGTCGGCGTTGACGGATTTGTGTTGAGCGCAAGCCCATGTCCGCGGGCACTGGCCGGCCAAGCCTTCGATGCTTGGGCGCCTCGCCGGCGGCAGCTTGGCCTAGCTCCGGCGCTAGGCCTCGCATACGTCCCGGCGCCGGGCCGAAGCCCACCAGCAGGGCCAACGCTTGAGCGGAGGGCACGCCGGCTTCGCTCGGGAAAACCCCGGCCCCGAGCCCAGTTCGGTGACAACGATTGGATCTTGCGCCACCCCACAGGCCAACAGGTGACGGCTGCCGAAGCATATTTCAAGGCGCGCCGGCCGCACGCGACCGGCGGTCGCTGCGCCGGGATCGCGGCCGCCTCAGACCGGGTCTGCGTCCCAGCGCGCCAGATAGCTCCTGGTCAGCGGCACGGTGACAACCGTCTTGGCGATCTGCGCCTGGAAGACCATCCAGTTGAGCCGGCGATAGCCGATCTCGCACAGCTGCAAATAGAATTCCCACATGCGGCAGAAGCGTTCATCGTAGAGCGCGCAAATACGCGCGCGATTGTCCTGGAACCGGCGATGCCATTGCTTGAGCGTTTCGGCGTAGTGCAGGCGAAGGATCTCAATGTCGGTGATCCAAAGGCCCTGCCGCTCGGCTGCCGCCAGGGTTTCTGACAGTGATGGCACGTAGCCGCCCGGGAAGATGTACTTAACGAGCCAGGGCGAGGTTGACCCGGGCGGTGCCATGCGACCAATCGAGTGCAGCAGACAAACGCCCGCTTCGTTCAACAGGTCACGGATCTTGCCAAAGAACTCATCATAGTGGCCGCGGCCGACGTGCTCGAACATGCCGACCGAGACGATACGATCGTAGTGTCCGCGTTCCTCGCGGTAGTCGAGCAGCTTGAAAACAACCCTGCGATCGAGCCCGGCGGCCTTGGCCCGCTCCTGCGAGACGCGCCACTGTTCCTCCGAAAGTGTCAGACCAACGACGTCGACGTCGTGCTGGCGCGCCAGGTGCAGCGCCAAGCCGCCGAACCCGGAGCCGATATCGAGCACGCGCATGCCGGGCTCGAGCAATAATTTCGCGGCAACGCGCCGCTTCTTGTTGGTCTGCGCCACCTCAAGACTGTCGCCATCGCTGCTGAAGTATGCGCATGAGTATTGCAGGTCGCGATCGAGAAAAAGTTCAAACAGTGCGCGATTGAGATCGTAGTGAAAGGCGACATTGGCCTGGGCTTGACCTACGACATTGCGGTGGTAGGTGCTCGAGTGAACGACCGCACCGGCCTCACTCAGGCGTGGCATCAGATTCAAGGCAAAAAAGTCGAGCACATCATAAAGCCGCCCGTCCTCGATCATCAGCGAGCCGGCCATATAGCCTTCACCCAGATAGAGATCCGGGATGACGAACATGCGGCGCATGAGCTTGATGTCGGTGACCCGGATGCAGGCTTCCGGGCCCGGCGCCGGACCCTTGAGCGTGTGGCGCTGACCGTCGGGCGCGACAATATCGAGCCGCCCGCTTGTGATGGGTCCCCTGACCAAGGCTTCCATGGGCAATCTCCTCAGCCCTAGAGCGAACGGCTCGCGCCTTGATCGCCGCGCGCGCGCGCCCCGTGCGTTAGAGCACGAACGGGCTGGGCCCGGTGACTTCAATGTCGGCCGCGCCTTCCCGTAACGAGGTCACCGCCAACCAGTAGGGGGTGGCGAGCTTGTCGTGGGCATGGGCGCGGCGAAAGCTGCCTATATCAACGACCCTCAAGCGAGGAGATTATGGCAGCCGATGCTGGGCGGCCAGGCCCGTCGGCGGAGGGGTGAAGACGTCAACTCAAAGATTGCGCGCGGCTTAAAGCGACCAAACGCCGGCTCGAACCCCCGCCGAGCCGCTTTGCCAAGGCCCTGCAGAGGGTTGGCCGACCCGGCTTGGTCGGGATTGGGCGAGCTCACTTCAGTCCGTAACGCGCGAATTCATCGGCGATATCGGCTCGTGCCGCCTTGGCGACGGCGATGTCGTCGTTGCCGCTGGCGTCGCCCCGCCTTAGCTTTGCCACGCCACGTCCATAACGCGCGTAGGGGTTGTCCGGGTTCGTCGCCAACGCGGCATCGTAGTCGCCAATCGCGGCCTCGACGGCTCCCGACTTGAGATAAACAAAGCCCCGCGTCGCCAGGGTGGGCTCGTGGTTGGGCCGTAGCCGCAATGACTGTTCGCAATCCTCTAAGGCTTCGCCGAGCAATCCCAGCGTGGCGCGCGTCCAGCAGCGATTGTCGAGCGCCGTGGCGTTATCGGGCTCCAGATTGATGACCTGGCTATAGTCTTGGATGGCACGACGATAATCGCCCTTGCCAAAGTAGGCCGTGCCACGGTTGGAGAATGCCCTGGCAAGATCCTGCGGGTTCTCGCGCCCCGATTGGATGATGGCCGTGCAGCCACTTATCTGACCATCGGGCGAAATGCCCTTGCCGCCGGCGCATCGTGTCCAGGCTTGCGAGCGCTGCGCCAACGCACCGCCGGCGGCGAGGCTCAAAAGGCTGACGGCGATCGCGATCTTCACCGGGGTTGCCGGGCCACCGGTGCGCGGTCGCCAGGCGCGGTCGGCGGCGCGCACCAAGGCAAGGGTCTGCCGCCGCCAGCCTGGCATCACGACATCGCCCCCTGCCGCTCCCCCGTTTGGACCCCTCGCTGCGCCGCTACGGGTCTTGCCCTATCCGCCGACCACGCGGCGCAGCGTGCGGAAGAAGCCGATGATGATGCCCATATAAATCGGCACCAGGAAGCCATAGAGGACTTTGTCGGCGTCAAGATGGGTCGGCGGCATGTTGCTCACAAGCGTGCGCAACGGCGGCATGATGGCAGACACCAGCCAGACGCCGATTGGATGCAGCGGCTTCAGGATGCTATCGACGATCCAGCTGGCTTCATCGATGTAACGGGGATCGAGCGCCTTCCACAGCAGCACGGTGGCGTGCGCCAGTACCCACGCCACCGGCAATGCCGGCGCGCGCGTCGCCGACCACTTCAGCCAGGACATCATCGCGCCAGTCCTTCAAGGTGTGATGCCAACAGCAGCCCGACCAGCATCATCAACGAAAGCAGGGTCGAGATATTGATGTCGCCAAATTC
>Ga0126384_10001107_pt1 | contig 15764 bp, 11 predicted proteins | sample PanSoiMetPlot_36_FD_92543 | JGI IMG/M metagenome (GOLD analysis project Ga0126384, IMG submission 92543) | Tropical forest soil microbial communities from Panama - MetaG Plot_36 | ecosystem: Environmental > Terrestrial > Soil > Tropical forest > Bulk soil | place: Panama | collected 2016-02-17 | reverse complement strand
TGTTCGGCAGGTCATACACAGGAGTTGAGCCTGTCAGGATTGTGCCGGCTGCGAGTACTGCTCGTTCACGAACTATCGTGCCCTCATAGACTCCGCAACCTCCACCGACCAGCACTTCGTTTTCGATCACGACCGGCAAAGCTCCCACTGGTTCCAGCACGCCGCCAATTTGAGCGGCAGCCGAGAGATGTACTCGCTTTCCAATTTGAGCACACGAGCCAACCAATGCGTGACTGTCAATCATTGTACCTTCATCGACGTAAGCGCCGGCATTTACATACATCGGCGGCATGCAAACAACACTCGGAGCTACGAAGGCTCCGTCGCGAATGCTCGATCCTCCGGGAACAATGCGCACGTTATCAGCTACGGTAAACGCACGCGTGGGGTAAGTGTCTTTGTCAAAGAACCGCAGGCTTTGGCCCACGGACATGTCCACCAGCGAGCCGAGCCGAAAACCCAGCAGAATGCCTTGCTTGACCCAACGGTTCGCATGCCAACGTCCACCGCTATCCCTTTCGGCAGCTCGGATCGCGCCGCCGTTTAAGGCGGCTTTGAATTCCGCAAACAACGCTCGATCAGTGGCGGTGTAGACTTTGCTCGATCGAGCCGCTAGCTCTTCGATTTCTTCACGAAGCGGCATGCGATGTTCCTTTTAAGAGACCCAGCTCGTAGAGGATCTCACGCATGCGTGCTCGAGTGCTCTCCTGCACGGGCACGAGCGGCAAGCGGAAGTTCTCTTCAATTAAGCCAAGCATGGTCAGACCAGCTTTGACCGGACCAGGGCTCGATTCGATGAAGTTGCCTTCCATCAGTGCAAGCAGACGATAATGCAGCTCGCGCCCTTCGTTCCAGTTCCCCGCGAGGGCGAGGTCAATCATTCTGGACATAAGCTCCGGTGCTTCGTTGGATGCGACGGAAATCAAGCCTTCTGCGCCTAGCGCGATCAGGGCAAACGCGATCGAGTCATCGCCTGAGAGAATTCGAAAATTCGCCGGCCGGTCGCGCACTATCTCCATGATCTGCGATAGATTTCCTGAAGCCTCTTTGGTCGCGACGATATTTTCGTAGTCGCGAGCCAGCCGCAGCGTGGTCTGAGGCGAGATATTTGAAGACGTGCGACCTGGCACGTTGTAAATAACAACCGGAAGATTGCCGACAGATTCGGCGATTGCTCGAAAGTGCGCGTACAGTCCTTCCTGAGTAGGCTTGTTGTAGTAGGGAGCTACGGACAGGATTGCATCGACGCCAAGGTCACGCGCAGTGCTTGAATATTCGATCGCAGCTGCCGTGGAGTTGCTGCCTGTGCCTGCAATCACTCGGGCACGTCCCCTGGCAGCTTCCACAGTGAGCCTGATGACGAGCTGATCCTCTTCATCAGTCATGGTGGCGCTTTCACCGGTGGTGCCGCAGGGAACGAGCATTCTGATTCCACCTGCGATTTGATACTCGACTAGAGCGCGCAAGCGATCCGCATCCACTGCGCCTGCCGAGGTAAACGGAGTAACCAGAGCGGTGGCGCATCCGCGTAACCAGTCCACTTTCATCGTCATAGTGTTTCTCCTTTGTCACCATGTCCGACAAACTTCAGTTTGTCGCTGGCGTGGATTCATTCAAGATCTCGCCACAGATGAACGCGAATTACACAGCTCTTTCCGCTATCATCTGTGTCATCTTCCCGCGTTGCTGCTTTCTCAGACTCATCGACAAGCTTAAAGCTTACCGGACTTTAGAATCTCGTCGAGCACTTCTGAAAATTCAAAAACTCCCTTACGTCCGGCGATCCAACGCGCAGCAAGCAGCGCGCCTCCGGCAAAGCCCTCCCGCGAGCGAGCCTCGTGCGTGAATCTCACCTGGTCCGCCGCCGAGTCGAATCCAACTCGATGAGTTCCCGGAATCTGACCAGCACGCGTTGAACTAATCGAGATGTCTGCCGGCCAACGCTCGCTCATGATTGAACGCAATCGCAAAGCAGTGCCTGACGGTGCATCGCGCTTACGCGAATGATGGGCCTCTTCAATGAACGCTTCATAACCCTCAACCGCTGCGAACAAAGCTGACGCTTGTGCCACCAAACGGTAGAAAAGATTTACGCCGATGGAAAAATTCGCTCCGTAAACAAGCGCCCCATTGTGTTCAGAAACTAGTTGACGCGCTTGTGGTTCGTCGGCCAACCAGCCGGTGGTTCCTTCGACTAAAGGCACCGCGGCCCGCGCGCAAACTTCAATGTTCCTCAGAACAGCAGAGCCTACAGAAAAATCGATCGCAACATCGTGACCTTGCAATTCTTCAATCAGATCGGGAACAGGGCGAGATGAGTCTCCTGAGCTCAGCGCTGCGCCCACTTCGGCGCCCGACCTTTCGGCCAAGTGCGTCACTAATTTGCCCATCGCGCCTTTTCCGATTATTGCGATTCTCATCTTCCAGTCAGCAGCTTGCGGCGTAAAGCTGCTCGCCTAAAGAGGCGTACAGCTCAACGGCGGTCAACAGCTCGTCCTTTCTAACCCTTTCATGATCGGTATGCGCGTCCAGAATCGATCCCGGCCCGATCAACAGCGCCTTCCCCCAATTTGAAAGGTAGGGGATATCCGTCGTGAAGCGCACCACACACTGTTCAATCCCAGGCACGATGTGCAAGCGAATGGGTTCGTGAGCTGATTGAATTTCAATATTTGCCCGCCCAGCGATTGCACAGTCCAGCAGTTCCCGGACCGGTGCGACACCCGTCGCAAGTCGGATTTGCAATTCCGCTCGCGCCTCATCAGCAATCACGTTTGGCCTTCTGCCGCCGGCAATGACGCCGATATTGCAGGTCGTATCTCCGAATTCCTCGTCAACCGGCCATTGGCACTCGCGAATGCTCTCAAGCACATCCAGTAGTGCATCGATTGCAGAGCTGCCATGTTCAGGATAAGCCGAGTGGGCTGACCGGCCTGATGTCGAGAGCAAACAGCGCAGTGAGCCTTTGGTGCCACTAGCTAGTTTGTTATCGGTAGGCTCGCCGTTGATTAAATAGCAGGACGCTTTTGCCGCTGCATCCTTGTTAGCGAGTTGTGCACCCAGACTGCCCATCTCCTCATCAACTGTGAAAAGCAACCCTATGTCTGTAAGACCCTTATGCCGCAAGTTCTCGGCAGCCTGAATCTGTGCGGCGATTATTCCCTTGGCGTCGCACGCGCCTCGACCGTAAACGTAATCGTGATCTTCACTCGAGCCGATATGAGGAGGGACGGTATCCATGTGAGTGGAGAAGACAACTCGCGGCGTTCCCGCCATCGCGAAGACATTGAAGCGATCATCTGTGATCCGCTGCGGCTGAACCTCATAACCAAGACTCTTTAGGTACAATTCGAGAAACTTGCCAACTTCGCCTTCATACCCGGTGACTGAAGGGACATCAATGAGCTTACGAGTTAACTCGAAGAGATCCATCGCGCTTAATCGGCGGCTGCGCTGATACGACGCGCGCCAAGTTCAAAGAAGCACTCGTGCAAACGCATCACTGTTTCCTGTACATGCGACTGGTCAACCGCAAAGGTCAGATTGATGCTCGAAGCGCCCTGCGAGATCAGGCTTACATTGATATCGCTGATGGTGTTGAAAACTCGAGCGGCGATTCCAGGTGTTCCTCGCAGACCCTCACCGACTATGCAGACGATGGCTCGGTCTTTTTCAACGCTCACGGTGCCGAGTTGCGATAACTCCTGGACTATTGCCGGCAGGGTGCTGGTGTCGTCTATTGAAAGAGAAACACTCACTTCGGAAGTAGTCACGACGTCGACGATTGTGCGATGGCGGTCAAACACTTCAAACAGCGCTCTCAGAAAGCCATAAGCTCCCAGCATACGTGCCGAGCTCACCTGCACGGTCGTCACTCCAGTTTTATGAGCAATGGCCTTAACAGTCTGTCGCGCCGTTTCACTTGATGCGCAGACTACTGTATCCGCAGCTTGCGGAAGCCGCGAGTTGCAAATACGGACTGGTATATTTTTTTCAACGGCGGGCTGGATTGTCTTGGGATGAAGAACCTTAGCGCCGAAGTAGGCGAGCTCCGCAGCTTCGGAAAAAGATAGACGGGGTATCGTGCGCGCTTCGGGAACAATTCGAGGATCTGCGGTCAGGACGCCACAAACGTCAGTCCAAATCTGTATCTCTTCTGCGTCTATAGCTGCACCCACCAGCGCAGCCGTGTAGTCCGAGCCGCCCCGGCCAATCGTGGTGGTCTGGCCCATCACGGTCGCGCCCATGAACCCGCCTAACACTGGAACAATGCCGTGCTCGAGAAACGGGGCCAATACATTTCGCGAAGACCAGGCAGTCTCTTCTGCCAGTGGCGCCGCACAGCCATATTCGTCATTCGTAATGACACAACGTCGCGCGTCAACTTGCTTGGAGACAACACCTCGGCGTCGCAGCACTCCTGCCAGTAGCAGGCTCGAAAGCTGCTCGCCATACGAAAGCACCTCATCAACCAAAGCAAGACGATTTCCGGATTTGGCGACGAGCGCGGTTAGCAGCCGCGCGATCTCTATGCGGGCGAGTTGAATGTTGCTGATCAGCGAATCTCGTTCGTCCCCGTTGAAGAGCTCCGCTATTTCGAGGTGCCGCGCCAGCTGCGTAGCGACGGTATCATTGGCCTTTTCCAACTCGCCCGCCTCAGCTGCCCGCGTACTTCGTAACAGTGCATCGGTAAACCGGCTCATGGCGGAAACGACGACAACCGGTTGTCGGTCGCGCTCGCGCGAGACAATTTCAGCAGCACGCTCAAAGGAAGCGGCATCCTCAACTGAGGTGCCGCCAAACTTCATGACAAGTAGTCTTGGATTGGGCATAAACAAAAAAGCCGGCCGTGCAAAGAACACGACCGACTTCCCTTTTTAGCGAAATCGTGACTTGGACTGCGCGCCCGCGAGCGCGCTCAAATCAGTCGTCGTAGCTCTCCACCACCCGGTGACAGTCCTGCGGATTTAGCCGCAGCAACCAACCCAGCGCTGGGCGAAGGACCAGCGGCGAGCTTCGGCGACCTACCCCTTTCTACAGGTTCATACCTTCAGTCGCCGCCAAGCATTATCTGACTCAACGGGTAACCTGTTTACTAATGGAGGCCGCGCCTCTACGGTTTGCAAAAGATCAACACAACAGCGATGGCACAACTTAGCTGTCACAATGGGTCTTGTCAAGCATTGACTTTGCGTCTTTGCTTCTTTGCGGCTTGGCGTGAGATCGCTTCCCTATACGTCGGAAGCCTCACGCGAAGTCGCAAAAGGAGCAAAGACGCAAACTACCAGCAACAAAAACGCGACGCATTGATGTATTATTCCCTCACCCCTTTACGTTCAGCTTTTGGAGTATTCACTGATGGCGCAGCAATCAGTCAGCATTAATCCGCAAACAGCTTCACTGCCTGACGATCTTGGCCAAGCCGTTGAAGCAACGCTCGCCGATTGGAGAGATCAGAAGAAGGTAGAGCAGCTCTGGAATGGCGATACCTCGTTATGGACTGATAGCGGCGAAGATAAGTGGTTAGGGTGGTTGCACATCACTGCCGAAGAGTTGGCGGAGATTCAACCCCTGGCACTCGCCGCCGCCGAAATCAAAGAAGAGGGCTTTTCTGACGTCTTACTGCTGGGTATGGGAGGCTCGAGCCTCTGTCCGGAAGTCATGAGCCTCGCGTTTGGCAAGGCGCCCGACTATCCTCGACTGCGCATTCTTGATTCGACTGATCCTGCCCAGGTCCGCTCTCGTGAACAGGAAATAGACCTGCGCAAGACGCTGTTCATCGTCTCAAGTAAATCCGGCAGCACACTTGAACCGAATATTTTCAAGGACTATTTCTTCGATCGAGTTAGCCAAACTATTGGCGGGCAGCAAGCGGGTCAGCGCTTTGTAGCAATCACCGATCCGGGTTCTGACATGCAACGCGTCGCCGAGCAGGATGGCTTTCGTCAAATCTTTTTTGGCAAAAAGAATATTGGCGGCCGCTACTCCGCTCTTTCTGATTTTGGTACCGCTCCTGCCGCCATCATGGGAGTTGACGTCAATACTTTTCTTGAACGAACGCAGCGAATGGTCAATGCCTGCGGTCCTGCTGCCGAAGTCGATCGGAATCCCGGCGTCATTCTTGGAATCATTCTTGGCACTGCGGCGCTTGCACCTTTCAAACGCGACAAGGTGACGATCATCGCATCTCCGGCTATTCACGATCTGGGTGCCTGGCTCGAGCAGTTGCTGGCTGAATCGACGGGTAAAAACGGAAAGGGGCTGATACCCGTGGACCGCGAACGCTTGGGACGGCCAGCGGCTTATGGCCGCGATCGCGTCTTCGTGTATCTGCGCTTCGAAACCAACTCTGATGCGTCGCAGGATGCAGCTATCGCAGCTCTTGCGGAAAATGGTCAACCGGTAATTCAGATCTCGATAAGCGATAGATACAACTTGGGACAGGAGTTCTTCCGGTGGGAGATTGCCACAGCAGTAGCTGGTGCGATTCTAAAAGTGAATCCTTTCGATCAGCCTGACGTGGAAGCAAGCAAGATTGCGACCCGCGAGCTCACCTCGGAGTATGAGCAAACAGGATCGCTGCCTGGCGAGAAACCGTTCTTTACAGCCGCGGAGATTAAACTCTTCGCTGACGATCGTAACTTCGCAGAGCTTTCCTCACATGCTAATGAAGCGCCATCGCTCGCGGGCTATCTGAAAGCGCACTTGAATCGTCTCGAGCCTGATGACTACTTCGCCCTGCTCGCTTACATAGAAATGAATGAACAGCATGAGGCGGCGCTGCAGGAACTCCGCCACGCGGTCCGCGATCAAAAGCGCGTCGCCACCTGCCTCGGTTTTGGACCACGCTTTTTACATTCGACCGGTCAGGCTTATAAGGGTGGGCCGAACACCGGAGTCTTCCTGCAAATCACATGTGACGATGCGCTTGATCTGCCGGTTCCTGGACGGAGATACACCTTTGGCGTTGTCAAAGCCGCCCAGGCTCGCGGAGATTTCAAGGTTCTGTCGGACCGCGGCCGCCGAGCCTTGCGAGTTCACCTGGGAACCAACCTAAGCGCCGGGCTGGCAACGCTCTCCGCTGCCGTAAGAGAAATTCTGAATTAATACACTTGATAAGGATGGAAAGAAAATGCAACTCGGCATGATAGGACTCGGCCGCATGGGGGCCAACATGGTGCGACGATTAATGCGAGCCGGGCATGAATGTGTTGTGTTCGACCGGAACGCGGAAGCTGTCAAAGGACTCGCGGGCGAGGGAGCAACAGGAGCTGGTTCGCTCGCTGAGTTTGTGAAAAAGCTGGAGCAGCCTCGCGCGGTATGGATTATGGTGCCCGCTGCGGTCGTTGACAGTACCTTGAATGATCTCAAGGGGGTCATGGCCGCCGATGACATTATTATTGACGGCGGTAATTCGTACTACATCGACGACATAAGACGGGCTGGTGAGCTCCGCTCGAAAGGGCTCCACTATGTTGATGTGGGGACCAGTGGCGGCGTTTGGGGTCTCGAACGAGGTTACTGTCAGATGATTGGTGGCGAAACCGAAGTCGTTCGTCACCTCGATCCAATTTTCAAGGCGCTCGCGCCTGGTCGAGGATCGATTACGCGCACCACTGGCCGGGAAAAAGCTAGTGGCACTGCTGAAGAAGGATACCTTCATTGCGGTCCAAGCGGCGCCGGTCACTTTGTCAAGATGGTGCACAATGGAATCGAATATGGATTGATGGCAGCATACGCGGAAGGTCTCAACGTGCTGCATCATGCAAATGTCGGCAAAGCTGATCGCGTCGCTGACGCCGAGACGACACCGCTCAGAAATCCTGAACACTTTCAATATGACTTAAATCTTGCCGACATTACTGAGCTGTGGCGCCGAGGCAGTGTCGTTGCTTCCTGGTTGCTTGATCTCACCGCGATTTCATTGTTGGACAAGCCGGATCTGTCGGGCTTTTCGGGACATGTCAGCGATTCAGGTGAGGGGCGTTGGACCATCGACGCTGCCATCGAAGAAGGTGCGCCCGTGCCCGTTTTGAGCGCGGCTCTGTTCCAGAGGTTTTCGTCGCGCGGCGAAGATGACTTTGCGCGGAAGATTCTTTCGGCGATGCGATTTCAATTCGGCGGCCACGTTGAGAAATCGCACGGCAGCTAAAGTCCCAGTCCGATAAGCTTCAGCTTGTCGCCGACCTACGAATTGACACTGTCTCAAGACTCAATCTAGTGCCATGAAGTCAGTACCATCTCGCGGTAACGGATGGGTCCGTCTTTGAGCGCGAAGAAGCCTTACTTAAACTCACGGCCTTTGGTGCGCACCATGTGACCCATCCGCTACCGCGAGATGGTACTGACTTCATGGCACTGAGATTGAGTTTTGACGCATTCTCTACGGCGAGGTGGTACTGACCTCATGTACATCTTTGGCTGGACAAGTTTTTCGTGTGCCTGTTAAAGTAAAGGACGCGTCGCCACCGGCTCGGATGGGCGGCGCGTCGTGTTATCAGCCTCGGCTTCCACGTACCGGTCGTTCCCTTCCCGAAGTCGCGGCCCCGACTCCCGATTTCAAGAATACCCGGACCTGAACGCTCGAACTGCTGCTGGCAGTTCTTGTGCACGCAAGCTTTAGTTAGCGTGTTGCCGCCGTGGTATTTGGCCTAGACCGCAAGCTAAACGCTTGCCTAATAGCGCTCGCATTTCTGGAGATTATTATGCCTTCCCCGATTCCCAAATTATCCACCGCATCTCAGAAGGTCCGCTGGGTGTTGACCTCAGCACTGTTGGTTGTGCTGCTGTCGGCCGCGACGGTCCTAATCTACGATCGTTTTAAGTCCACCACGCAGCTCATTAATTATTCGCAGATTTACCAGCTTGCTGAAACCGGTTCAATAGTTTCGCTGACAATCGAGGGCGAAAAATTGAGCCTGCAAACAGCCGATGGCCGAAGGCTGCAAGCCACTGTGACCAGCGGAGCGGCGCAGGATGGCATCGTCGAGCTGTTGCGCAAGCGTAATGTCGCTATTGAGTTTCGCCCCTTGCAGCCCAGCACGATGGTTAGCGTGCTTGGCTGGCTGTTGCCGCTGTCAGTTGTTGCCTTGTTGGCAATAATCGGGTGGCGTGTCTTTGCTAAAGTCAATGGCAGCGACTCAAACTTTCAGCCTGCTGACGCTCACGGCAAACCGACCGTACGTTTCGATGATGTCGCCGGAGTTGACGAAGCGAAAGCCGAGCTGTCCGAGACCATTGAATTCCTGCGTGACCCAGCTCGCTTTGGCCGGCTCGGTGGGCGGGTGCCGCGAGGCATTCTGATGTCGGGACCGCCAGGAACTGGCAAGACTTTGCTGGCTCGCGCAGCCGCTAGCGAAGCAGGCGTGCCATTCCTGTCAGTTTCCGGATCAAGCTTCCAGGAGAAGTTTGCCGGAGTCGGCGCCGCACGCGTCCGCCGCCTCTTCGCGCAGGGACGCAAGTTGGCGCCATGCGTGATCTTCATTGACGAGATTGATGCGCTTGGCAGACAACGTGGACGCAGCAGCGATTCGGCTTCGGCGGATCAGGACCAGACTCTTAACCAGTTGCTGGTGGAACTCGATGGGTTCGATCAGACAACCAGCATCGTGGTGATCGGATCGACCAACCGGCCGGACATATTGGATCGCGCCTTAACGCGCGCGGGACGCTTTGATCGTGAAATCACGGTTAACCTGGCGGACGTGCGTGGGCGCGAAGCTATTCTCGAAGTTCACGCTCGCGAGCTAAGACTTCGCCCAGACCTCGAACTACGCTGGATCGCTCGCGGTACTCCAGGCTTTTCCGGCGCCGATCTCGCAAATCTCCTTAACGAAGCAGCCATTGCTGCGGCGCGTGACAACTCAGAGGCTGTCAGTCGCCAACACGTCGAGTACGCCCGCGATCGCATCCTGATGGGCGCGGAGCGGCAAGGGTTCATGATGGACGAAGACGAGCGCTACGCGACCGCTGTACACGAAGCTGGCCACGTGGCCGTGGGATTGGCAATGGAGCACAGCGATCCGATTCACAAAGTTTCAATTCTGCCCCGAGGCCGCGCGCTTGGAGTTACGCAGTCACTGCCCGAGCGCGATCGCTTAATGAAGAAGCGCGAATACCTGGAGGATCAGATAGCGGTGCTGTTGGGTGGCCGTGCCGCCGAACAGATTCTCTTATCGACGATGACTGCAGGAGCTTCGAACGACATTGAGCGTGCGGTTGAAATTGCGCGCCGGATGGTTACTGAATTCGGCATGAGCGTGCTTGGGCCAATTCACCTGGGCAAGCCGGAAGACCCACACAGCCAGGTTTTGTTGGATCGAGTCGAGGAAGCTACCAGCGCAATCATAAACACGCAGCTCGAACGGGCCTGCGACGTAGTGCGAGACTCTCAGCGCGGTATTGCTCGACTGGTTGACGCCTTGATGGAACACGACACACTCGACGCCGAGGAGATTAAGGCCTGCTTCGTTGAGCAAGACTTCGAACGAGCAGCTTAGACTTTGCCGCGGATTCACGCGGATAACGCGGATCAGGATAATGTTTGATCCGCGTTTCATCCGCGTTTATCCGCGGCAATTTTTGTTTCGTTTCCTTGCTTGAGATAGCGCTGAGAGATATAACCCCTCTCCAATGGAAGATCTCACGACGACTCTCGCGAACATTACGCTGGCGCCTTACATCGTCAAAGCGATGGCTCTAATCGGCGTGCGGCGGCGGTCTGGCAGCAACATGTTCCGTCACCAGATCGCCACGATGGGCATCCTGCTGGATTACAAGATCGTCGATCCGGTGCTACTCAAAGCTTCGGTTATTCACGATCTATTTGAAGATGCCAACGCCATGCCTGGTGTAAGTGAGGCCGAGATCAAGGCAATCGACGAAGACGGGCCGGCAGTCTACGACCTGGTCATGGAAGTAACTATCCGCACCGTTGACGGGGTTCGCGAACCAAAATCTGATTATCTGATTCGCGTAATGCGCGACGGCAGCCCGCAAGCCAAACTCCTCAAACTTGCCGATCGAATCAGCAACATCATTGCGCTGGGATTCGTTCACGACGCCAGTTTCGTGCGCAAGTCGCTGCGCGAGACTCAGGACTACATCCTTCCCTACGCCGAAAAGATTAACGTCGACATGTTCACAGAGCTGTCAGATCTGGTGTTGATGCGCGAGGAGTTGGTAAAGCGGTTGAATCAATGAATTTGTGTTTTGTACTTGTGCTTTGTGCTTTGATCTTCGACATGCATTTTGGAAGTGCAAAGTACAAAGATCAAAGTTCAAAACCTAGGTCCGTCTTTTAGGCGAATAGTGCACTGACGGACTTCCCAATATGAATTCGTTTGATTGTTTCGGCGAGCAATGGCGCCACTGAAAGAACGTGCATGTTGGGTAAGCGTTTGGCTTTCGGAATTGGGACAGTGTTCGTAGTCACGATCTCCTCAATATCCGGTTGTGAACCCAACCGCTCAATCGCCTTTCCCGTAAACAAGCCGTGCGTGCACGCCACGGTGATTTTTCCAACGTGATGTTCACGTAACTTTACCAGTACTTCGATAATCGTGCCGGCGTTTGAAATCTCGTCGTCGATTACGATCGCATTCTTGCCTTCGACATTGCCCACAATCGCATCAATGACAACCTTGTCGTCGCTGAGCCTTTGTTTACTCCCAGCTGCGACCGGCAGTTTCAGCATTCGCGCAAAGTGCGTCGCTTGTTTAGCGTTACCCAAATCAGGTGAGACAACGACTGTGTTTTTGAGATTCCGACCTCGAAAATGTCCAGCCAGGACCTTGAGCGCATTCATATGATCGACCGGCACACTGAAAAAGCCATGCACCTGGGGCGAGTGCAGCGTCATCGTCAGCACTCGATTGGCTCCCGCGGTGGCCATGAGGTCAGCGGTTAGTCGTGCGGCAATAGAAATCCGCGGCGCATCCTTTTTGTCAGAGCGCGCATAAGCAAAGTGCGGCATGACGGCAGTGATGCGCGCAGCCGAAGCTCCCCGGGCTGCATCGAGCATCAACAACAACTCCATCAAATGTTCCTGAACCGGTGGAACGATGGGTTGAATGATGAAAACATCCGCCTCTCGGCAATTGGCCTTCAATTGCACGCCAAGGCAATCGTTACTAAAGCGAGTCAGCGTGCTGGGACTAAGGCGTATCTTCAGATTGCGGCAAATTTCCTTCGCCAACTCAGGATGGGCACTACCGCTGAAGACGACGATTGCTCTCACGGCCGCTCATCATACACGAGAGACCAGAAAAATATCATGGACCAAGCTATCCGCAGATTACGCAGATTACACAGACAAAAAGCAAAGAGCAGAACCTGCTGCGGCTTTGTTGAAGCAGTGGCTCAGCCCAACAAAGTGTAGAGAGTCCCACATTGACCTGGCCACAACAACTCATTGGCCTTCCGTCTGCTTTTTTGTCTGTGTAATCGGCGTAATCTGCGGATTTCTGTTCGGTTGGGCATTGACCTGTAGACGTGAATGGCTTATCGTTTTTCGTTCCTAAGGTTCAGGCACTTTACCCGCACTTTGGCATCTACAATTTCATAAGGAGTAACCCCATGCGAAAGACTTCCCGGTATGTCTTCGGCATTCTGGTCACCTTGCTGTTCGTAACAGCGGTGACCTTCCTTTCCACAAAAACTGAAGCAAACAACAGTAAGAGCACTACCCAGGATCCAGCGACTGTCGCGAATGGTCAGGAGCCACAAACTCCGCCCACCGCTGCTGGTCCCGGACAGGAAAGGCCGACTCGTCCAGAGGTGACCCCGGAACCGAAACCGTATGAAAGGGTAATTACAAAGGACGCCAAATCTGACGACGGCGTCTTCACGGTCCACACAATCAAGGAGAAGGTCTATTACGAGATTCCCAAAGCTGAGCTTGGCAAGGAGTTCTTATGGGTAAGCCAGATTGCCAAAACCACGCTCGGAGCCGGCTACGGTGGGCAAGCCGCCGGTAATCGTGTCGTTAAGTGGGAGCGTAAGAACAATCGCATCCTGCTGCGCAACGTTTCGTATGAAGTCGTTGCTGATCCATCGCTTCCTATCGCACGTGCAGTGCAAGCGTCGAACAATGACACGATTATCATGGCTTTCAACATTGAAGCCTTCGGGAAAGACGAATCCTGCGTTATCGATGTAACGAGGCTTTTCACAACTGAAGTCACGGAGTTCAGCGCGCGAACGCGGTTGCGAGCTCGTGGTTTTGACGTCAGCCGTTCGTTCATCGAGCGCACGAAGTCCTTCCCACTGAACATCGAAGTCGAAGCCTCACAAACGTACACATCGCCGCCCGACCTGAATCCGACCGGCGGTGGCGGCGGACCGCAACCTCCACCGGTTCCTAACCCATTTGCGCAGGGAATGCGAGCAGGCACGAACGCAACTGTGGTAATGCACTACAGCATGGTCAAGCTTCCCGAAAAGCCGATGATGCCTCGCTTGTTTGACGAGCGCGTCGGTTACTTCACGGTACGTAAGACCGATTATGGCGTCGACGAGCAGCGAGCGCCGCAACGTACTTACATTACGCGCTGGCGGCTTGAAAAGAAGGATCCCACGGCGGAGATTTCTGAGCCTGTTAAGCCGATCGTCTATTACGTTGATCCGGCTACGCCCACGAAATGGGTGAAGTGGATCAAGAAAGGCATCGAAGACTGGCAACCGGCGTTCGAAGCCGCAGGTTTCAAGAACGCAATCATTGCGAAGGAAGCTCCTTCCAAGTCCGAAGATCCAAATTGGGATCCGGAGGATGCCCGTTATTCCTGCATTCGTTACCTTCCCTCAACAATTGAAAATGCTTCAGGGCCGCATGTCTCCGATCCCCGTACCGGCGAGATTCTCGAGTCCGACATTCAGTACTATCACAACGTCATGAACCTGCAGCGCGACTGGTATTTCCTGCAGGTCGGTCCATTGGATCCCCGAGCCAAGAAGCTTCCGTTGCCCGACGATCTGATGGGACGTCTGGTCGAATACGTTGTCGCGCATGAAGTCGGCCACACACTCGGATTCCAGCACAACATGAAAGCGAGCGCGGAATACTCTGCGGACAAGATTCGCAACGCAGAGTGGCTACATACGATGAGCCACGTCCCGACGTTGATGGATTACTCGCGTTTCAATTATGTAGCCCAACCCGAGGACAACATCCCCGCGGAGGATCTGATTCCGAAGGTGGGTCCATATGACAAGTGGGCCACCATGTGGGGTTACAAACCAATCCCAGGCGCCCGGACGCCGGATGAAGAGAAGCCAACCCTCGATCAGTGGGCACGGGACCAGGACGCCAAGCCCTTCCTGCGCTTTTCGACAGCAGACGCGCGCGGCTCAGATCCCGGTGAGAACACTGAGGCAGTTGGCGATGCAGACGCCGTCTCTTCGACTGCTCTTGGCATTAAGAATTTGCAGCGAGTAGCCGACATGCTTTTGCCGGCGACTTCTCACAAGGGCGAGCCCTACGACGATCTTCAGGAACTGTATGGTCGTATGTTGGGCCAGTGGGCCACTGAATTGAATCACGTGGCAGCAATCGTCGGTGGTTTTGATTCGCAGCAGAAACATGGAGGACAAGACGGTGTGCGATTTACGATGGTTCCCCGCGCACGCCAGGTAGCTGCAGTGAAGTTTCTTAATGACAATGCCTTTGCGACGCCGACCTGGGCGATTCGACCTGAAATACTCAGGCGCATCGAGCCAAGTGGCGCATTGGATCGAGTGAACAACGCTCAGGAGCGGGTCTTGAATTCCCTGCTAAGCAACGCGCGCTTTTCGCGTTTGATTGAACAGGAGGCAATCGACGGTGCTTCAGCTTATCGTCCGGCTGATTTCCTTTCTGATGTTCGTCACGGCATTTGGAAGGAGATTGATCCCGGCGCCGGTCCAATGCACATCGATCCCTATCGACGGAATCTGCAGCGCAGCTACATCGAAGCGCTGGCCGCTAAGTTGAACGGCAGAACGCCGGCAACGGACGATTACCGCGGTTTGATTCGATTGGAGTTGAAAGACCTCAGCGCTGCGCTCGGCGCGGCTTCGGCGCGCCCAGCTGATCGAATTACCAAAGCGCACCTGGCGGATGCTCGAGATCAAATTGCGAAGGCGCTCGATCCAAAGTTCATTCCGCCGGCGCCTGCGACTCCGGTCTTCTTCCCGTTTGGAGTTGACCAGGACAGGGATCCCTCGTCACTTGATAATTTCAGTTTCGCGGACTGCTGGCCAGATTACACCGTCACGCCCAGACGACGGCGCGACTAGAGTCATCCGTTTCGGCGACATGGTAGATTGAGATTCACCGCAAGCTACAGACCGACCGGGCAGCAAGTCAGAAAGATGCCAGAGGGCAAGCCTCGTGGTATCTCTCTTTCGTTATGTTCGGAGTGAATTGATACCACCGGCTTGTCCGGTGGAGATTCATACCGCAAGCTACAGACCGACAGGGCAGCAAGTCAGAAAGATGCCACGGGCTTGTACCGTGGAGCCTCACGTTGACGTCGATGTGGCTTCAATTTTCCGCCGCAACGAACGTGAATGCTCCACGGGACGAGCCCGTGGTATCACAGACATTTCACTCCTCACCTGTTAGCCGCCATCGTGATTACCACGGGACAAGCCCGTGGCATCAGGGACGTTTCACTCCTCGCCTGTTAGCCGCCATCGTGATTAACCACGGGACAAGCCCGTGGCATCAGGGACGTTTCACTCCTCGCCTGTTAGCCGCCATCGTGATTAACCACGGGACAAGCCCG
>Ga0126384_10001106_pt1 | contig 15771 bp, 8 predicted proteins | sample PanSoiMetPlot_36_FD_92543 | JGI IMG/M metagenome (GOLD analysis project Ga0126384, IMG submission 92543) | Tropical forest soil microbial communities from Panama - MetaG Plot_36 | ecosystem: Environmental > Terrestrial > Soil > Tropical forest > Bulk soil | place: Panama | collected 2016-02-17 | reverse complement strand
GCTCTCCGTCGCCCTCGGCGAGCGCAGCTATCCGATTCATGTCGGGGCGGGCTTGCTGGTCCGCAGTGGCGAGCTGCTGGGATCCTTAGCTTCGCCACGGACAGTCGTGGTGACTAACCCCACGGTCGCCCAACACCATCTCGAGACGCTGGAGAAAGCGCTCTCCACTGCAGGCATCCGACACGACGCAATCGTGGTCGACGACGGGGAGGAATACAAAAATTGGACGACCCTCTATCAGGTCCACACCCGGTTGCTCGAACTCGGCGCTGAGCGATCGACGGCGCTGATCGCACTGGGTGGCGGCGTCATCGGCGATCTGGCCGGGTTCGCGGCCGCAACCTACCAACGCGGCATGCCACTGGTGCAGATTCCTACGACGTTGCTGGCCCAGGTCGACTCGTCTGTCGGCGGGAAGACCGCCGTCAATCATCCGCTCGGCAAAAACATGATCGGCGCGTTCTACCAGCCGCAGGCAGTCATCAGCGACACGGCGACGCTCAATACGCTGCCGCAACGTGAATATGTCGCAGGTATCGCCGAGATCATCAAGTGCGGTGCAGTGCGCAACCTGACTCTGTTCGAATGGCTGGAAGGGAACGTGGAACGGCTCGTGGCGCGAGAGCCGGATGCAGTCGCCCACGCCGTGCTCGAGAGTTGCCGCATCAAGGCCGAGATTGTTGCGTCGGACGAGCGCGAGAGCGGCGAGCGCGTCCTGCTCAACTTCGGTCATACGTTCGCTCATGCAATCGAAGCGGGGACTGGCTACGGTAGCTGGTTGCACGGCGAGGCCGTTGCCGCAGGCATGATCATGGCGACCGCGTTGTCCGAGCGCATCGCTGGGTTGCCATCGAAGCAAGCCCAGCGAATCCGTTCGCTCATCTCGAGGGTTCCGGGTCTCGCACGCAAGCCGCCCCCGCTCGACCTCGAGGGCTGGGTAGGACTGATGTCGCGAGACAAGAAGACGCAAGGCGGCGTATCGCGGTTCGTGTTGCTGACCGCGCTGGGAGCCGGGACGGTGCGTTCCGATGTCGGCCGCGCGGACCTGCAGCAAGTACTCCAAACGGCCTAGGCAGGCGTGCAAAAGACCGCGGCGCCCGAAGGCGCCGCGGTTTTCAACTCGGTTACCAAATCCTGCCGATCAGCTGCAAGTGATTTGGCCGGTGACGGTCTGCTGTGGCAGGCTAGAATCCACCACGATCACGAATCCCGTTCCGGTCGTGCCCGGGCCCGTCCAGGTGACCGTAAACGTGCCGGTAGCGCTGGGGAATGGCGGCGACAGGATCAGATTTCCGATCGGCCCCGATGCGCTGACGTTGAAGTTGGGTTCACCGCCGGTGACAAGGAAGGTGAACGTCGTCACTCCCGGGACACAGCCGGCCTGGGCGTAACTCGTGGGAGCAATGACCAGCGCTGGTGGCGGTACCGGTGGCACCGGCGGAGTCGTCCCCAGCAGATTATGGAACGTCGCGGTGGTCGTGAGTCCTGCCGCATCGGTGATGATCAGCGTTTCAGGATTGACGCATTGGTCGCTCTTACTGATCACGCTGAAGAAGCCGCCAGCCGTCGCGACAGGCGAATTGGTCAGTATCACGCCGTTGGGCGGGGTCGCATTCACGGTGTAAGGCGGCGTCCCGCCGAAGACGAAATAGTCTCCCCGGAAGTTGTTCGAGCACTGTGTGTTATCCACGCCGAAGAACGTTATGTCCGTCGGGATGACCGACAGCACTGCCGATCCATTGATCGTCTGGACGATCGTGAATTGCGCGGTTTGCTGATTTCCGCTTGTGAGCTCGGTTGCACGCAGCAAGGCGGGCTGCGTGGGAACGCCGGCGGCCGCCCTAAGGATTACCTGTGCGACGCCGAACTGATCCGATACGACTGTGAGCGTCTGCACCAGCGGGCTGGCCGGATCGCTACTCTGGATACCGTACTGACCGGTGACAACGTCGAATCTGACTTGCCGGTTGGGAACTCCAACGCCGCCTGGGCCGGTCACGGTCACCGAAGCTGTTGCGGTCTGGCCGGAGCAGATCGAGTTGTTGCCGCATGCGGCTGAGGCTGGCTTTACTGTGAGCGTGTTGAAGATTGGAGCGGCCTTGACGGTGACCGTCGCTGAACCCGTTTGTCCGAGCGAATCCTGCGCCGTGATGACGACTGGCGTGTCCGAGACAACGTTCGCCGGCAAGAGCACGATCGTGCCGGTCGTGTTCGACTGCTGGACCGGCAGGATCGCCGAATTGCTCGATACGATGACGTAAGGTGGCTTGCCGCCCGTGACCGTCAGCGTCGCTGGTGTATTGGAGAACGCCACGGAGACGGCGGGGAGGATCGTTACTGGACCCGGCGTGGTCGGTGGCGGAGCAAAGGGGTTGTTTGGGGCACCGCTGCCACCCCCGCAGCCTCCTAGCAACGCCAGCCCGGCGAGGGCAAATAATGTAAGGATCGGTCGCAGCCAGCGAGCGGTCCAACAGATAGACACCATGAGCCCGTCCCTGATGATGTTGTCCTAAAATTTTAGGTGGCCGTCGCCAGTTTTAAATGCTGCGACAAGCATATAGGCCACTTTGTTGAGATTAAAGCGCAAGTTTCTGGCCGACGCAAGTATTTTTGGCAGCAAGCCGATGGACCGCGTATCTAAAACGCGACTTTGGTTGCCGCAATGCAACAATCTCGTTACTATGGGTATATTTCGTCACTTTTGGGCGCGGATGCCTTGAGGCGAGACCTCGCGGGGAGCCGCGCAAGGGATTTTCGATTCAAAGAGATGGGCGAGGGCCAAGTGAACGAGATGTCCACCGATCGCTGGGGTGCGCCACCGGCGCGACAGGGTCTTTACGACCCGGCTAACGAGCACGACAGCTGCGGCGTCGGCTTTATCGCGCATATCAAGGGACGTAAAAGCCACGCAGTCATTCGTCAGGGACTGCAGATCCTCAAGAACCTGACGCATCGTGGTGCGACGGGTGCGGATCCGCTCCAGGGCGATGGCGCCGGGGTCCTTCTTCAATTGCCCGATGCGTTTATGCGCCGCGTGTGTGGACGGCAAGGATTAACTTTGCCCGCGATCGGGCAATACGGTGTCGGCATGGTGTTTTTGCCGAAGGAACCCGCGTCGCGCATGGCATGCGCGCAGGAAATCGAGCGCGCGATCGCAGGCGAAGGTCAGGTGCTCCTCGGCTGGCGCGACGTGCCGACGGACAACTCGGGTCTCTCCGAGCGCACCAAGGAAGTCGAGCCGGTGATCCGCCAGGTCTTCATCGCGCGCGGTGCCAACGACATGGATCAGGACGCGCTCGAGCGCAAGCTCTACATCATTCGCAAGCGATCCGGACATGCGATCCAGGCGCTCAAGCTCCGGCATGGAAAGGAGTTCTACGTTCCGTCGATGTCGACGCGCACGATCGTCTACAAGGGAATGCTGCTTGCACACCAAGTGGGCGAGTACTACCTCGACCTCAAGGACGAGAGCATGGTGTCGGCGCTGGCGATGGTGCACCAGCGTTTCTCGACGAACACGTTTCCGACCTGGGACCTTGCACACCCGTTCCGCCTCGTCTGCCACAACGGCGAGATCAACACGCTGCGCGGTAACGTGAATTGGATTCGGGCACGGCAGCAGGCAATTTCCAGCAGCGTGCTGGGCGCCGATCTGGACAAGATCTGGCCGCTCATCTACGACGGACAGTCCGACTCCGCCTCGTTCGACAATGCGCTCGAGCTGTTGCTCATGGGCGGATATCCGCTCGCACACGCGATGATGCTCATGATTCCCGAGGCTTGGGCGGGGAATCCGCTGATGGATGAGAACAGGCGTGCGTTCTACGAGTATCACGCAGCGCTGATGGAACCGTGGGATGGCCCCGCGGCGATGGCGTTCACCGACGGCCGCCAGATCGGCGCGACGCTCGACCGCAACGGACTGCGGCCTGCGCGTTACATCGTCACCGACGACGATTTCGTGATCATGGCCTCCGAGGTCGGGGTGTACGACGTGGCGGAGCACAAGGTGGTTAAGAAGTGGCGCCTGCAGCCCGGCAAGATGCTGCTGGTCGATACCGAGCAGGGCCGCATCATCGACGACGCGGAATTGAAGCGCACGCTCGCGACGGCAAAACCGTATCGCGAATGGATCGCCCGTTCGCGAATCGCCCTCGAGACGCTGCCTGATCCTGCTCCGCCGCAACCGTCTGCTGTGCCGCTGCTCGACCGTCAGCAGGCCTTCGGCTACACCCAGGAGGACCTGAAGATCATCCTTGCGCCGATGGCCGCGAACGGCGAGGAAGCCGTCGGCTCGATGGGCAACGACGCCGCGCTGCCCGTGTTATCGAATCGACCGAAGATTCTTTACAGCTACTTCAAGCAGCTTTTCGCGCAGGTCACAAACCCGCCGATCGATCCGATCCGCGAAGAGCTCGTGATGTCGCTGGTGACCTTCATCGGTCCGCGTCCCAATCTGCTCGGCATCGACGAAACCAACCCGCCTATGCGGCTGGAAGCGGAGAAACCGATTCTCACGGCGGAGGCAATGGAGAGGATTCGCCACATTGCATTGTTTACCGGCGGAACCTTTCGCTCGCTCGAGCTCGATATCTGCTACCCGGCTGCGTGGGGTGCTGCGGGCATGGAAGCAGCGCTCGCGAGCCTCTGCGCGCATGCGGAGGATGCGATCCACCTCGGCTACAACATCCTGATCGTTTCCGACCGCAAGGTATCCGCGGAGCTGATGCCGATTCCAGCGCTTCTCGCGACGGCCGCAGTGCATCAGCACCTCGTTCGCAAAGGTTTGCGCACAAGCACCGGCCTCGTGGTCGAGACCGGGTCGGCGCGCGAAGTACACCAGTTTGCGCTCCTCGCCGGCTACGGTGCCGAGGCGATTCATCCTTATCTGGCGCTGGAATCCCTCGTGCAGTTGCGCGATTACCCCACCGAGATCTCGCCCGAAGAGTCTATCAAGCACTTCATCAAAGCAATCTGCAAGGGGCTCTACAAGGTCATGTCCAAAATGGGCATCTCGACCTACCAATCGTACTGCGGCGCGCAGATCTTCGAGGCCGTGGGCCTGAACAGCGCATTCGTCGACAAGTACTTCACCGGCACTGCGAGCAACATCGAAGGGATTGGCTTGTTCGAGGTTGCAGAGGAAGCGTACAGGCTGCACCGACTCGCGTTCGGCGATGACCCGTTACTGCGCGAAGCGCTCGATGCGGGCGGCGAATACCACTACCGCGTGCGCGGCGAAGAGCACATGTGGACGCCCGATTCGATCGCCAAGTTGCAGCACGCGACTCGCGGCAACAGCTACGCGACGTATCGGGATTACGCGCGGCTCGTCAACGAGCAGGGCAAGCGGCTGATGACGCTGCGCGGGCTTTTCGAGTTCAGGTTTGCGCCACAACCAGTGCCGCTGGAGGAAGTCGAGCCGGCGTCCGAAATCGTAAAGCGATTCGCGACCGGCGCAATGAGTCTCGGTTCGATCTCCACAGAAGCGCATACGACCCTTGCCGTCGCGATGAACCGCATCGGTGGCAAATCGAATACCGGAGAAGGGGGCGAGGATGCACGCCGCTACCTGCCGATCCAGAAAGGCGAAACGCTGAAGTCGCGTATCGACACCGTGGTCGTCGATGTGCCAGTGAAGGAAGGCGACTCGCTGCGCTCGAGGATCAAGCAGGTCGCCTCGGCGCGCTTCGGCGTTACCGCGGAGTACCTCGTCAACGCGGATCAGTTGCAGATCAAGATGGCGCAGGGCGCGAAGCCCGGCGAGGGAGGACAGCTCCCAGGCCACAAGGTCTCGCAGTACATCGCGCAGCTTCGCTATTCGGTTCCAGGCGTTGGGTTGATCTCGCCGCCACCGCATCACGATATCTACTCGATTGAGGATCTCGCGCAGCTGATCCACGATCTCAAAAACGCTAATCCTCAGGCATCGATCAGCGTGAAGCTCGTCTCCGAGGTCGGTGTCGGAACGGTCGCAGCGGGCGTGTCGAAGGCGAAGGCCGACCACGTGACGATCGCCGGACACGACGGTGGCACCGGAGCCTCGCCCGAATCTTCGATCAAGCACGCGGGCACGCCGTGGGAGCTCGGGCTCGCCGAGACGCAGCAGACGCTTGTCTTGAACCGCCTGCGTGGCCGGATCGCGGTACAGGTGGACGGGCAGATGAAGACCGGCCGCGACGTCGCGATCGGCGCCATGCTGGGCGCCGACGAATTCGGCTTCGCCACCGCGCCACTGGTCGTCGAAGGCTGCATCATGATGCGCAAATGTCACCTCAACACCTGCCCGGTCGGAATCGCCACGCAGGATCCGGTTCTGCGCCTGAAGTTCACGGGCCAGCCGGAGCACGTGGTGAATTATTTCTTCTTCGTCGCCGAAGAAGTTCGCGAGATCATGGCGAAGCTGGGCATCAGGAAGTTTAACGACCTGATCGGGCGCTCGGACCTTCTCGACATGCGCGCCGGGATCGATCACTGGAAGGCGCGCGGCCTCGATTTCTCGAGGGTGTTCCACCAAGTCAAGATGCCGCCCACCGTTGCGCGCTACAACTGTGAGACGCAGGATCACGGGCTCGAGCGAGCGCTCGATCACCGTCTCATGGCGGACGCTCGGGCGGCGATCGACGACCGCAAACCGCTGCGGCTCGAGTACCGCATCCGCAACGCGCATCGCTCCGTCGGTGCCATGCTTTCGGGCACGATCGCTCGTCGCTACGGGCATCAGGGGCTGCCCGACGACACGGTCCACGCCAAGTTCGCCGGCATGGCGGGGCAGAGCTTCGGCGCATTTCTCGCGCGTGGCATCGCCTTCGAGCTGCAAGGAGCTACCAACGATTATGTCGGCAAGGGGCTCTCAGGCGGGCGCATCATCGTTTATCCGGATCCTTCGTCCCCGGCGAAACCAGACGAGAACATCGTCGTGGGCAATACCGTGATGTACGGCGCAATCGATGGCGAAGCGTACTTCCGCGGCGTAGCCGGTGAGCGCTTTTGCGTCCGCAACTCCGGCGCGATGGCGGTTGTCGAGGGCACCGGGGATCACGGCTGCGAATACATGACCGGCGGCACGGTCGTCGTACTCGGTCGGACCGGTCGGAACTTCGCCGCCGGAATGAGCGGCGGCATCGCATATGTCTACGACGCCGACGGTACGTTTGCCGAACGCTGCAACGCGTCGATGGTTGCGCTCGAACCGGTACTGGCTGAAGCCGAGCAAGGTCGCATCGAGAAGGAGCTGGTTGCGGCTGGCAAGGGCCGCTTGCGCCACGCCGACCATTGCGACGAAGCACTGCTGCGCGAGTTGATCGAGCGCCACCTGCGTTTCACTGGGAGCACGGTTGCACTGGCGATTCTTGAGCGTTGGGATACGGCACTGACGAAATTCGTCAAGGTATTCCCGCACGAGTACCGGCGCGCCCTCGGCGAGCAGTATGCAGCCAAGAAGAAGGCGGAGGAGGCAGGAGTCGAGAACCGACAGAAAGCGGCTGCGTGATGGGCAAGGTCACTGGCTTCATGGAGCTTGACCGCGTCCAGGAAATGGCGTTGCCAGTCGGCGAGCGCGTGCGCAACTACCGCGAGTTCATCCTGACACTCAAGGAAGAAGACGCGGGGAGACAAGCGGCGCGATGCATGGATTGCGGTATTCCGTTTTGCCAGACAGGATGCCCCATCCACAACATCATCCCGGACTGGAACGATCTGGTGTACCGGCAGCAATGGCGTCAAGCGCTCGACGTGCTGCACTCCACGAACAACTTCCCAGAGTTTACGGGACGCGTTTGTCCGGCGCCGTGCGAGGCGGCGTGCACGCTCAACATCAACAACGACCCCGTCGGCATCAAGTCGATCGAGCACTTCATCATCGACCGCGGCTGGGAAGAGGGTTGGGTCGTGCCGCAACCGCCGGCAACCCGAACGGGCAAACGCGTGGCGGTCGTCGGATCGGGTGCGGCGGGGATGGCTTGCGCGCAGCAGCTCGCCCGAGCCGGCCACGACGTTGTGCTTTTCGAAAAGGCGGACCGCATTGGCGGGCTGCTTCGCTACGGCATCCCGGACTTCAAGCTCGAGAAGCATCATATCGATCGCCGCGTAGAGCAAATGCGCGCCGAGGGAGTCGAGTTTCGCGTCGGTGTGCACGTCGGGGTCGGAAACGGCAGCAGCAAGGGCGTTTCCACGCGCTCTCTCGCCGAGGAGTTCGATGCGGTGGCGATCACCATCGGCTCCGAGCACCCCCGCGATCTCGAAGTCCCTGGTCGAAAGCTCGACGGGGTTCATTTCGCGATGGACTTTCTGCCGCTGCAGAATCGCAGGGTAGCGGGAGATCACGACGTGCCCCCGCTCACGGCGAAGGGCAAGCACGTAGTCGTGATCGGCGGCGGCGACACCGGTTCCGACTGCGTAGGGACTTCGAACCGTCAAGGAGCCGCGTCGGTCACTCAGTTCGAGCTACTGCCGCAGCCGCCGGAGCAAGAAAACAAGCCGCTTGTATGGCCCTATTGGCCAATGAAGCTTCGCACGTCTACTTCGCACGAGGAAGGCTGCGAACGCGACTGGGCAGTTCAGACCAAGGAGTTCAAGGGCGAAGACGGCAAGCTCAAGGCGCTCGTGGCATCCCGGGTCGAATGGCGAGACGGAAAACTGCACGAGGTTGCGGGAACGAGCTTCGAGATCCGCGCTGACCTTGTTCTGTTCGCGATGGGCTATCTGCACCCGGTCCATGCGGGGATGCTCGACGAGCTGGGAGTCAAATACGATTCACGGGGGAACGTCGCTGCCGACACCGAATGCTACCGGACCTCGGTCCCGAAGGTGTTTGCAGCTGGCGACGCGCGCCGCGGGCAGTCGCTTATCGTATGGGCCATTCGCGAGGGTCGGCAGTGCGCGCGGTCGATCGACGAGTTCCTCATGGGCCGCTCCGAGCTGCCGCGATAGAGGCAGCTGCGCGATATCGCAGTTTGCAGAGGGTGCATCGATGACGGACATCGTCTCGCTCGGGCTCACGAGCTGGCGACCGCCTCAATCCGAGGAAATGCAGCAGACCGCGATCCGGACGCTGGAGGGCGGCGGTGTCCTGCTGCTGCCGAAACTCGCGTTTGAACTGTCGGACGATGAGAGGCGTTTTCTCTCACCGCGATGGTCCGACGATCGGGCCAAGAACATCAGTCTCGAGAGAGACACACTCAAGGGAGCCCGCGGAGAACCGCGTGATCTCGCGGACCTCGCGGGCATGATTTCGCGCTTCGCCCGCTGTGCAGCTGATCTCGTCGGCGGGCTCTTTCCCCGCTATGCCCCATATGTTAGGCGTGCGCGCACGAGCTTCCGTCCGCAGCCCGCGGTCGGCCGCACCCTATCCTGGCGCAAAGACGATTCCCTGTTGCACATCGACGCATTTCCGTCGCGGCCCAATCACGGGGAACGAATCCTGCGCGTCTTCTGCAACATCAATCCGGACGAGGATCGGGTCTGGCGAGTAGGCGAGGACTTTTCCGACATGGCGCGCAATCTCCTGCCGCGGATTCAGCCCCCGCTGCCCGGGATGTCGACGCTTTTGTCGTCGCTCCGCGTGACCAAGGGCCGACGCAGCGAGTACGATCACCTCATGCTCGGGTTGCACGACTGCGCGAAAGCTGATCACGAGTATCAACGCAATTGCGCGCAGCAGGTGGTGCACTTCTCTCCGGGCACGACCTGGCTGTGCTTCTCCGACCAGGTAATGCACGCCGCCGTGTCCGGCCAGCACATGCTCGAGCAGACCATTCATCTCCCGGTCTCGGCGCTTTATCGACCAGAGAGCTCACCGCTCGCTATCCTGGAGAGGCTGTGCGGGCGTCAACTGGTCGCCGCCGCTTGAACATGCTTGCCCGACGGTTGTCCACTGGGCCGAGTGGACAGGTTTGCCGCGCGCGATGATTCGCCGTCCGCGCAACGACGTGCTGCTGCGCGCGCTGCGGCGCGAGCCGACCGAGTACACGCCGATCTGGCTGATGCGGCAAGCCGGACGCTATCTTCCCGAATACAACGCAACGCGAGCGCGGGCGGGCAGTTTCATGAGCTTGTGCGCTAGCCCTGACCTTGCCACTGAGGTGACGCTTCAACCACTCGAGCGATTCCCGCTCGACGCCGCAATCCTCTTTTCCGACATCCTGACCGTGCCGGACGCTATGGGATTGGGGTTGACGTTCAACGAGGGTGAAGGCCCGGCTTTCGAGCGTCCGCTTGCTGACGAGGCAGCGATTGCGAAGCTCATGCCGCCTGACCTGACTCGGCTGTCCTATGTGTTCGATACGGTCGCAAAGATCAAGCGCGCGCTCGACGGCAGCGTGCCGCTGATCGGCTTTGCCGGCAGCCCATTCACACTCGCCTGCTACATGATAGAGGGCACCGGCAGCGCGGACTTCGGGCGCGTGCGCCGTCTCCTTTACGCGCGGCCGGACCTGCTGCACCGCGTGCTTGCGATCAACGCTGCTGCGACGGCCGGCTATCTCGCCGAGCAGGTGCGGCAGGGCGCGGATGCTCTGATGATCTTCGATACTTGGGGCGGACTGCTTAGCGCGAGCGGCTACACTGCATTCTCACTCGCGTATATCGAGCGAGTCGTCGCCGAGCTTGGCCGCCGCGACGAAACGAGAGCACCGGTTATCGTGTTCACGAAAGGTGGCGGCCAATGGGTAGAGAGCATTGCCAATTCCGGTTGTGCGGCAATCGGGTTGGACTGGTCCGCGGACATCGGCGATGCGCGTTCGCGCGTCGGACGGCGGGTCGCGTTGCAGGGTAACCTTGATCCACAGGTGCTGTTGACGAACCCTGAGGTCATCGAGCGCGAGGCTCGCGCCGTCCTCGACTCGGCAGGGCCGGAACCAGGCCATATCTTCAACCTCGGTCACGGTGTTCTTCCCGCCACGCCGCCTGAGAACGTGGCGGCGCTCGTTGCTTGCGTCAAGGCGGAATCGAGTGCCCGGAACCGTGCCTATCTCGCGCACCTGCGGTGAGCGGAGAACGCCGCAAACCCGCACCAGGCTTGGTTTTCGGAGGATCGGCAAGGTTGGCCCGATCGGCTTTCGGCCCCTACTTATGCACAAGCATGTCCCAGAATGGGCCGGCCGAGGCCCAGACCCTGAGCGTTGCGCGGTTTGATCTATAACCATTTGATAATTAATTTATATTTTCACCTTTCGAGTGAATTCGAAGGCCATCCAGCAGGGCATCGTGGATTGACAGCTCGGACGGTGCCCGACTTACGCACAAACTTTTCCACAGAGCTGCTTAAGTTTAATAGAACCGTGTAAAAAGAATGAGTTGGAACGAAATCTTACCATCAGACATTAGCAACCCTCCGATCAAGGCTGATGGGACCGGGCGATACTAGCGATCCCGCGGCCCTGAAGGAAGTCGCTGAATGCCGATCGCTCGAGTAGCGGCGCCAGTCACACCCGATCGGCTGTTCGACTATTGGGTGCCCGACGGCTTGGCCGTGCAGGCGGGAAGCGTGCTGCGGGTGATGCTCGGACGGCGCCGGGTGCACGGGGTAGCCGTGGAGGTTGTCAATCGCACCGACCTTTCCCCGGAGCGCCTGTCCCCAATTCTGGAGGTCGTCGCCGAGCTGCCCTTGCTGCCCACCGATGTATGTGAGCTAGCTAAGTTTGTGGCCGCTTACTATCAACAACCGATCGGCCAGTGTTTCGCTGAGATACTGCCTCCTCTAGGAGCTGGGCGTTCGCGCCAGAGTAAGAAGACGCTGCAGGATCGCGGCGCACCTGAGCCGGACGTAATCGAAGGAGAAGGCATTCAGTTGAATGGGGAGCAGCGGGCTGCACTCACAGACTTGATGCCGCGGCCGCCCGCCTTCGTCACCTCGTTATTGCAGGGCGTGACAGGCAGCGGAAAGACAGAGGTTTATCTCGCAGCGGCGGAGAAGATCATTCAAGAAAAGCGTCAGGTTCTGGTGCTGCTACCCGAAATTCATCTGACGCCGCAACTCGAGCAACGCATTGCCACCACCCTGCCCGGGGTTCGGGCGACCACGTTGCACAGCGCGCTCGGAGCGGCCGAGCGGCGGGAGCGCTGGCTTGCGGCCGCACGTGGAGATGTCCAACTCATCGTTGGGACGCGGTTGGCCGTGTTCACGCCGCTGCCTCGGCTCGGACTGATCGTAGTCGATGAGGAACACGACGCTTCCTTCAGGCAACAGGACGGGGTCCGCTACCATGCGCGGGACGTTGCGATCTATCGTGCGCGCCTGCGCGATGTACCGGTGCTACTCGGCAGCGCAACACCCTCCCTCGAAAGTTATGCGCATGCACGGCACGGACGGTATCGGTTCGCGAGGCTGTCCACGCGTGCCAATCCGAGGTCGGCGCTTCCGTCGGTCCGATTGGTCCCGAACCGCGATCGAGGAACCGACGCGGGGGGATTCGGTGAGCCGTTGCACGCAGCAATTGGCGAGCGCCTCGTGCGTGGCGAGCAGAGCCTTATTTTCGTCAACCGCAGGGGATTCGCTCCTTCGCTGCTTTGCGTGGCTTGCGGCTGGAAGGAGATGTGTCCGAGGTGTGCGGCGCGTCTAGTCGTGCATCGCGATGCGGGGGCATTGCGGTGCCATCATTGCGGCCACGCCGAAGCCATCCCAGCGGCGTGCCGTCAGTGCGGTAACCGCGATCTATTTCCGCTCGGCTTTGGAACCCAGCGCCTCGAGGGCGCTCTGAAGGCGCGGTTTCCACGCGCCCGAGTGCTGCGCGTCGATCGCGACAGCACCCGTCGCGGAGGGGCATTCGCCGCGATGCGAGAGGCGATCGTTGCCGGCGACATCGACATCCTAGTCGGCACCCAGATGCTCGCCAAAGGTCACGATTTTCCGCGGCTGACGCTGGTCGGCGTTCTCGGTGCAGACAATGCGCTCTACAGCGCAGACTTTCGCGCCACCGAGCGCCTGTTTGCCCTGCTCGAACAGGTCTCGGGGCGGGCGGGACGCGGTGAATTGCGTGGCGAAGTGCTAGTGCAGACCGATTTTCCTCAGCATCCCTTGTTCGTCGCGCTTGCTCGGCATGACTACGATTACTTTGCCGAGGCGCTGCTTGCCGAGCGCCGCGCTTTGGGGCTCCCTCCTTTCGGACACCTCGCACTGCTAGGCGCGGAGGCGCGAAGCCGCGCCACGGTGAACGCGTTCCTAGAGCGTGCCGCCGAGCGCGCGCGCCTTGTGGCAGGGAGGCAGCGCGGGATCTGCGAAGTGTATCCACCCGTCGCAGCCGCGCTTGCACGACGGGCCGGGATGGAGCGCGGGCAGGTCCTAGTTCAATCCTTGAAGCGCAGTAACCTGCGGGAGTTCCTGCCACGCTGGCGCCAGGAGCTCGAACGCCTCGGCCCGCGCACTGTTCGCTGGAACCTCGAAGTCGATCCGCCGGTGGTTGCCTGAGGACGGCAATGGGTCATAATTCGCAGCTTTGCCGAGCGCCGGCAACTTAACGTCTCGTACTTCTTCCTGTCCGTGCCAGACCTTCGCTCCCAGTTAACCGATTGGCTACTCGCTGCGTTTGCGCGCGTCGCGCCAGGCGAGACGCCGACAGTCGTATCGCTGGAGCGACCGAAGCAGGCGCGTTACGGCGACTACGCGACGAATGCCGCGCTGCAGCTCGCGAAGGCGCTTAAACGCCCGCCGCGCGAGCTCGCACAGGCCGTCGCAGCGGCGCTGGAGCCCTCGCCATGGATCGAGCGCGTGGAGGTTGCCGGCGCGGGTTTCATCAACCTGTACCTATCCCCGACGGCGCGACAAGCGGTGGTTGCGCGGATTCTGGGCGAGGGCGAAGGCTTCGGTCGGGCGCCGGCGAACCAGCCGGCGAGCGTGATGGTTGAATTCGTGTCTGCCAATCCTACGGGGCCCCTGCACGTCGGACACGGCCGCGGAGCTGCAGTAGGCGACGCGCTGGCGACCCTGCTCGAGTGGCAAGGGTGCCAAGTGCACCGCGAGTTCTACTACAACGACGCCGGGGCGCAGATCGAGAATCTCGCACGCTCGGTCCAGGCGAGGGTCCGACAGCGCTACGACGACGCGGCACCGTTCCCCGAAGACGGCTACCGAGGCGAATACATAGGCGACATCGCGGCCGCCTACAGCGCAGCAAATCCCAATGACCACAGGGCTGCAGATCTCGAGGCGATCCGGCATTTCGCAGTCGACGCACTGCGACGCGAGCAGGACGCCGATCTTGCAGCTTTTGGAGTCCGGTTCGACAGCTACTACCTCGAATCCTCTCTCTATAGCGACGGTCGCGTGCAGGAAGTCGTCGATCGGCTGATCGCCAACGGCAAGACATACGAGAGCGAGGGAGCGCTTTGGTTGAAGACGACGCAATACGGCGACGACAAGGACCGCGTCATGCGCCGAACCGATGGGAACTTCACCTACTTCGTTCCTGACGTCGCCTATCACGTGACAAAGTGGCGCCGTGGGTTCAAGCGCGTCGTCAACGAGCAAGGGGCCGATCATCACAGCACGATTACCCGCGTGCGCGCTGGGTTGCAGGCCTTGGAGATCGGAATCCCCCCGGGCTATCCAGAGTACGTTCTCCATCAGATGGTAACCGTGATGAAGGGCGGGGAAGAGATGAAGATCAGCAAGCGCGCCGGCGACTACGTCACGGTCCGCGATCTGATCGACGAGGTTGGCCGCGACGCAGTCCGATTCTTCTTCTTGCTGCGCAAATCCGATTCGCAGCTCACTTTCGACGTCGATCTCGCCCGCTCGCAGAGCGAGGAGAATCCCGTCTACTACGTGCAGTACGCGCATGCGCGCGTGTGCAGTGTGCTCGAAAAAGCGGGGATTCCGCTCAGCGATGCCGGTCCTCGCCTGAATGGTGCGGACGTCGCGCCGCTCACAAGCCGTTACGAGGAAGCGCTATTGCGCAGGCTCGTCGACTTTCCCGACGAGCTTGCGCTCGCCGCACGGGAGCTCGCACCGCACCTGGTGACCTTCTACCTCAGGGAATTGGCGGCCGAATTTCACAGCTACTATAATGCGGAGCAGTTTCTGGTCGATGAGAAGCGGCTGAGAGAGGCGCGACTGGCACTCGTGGTGGCTGTTGGACAAGTGATCCGTAACGGTTTGGGCGTGCTCGGCGTGAGCGCGCCGCAAAAGATGTGACGCATGAGTAGAAGCGAAATGAGCCGGCGGCCGCGCAACGTTCCTCGTTCTAGAAAGGCGGGGCGCGGAGGCACGGTCGTCGGCATTTTCATCGGTCTGATCCTCGGGCTTACGATCGCCGCTGCAGTCGCGTATTACCTCGGCAAGACCGGATTGACGACACCGCTCGGTGCGACGGGTCCGGCCAAAGAGTCTCCACGTGGCGCGCGGACCGATCTGCCCCAGGCACCGGAGAAGCCCCGCTTCGACTTCTACAAGATCCTTCCCGGGGCCGAGGAGCCCAAGGCGCCCGCTGGGCGCGGGACAGAGAAGGCCTCGGATCGCGCGACAATCGAGGCCGCGAAGGGGGCTGAACCTGCGAAACCGGGTGATCGGTTCTGGCTGCAGGCGGGTGCTTTCGCGAGCGCTGCCGATGCGGAGAACCTCAAAGCACGCCTCGCCCTAGCCGGCTGGGAGGCCACGCTCCAGAGCGTGACTCAGCCCGACAAGAGCGTGCGCTATCGGGTGCGCCTCGGCCCGTACGATAACGCCGACGAACTGAACCGGATGAAGGCGGAGCTCGGAAACCGCGGTTTCGACGCCTCCGTGATCAAGAACCCATAAGCCGACCGACCCGGAGTGAACTTCGAACGCCCCGGCCG
>Ga0126384_10001105_pt1 | contig 15779 bp, 13 predicted proteins | sample PanSoiMetPlot_36_FD_92543 | JGI IMG/M metagenome (GOLD analysis project Ga0126384, IMG submission 92543) | Tropical forest soil microbial communities from Panama - MetaG Plot_36 | ecosystem: Environmental > Terrestrial > Soil > Tropical forest > Bulk soil | place: Panama | collected 2016-02-17 | reverse complement strand
GCGGTTGCGATAGTGGCGATGACCGGTGAAAGCGGCACACCGGTCCCGGAGGTCGACGGCGTTATTCTGGCCGCGCCAGCGGTCTGGGGGCGCGCGACAATGGACCTCCTGCCCCGGCTGGCTCTGTGGGCCGGGGTGCGGCTGATGCCTGGGCTCACCCTGACCGGCCGCGGGCTCAAGATCCGGGCGTCGGACAACATCGCGATGTTGCGGGCGTTGTCGCGCGACCCGCTGGTCATCAAGGAGACCCGGGTCGATACGATCTACGGCCTCGTCGATCTGATGGATGCCGCACTCGATTGGGCGCCGTTTCTGGAAGCACCGCTGTTGGTGTTGTATGGCGCCAACGACGAAATCGTGCCGAAACGGCCGATTCGGCTGTTTGTCGGCAGTCTGCCGCCCGAGTGCCGGCGCCGTGCCAGGCTCGCCTGGTACGAGGACGGCTACCATATGCTGCTGCGCGACCTCGAAGGCCCGATCGTGACCGCCGATGTCGCGAGCTGGGTACTGGCGCCGGCGGCGCCGCTGCCCTCTGGCGCCGATCGCACCGCGACGGAAGCTTTTTCCCGCGGCGGCAGCCAGGTCTCGGTGAACGAACGCTGAAAGATGCACCCCGTCGTCGTCCTGCAGTTATTGATGCTGCTGATGCTGGCAAACGGCACGCCGGTGATCGCCAAGAAGCTTCTTGGCGGCCGCTACTCCTTTCCGCTCGACGGGCACCTCGTTTTTGCCGACGGACGGCCGGTGTTCGGCCGCTCCAAGACGATACGCGGCATCGTGCTGGCGGTATTGGTCACAACAGCGGGCGCGCCGTTGGTCGGACTCGCCTGGCAGATCGGTGTACTGGTCGGCAGCTTTGCGATGGCCGGCGACCTGTTCTCGAGCTTTTGCAAGCGCCGGCTCGGCCTTCCGTCGAGCAGCCGGGCGAGCGGTCTCGACCAGGTTCCGGATCGTTGTTGCCGCTCCTCGCCTGTCGCGATTTGCTGGGATTGACGGCCGCCGACATCGTGGTTTGCGTCGTGATGTTCGTCGCCGGCGAGGTGGTGCTGTCGCGCGTGCTCTACGCCTTCCGCCTCCGCGATCGCCCGTATCGAGGCGGGAGCTCGCCGCGCAGCAGACGATGCAATGTGATTTCCGGAGGGCAGTTGAGCCGTACCGGAAGGATGCAGGAGCCCACTCCCACCGAGGTGTACCCGATCATGCCCTGATAGGTCCACGATCCCGATCCCATGCGTCTCGGCAGGACCGAATCGAGCATGATCGGAATGGCCCCCGGCAGGCAGATCTGGCCGCCATGGGTGTGGCCGCTGAGCAGCAGCTTGAACCCGGCATGCGCGGCCTGCCGATAGATCTCCGGGGTATGAGACAGCAGGATGGAGAATGCCGCGGCAGGGACCCGCGCCGCCGCCTTTTCGATGTTGTCCACTCGGTAATAGTGAGCATCGTCGATGCCGACGAGATGGATATGTTCTGCGCCTCGGTCGATCGCCTCGGACTCGTTCAGCAGCATCCGGATCCCGATCTCCTCCAGCCGAGGGACCATGCGGACCGTGTCATGGTTCCCGAGGACGCCGTAAACCGGACCATCGAGATGCGCGCGCACCCGCGCCAGGCCGTCGACTGCGGCCTGATAGGGACCGAAAGTCTTGGCGCGGTAATCGCCCGTCAGGACGCAGAGATCATAGGAGATCGTCGGCAGCAGCTCGATCAGGCGGCGGACCGCGCCTTCGTTGAGGTCGGCGTGCAAATCGCTGAGATGGAGGATCGTGAACCCCTCGAACGACGCCGGCAACTCGGGCGACCAGATGTCATGGCGCCGAATTTTAATGTCTTCGGCATTTTTACGGGCTCGCCAATAAAGCCCGGTCGCGATGAGCGCCGTCCGAATGACCGTCGCGCTGAGGAACCAGTTCTCCGGATGAAAGAAATTAAGGCCCTGGCCGAATACCCGGCCTTCGCGCTCGTCCTCGATGCCGAGCCGCTGTCTGGCATGCAGTCGCCCGAGGCGCACTTCCAACTTTTCGAGGACGTTCTCATCGATCGAAAACCCGCCGCGATGCCGCGGCCTTTCGGCTAATTGAAGATCCATTCATCCCCCTGGGCGCGTCCGCCGCACGCCCCTCGGGCTCGGTAGAACGCCGATTCCCGGCTAAAATTGCGGCGAAGCCATGGCGTTCCCCGGGGTCGTCCGAATACAACCATCGCTTGTATCTCTGATCGTGCGTTGCTGCATCTGCAGCAAATCTGCAGCAAAATCTCTTCCAAAAGTTGAAGCGGGCTACCAGCTGAACGCCGGCCCAATCCGCCGCCGCAGGCTTGATCGTGCAGCACGAAAGAGGCGATTTTTGGGTCTCTCTTGGTTAACGGGGCGCGACGCCTCTCTCTCCTCGCACCCCGCCCTCGGCTTGCGCTGCCGGCTTGGTGGCGGTATCTATCCCTTCTTTGGTCCTTCGAAACTGTGCGCGGCACCCGTAGCTCAGCTGGATAGAGCGCTGCCCTCCGAAGGCAGAGGTCGTGAGTTCGAATCTCGCCGGGTGCGCCATCACATCAACGACTTAGGAAATCCCTACCTCAATCTGTGTCCCGGTTGTGTCCCCCCGAGGAGCGCGCCTGATGCGATGATCTGCCGCGCCTGAGAAGTGGATGCCCTGCGGCCGCTTGCCCGCGTATCGGAACTAACTTGCGTGAAGTCGGCCAATCGGCGGCGTCGGTCGCTGGCGTTTCGGCTAGCTCCCTGGCGCACATCACATCGCCCGATTCACGCCTCTGATCTTCCAGAACGGTCGCCCCAAGGATGTGGACCCCCGCCGAGATACAAGTGTCTTTGCGGACATCGACCGAAGGCACAGCGTCTCCCGCTACTTGTGTTAGAATTGGCTCAAGTCGATGCAGACTGGAATCTGAAATGGCTACTGAACATAATTTTGAAATGGCTTAGATGGGACGATCCCAAGCTTTCTCCCATTGCCGTTCGCGTATGGTTAGCCCTCCTTATGCTCGCTTTCAGCGGCATAATTGCGTGCAATCTTACCCTCCGCCAACAGTTAAACGTGTACAGCATCGTGTTGGCATTTTTCGCTGCGGGCATACGACATTGGAGACGTATCGTGACAGATCATGATCTACAAAAGGTTAGCAACGAGATAGCTTATATGGGTAGTAGCACAACTTTGTCTGTCGGAGATAGTACCTAAGTCATAGTGTTTGCCGCACGATGCATTTGTGATGACCTTAATTTATTCTCCTTATGGCGTTCTAATAGCAAAACATAATCCAAACCAGATCAAATTACGCATATGACTAGCCCTCGTTGTAGTGAATATTTGGTATGCCTGTTGCCCAACTGTTGCGTATCTTTGCGCGAAATTGCAGCGTTGCTTGTTCATCCGGTAGCACGAAAGACTTCAAGGGGACACCTCAAAGGCTGAAATTAAGCGAATCTTGAGGCTCATCAGCTTTGCAATCACATTGGTGGCGGGGCTTTCGCAGCTTGCGAATGTATTGTTTTAGCCCGAGCATCGGCTCGACCGGCCGGGAAGCCGGCGGTTGCAGCATCGCCGAGCGTCAAGCGGGGCATCGCTAATTCCCCCGCCGCATCCGCTGACGCGTTGGGGTCTGCATTGGGACTCGGCCCACTACCACCTTCAGAGTCAAGCTGTTGTGCGCCGCGGAGGAGTCGGCGCTTGCCTCTCCGTGCCATTCGGAAACAGCCCTCGGCGAGCCGCCGTGAGAGTGTCGAGCGAGCAAGGTCGTCGAGCGTTTGGGCAGGCTCAATGCTCCACCGTGCTGCATATTACGGGCGGCGAGGGATCATATCGACCAGCAAGCGCCAACCGGAAGTCGAAGCAGGCACTTGGTTATGTCCGAGCCGTTAACAGTAGTGCTCCCCTACCGGCAGGCCCGGCCTATTTCGGCAACCTTGTCCCGAATATCGCTGAGATCCCGGCGCAAAAGACGCGCGATCTCCTCGATCGAGAGGCCACGCAGGAGCATGTCGCCCAGCGCATGCCGCTCCGCATCCGACCACTCTTTGCCGGTGTTAACGGCCGCCTGTTCGTCGTCGGCCTCGGCCGCCTTCGGATCGAGGATCAAGGTGCCGATCAGGCGCACAAGCGCTTCGTGCTGGGGATGGCGCGGCTCGCCCAGGAAGGCGCCAATTTCTATATTGGTCACTCTACCGCCCGAGGAGGCATTCGCGTGATGCCTGACGAAGGCGAGCCCCGCCGTAGGATCGCGAGCGAGGAACCAGGCGTCTCCATTAGGGCTGCGGTAAAGCAGTCGCGTCTCTGGGTGCTTCATATCCTCGTGAACGGGCGAGAGCCGGCGGCGTTGCGCACCCACATGACCTGGCTGCAAAGATCCACCAGGCTAGTTCCGTCCTTGAAGCGTCTCGAACGCTCGCGTCCCGAACGGATCAACGCCCAACCCTCTAGGACTAGTCGGTAAAGGCCGATCGCGTGTGCTCCCACGGCGCTCCTGTTTCTGCGCGGGAGTGGCTCCTCTGGTCGAAATTCCGCGTCGTGTCGGCTGGCGGTTGCGGTTGAGAGCCGGTCTCGGCGATCGAAAGTGGATCTACTCCGAGCCCATTTAGGACCAGTCGGTAAAGCCCGAAGGCGTGCTCGACACCGCGTTCTATGGCCTCGGCCTCCGCGCGGGTCATGGGCCTGTGCCTACCCTCTAAGCGGCTCCGCGGCATTTCCAGGGTCGGTAGCATTCCTGCCGTGAGAATGGCGGCGATCAATTCACGGTCGGCCATTTCCGATCTCCCATTTTGCATGAGAGCGCCAACGGGAATCGCATGCCGTCGTTGCGAGCGAGGCCTCGCGTCAAAATAGTGGCAGAACTCTGGGCACTGGCGGCGGGACGCGATAGCGCGGCGGCGAGGTGACATTGCCCACAATAAGAGTGAACCCCGTAAAAAATTTACGCTTTGTTCCGAAACTGGTCAAAAAAGCGCGTTTTGAGTGATCTGGATCACAGACTCTTCCCGTCGAGCGGCGCTGCTGGTGAGGCAGGACCAAAAGCCGCTGATCCTAGGATCTTGCGATCTGCTCTCCCAGACCATGATCGTTAGCCGGTTTCCAATGGTCGTGAGGCTTAATCATCGCGGTGGGCTCGACACCCGGCTTGCGAGTATTTGCTACCGAGCCGTCCGGATAGAGATAGAGTGCCACCCCCATCGCGTCAGCCGTGCCTTGGTAGAAGTCTGCTGTCTTCATATCCTCACCCTCCGCGGACAGCTTCGCACGAAACGCGCCCATTCGAGTGTGAGGTTGCTCACTGGTCGCGAAAATGAGGGAACGTCAACTGTAATTGCAAATGCACAATCGCATCGGCGGCGTGTGGCATACCGCAGCTCATAAAGCCCGAACCCGGGCAATACGAGCTGCCGTGGTGCCCGCTCGCCCCGGCTCTGGTGCTGCCCCTAATCCGGTTCGCAGTAGCGGTGGTCCACCGTTAACCTCAAATTTTAGAAGATTAACTATCAACTTAACGGAAAATTGGCTTTTTAAAGCTAAACTACATGCTCAACCAACCGTTCAACAACAGGAGATTGAGTTGAAGTTTCTGATTTCATTGCTCAAGGACGAAAGTGGTGTTACGGCGATCGAGTACGGGCTGATCGCAGCATTGATCGGTGTTGCAGCGGTCGGCGCTTTCTCGCTCGCCGGCACCAACATCAGCACCACGTTCAGCACTGTAGCCAGCAAACTCTGACACGCATGCGGGTCCCACGAACGGCCGGAAACAGGCACCCCGGATCCTGCGCAAGGCTGCATCCGCACGACCCACAACGAGCGAGCATTCGCCCGCATTGACCAATCCGCGGAACTGGCTGCAGAGCGGCTGGCCGTAGAGCGGATTGCAACCGGCAGCCCCCAGTGTGAGGATGGCGGGCGACCCGCTTTTCCGGCTCCAGCAGAGTCCGGGAATTGCCCGTGGGCCAATAAACAAGATCAGCGTGGAGAAGGTGACCCGGCTCGCCGCAGTCCGCGTCACCTTCCAACATTTCGACCCGGCGCATTTCACGGTTCTGGCAGTCCCGGCGGTGTTGCTTGAACGCCTCCGCTGAGTTTCTGCCAAAAAAAGACCGATTGACACCATCATAATCGGATACCAATATCGTCTATCGATAAAATGGATGACCGGTTTCTCTACGCCGGCCTGATCCGGCTTCACGTTCTGCATCACGCAGTAAAGGAGCCAATTTATGGGCTGGCGATGATCGAGGAGTTGGCGCGGCATGGTTACAGACTCAGCGCCGGTACTCTCTATCCGATCCTGCACGGGCTTGAGGAACGCGGGTATTTGACTTCGACCGAGGAGCGGTCGGGGAGCGCGGCGCGGCGCGTGTATCGTGCCACGCCTGGCCGGCGAGGACGCGCTCGCCGCCGCCAAGTCGAAGGTGCGCGAGCTGTTCGGCGAGCTGTTCGAGGAGGAACCCGGCCGGTGAGGAGCATCACGTGATCAATTGGCGTGGCCGTCGTTCGAACCGAAGCGTCGGGCTGGACCCTGCTGGTGTGATTGCTGGTCGGCCTCGTCGTATTTTTTCCCGAGGGCATCCAGAGGAATGCTCCTCGGCTGTGTCTATCTGCTGATCGAGGGAGCTGGTCGGTGGTCGATCGACGCTGCGCTGACCGGCGGACGCCGCCACAGTAATTTGGGGATTCGATAGATTGAGGAGGTAACGCGATGAGCAATCCGGCTGACGCGCGCCGCCGGTTTCTGATCGGGGCGGGCACGGCGGGGGCAGGGGTGCTGCTCGCGGGCGGCCGCGCCAATGCAAAACAGAGAAAAAGCGAAGAGCACGAAGTCGGCGCGGTCGAGGATCTGATGCGCGAGCATGGAGTGCTGCGCCGCGCGCTGCTCGTCTATATCGAAACGGTCCCGAAGCTGCGCGCCAATGCAGCCAGTGTCGATGCCGGCGCAATCGCCCGCGCGGCGAAACTGTTCCGCAGCTTTGGCGAGGACTACCACGAGAGAAAGCTCGAAGAGGCGAACATCTTCCCGGCAGTCCGCAGAGCGGGAGGTCCCGCGGCGGCTTATGTCGATGTGTTGATCGCGCAGCACAATCGCGGCCGCGAGATCACCGATTATATCCTCGGGGTCACGGCAAAGGGTGCCATCGGCGGCGGCGATGCCGAACCGCTCGCCCGGGTCTTCGAAACCTTCGTGCTGATGTATCAGAACCACGCGGCGCGCGAGGACACGATCGTGTTCCCGGCCTGGAAGGAAGCTCTGTCGGAGCGGCAGCTGCGGGAAATGGGCGACAAGTTCGAAGACATCGAGCGCCAAACCTTCGGCAAGGACGGCTTTGAGGACGCCGTCAAGCAGATGGCGCAAATCGAGCAGAGCTTGGGCGTCGCCGATCTCGCACAGTTTACGGCGCCCGCGCCGCCCAAGGCTTGACCCAGAGGACACAGGGGTGGCGCAAGCGGAGATTGCGGCGCATCCTGCGCAGCGGCGCGGCTCGCCGTTCGAGGTGCTGTGGATCTTTTTGCGGCTCGGGCTGACATCGTTCGGTGGGCCGGTCGCGCATCTTGGTTATTTCCGTGCCGAATTCGTCGAGCGGCGCCGCTGGCTCGACGAGGCGGCCTACGCCGACGTCGTCGCGCTGTGCCAGTTCCTCCCGGGACCGGCAAGCAGCCAGACCGGGATCAGCATCGGCATCTTGCGCGCCGGCCTGCCCGGCGCGCTGTGCGCATGGCTCGGCTTCACCGCGCCCTCCGCCGTGGCGATGGTGTTCTTCGCCTATGGCGTCGCGGCGTTCGGCAATCTGGCCGATTCGGCTTGGCTGCACGGTCTCAAGATCGTCGCCGTGGCGGTTGTTGCGCAGGCCGTATGGGGAATGGCGAGGAATTTGTGTCCCGACCGCGAACGCGCCACGATCGCGATCGGTGCAGCCATGGTCGCGCTCGCAATTCCCTCCGCTCCCGGTCAAATCGGCGCGATCGCGGTCGGGGGGCTGATCGGTTGGGGCTTGTTGCGGGGAGTACCGCAATCTCAGAGTCATCATTCGCTCGCGGTTCACCTGCCGCGTGCCTGGTCGGTGATCGGGCTCACCGGCTTTTTCGCGCTGCTGATCGGCCTGCCGCTGCTCGCCGCAGCCGTCCCGTCGCACACGATCGCGTTGTTCGATTCGTTTTATCGCTCGGGCGCCTTGGTCTTCGGCGGTGGCCATGTCGTGCTGCCGCTGCTGCAGGCCGCGGTGGTGCCCCCGGGGTGGGTGACAAACGACGCCTTCCTCGCCGGCTATGGCGCGGCGCAAGCGGTGCCGGGGCCGTTGTTCACCTTTGCCGCCTATCTTGGCACTGTGATGGCTCCGGCGCCCAATGGCTGGCTCGGCGGTCTGATATGCGTAGCGGCGATATTCCTTCCGTCCTTTCTGCTGCTGATCGGAGCGTTGCCGTTCTGGGACACGCTGCGCCGCCGGGCGGGTGTGCAGTCGGCGCTTCGCGGCGTCAATGCGGCGGTCGTGGGCCTGTTGCTCGCCGCGCTCTACAAGCCGGTCTGGACGAGCGCAATATTCGGGCCAGCCGATTTCGCGATCGGCGTTCTTGCGTTCCTGCTGTTGGCGTTTTGGGCGGTGCCGCCCTGGCTGGTCGTGATTTCGGGGGCGGCTGCCGCGACGTTCGTCTCCATAGTTCCGATATTTAATGGCTAAGCCCTTTCTTTGGCTGTGTTTTCTGCTGCTCGGCTTGTCGGCCGCCCGTGCCGCGGACACGGTATTCCTCGAGGAGCTGACCTGGACCGAATTGCGCGACCAGATCCGCTCCGGCAAAACGACGGTCATCGTCCCGATCGGCGGAACCGAGCAGAACGGCCCGCATATGGCTTTGGGCAAACACAATTTTCGGGTGCGTTATCTCTCCGAGAAGATCGCCCGGACGCTGGGCAACGCGCTGGTGGCGCCGGTGATCGCCTATGTGCCGGAGGCCGCCCTCGCCCCGCCGACGGGGCATATGAGATTTCCCGGCACGATCACCGTGCCGGAGGAAACCTTCGACAAGACGCTGGAATATGCCGCGCGCAGCTTCAAGCTCGCCGGCTTCCACGACATCGTCTTTCTCGGCGATCACGGCTCGTACCAAAAGGACGAGAAAGCGGTTGCGGAGCGGCTGAACAAGGAATGGACGGCGCAACCGGTCCGCGTCCACGGCATCGAGGAATATTATCGGGCGAGTGAGAGCGAATTCGCCCGATTGCTGATGAGCAAAGGATACCGCGAAGAAGAAGTCGGCACCCATGCCGGCCTCGCCGACACTTCGTTGACGCTCGCCGTGGACCCTCACCTCGTGCGCACCGATCGTCTGCAGCCTGGCGATGGCGCCAAAGGCGACCCTCGCCGATCCAGCGCCGAACTCGGCCAGCTCGGCGTCGATCTGGTCGTGACGCGAACGGCGGACGCGATTAGAAAGGCCACCATTCATCCTTAACATCGCAAAATCGGGAGATCTTTGTGCGTCGGCACCTTCTTCGTTGGTTCCGCATGGGCCTGTCGCTCGGCCCGGTGGTCGCATTATGCAGTTGGATCGGCGGCTCAGCCCTGCCCACTCGCGCAGCCGATCAGCAAGGGGAGCCGCTGTGCTCGGCGGGTTCGGCTGCGGCACGCACGGCTCGGCCTGAGCCGAGCTTATTGCGCAAGGTTCGCCTCAATCCCGGCGAGCCGGTACAGACAGTGCCCGGAATGCCGCCGGTTCTCGATGCGACCAACCTTTACAGCGGCACGGCGCCCGACCGTTTGAGCCCGGCGGTAGCCGGGGCTCTATCGCGTGTTTATGTGCCGAACCGCCGCTCCAACAGCGTGTCCGTCATCGACCCGGCGACGCTCACCGTCGTCGACCGCTTCACGGTCGGTCCCAGCCCCCAGCACGTCGTCCCGTCATGGGATCTGAAGACCCTCTGGGTCGCGAACAACGGGTCCCGCCGGAGCAGCGGCAGCTTGACCCCGATCGACCCGCAGACAGGCAAACCCGGCAATACCATACCCGTCGACGATCCCTACAATTTGTACTTCACGCCCGATGGCCGCTCGGCGATCGTCGTCGCAGAGCGGCACAAGCGCCTCGATTTCCGCGATCCTCAGACAATGGCATTGCAGCAATCGGTCGAGGCTTCCAATTGCTCCGGCATCAACCACGCCGACTTCTCGATCGACGGCAGGTTCGCGATCTTTACCTGCGAATTTCGGGGTGGCGGGCTGGTAAAGGTCGATCTGGTCAACCGGAAGGTGCTCGGCTATCTCCGCTTTGCGCGGCGAGGCATGCCCCAGGACATTCGGATTTCACCGGATGGCAGCCGATTTTTTGTCGCCGATATGCACGCGGACGGCGTCTATGTCGTGGACGGCGACAGCTTCACGCAGACCGATTACATTCCGACCGGCGTCGGCACGCACGGGCTCTACCCCAGCCGCGACGGCAGGGAGCTGTATGTCGCCAACCGCGGCTCGCATTCGACACGCGGGGCGTCCCACGGCAAAGGCAGCATTGCGGTGATCGACTTTGCAACCGATAAGGTCGAGCGTACCTGGCCGATACCGGGCGGCGGCAGCCCCGACATGGGGAATGTCAGCCGGGACGGAAAACAGCTCTGGCTGTCGGGGCGGTTCGACAATGTGGTCTACGACATCGACACGACAGCCGGCTCGGTAAAGACGATTTCGGTGGGCCAGGAACCGCATGGCCTTACAGTGTGGCCGCAACCCGGCCGCTACTCCCTCGGCCACACCGGCAACATGCGCTAGCAGCCGACTTTACAGGCGCGCATTGCGGAGGCGCAGGGCGTTGCCGATGACCAGCACCGAGCTCATGCTCATGGCCGCGCTCGCGATCATCGGGTTGAGACCAAAAGCCGGGTAAAGCGCCCCGGCGGCGATCGGGATCGCCAGCGCGTTGAAGATGAACGCGAAGAACAAGTTCTGGCGGATATTGCGCATGACCGCGCGGGAAAGCCGGCGAGCGCGGACGATCCCCTGCAGATCGCCTTTGACGAGCGTCACCGCGGCGCTCTGCATCGCGACATCCGTGCCGGTGCCCATCGCGATGCCGACCTGAGCCTGTGCGAGTGCGGGCGCATCGTTGATCCCGTCACCGGCCATCGCGACGACCCGGCCCTTCTGCTGAAGGTCCCGGACCACATTGGCCTTTTGATCGGGCAGCACCTCGGCGGCGATGTCATCGAGGTCGAGCGCGCGGCCCACCGCCTGCGCTGTGGTTCGGCTGTCGCCGGTCAACATCACCGTGCGTATCCCGTCGCCGCGCAGCGCCGTCAGTGCGCCGGCCGCGCCATCCTTTATCGGATCGGCGACTGCGAGGAGCCCGGAAGCCACCCCGTTGACCGCGACCAGCATGACGCCCTGACCGTCTTTCCGCAATTCCTCGGCGCGTGCGGCCAACCCCCCAGGGTCGATGCCGAGGGACGCAAAGAGCGCCGGGTTGCCGACCGCAACCCGTTTGTCGTCGACGACACCGACGACCCCTTTCCCAGTTTCGGAGTTAAAATCCCGCACTGAACGCAGGCTCAGGCCGCGTTCCTCCGCGCCATGCACAATGGCGGTTGCCAAGGGGTGCTCGCTGACTCGCTCGAGGCTCGCGGCAATGCGCAGTAATTCGCTCTCGTCGAGCGACCCGATCTTCGTAACACCGACGAGGCGCGGCCTGCCTTCGGTCAGGGTTCCGGTCTTGTCGACGACGAGGGTGTCGACCTTCTCCATGAGCTCGAGAGCCTCGGCGTTCTTGACGAGAACACCCGCGCGCGCGCCCCGCCCGGTGCCGACCATGATCGACATCGGTGTTGCCAGACCAAGGGCGCAGGGGCAAGCGATGATCAAAACTGCGACCGCATTGACCAGCGCAAAGCTCATCGCGGGAGCGGGGCCAAGGATCGACCAGGCGGCAAAGGTCAGCAAGGCGGCAACAATGACCCCCGGCACGAACCATGCCGAGACCGTGTCGGCAAGCGCCTGTATCGGTGCGCGCGAACGCTGCGCTTCGGCCACCATGGCGACGATCTGCGCGAGTAGGGTATCATTGCCGACCCGCTCCGCCCGCATGACGAAAGCACCAGTGGTGTTGACGGTTGCGCCGGTCACTTTGTCGCCCGGAGCCTTCTCCGCCGGCACCGGCTCTCCGGTGATCATCGACTCGTCGACGGTGCTCATGCCGTCGAGAACGACGCCGTCGACTGGCACTTTCTCGCCGGGACGAACACGCAGACGGTTTCCGGGCAAGACCTGTTCGAGCGGGATGTCGGCCTCCGAGCCGTCTTCGCGCACCAGACGCGCGCGCGTGGGCGCGAGGTTTAGCAGCGCGCGGATCGCAGCGCCGGTTTGCGTGCGGGCGCGCAGTTCGAGCACCTGGCCGAGCAATACCAGGGTAACGATGACTGCTGCCGGCTCGAAATAGACCGGGACTGTGCCTTCCGGCGTGCGGAACGACGACGGGAATATGCCCGGTGCCAGGGCTGCTATCACGCTGTACACGTAGGCGACCCCGGTGCCGAGCGCGATCAGAGTGAACATGTTGAGGCGCCCGCTGACGATGGACCTCCAGCCGCGCGCGAAGAAGGGCCAGCCGCCCCACAGCACCGCCGGTGTGGCGAGCACCAGCTGCAGCCATGTTGCGGTGCGCGGGCTGATGAGGCCGGGGTTCAGCATATCCCCGGCCATCGCCAGGATTACGAGCGGGACCGACAACCCCACGCACACCCAGAACCGTCGGATCATATCGCGCAGCTCGGGATTGGCTGTGTCGCCTCCGGTGGGCGTCATCGGCTCGAGCGCCATGCCGCAGATCGGGCAACTGCCGGGCCCTGTACGCTGGATCTGCGGGTGCATTGGGCAGGTCCACAGGCCCCCTTCTTGAGCCGACGGGCGCGGCGGCTCGGGCGCGGCAGGCGTCACATAGCGTGCAGGCGCGGCCTCGAATTTCTCATGGCACCGGCTGCTGCAAAAATAATAGGTGTGGCCCGCGTGCTCGCTGCGGTGCTTCGCGGAGGCAGGGGCGACGGGCATGCCACAGACGGGATCGCGCGCCTGTCGGCTTTCCGAGACGGAGAGGGATTCGGCGGCGGTCATTCTTGGCTGCTTTCTATCAAGGGACACATCACCCCGTTGGCCCTCTCGCTTGAAGCCGGGCGGTCTATTGGACGTTTGAGACGATCCCGCAGGTAGCTCAAACGCTGTATCTCGTCCTCGACCGCTGCGAGGCGATGCGCGATTAGCCTGCGGCTGAGCGCACAAGGGCGGGTTTTGCTGTGATGCTTCTATCAAGCGACGGATCTCATCGAGGCTGAAGCCAAGCCCCTTGCACAGCACACGAATTGAGGCAGGCCGACAGCCTCCGGGCCGTAAACCCGATAACCGCTTGGTGAACGGCTCGGAGAGCGCAAAATACCTTGGGCCTCATCATAGCGCATCGCGGGAAGGCCGCACCCCGACCTTCCGCGCAAGCTTCCCTACGGTGAGCAACCTTACGAATTCCTCGCCAGGGCTGTCACTCTTCCGCAGCTGGGAGCTTGCCGCTGCGGATGAGATCCACGAGCTGGTTCCATTCGGCATGGCTCAACCGGACCATGTGACAAAGGCTCGCCGATCCTGACTAAATCGGCCTCGATGACGACTTTGGGGTAGGCGCTGCATTCAGGACAAACGCACGATCTTGCGCACCGCTTTCACCTCCTATGGGTTTATGGCGATGCAGAAGGTAGGGCTTGAACCAGCTTCAAGGTCAAGCCGGGCCCGCCGCGAATAGGCCCCCCATACATAAGCCAGCGGACTTCACATCTTCTCTTTGATGCCGCTCCGGATCAGCCGCCAGCTTACCGGGTACGACGTGATGAACCCGAAGATCATCGCAATCTCCATCATAAACCAGAATTCTATGGTGTCGGTTTTCAGCTGCGTTCCAATCCCCGCCGAAAGAAAGTGAAATAAGCCAGAGCCATGAAGCCATACATGCCCACTTGCCATGCTGTCAGCGATAGCGTGTTCAGTGAACGCGCTATCGTCTCATTCAATAACCTCGTTGGCGCGCGAAGCATCGCGCTCAAGGGCCGGCGCTCAGGCCTTTGGCCGGCGACCAGTTGTAGACGCGGCTAGCCGTCCCGCCCATCAGCTTGGTGCGGTCGCTATCGGACAGCTGGGCGAGGCGAAACGCATCGACACCCTCTGCGTAGGTCAGTAATTTGACCGCGCGTGTCCAGTCGGTGCCCCACATGCAGCGGTCGAGGCCAAAGGCATCGAAGATGCGGCCGAGCGGGTCCCAGATGTCCCGGTACGGGAACGGTTCGTGAGACAGCGTGCAGGCGCCGGTGATCTTGACGGCGACATTGGGATAGGCCGCGACCGCGAGCACCTTCGGCAAGTCGGCCCAGGGCTGGGCCGGCGGCGGCGGCTTGAACGGCTGCTGTAAGCCCAGGTGGTCGATGACGAGCCGCGTGTTCGGATTGCGCGCTGCCAATTGTCCGGCCTGTTCCAACCGGCCCCAGCACAGCAGGTTTACCGCCATCGAGTGCTTCGCCGCTGCCGCCAGCACGCGGTTGACGCCGGGGTCGGCTGGATCGGCCGAAACATTCTCGCGCATGATGACCCGGACGCCGACCGTGCCCTTCTTCGCCTTCCAGTCGGCGACGATGTCGGCAACGGCAGGATCGTTCGGATCGACCGGCTTGACCAGACAGAAGCGGTCCGGGTGCTTTGCCTGCACCTCGAGGACGTAGCTCGCGTCGTAACGGTACATCGAGAACGGCGACACCAGCACCGCACCGTCGACACCGACCGCATCCATTGCCGCCACCATCTGGTCGTCCGTCATCTCCTCCGGCCCGACCAGAGTGCCGGCCCACGGCCGGCCCGGATGGTTGCGCTCATAGGCGTGCACCTGAGCGTCGATCGTCGCCCAAGCGGCGGCGCGGGCGGTCCCCGCCAACCCGGCGGCGGTGATCGCCCCGGCAACGGCGGCCGAGGCCTGGATGAATTCGCGGCGACGCAGGTGCTGCGGCATCGATATCCTCCCTTAACCGACATTCCCCGGATTCGGGGCGATTGTTAGGCTACGATCGGGCGACGGAGCGTCTAGAGCAACGGTAAATCGCCCGGCTGGTGGTCAAACCAACCAGCAGACCGCGCCGGGACATGATAGCCGACAATTCTCGGCACATCGGCAGCGGTGAGAATAGACTGGTCGGCACTGCAACCGATTTTCGGCTTTGGCCTTCCTTGCCGATCAATCACTTGCTCTGCGGAAATCGCAGAACGCAGGGTCGAATCGGCGAAGTTAGGCTAAAATTGCATTGTCATCTGGATCAACCGCGTGGCGTCAACGGTTCAGTCCTACTCGGCCGATCGCCGGCAATTTCAGCGCCGGCACCGCGGCGTCGATGCCGATATTGAGCCCCAGTATATTGAGCTCGAACCCCTCATCGACGGCGAGCAGAATGCCGGCCAGACCGTAGAGCGAAACCTGAAACCCGGAGCCGCTGGGTGCGGCGGCAAATACTGCACCCCCTGGCAGGAAATCCTTGCCGATCGCATTCGAGGGCAGATCGAGTCCGAGTTCGGGGACCTCGCGGGCAATAAACGCGGTGAAGGTGTTGCTGTTGGGGCCCGGCCAGGCGCGGTACTCGTGCGGATACGGATAGCGGGCAACCCCGGCGCGGATATCCTCGATCAGCGCGTCGACACCCGGCCCGCGCCGGTCGAGGATGACCTGCGGCCGGTCGCCAAACCAGTAATTGTCGGGGCCGGTCCGATCGACACGGATCGCCGGGGCGCCATT
>Ga0126384_10001104_pt1 | contig 15779 bp, 19 predicted proteins | sample PanSoiMetPlot_36_FD_92543 | JGI IMG/M metagenome (GOLD analysis project Ga0126384, IMG submission 92543) | Tropical forest soil microbial communities from Panama - MetaG Plot_36 | ecosystem: Environmental > Terrestrial > Soil > Tropical forest > Bulk soil | place: Panama | collected 2016-02-17 | reverse complement strand
GATCAGCTTTCTTGAGGCCGCGTTGGTGCTGTTGACGGTGACCAACGCATTCAGCGTTGCGGCTGCTGCCTACGCGATCTCGCTCGCGCGGGGCCTCATCCGCACCGAATCCCGCCCCACGACCGAAAACAGGGTACCCGCGATTCTGTCGCGGTGGCTGCGGATGAGGGCGTGAAACCGGAATCATGGAGCTAGGCCATGGGAGCGATGATGAATTCCTTCGTCTCGACCGTGCTGCTTGTGAAACATCCGCCGTCTTACGGCATCGATCCGGGGCGCTGGCGTTGGCGCAGGTTGATGGTATCGCCGTTCGACCCCTACCGGCCCGAGTTGCACTACATGCGTGGGCCTGGGCCGAAATGGCGGGAGAAGCACGGGCGGCGCGATTGAACGACCGTTGGCGGCGGCTGATCGGCGACTTCAGTCGACCTCTCCAAGATCCGCGCAATGTGGCGACCGCTTGGGCGTCAGCCCCGGGTGGGTTGGATCACCGACGTCATCACGTCACCGGGAATCTCAACCAGCGTGCGCCCGCGATGTCGAGCCAGCGTCCGTGCGGCGTATGGACAGCGCGCATCAGAACGCCATCGCAATGGGTGCACCTCAGTATTGCACCCATCGGGGCCGCATAAAGACGCAAGGAGCCGACGGCCGCGGTCGAGTCGCAGGCCGCGCACTGGATCTGCGCGACGGTGGCGTCAGGCGCGAAGATCTCCCGAAGAAGACCCGCCGCCGCATTGGCGTCGAGCACGAGATCAGCGCCGTTGTCGGTCATGATGCTTACCCTCCAGAAGGCCCGAACCGTTCGGTCTTGATGAGGAGTGGGTCCTGCCCGAGCTCCACCAGGAATCGTGAGACGTCTTCCACGAAAGGCGTGGGGCCGCAGACGAAAATCTTGGGCTTTTGCGCCGGGGGAAAACATGTTTCCGCCAGCAGCGCGCGATCGATCCTTCCCCGACGGCCGGTCCAGCCGACCGGCTGCTGGCGCGTCAGGGTGTGGACGACACGCAGGCCCAAATCGCGTCGCGCCATGGCGTCGAGCTCCTGGCGGTAGATGATGTCCTCCAGGGTTCTGGACGAATACAGCAGAGTCGCTGGTGTGCGATTGGCATTCCGCTCGCGGTGACGCAGCATCGCCATCAGGGGCGCCATGCCCGAGCCGCCGGCCACGAGCCAGAGCGGACCGCCATCGGCGAAGGTCCAGACGAAATAGCCGCCGATCGGCCCTCGCAGCTCGAATTGGTCTCCCGTGCCAAGGTCGTCGACGAGATAAGGCGACACTTCGCCCTTCTCGAGCCGCTCAACGGTCAAAGCAAGCAATTCATCGTCCGGCGGCGAAGCGATCGAGTAGCTCCGCTGCGCTTGATATCCGTCCTCGCCGGTGAGCCGAATGTCGACGTGCTGGCCCGGGCGATGTCCCTGCCAGTCGCGAACGTGCAGAATTACGCTCTTGACGCGCGGCGTCTCGACGACGATCTCGCGCACGGTGGCAATCTGCCAGGCGAGCCGCCGGACCGGCTCGCCGCGCGCCGTGTCAATCGCCGTCATACCGCTGCTCTTTCCACGGGTCGCCGTAGATGTGATAGCCGAGCGATTCCCAGAAGCCCGGCTGATCCCTTTCAATGAACTGCAGTCGCTGCACCCACTTGGCACTCTTCCAGAAATAGAGATGCGGGACGAGCAGCCGCGCCGGACCTCCATGAGCCGGAAGGATCGGTAAGCCGTCGTAGCGTGTTGCAACCATGGCCTTGCCGCCCACGAGATCGGCGACCGGAAGGTTCGTCGAATAGCCTCCATAGGAGTGGGCCATCACGTAGGGCGCGACCGGCACCGCGAGGCCGGCGGCCTTGACTAGGTCGTCAAACGTCACTCCTTGCCAGGTCGTATCGAGCTTCGACCACTTGGTGACGCAGTGGATATCGGTCTTGAGCGTGGTCTGGGGAAGCGCCTCGAACTCGTCCCAACTCCATTTGCCGACCGGCGATCCTCCGACCTGCAGCGACAGCGTCCAGTCCGCGACCTTGATTTGCGGCGTCGGGCCGGCCGAAAGGACCGGGAAGTCGGTCGTTACATATTGACCGGGCGGCACGCGGCCTTTGAGGCTTGGCTCCTGTCTTCGCGACCTGAAACCGCGGGAGATTGGCGTCTCATCCATGGCAGTTGGCCTTTCCGTCTCGAGGCGCGGCGAGGGCAACACGCGGTTAGTTGCCCGTCACGGACATTGGACACAGCATAGGCCTCTCGCTCGGCGCCGGCCACAGTACTGGTTAGCAGGACAACATGCCGACCTGCCACAAAGTTCATTCGCAAATAACAAGGCCGTCGATCGTGAAACCGGGCGCCTTGACCAAGGACTAGTGTCTGCATGCCCTTTGTCCATGCGGCCTTGACGCAGGTGCAATTGAGCGCGTTCGGCAGGCAGCGCATGCTCATCTCACGGTGGTTCGAACTGATCCTGATGCAGTGCGAACCCGGAGCGCCAAGCAGGAGCAACTGTCCGCAGCGACTCGGGTGTCGGTCCTGCGAAGTCATGGAGCATAGCAATGCGCGTGAAGTTTCTAGTCCTGACTGCATCGATTACGAGCGTGGCAATCGCAAGTGCCGTGCTTGCGCAGTCGCCGTCCGACAGCGGCGCGCCGAGCCGGCCACGCTACCTTCCCGAATACACGGCGGACGGCGAGCTGGTTCTACCGAAGAATTTCCATGAATGGGTCTACGTCGGATCGCCGCTGACGCCCAACGCGCTCAACAACGGCCACGCTGGCTTTCCGGAGTTCCACAACGTCTACATCGAGCCAGGCTCGTACGAGATCTACAAGAAGACGAATGTCTTCCCCGAAGGCACGATCTTCTTCAAGGAGCTTCAGCTCACATTGCCGGCCCAGAACTCTGACGGCTCGCGATCAGAGCCTTCTGGGCGCGGCTACTTTCCCGGTCCGTTCAACGGCGCCGACGTGACCGTCAAGGACAGCAAGCGTTTCGCCGCAACCGGCGGCTGGGGCTACTTCAACTTCAATCACCATGAGCCGAAGGCGCCGACCGCCAAGGTAAGAGCGATCGAGGAATGCGCCTTCTGCCATATATCGAATGGCGCGAAGAAAGACGAGGTCTGGACCCAGTTCTATCCGCTCCTGGACCACTGAGGTCGCGTGATCCGGAAGCAACTCGGTGCGACGGAAACCCCGGTCATGAAGACAGTCGGCATCGCAGGCATCGGCATCGCCGCCATATCAGCGATCGTTGCGGCCGTCGGGTATGCCCAGGTGAACACCCGTCCGTCGCCAGGCACCTCGACGGCTATCGTCGACGATAAGGGAAACCTGCGTGTGCCCGACGGCTATCGCACCACCTACGAGGCTTTGGGCAGCTGGGCGATAGCGGCCAATGAAGGCGCGGGCGCAAAGGAACTCCATGTCGTCTACGCGTCGCAAGGGACCATTGCGGCTTTTCGCCGAGACGGGCGCTTTCCCGAAGGCACGGTGCTCGTGAAAGAAGTGTTTCAGGCGGCCACCGCGCCGCTGACGACCGGCACCGTCAGTCATGCCGAGACGCTCAAAGGGTGGTTCGTCATGGTGAAGGACACGACCGGGCGCTACGCCGCCAACAAGCTGTGGGGCGATGGCTGGGGATGGTCGTGGTTCGACGCCGCCGATCCCGTCAAGACGACATCGACCGATTACAGGACGAATTGCCTGGCCTGCCACGTGCCGGCGCGGGCTTCCGATTGGGTCTACGTCGATGGCTATCCACCGCTGAAGAAATAGGCGCGGCGGCGCGCGGTCACGACCGCCGCCATGAGCAAGGGAGATGCGCACGCATGAACACTGCTTGAAGTGGAACGCGATCCAATCATGCGGCGTGCTCGAGATCCGGCATGAGAGCCTCGCGGCCACGTCAGAGACGCGGCTTCACGAACGGACTCTTCGAACGTCACTGACACAGAGGTCCAAACCCGAGGCGTCGCGGTAGTCACCAGAACAGACAAGCTCGTATATCCGCCCACAAGCCACAAGCCACAAGCCACAAGCCACAAGCCAGGAGAAATACCGATGCCGAAAGACATGAGCATGTCGAGGGACATGATGAAGCCGAAGATGATGGACGGCGGGCATCTCTACATGCAAACGAATGAGCTCGAGAACGTCATCGTCCACTACAAGCGAAGTGCGGACGGGTTGATCACCGAGGTCGAGCGCATCCGGACGGGCGGCGCCGGCTCCGGCGTTTTCAAACCGATCAGCGGCCAGGACAGCGCGCCGAATGCCTTCGAGGGCGCCGGCAGCATCACCTTGACGCCGGACCGTCGCTTCCTCTTCCCGACCAACGGCGGCGACAACTCGGTCTCCAGCTTCGCCGTTGCCGAAGACGGCGGATTGACACTCATCGACGTCAAAGCAACCGGAAACGCGGTGGAGGGTAGGAGCGGCACGGCGAAGTCGGTCGCCTACAGCCCCGCGTGCTGCACGCTGTTGGTCCTTCACTCGTTCGGCCCCGACCATCTCCGGCTGATGTCCGTCGATGCTCAAGGCAAGCTGACACTCAGACCGGAGCGGTACACGGTGAATACCCACGACAAGCCCAACCGCGTACCCACCATGGTCGTGGTCTCGCCCGATGAGAAGCTCGTCTTTGTCGGCACCACGTTCGACGAGCCAATCGTTTCCACAGGCTTGTATCCGGATGGCTCGCCTATTCTCTGGGTCCAGCGCGCTGGCGGCGCATTCCACTCGATCGCCTCGAATGCGCCGGATCCCGATGGCCTCGCGGTCTTTCCCCTGCGCGAGGACGGCTCACTCGGCACTGCCAGGTTCTACGATGCCGGAGGCGCCTCTCCATTCTACATCGCCTTCCTGCATGGCCGGCCGGACACCTTCGTCATCGGATATGCCGTCGGCGACGGATGCGCCATGGGCACCATCGAGAAAGACGGCAAGATCAGCATCGGCCCGCTCGTGAAGATCGACACCAGCGCAGGCGTGCCCTCCGAGCTGTGCTGGCTGTCCGTATCTCCTGACGACCGCACGATCTTCGCCACGAACTTCGGCTACAGCAACATCAGCAGCTATCACATCAACGGCCGCGGCCTGGAAATCGCGTGCGATCCGGCGTGCGCCAAGGTTCCGGGAGACGGGACCGCCAGGGGGCTCAACGGAACCGTGATCAGTGGCCCGGCCGACAGCTGGATCTCGCCGGACGGCGCGTATCTTTACCAGATCTACGGCAATGCCGCGAAACTGGTGGGTTACGCCACGCAGCCGAACGGGTCGCTCAACGAGATCACCAGCGTGAAGATTCCCTACAACAGCCCGCAGGGCTTGGCAGGATTCTGATCCCGTCCAAAGGCGGCGCGTCCGCTCGGATGCATATCCGTAAGTGCCCGAGGTGGTCTTAATGGGCGCGCCACTGCTAACACCGACACCGATCCCAACGCAGCCTCGCTGGCCGGCGCGGCACGCGATCAATCTGGTGAAGCCGATGCTCGATGTTCGATCGTTCTGCGTCGCGCACGAAAACCTGGGTCGCCTCGGCATTCTCGGGTCGAGCGGCACGGGAGCATCCGACAGCGATCTACAGCGCGCCCACGGGACCGGCGAGATGGTGCTCGCCGGGTCCGACAGGGGCACTTGCATCGTCGACGTGTTTCAACGGTCGCCGCTCCGCATCATGTTTCCGCGCAGTGGCGGCCGCGCGATCGGCGAATCCGTACTCGTCAACACGGCCGGCGGCGTCGCGGGCGGCGATCGGTTCGATTGTGGCGTGACCGCGCTCGCCGGGGCTTCGATCGCCGTGACATCGCAGGCTGCCGAGAAGGTGTATCGGGCACTGAACGAGCCGGCACGCATCGCAACACGGCTGACGGCGTGCGACGCTGCGAAGCTTGCTTGGCTTCCGCAGGAAACGATCTTCTTCAACTGCGCGCGCCTGAACCGTCGGACCGAAATCGATCTCTCGTCCGGGGCGGAGCTGCTCGCGCTCGAATCCCTCGTGCTCGGCCGTGTGGCGCATGGCGAGGAGGTGATCGGCGGTTACATCAGCGACAGCTGGCGAGTCAGGAAGGACGGCCGCCTGATCTGGGCGGACACCTTCCGCGCAACCGACGAGACGTTTTCGCACCTCCACAGAAAGGCGCTGCTTTCGGATTGCCGAGCCGTTGGCACGCTCGTCTATTTCGGACCCAATCTCGACGCACGGTTTTCGTCGATGCGCGATATTGCTCACTCGCTTGCCTGCGAGTGCCGGTGTGCCGCGACGTCGGTGGGCGGTCTCATCGTCGTGCGTTTCGCCGCGAAGCTGTCGTCCGACTTGCGCGATGCCTTGCGCGGCTTTCTCGGGCAATTCGCGGACAAGTTTGGACCGGGCCCTTTCCAAGTGCCCAAGATGTGGTCCTGCTGACCGCGCGAACCGGAGAAGACATGCATCTCACCCCGCGTGAAAGAGACAAGCTGATGATCGCGCTCGCCGCGACGGTCGCGCGGGCGCGTCTCGCGCGGGGCGTCAAGCTCAACTATCCCGAAAGCATCGCGCTCATCAGCGATTTCGTCCTGGAGGGAGCGCGTGATGAAAAGTCCGTCGCGGAGCTCATGTCCACGGGCGGGAAGATTCTCACCCGCGACCAGGTCATGGACGGGATTCCGGAGATGATTAGTGAGATCGAAGTGGAAGCCACGTTTCCCGATGGGACAAAGCTCGTCACCATACACAATCCAATTCGCTGAGGTATCGACATGCGATGGATGCTGCCTTGCATTGCCGTGGCCGGTGCGCTGCCCTCGCTGGCCTTCGCTCATCCCGGCCTCGGGTCCCCTGAGTCATTCGCCACGGGGGTCGCACATCCATTCACTGGAGTCGACCACGTGACTGCCATACTGGCGGTTGGGCTGTGGGCCGCGCTCAAGGGGCATCGCGCGGTATGGGCCTGGTCGGCGAGCTTCGTCGGCATGATGTTTATCGGCGGTGCGACGGGCATGGCGCATGTGGCGGTGCCTTACGTTGACGCCGGGATTCTCGCGTCGGTCATTGTGATGGGACTCCTGGTCGTGTTCGCGGTCGATCTGCCGGTCGCGGCCGGCGCGGCACTCATTGGCGCTTTTGCATTTCTGCATGGGCACGCTCATGGGTCCGAAGTGCCCGAAACCGCGAACGGCGTGATGTATATGGCCGGCCTTGCGCTGGCGACAGCCGCCTTGCTCGGCTTCGGTATCGAGTTCGCTCTCTCGGCGCGGAGCATCCTGTCGGGCTTCCCCATTCGACTCGCCGGCGGAGCATGCATCGTCGTGGGCGTCGGCCTCTCATGCGGAGTGCTCGCATGACCCCGGGTGAGATCTTGGCCGGCCCCGGCGATATCGTCCTGAACGAGGGTCGTTCGGCGATCTCGCTGACCGTTGCCAATACGGGCGGCAGGCCGATTCAGGTCGGCAGCCATTTCCACTTCGCCGAGGTCAATGCGGCGCTTGCCTTTGACCGGGAGGCCGCGTTGGGGCGTCGCCTCGACATTCCGGCCGGAACGGCCGTGCGCTTCGAGCCCGGCCAATCCCGCACGGTTTCCCTGATCCCCTATGGCGGCGCGCAGCTGATCTACGGCTTCAACCAGGCTGTCATGGGCCCGCTGCCGCCGACGTCGTCGTAACCCTTCGATCGCGGAGGTGATCGACCATGCCCCATCGGATGAGCCGCGCCGCCTACGCACAGATGTTCGGACCGACTGTCGGCGACAAAGTGCGCCTCGCCGATACCGATCTCATCCTCGAGGTCGAGAAGGATTTTACCACCTATGGCGAGGAGGTGAAGTTCGGCGGCGGCAAGGTCATCCGCGACGGCATGGGCCAGTCACAGCGCTCGCGCCGCGAGGGCGCGGTCGACACGGTCATCACGAACGCGCTGATCCTTGATCATTGGGGAGTCGTGAAGGCGGACATCGCCATCAAGGACGGACGGATTGCGGCGATCGGCAAGGCCGGCAATCCCGACGTCCAGCCCAATATCGACATCATCGTCGGACCCGGCACTGAGGCGATCGCGGGTGAAGGCAAGATTGTCACTGCCGGTGGCATCGACGTGCACGTACACTTCATCTGCCCGCAGCAAATCGAGGAGGCGCTCTATTCCGGCCTCACCACGCTGTTCGGCGGCGGGACCGGTCCAGCGGCCGGGACGACCGCCACGACGTGCACCCCGGGCCCGTGGCACATGCAGCGCATGCTGCAGGCCGCCGATGCGTTTCCGATCAACGTCGGCATCTTCGGCAAGGGCAATGCCAGCCTGGCTTCGGGCCTGGTCGAGCAGATTGCCGCGGGTGCATGCGGCCTGAAGCTGCACGAAGACTGGGGTGCGACGCCGGCCGCCATAGACCGCTGCCTCTCGGTGGCCGACGACCTGGACATTCAGGTCATGATCCACACCGACAGCCTGAACGAAAGCGGCTTCATCGAAAACACCGTCGCGGCGTTCAAGGGAAGGACGATTCACACCGCCCATACCGAAGGCGCCGGCGGCGGCCATGCGCCGGACATCATAAAGGTGTGCGGCGAGGCGAATGTCATCCCGTCGTCGACCACTCCGACGCGGCCCTACACGGTCAACACCGTCGACGAAGCGCTCGACATGCTGATGGTCACCCATCACCTCGACCGCCGTATTCCCGAGGATGTGGCCTTTGCGGAAAGCCGCATCCGCAAGGAGACGATTGCCGCGGAGGACATTTTGCATGACATCGGCGCGTGCTCGATCATCTCCTCGGATAGCCAGGCCATGGGCCGTGTCGGTGAGGTGATCGTCCGCACGTGGCAGACCGCCGACAAGATGAAAAAGCAGTTCGGACGACTGCCCGAGGAACACGGCGACAACGACAATGTCAGGGCGCGGCGCTACGTCGCGAAATACACGATCAATCCCGCGATCGCCCACGGCGTCTCCACTTACGTGGGCTCGATCGAGATGGGAAAGCTGGCCGATCTCTGCATCTGGGATCCGGCATTTTTCGGCGTCAAGCCCGACATGGTGCTCAAGAGCGGCATGATTGCCGCTGCTCTGATGGGGGATCCCAACGCGTCGATTCCCACGCCGCAGCCGGAATATTACCGGCCGATGTTCGCGGCATTCGGCCGATCGCTGACGGAGAGCTCGGTGACGTTCGTTAGTCAGGCCGGAATGGAAGGCTGCGCGAAGCTCGGACTCGCAAAGCAGCTCCTTCCAGTCGTCAATACGCGCACGATCGGCAAGCAGTCGATGATCCTCAACGGCGCTACGCCGCGGATGGAGGTCGATCCGGAGACCTACGAAGTGCGGGCCGACGGACGGCTGCTCACCTGCGAGCCAGCCAGAGTCCTGCCGATGGCGCAACGCTACTTCATGTACTGAGATGACAATGCAATACGCCACCGTTCACCGCCCCACAGGGAATTGGCCGCGCGATGAGGCCGCGGGTGTTCTTACGCTCGATTTTGATGCCCGTCATCGCCGCCGCATTTGCCTCGTGACTGATCAGGGCGACTATGTGCTGCTCGACCTTCCCAGGGCCATCGCCATGGCCGATGGTGACGGCTTGCAGCTCGCGGACGGACGATGGCTCGAGGTTAGGGCGGCGGCCGAGCTCGTGGTCGAGGTTCGGCATCACGATCCTGATCAGCTTGCACGCTTGGCCTGGCATCTCGGCAACCGACATCTGCCGACTGAAATCTGCGATCAGGTCCTTCGAATTCGGCCCGACCACGTGATCGAGGACATGCTCCGCAGGTTTGGCGCTGATCTCGCGAGGGTCCACGCCTCGTTCCAGCCCGAGGGGGGAGCCTATGACGGCCAAGGTCACCATGACCACCATCAAGACGACCACCATCATCGCCATGACGAGCACTATCATGCGTGAAGACGTGGATGACGACATGCGTGACCAGATCTCGCCACTCGGGCTCCTGAGGCTGCAGAGCTGGCTTTCGCCGACGTTTCCGATCGGCACCTACAGCTATTCGCATGGCATCGAATGGGCTGTCGACGCCGGGCAGGTCCACGACCGCGACAGCCTCGTCGAATGGCTCGACGCCGATCTTCGCTACGGTTCGGGGCGCAACGAGGCGATCCTGCTGCGGGAGGCGTGGCGTCACACTGCAGACCCCAGTCGCACGAAACTCTTGCGAGTTGTAGAGCTGGCCTCGGCCCTGCGTGGCACGTCCGAACTCGCGCTCGAATCGTCACAGCAGGCCGCCGCCTGCCTCGCGACGCTGCGCGAGGTCTGGCCGGACCGCGCGCTCGACTGGCTCGCGCAGGCAATGTGCGAGCACCAGCTTCAGCCCGCTCTGTCTGTCGTCTTGGGCATTCGCGCCGCCAGACAGGGCATCCCCGCAAGGTTGGTACTCGTCGCATTCCTGAACAGCTATGTGGCCAATCTCGTGACTGCCGGGGTTCGGCTCGTCCCTTTGGGGCAGACCGACGGCCAGCTTGCGATCGCCACGGTCGAGCACGCACTCCTTGCCCTGGCCGCAGAGGCGGAAGCGGGCACGATCGACGACCTCGGGTCCGCCGCCCTGATGGTCGACTTTGCGTCCACGTGGCACGAAACACAATACACAAGGCTCTTCCGCTCATGACCTTCATTGTCAGCCCAGATGGCAGGATCCGCGCGACGTCGGACTTCCGGGGGCCGCTGCGGGTGGGCGTCGGCGGTCCTGTGGGCTCGGGGAAGACCGCGCTCATCGAAGTCTTGTGCAAGCGCCTACGGGACAGCCGCGACGTCTATGTGATCACCAACGATATCTATACGAGGGAAGACCAGCTGATCCTGACACGTGCACAAGCGCTTCCGGCGGAGCGCATCATGGGCGTCGAGACGGGCGGCTGCCCCCACACCGCAATCCGCGAAGACGCGTCGATGAACCTCGCCGCCATCGCGGAGATGAATCAAAAATTTCCCTGCGCGGAGCTATGCTTTGTCGAATCGGGCGGCGACAACCTGGCGGCGACGTTCAGTCCCGAGCTGGCGGATCTCACGATCTACGTGATCGATGTCGCGGCAGGCGAGAAAATACCGCGCAAGGGCGGACCGGGAATTACCCGCTCAGATCTCCTCGTCATCAACAAAATCGATCTGGCGCCGCTGGTGGGCGCAGACCTCGCCATCATGGAGGTGGATGCCCTGCGTATGCGACCCAAACGCCCATTCGTATTCTCGAATTTGAAGGACGGGACCGGCGTCGATGAGATCGCGCGCTTCATCCTCGAGAAGGGCGGGCTGGCGCGCCCAGGCGATTAGGGTGCCTGGCGACGACCGCACACTACCGACGAGACTCGTGCACACAGCGGAAATTGCAAAATGATAGATCGGCCGTTGACCATCGCGGAAATCGACGAGCGCATCGCTCTCTTGCGGGGCAATCTGCGCGAGTTGGTCGAACAAGCGGCCGCATACTCCGGCGCTGCCGACGAGGAATTGATTCCAAACCGAATTGCCAAACAAGAGGCCGAGCTCGAGCAGCTCACGAGACTGCGTGATCAGCTCCCTGGAGCAACACCAGGGCGAGGAGCCGAGAATTTCAGGTAGTGCATCCGAGCGAACACGAAGGCAGAAGGTCAATACCATGTTTGCCGCGATCTTCGAAATCCAGCCCAAGCAAGGAAAGTTCGACGAGTATCTAAGCCTCGCCAAGTACCTGAGGCCCAAGCTCGAGCGTATTGACGGCTTCATCGACGTTGACCGCTTCGCGAGCAAGCGAATGCCAGCGCGCATTTTGTCGCTCTCAACCTGGCGCGACGAAAAGTCCGTGGTCCGCTGGCGCACGCAGAGTGACCACCAGGCCGTGCAGGAAAAGGGCCGCTTCGAAATATTCGAGGACTATCACCTGCGCATCGGCGAGGTGATCTCGGATACGGCGCCGCCCGAAGGGCTTGCGGTCGTGGAGCAGCGTCTCGATGCGACCGAGGCCGGTCAAGCGAAGGCGGTTACGCTCACCGAACTGGTGGTGCAGGAGCCGGGTGCGGCCGGACTGGACTCGCTGGGCGCGCGTCTCGGTCTGAGCGCCGATGCGGAGGGCCTGATCGAGCAGGACGCGCTTGGAAGCCTCTACCATCCCGGAAAGCTCATGTTGGTTGCAGCTTGGCGCGACGTCGCACGGGCAAGATCTTGGTGCCCGACCGCGCCAGTTGGTGCGAGCTGGATACGACACCGTTCTGTGCGTGTGATCCGCGACTACGGAATGTTCGATCGGCGCGAAGCACCCCAGTTCTATCCGGAGGTTGAGCGAGGAGCCGCCTGATGTGCCATTGCCCTCTCGTCTTCTTGCTCGATGATAAGACGTTGTTGGACGAGGAGGGGATCCAACAGGATGTGGCGAGCGAACTCGAGCGTGCCTTTGGTGAAACCTCGCGTGATCGCTATTCGCGTATCTTGCAGGATCTGTTCGTCGAGCGAGGCTATCGCGACTATATTGGCGCGCTCCAGCGCTGCCGGATCGAACGCGCGCCCGAAGCAGAGCTGCTGTCGCTGTCCACGTTTCTCATCGAATACCCCTTTTGTGACCGAGTGTTCCCTGCCGCTCACGATGTCATGAAACGGTTGGGTAAGCTCGCCCCAACCGTCATACTATCGGAGGGTGATGTGGTCTTTCAGGCGCGCAAGCTCGAGCGTAGCGGACTTTGGGACGCTGCCGAGGGACGCGTGCTTGTCCACGCCCGCCGTGAGATGCTGCTGAATGACGTCGAGCAACGCTATCCGGCCGAGCACTACGTTCTCATTGATGACCAGTTGTATGTCCTGAAGGTGGTCAAGAAGACCTGGGGCAAGCGGGTGACGACCGTTTCTACCCGGCAGGGACGCAACGCGGGTGAGCTGGACGCGCCACGGACCTTTCCGCCGGCAGATGTGACGATCACCAGTATAGGCGACTTGCTCGGTGACCTGCCACGTTTGTGGACGGTACCGCACCCTATCCCCCGCGTGAAAACTCACAAAAGGGCGGTCTTGGCGCCTGATGCAACAACGGGAGGCTCCCGAATGGGCTTAACAACAGGAGCCTGATGATATCCAAGCCGGGGCGGCAGCGGAGGCGACGGAGAAGCCCTTTTTGCATGGCCTCGTATTCGAGGTTTCGCTACTGATTGAGCGGCCAAGCGTCCGCCGACCGCGCGCCAGCTCAGGGCACAATTACGCAACGGTCGCTGCAATGGCCCAGTAGAGCGCACGTCGTATCTTGCAGATTCGCGTTGTTATTATCTTTTGCTGTCGAAAGCGCCGCCTACCCACGCGAACTTTGTGCTCCCCTCGAGCCGGGCTCTGCTGATGTCCGGCCCGGCGTCACGAAGTCCTGGCTAGCATTTTCCGCCGGGGCAGTATTTCGGAGTACCCCGAGAATCGCGGTCTCCGGCTGATTGATGAATCGTGTTGCTGTAGAAAGGGCCGGACGCGGGAACGGTCCTCCCGGTCCTGGCCGTCGATCGCCGTGCAGACCCAATGCGGTTGAAAGCGCCCTGTGAGATGCCGGAGCGCTGATAGTATTTGGGGAGACCGCGTGAATCGCGCTCGCCGGCTGACTGATGAACGGTGCTCTCATAGTATGGACCAGCATTTTGTGCATTCGCATAACTCGCGGGATCGAGCGCGATCACAGCGAGTGCAACGCATGCCAGTGACGCAGGCGATTTCATGTCTGTTGTCTCCATGTGCTTCGCTCAGTCTACATGTGGAAAAGGGCTCCAGCATCGCACGCGTTCCAACAACGAGTCGATTTTCGGCAATAATCGATAGGCGTCGCAAGATTTGCAAAAGAAGCTGAAAGCGGCTCTCCCGCGGCCTTGCCCTGCAAGGCGCCCATCGCATCGGCCATCAGCGACAAATGAGCGGCCCAACACGATGCGCTGAAACGCGGACGCCGCGATCGTCAGCATGAACAAGGTGCCAAGAGACAAGAGCTTGAACGGTGCACTCGTTTCCGCGGGACGGCGCTTTTCAGCAGGAATCGATACGTTGTCCCAGGAATAGTCAGCTTCCGGCGAAGGAGCATGATCATTCGCACATAGTCGCAGTGCACCTGGAGCAAGGTCGCGCGGCTTTGCGACCTTTTATTCCCAGGCCTAACACGAGTTGAATCGAGCGCCCATGTTGCTCGGCGCTAAATTGGCGTTCGGTCGGTGGAGCGAAAGGAAACTCGGGATTATGAACGTTCGGGACGCAATGGCCCGCCGTAAGGCCCCACTCGAGAGCCGACAGATCTTGTCGCGAGTTCGGTACAAGACCTATCCGGCGCGTTGACGATCCTGCTCGCGGACATGTTCGCCCTCTATATCAAGACGAAGAACTTTCACTGGCACGTGTCCGGCCCGCATTTCCACGATTACCATCTGCTTCTGGATGATCAAGCCGATCAGATCTTTGCCACGACTGACGCGATCGCTGATCGCGTGAGGAAGATCGGCGGCAGGACGCTGCGATCAATTGGCCATATCGCCCGCCTGCAACGCATCCTGGACAACGATGCGGATTACGTGACCGCCCTCGACATGCTGGCGGAGCTCCGCGAGGACAACCAGCGGCTGACGGTGCGTCTGCGTCACACACATGCACTTTGTGAGGAGCACGGAGACATCGCCACCGTCAGTCTGCTCGAGCAATTGGTCGACGAGGCGGAACGGCGCGCCTGGTTCCTCTTCGAAGCCACACGTCGGGAGCGAAGCTGGCGCATGGCCGCTGGGACACGCGATCGCGGCCCATGAAGCGCGCAATCAACTGGCCGTCTGGCAAAATTTTGCTTGCCGAAAGCGACATCCGCGTGATGGCCGCACGCTCCACCTGTTCCCGCCTCTGCCATGGACCGCCGGGAATGACACTGCTACGCTGAACTCTAGGTACGCACAATTCTGGTTGTGGACGGCGAGAGGTCCGTGGGGCGGCGATGCAAGACATGTCGCCAACGGGAGACGGACATGCACGATCAGCCGTCGAATGATGCGGGAAAATCCACGCCGGCTTGGCGCTTCTTGCGATTGCCTGGGTATGGCGAGCCGCCCGGCGCCGGGCCGAGAAAAGGCAAGACCCGAAGCCGCACGCCGAAGGAGCCGGAGGAGCGCAAGCACCAGTTTGCGATCTGGTACATCTTTGCGGCCTTCCTGGGCCTGATGCTGGTCCAGTTCCTGTGGGTGCGCGTCACCCAGATTGAGACCATTCCGTACAGCCAATTCGAGCAGCTCCTGGACGAGAACAAAATCGCGGAAGTGCGGGTCGGACAGGAGACCATCGAGGGGACCCTGAAGGAGCCGTTCCCGGACGGCCGAAAACAGTTCTACACGATCCGCGTCGAACCCGAGCTTGCCGACAAGCTTCGGGCGCACGGCGTCGTCATTACGGGCGCGCCGTCGTCGACTTTTCTGTCCACCATCCTGTCCTGGGTGCTGCCGATCTTCATCTTCTATCTGATTTGGACCTACGGGTTTCGCCGCATGGCGGAACGCCAAGGTCTCGGCGGCCTGATGTCGATCGGCAAGTCGCGGGCCAAGGTTTATGTTGAGACTGACACGAAGGTCACGTTCAAGGACGTGGCCGGCGTCGACGAGGCGAAATTCGAGCTGCAGGAGGTCGTCGCCTTCTTGCGCGATCCGACATCGTTCGGGCGGCTCGGCGCGCGCATCCCCAAGGGTATTCTGCTGGTCGGCCCTCCAGGCACCGGCAAGACGCTCCTGGCGCGCGCAGTAGCTGGCGAGGCTGGCGTGGCGTTCTTCGCGATCTCCGCTGTCGACCTACTCGACACGCTCCTGGGCGTTGGCCCGGCGCGCCTGCCCGCTCTGTGTCGGCAGGCGCCCCG
>Ga0126384_10001103_pt1 | contig 15784 bp, 17 predicted proteins | sample PanSoiMetPlot_36_FD_92543 | JGI IMG/M metagenome (GOLD analysis project Ga0126384, IMG submission 92543) | Tropical forest soil microbial communities from Panama - MetaG Plot_36 | ecosystem: Environmental > Terrestrial > Soil > Tropical forest > Bulk soil | place: Panama | collected 2016-02-17 | reverse complement strand
TGTCACCTGCAGCTCCCCCGAGGGCGGGCCGCTGGTCGCAGAAGGAGTGGGGGTTGGGCCAGAGGGCGTTGGCGACGGCCTGGAGGACGGCTGTGCAGGGGCCGTCAGCACGAGCACGACCAGCGGCGCTGCCGCTGTCGCCGCCATCGCCAGCGTGCCTCGTCGTGGCCGCAGGGCCGGCGCCGTTTGCCGCCGCTGCGTTTCGCGGCTACAGCCGAACGTAGTGCAGGCGTTCGCGGCTCTCGAGCCGCGGCAGGCCCTCGCCGAGCACGTGCCGCTGGAAGTGCTCGCTCTCCATGTGCGCTTTCATAGCCTCCTCGTCGGCGTACTCTTCGAACAGGAAGAAGCGGCGCGGATCGTCTGCCGAGCGGTGCGCATAGTAATGCACGCAGCCGGGCTCGGCCTGGGTCAGGGGGACCATCTTGCGAAGGACCTCCGCTACCATCTCCTCTTCGCCCGCTTTGGCTACCCACGTCACGGCGAGTACATAACCCATACGCTGTATGCCTCCCATGGCTGACTGGATGTTCGTGGACGGGTCGAGTCTGATCTTCCGCGCCTTCTTCGGCGTGCCGATCAGCATGCGTTCGCCAGATGGTAAGCCGGTCAATGCGGTCCGCGGGTTTATGGAACGCCTCGCAAACCTAATCGTCGATCGGCGGCCGGCCAGGCTGGCCGTCGCCAGCGACGAGGACTGGCGGCCGCCCTGGCGGGTCGAGCTAATCCCCTCCTACAAGGCGCACCGCGTGGCCGAACCCATCCCCCCGCAGCTGGAGCCGCAGATGCCGATCATTCAGGAGGTGCTGGACGCGGCCGGAGTCGACTTCGTGGGGGTTGTCTCCTACGAGGCGGAGGACGTCATCGCCTCCTGGACGGCGCAGGCCGCCGGTCAGACGGTGGAGATCATCAGTGGCGACCGGGATCTCTTCGCCCTCGTGCGCGATCCGTACGTGCGTGTGCTCTACCCCGAGAAGAAGGGGCTGACGGCTGTGGACGAGGCCGAGGTAACGCGCCGCTATGGCGTGCCCGGCCGGCTCTACGCCGACTTCGCGATCCTGCGGGGCGATCCGTCCGACGGGCTGCCAGGGCTCGCCGGAGTCGGCGACAAGAAGGCAGCCGAGCTGGTCTGCCGCTACGAAGGGATCGAGGGCTTGCTCGCCGGCGGCCGTCTAAGGGAATCGGAGCGCGAGTACCTGGCTCGGGCGCGGCGGGTGGTGCCTCCCGTGGCTGACCTGCCAATCGGCCTGCCGGCCGGCCGGCGCGACCGTTACCCGGCTGACCCTGAGCGGGTTGTGACGCTTGCAGAGCGGTACGGCTTGACAGGCCCGTTTGAACGGCTCCTGCGAGCGCTGCCGCTGCTGGCCGCATAGGGCGATACGCGCGTCGCCCTTCTACCCGAGGCCTCCTACCTCGACCGGCTCTGCTTCGTCCGCTCCCGGCCACGGCGGCGACGTGTAGCACAGGAACCGCAGGTCGGCCCCGGACCCAGCCTGGAACTGGAACGCGCAACCGGTGGGGATGACGAGGGTGCGGCCAGGGCGGACCTCCTCCAGAAGCGGCCCGCAGTCTGGCGGGCAGCGCCAGACCTTGCCCTCACCCGCAAGGAAGTACCAGATCTCCTCCACGGTCCGGTGCCGGACCGGCCGGCTGGTGCTGCCGGCTGGCAGGCGGACCTCCACCAGGCTGGCCCGCCGAGCGTCACCGACCAGGAACATGATCTCTGAGCCGTCGGGTGCTATCGCGTCGGGCATCGGCTCTTACACAAGTCTGACGAGTCGGCCGGCGAGATCTTTGCATCTGCGGCCGAGCGTGGTGGCCGCCAGCAAAGACTCTTCACGCTCCTCCGGGGGCCTCCGGCTTCGGGGGCCTCCGTTCCTTGAGCGCCACACCGCAAAGCAGCTCCCACCGCTCGCGCCGGCAGACGATGAGCACGTCGTTGCCGCCCGAAAGGCGCTCAGGCCACCCCGGCCGCCACGATGCCGAGTTTGATTCCCGGACCGCCAGCACGTGAAGAGCCCCCGGCTGCTCCAGGGCTGCCGTGGGGGAGCCGTCGAGGGGCGACCCGGCCTCCACGCTCAGCTCTCCCAGCAGCCAGGTGTGGCCGGCGGCCTCTATGGTGCTCAGTACGCCATCCCCCAGTGCGGCCGCCACAAACGCCGGCGTGGCCAAGCCGGACACGGAGTAGCACGCGTGGATACCGAGCTGCTCCTGGGCGCGCCTTGCCAGCTCCTGATCAAACAGTCGCGCAACGATCCGGGCGCGTGTGTTCAGCTCGCGTGCAGTGAGCGCAGCCTCCAGGTTGGCGAGGTCGTCGTTGGTGGCGGCAACGACGGCCCGAGCGTGCTCGACGGAGAGGGCGCTCAGGCTGTCGCGATGGCGCCCATCGCCGACGAGTACCGGCACGCCGTCGCGGCGCACGAGGGCGACGAAGTGGTTGCGCTCCGAGATTTCCGCGGCGGCGACCTCTACCCCGGCGTCGAGCAGACGCTGGACTATCCGGTAGCCGGCGTTGCCCAGACCGACGACCACCACGTGGCTGCGCATCCGCCCGCGTGGCACTCCGAGGGCCTCGAGGATCCGGGCGCCGATCACTGCATCCGCAGCAAGAGCGAACAGGGTCGCCAGGCTCAGAGCGGCCGCGAACATGAATCCGACGCCGTAAAGCTTCACCCACCACGCCGTGTTGAGGAGGTTGATGTCTCCGAAACCGGTTGTCGAGGCGGTGGTCACCGTGAAGTAGAGCGCGTCGATCCAGCTCAGGTGCAGAGCACCGCGGAAGACCACTGCAGACGCTCCGACCAGGACGGCGATCGCGCCCAGGGTCACACCGAGGCGGAAGTCGAAAAAAGCCGCGACCGCGCGCCTGAACCCCCGCAGCCGGCGCAGCCCCCGGCGCGGTGAAAGCGGCGGAGGCTGGACGTGCCCCAGCACGTGGCCGTCACCAAGCTCGAGGGCGGACTCCGCCGAGGTCACCGGGCTGTCGGCTGTCGGTGGGTAGATGAGAAGATGGCGGCCCCAGATGTGGCGGGCCGGCGCTGCCGCCCCGCCCAGCGCGTCGGCTGCGAAGTAGGGCGCTGCCTCCGCCGTCGACGAAAGCACGCGGCTGTTCGGCAACAGCCTGCTGGCGCGGTCGGCGAGGCCCGCATTGAACATGCGGATGACCACACGAAGCTCCGGATTGATCTCACGCGCCGCCAGGGCGGTGTGCAGGTTGGCGAGGTCGGTGTTCTCGGTCAGGACCAGGCAGCGGGCGCAGGACAGTCCCGCTGCAGGGAGGTGGGCGAGGTCGGCGCCTCGCCCCTCGACGAAGGTGGCTCCGGTGGCCGTGGCCTCTCGCACCCTGTCCGGGTTGGGGGATACCGCGACGATGATCACGTTCTCCCCGAGTGGGATCAGCGCGCTGGCGATGCGGAGGCTCAGCCGCTCCAGGCCGCAGATGATGGTCGTGCCGGCCACCGTGAAGATCATCGCATCGCGGGGCTGTAGCCTGGCATCAGTGACTCCCGGTTTATGCGGAGACTGCGTGCACGCGCGGGTGGTGGATGGCGCCAACAGCCGGTTCTGGCTTTGCGGGCGCTCGCGGACAGATCCCCGTTACCCGCGCTATCCTCGCCTGCCGGTGCTGGCCTGTGCCGGTTACGAGCCGGGCTCAGCGCAGCCGCGGGTCGAGCGCGTCTCGAAGCCCGTCGCCGACCAGGTTGAAGGCCAGGACGGCGCCGAAGATGGCGAGCCCAGGGAAGGTGGCCAGGTTGGGGTCGCTGAAGATGTAGTTGCGCGACAAGCCCAACATGCTGCCCCACTCGGGCGTCGGCGCCTGGACCCCCAACCCCAGGAACCCCAGGGCCGCGGCCAGCAGGATTGCCGCGCCCAACTGGAGGCTCGCCTGGACGATGACCGGCGCCAGCGAGTTGGGAATGACGTGCCGCAGGAGGATCGCGGCTGAGGGCACACCCAGAGCACGTGCCGCCTCCACGTAGGGGAGCTCTCGAATGCTCAGGGCCGAGGCCCGGGTCAGGCGGATGAATATCGGGATCGACGTGATGGCGACCGCGATGATCACATTGGTGAGCCCAACCCCGAGGACCGCAACCAGAGCCAGTGCGAGGAGGATGTTGGGAAACGCCAGGACGACGTCGGTGACACGCTGGCTGAGGAGGTCGATCCAGCCTCCGAAGTAGCCCGAGACCGCCCCCACCGGGACGCCGATCGCGAGCCCGATGGCCACGGCCGCAAAGCCGAGCGCCAGCGTGTAGCGAGCGCCGAACATGAGCCTGACAAGCTCGTCACGACCAAAGTCGTCGGTCCCCAGCGGGTGACCCGACGACGCCGCCAGGAACGCGTCCGAGAGGGTCTGATGGATCGGGTCCCAGCGGAGGACAAGCGGGCCAAGCAAAGTGGCCACGACGTAAAGGGCCAGGATCGAGACCCCTACCATCGCGCTTGGGTGGGTGCGCAGGCGGACCCAGACCCGACTGCCGGCCGTGGTGACGACAGCCAGCTCCACGACCGGCGCTTCGACGGCGCTAGCGGTTGGGAGGGCCATGGGCGTCAGCCGTAGCGAATGCGGGGATCGACATATGCATAGAGCAGGTCCGTGATCAGGTTGATTGCGATGAAAGACACCGAGAGCAGAAGCACGACCCCCTGGACCACCGGGTAGTCGCGCGAGCCGATCGAGTCCACGAGCAGCCTGCCGACGCCCGGCCAGGCGAAGATGGTCTCGGTGAGCACCGCTCCGCCCAGCAGGGTGCCGAACTGCAGGCCGATCACCGTCACGATCGGCAGCAGGGCGTTTCGAAGCGCGTGGCGGATCAGGACCGCCGTGCGCGCGGCGCCTTTGGCGCGTGCTGTGCGGACGAAGTCCTGGCCCAGCACCTCCAGCATGGCGGATCGCGTCTGGCGCGCGATCAGACCCGTGGAAAAGAGCGCGAGCGTTATCGCAGGCAGCACCACGGAGATTGGTCCGCGGTCCGAGCCGCCTGCCGGCAGCACCCGAAGATGGACCGCGAACAGAATGATCAGCATCAGCCCCAGCCAGTAAGTCGGCATCGAGGCGCCGAACACGGCGCCACCCGAGATGCTCACGTCCATGGTCGAGTTCCGCCTAGTGGCCGCTATGACCCCTGCCGTGACGCCGATCAGGATTGCGAGCAGCAGGCTGATGAAGGCCAGCGTGGCTGTGAACGGAACGCGGGTGAATATCTCCTGGATCACGGGCGCGCCGGTGCGAATCGATATGCCCAGGTCGGCGTGGGACAGGCGGCCCAGGAAACTGAGGTACTGCTGCCAGAACGGCAGAGTGAGGCCGAGCTGGTGGCGGATGCGGTCGACGTCGGCGGCGGTGGCCTCCGGCCCGGCGATCACGACTGCCGGATCTCCCGGCAGCAGCCGCATAAGCAGGAAAACGACGGTCGCGACCCCGAGCAGTGTCGGGATCGCGACCAGCAGCCGGCGCATCACGTACGTGATCACGCCGCGACTACCCCGATGATATCCGTCCCTACGCCGGCGATGCCCAGGTGGTCACGAACTTCTCGTTCGGCAGGCCGACCACGTTGGTCACTTTGGCCGTCGTCACGAAAGGGAACCTCTGGTTGTACAGGAAGATCCAGGGCGCCTCCTTCCATACCGTCTTGGCCGCGTCGCAGTAGTCCTTCTGACGCTGGGCGGGGTCGGTCCCCGCGTTGGCCTTCTCGATCAGCGCGTCGATCTCTGGGTTCTTGTAGTAAGAAGTCTCGAGCCCGGCAGGTGGGATGCGTGCGGAGTAGAACTGCTCGAACTGCTGCTGCGCGTCCAGGTAAGGAGGTGCCCAGCCCAGCAGCGAGAGGTCGATCCTGGATTGCGACGGTGGCACGTTCACGTATGTGCTGAGATACGTCGGCCAGTCAGTGGTCGCCGGCCCCTGCACGTTCAGCCCGGCGTCGCGCAGGTAGCCGGCCACCGCCTGAGCGACCTGAAAGTCCTGCACGTAGCGGCCGGTCGGCGCAACCATTTTGACCGTCATCCCTGCCGCGCCCGCCGCCTGAAGCATCGACTTCGCCTTGGCGGGGTCGTAGTTGTAGGAGCTGCCAACCGGGCAGTAGCCGAACAGGGACTTCGACATCGGCGCGTCGAGCGGCACGGCCATCCCGAACATCACCGACTTGATGATGGCCGTCTTGTCCACGGCGTAGTTCAAGGCCTGGCGCACCTCCGCCTTCTGCAGCAGCGGCTGCACCGTGCCCTGGGTGTTGATGATGATCTGGATCGTGCGGTCGCTTGGGCCCAGGATCACCTTCAGGCTGGAGTCACTCTGCAGCGCCGGGATGTCCGAAGCCGGCGGCAGAACCATGACGTCCGCGCCGCCTGATTTGACGAGGGCCTCACGGGTGGCCGGCTCGGGCACGATCTTGTAGACCTGAGTGTCGTAGTTGGCCTTGGTGCCCCAGTAGTCCTTGTTGGCGTTCAGGGTGATGTGGTCGGCGGCAAGGCGCTCTCCGAACTTGTAAGGGCCGGTCCCCACCGGCTGTGTGATCAGGTCGGGCCGGTTCGGCGCCACGTTGACGGAGGCGGGCGAGATGATGGCCGACTGGGTCTGCGTCAGGGCCGCCACGAAGGGAGCCAGCTTGGTCTTGAGAGTGAACTTGACGTGACTGTCATCGACCACGTCGACGTGGTCGATTCCCGTCTTGCCGCCCAGTATGCCGGGCTGCGCGCGGAACGTGTTGGGGCTGAGCAGCCGGTCGATGCTGAACTTGACGGCCTGAGCGTTGAAGGGCGCGCCGTCCGAGAACTTGACGTTCTGCCGCAGGGTGAACGTATAGGTCAGCCCGTCTGAGGACTGGTCCCACTTGGTGGCCAGCAACGGCTTGAGCGCACCCTTCTCATCGATCGTGACCAGCGTCTCCGTCATCATGTCCACGATCTGCGAGGCGGTAGTCGTCGTCTGACCCGCCGGGTCGAGCGTGTCGGGGTCGATGCCGATGGCGACCTTGAGCGTGTCGCCGTGCTTCGGGCCCGACGTGGTCTGCTGGCTGCCGCCGCCGGTGCCGCAGGCGGTGACCGCCAGGCATGCCAGTGCCAGCAAAGCGAAAAACCGTCCTCTCATCCTAAATGTCCTCCCCTCTGGTGATTTCAGGAGTGGGTCGAGTATAGACCCGGATGGTCGCAGTTCCGAATTGTCTAGTTCCCGTGGCCGAACTGCAGCCTTACGATCAGGTCACGTTTGGCGAGGTGTGGCGGGTAGGCCCGGTCAGGCCACCGGTCGTTGCACCTGCTCGTACAGCCGGTCCACGATCGCGTCCAGCACCGCAGATCCCATCTCGGAGGTCGAGCCGACAGGGTCGCCCAGGACGCCGTTCGGTGTGATGGAGCGCATACCCCACCTCAGGACCTCCTCCAGTGTGGACTCGCCGGTGAATCCCGAGGCCGCCCGGTCCATGTGGACTAACTCAGGGTGCAGGTGGAGCATCATCGACGTCTCCAGCACCTCGGCGTGAGGGCCGGCCGTGTCCGTGCGGCCGAACCGGCGGATGGCCTCGAAGCCGGCGTCGAACACGTGGAAGTCCGTGAGCACGACGGTGTCCTGCGGCGAGCGTGTTCGCTCCCATTCCACCAGCACCGGGAAGTTGCCACCGTGGCTCGACATGACGACGAAACGCTCGAAGCCGTGCCGGCGAAGCGAGGCCAGGTAGGCGTCCAGCAGGTCCATCAGCAACGTCTCCGGAATCGTCAGGCTGCCCGGGAACGCCATGTGGTGCTCCGAGCAGGCGGGCCGGACGATGGGCGCGACGAGGGCATCGCCCAGCCGGCGTGCGAGGCCCTCCGCGTAGGCCTCGCCCAGCAGCGCGTCGGTGGCCTCGGGTAGGTGGGGACCGTGCTGTTCGGTCGAGGCGGCACAGACGATCGCCCGGCGCATGCCGCGGCCCAGCGCAGCCTCGACGTCGGTCCAGGTGAGTCGTTCGATGAAGAGTTCCAATCCGAAGCGACAGGGTAGACGGTGGTTCAGCCGGTGTGCAGGATTGCCTCCAGAGATGCGACGAGCGTGATCTCCCTCACCTTGGCCATGGTCCTTGGGTCGATTCGGAGCAGGCTGCCGGCCTGGCTCACGGCGTAGAGGGCTGAGCCGTCGGGCGCGAAGGCCATGGCCCTGATGCGCTCGCCGTCCAGAAACCGCCTGGTGACCTTGAGGCTGCCGGTATCGGTCGCGACCAGTCCCGGCCACGTCGACAGGTAGAGCTGGGTGCCGTCAGGGCTGACTGCGGCCGCGGGCGGCTGTCCGTCCGGGGTTGACGTCGCGGTGACGCCGATGTGCGCCTGTCGCGGCTTCGCGCCGGTGAACGGACTTGCACCACCGACAAACTGGGCCGGCAGTTCGATCACCCAGCCGGCCTGTGGGTTGACCGCATAGAACCGGTCACCTCCGGTCCCGGGTACAAAGCCCCAGCCTGAGGCGGGTGCCGGGAGGTCCTCGCACCAGGCGAACGGGTTCTTGCGCGGATCAATGCCAATCGGCAGCTCGTGCACGAAGGCTTCGTTCTTGGCGCTCCGTTGGTACAGCGTGAGCTGCGTCGAGCCGTCGCTGCTCGTCAGGCTGGTGAGGGCCTCGCCCGACATGAGCTGGCCGATCTCACGCTTGTCCGCGATCACCTCCGAATACAGGATTCCCCGAGCCAGGTCAAACATGCGGACCTGGTAGCTGCCCGGGCGCACCCACTCCAACAGGTAGAGCCGCTGGCCGTCGTTGCTCAGCCCGTCGAACGTGAAGGCGCCGGGCAGACTGGCCGTGACGGGCTTCCTGGCCAGGCCGCTGTCCATCACCTCGAACCGGCTGGGGGGACCGGTCGAAGCGCCCGAGAGGACCAGCCATGAGCCGTCAGCGGATGTCCGGACTCCGTGGGCCCAATCCGGCGCAGCTGTGCTCGCCGCCGCCTGGCCGGTGGCCGTGTCGATCTTCTGGAGCCGGCCCTGGCCGACCGTGTACACCCAGCGCCAGTCAGGCGAGGGCGTTCCGGCAGGCAGTTCGCGCTCCACCTGGCCGCTTAGCGCGTCAAGCACGACGATGCCGCTCGGGGTGCTGAGGTAGACGACCCCCTGCCCCGCTACCAGGGCCAGCGGGGAGACTTTCCCCGGCTGTGGGCCGTCTGTCTGCTGGGCCGGACCGCGAGCGCAGGCGAACCCGGCGCCGAGCAGCAGGACCACGACAGCCGCTGAGAACCGCGTCATGCACACAACCTCCTGCCAGCCATACACCGGCTCTCAGCGCATGGTTCCCGCCACCGCGAGCGTCCTGGGCTCGTCGAGCGCCGACTCTATACGCACCACCAGCCCTGCCTGGTTCCAGATCAGCACGTCACTGGCGAGCCGGAACTGGTCTCCACCCCCACCGCTGGTGTAGAAGAAGAATCCGTGCGGCGCGCCGCTTATCCAGAAACCGCCCCCGCCGTTGACGGTGACCGGCTGCAGCCGTGCGCCAGGGGCGATCAACTTGCCGAACGAGCTCCGATCCACGGACGCCCTGGCCATCATCACCAGCGCGCCGACTTCGGGGTCGCTCGTAGCGGGAAGATCCGCTCGAGGGTGGTAGACCAGCGTCAGCACGTCAGGCGAGCTGCGGAAGTAAACCTCGTCTGGCTGACCGAGGGACGTGGGAACAAGCGCCCTGAAGCCGGCGGCCCGCTCGGCTGCGCCGACTGACGTGTAGCGTGCCCCGAGGTCGAGACGGCTACCGATCGGCCCGGACACGGTTGGGGCTGGCGAAGGCAGGGTGGGCACCGTCTGGACGGTCGCGCCGCGCAGCTCGATATATGCAGCAGCCGCCGCGCCGCCGATCAGCACCACAGCCAGCGCCGCCGCGATCACCAGCAGCCTGAGCTGCCTGCGGCGCCGGCGTCGCGAGAGGACGATGCCCGAGCGCACGGCGGGACGTAGGTCCGGCGTGCGGGGCCACTCGATGGCCGAAGCCAGGTCGGCGAGCCGCGCTTCGAGGCGCTCCAGATCAGCCATGGCGCACCGGCTCCATCAGCTCCCTCAGGTGGGCCAGGGCCCTGGCGAGCCGCGACTTGACGGTGCCCTCGGGGATGCCGAGAGTGGCAGCCGTCTCCTCGACCGACAGCTCCAGCAGGTAGCGGCAGCCGACCACCTCGCGGTGGTCGTCGCCGACCATAACCAGCGCACGGAGGAGCGCCCGGCGCTCCTCCGCCGCCTCGGCCGCCGCTTCGGGCGATGGGGCCGCACCGCCCGCGCGGATGCCATCGGCCACGCGCAGCTCCAGGGCAGCGCGGCGACTGGCCGCGCGCCTGCGATTGCGGGCCTCATTGCCAACGATTCGCAGCAGCCAGGGGCGGAAGGGAGCGCCGGCACGGAAGCGTGAAAGGGCTCGAAAGGCCTTGACGAACGCGTCCTGCGCGGCTTCCTCGGCGTCCGGCGCCGACCCTGTCACCAGGTATGCCGCTCGAAATGCCATCTCCGTGTATCGCCGCACCAGCTCCTCGTAGGCGTCAGCGTCCCCGCGCCGCGCGCGCTCCACCAGGGTGTCTTCGATCTCGTCGAGTGGTCGGCCCACCACTGCTGCGAACTCGCTATGCACTACACCGCGGTCCCGGTCGCGGTTCCGCGACGGGAAACCGTGGTTCGCACTTGCGGTGGACCGTCACGCTTTCGCTACCGTGACTGCGTGGATCGGCTCGCAACGCGCCCCTTCGACCGCGCCACGGGACTGGAGAGGCTGAGGTCGCAGACGTTCGACCTGCTCGTCATAGGCGCCGGCATCGTGGGCGCTCGCATCGCGTACGAGGCGGCGCGGTCCGGCGCCAGCGTGGCTCTGCTTGACGCCGGGGACTTCGGCGGGGCGACGTCCAGCGCCTCGTCCAAGCTTGTGCACGGCGGCCTCCGCTACCTCCAGATGGGTGACATCCGCCTCGTTCGCGAATCGCAGCTGGAGCGCCGTGCCCTTCTCGATCGAGTGGCCCCTCACCTGGTTCGCCCACTTGCGTTCGTGCTGCCGGTCTACAGCAGCGGCCCGCACCGCGCAGCTACGATCGCCGCCGGACTGTTCACCTACTCCCTGCTCGCAGGCTTCCAGCACAGCCGGGCTCGGATAATCCGGCCCGCGACCGCCCGCCGCCTGATACCGCCCTTGAACACCGAGGGTATGACCGCCGCCGGACTGTACCAGGATGCTCAGACGCACGACAGCAGGCTGGCCCTGGCTTCGGTGACCGCTGCTGCGCTTGCGAGCGCGACGGTCGTCAACTACTGCCCGGTCGAGGAGCTCGAGATCGCCCGGGGCCGAGTGGTCGCAGCGCGTGCCGGCGACGCCGTCGTCCGCTGCCGTGCGGTGGTCAACGCAGCGGGCCCGTGGGTGGACCGCGTGCGTCGCATGGAGGACCCTGACGCGCAGCCCTTGGCACTGCTCAGCAAAGGTGTCCACGTGATCGTCGAGCAGTCTGAGCCCTGGGAGGCTGCCCTCACCGTGCCGCTTGAGCGCGGCCGGGTCGCCTTCGCAGTACCCTGGGAAGGCAGCTTGCTGCTGGGCACCACGGACACCGAGTACGAGGGCGACCCGGCGGCGGTGTCAGTCTCCCCCGACGACGTCGAGACGGTGCTGTCGGAGGCGTCACTGGCCCTGCCCGCGGACCTGCTGGCACGCGAGCGCATCCGATACTCGTTCGCGGGGCTGCGCGTGCTGCCCAGGGTCGCAGGCGACACCGCGAGGGCGCATCGGGAGCAGATCGTGAAGGCCGGTCCCGCGGGAATGGTCTCGGTTGCGGGCGGTAAGCTGACGACCCACCGCCGGATCGCTGTGCACGTCCTGACGCGGCTGCCTGCCTTTCGCCGCGTGCGCGTGAGCAGCGATCCTTTGCCGGGTGCAGGCGCGATTCCGTCGCGCCCTGACAACCTGGATCCAGGCGTTTGGGAGCACCTCACGTACCTCTATGGAGACCAGGCTGAAAAGGTGGCGCTGGCCGGCCCGGAGCCTGTGCATCCGGATGGACCTGACGTGTGGGGCCAGGTGTATCACGCGATCGACCAGGAGTGGGCGATGACCATAGACGACGTGGTGCGCCGCCGGACAACGCTGGCCGTGCGCGGCCTCGCCACACCGGAGGTGCGCGAGAGAATCGCCGCAACCCTGGCCGCCCGCGGCGTGTTTCAGTCCGTAGATGGGCTCTGAGCGCGACGAGGAGCTGACGCGGGCTCTGGCCGTCGACCCCGTGGGCGGCTTCGAGGCGCTGGTCTACGCCTACCAGCACCGCCTGTACGCCTTCTCGCTGGCGATGTCCGGCGAGCCGATGGACGCCGAGGAGATCGCTCAGGACACATTTATGCGCGCTCACGTGGCCCTGTCCCGATATCCGAGCGAGCGCATCGTGGTGCTGAAGCTCAACGCCTGGCTCCACCAGATTGCGCTGAACGTCTTCCGCAATCGTGCTCGTAAGCGCAAGTTGCGCCTGGTGCCCCTGGACCCCGACACGCCCATCGCCGATTCAGCCGCCGGCCCAGAGCGGCAGGCCCTGAGCCGAGCGGCGCTTCGCGAGCTGGCCAACCTCGTCAGCGGCCTTCCCGAACATCAGCGAGCTGCCGTGGTGCTGCGATGTGTGCAGGGCATGACGTACGCGGAGGTGGCAGCCCTGTTGGGCCAGCCCGAAGGGACGATCAAGGCGAGTGTCCACCGCGGCCTGCAGACGCTGAAGCGGCGAGCGGGCGCGCTGAGCGAGGTGAGCTGAAATGGAGCTGTTGGAGACCGACCTGCGCGACCTGGGCCATGTGCATGCGCCCGAAGGTTTTGCTGAGCGGGTGCTGGCCGCCGTCGGGATAGCTCCCCGGATCACCGACACGTACGCCGAGGTGGAGACGTTGCTCGGGGTGGTTCACGTTGCCTGGAACAGCGAAGGCATTTCTGCGCTACGGGCGGCAGGCACAGCCGGTGAGTTCGAGCGCTGGTTTACCAGCCGGCTGGGCCGGCCGGTCGCCAGGGTCCAGGTCCCGCCCGACCGGCTTGCCCGCCAGGTGTCGGGTGCGATCGCGGGCCTGGATCGACGCCTGCGCTTCGACCTGACCAGGCTTGGTCCGTTCGAGCAGGACGTACTGCGCAAGACTGCCGAGATCCCGCGAGGCGAGGTCCGCTCTTACGCCTGGGTGGCGCGCGAGATCGGCCGGCCGCGCGCTGTGCGGGCTGTGGGCACAGCGCTCGGGAACAACCCCATCCCATACTTGATCCCTTGCCACCGGGTAGTCCGATCAGACGGGACTCTGGGTCAGTACAGCGCCGGGGGGACTACTGCGAAGCGTGCGATTCTTCAGCAGGAGGGAGTCGACGCGGGCTGGCTCGAGATGCTGGCCGGCAACGGCGCACGCTTCATAGGCAGCCGCACGACTCAGGTGTTCTGTGTTCCCACCTGCTCACACGCACGTCGCATCAAGGCGCCCAACCGTGTCTTCCTGCGCGACGAGCGTGAGGCGCGGGGTGCAGGATACCGACCGTGCTCTCGGTGCCGGCCAATCGCCAGCTGACCGAGCCCGAGTGTCCTCCGTGCAGGGGAGGGTAAGGTCGGGCCAACCGGCCGCGCTCAGCCCAGACTGTATATACCTGGTAGCTCGCGGTACAGACCGGCGTAGTCGAGGCCATAGCCGATCACGAACCGGTCAGGGATACGGAATCCGGTGAAGTCGATGTGGACATTGATCTCCCGACGAGCGGGCCGATCCAGGAGGGCGGCCAGGCGAAGTGACGCCGGGTGGTGACGCTGAAGCTCTTTCACGATGACCGATATGGTGCGGCCGGAGTCGACGATGTCTTCGACGAGCAGGATGTCGCGGCCGGTCAGCGGGCCCTCCACAAGATGGGCGAATTTGACCCTGCCCGAGCTGGCCGTGCCGCCGCCGTAGCTGGATGCCCGCACGAATTCCAGCTCGGCCGGGATGCTCAGGCTGCGTAGCAGATCAGCGGCGAAGACCGTGGCACCCTTGAGAATGACGACCATCACGAGGGGCTGGTCCAGATCTGCGTAAACGTCCGATATCTCGTGCCCGAGCTGCCGTACACGCCTGGCGATTCGCCGGGCCGAGATCATGGGTTTCCCGCCACCTCGGATCGGGGCGGCGGTCTTAACAGGGGGGGCTGACAGCCGGGGTTCGCTCATCAATAATGCGAACATGCGTTCGCGAAACCGCCACAGTCCGCATCGATTGCCTCATCAGTCTAACGACTGGGTCGTCGTCGTCTCCCTAGTCCGGCAGGGGTGCCACGCTGCCCGTGGGGGAGCCGCCTCTGAACGCTCCGGGTCGTCCCCAGCGGCCCATCCCGCCGTCGAAGTTGATCGCCATACCGTCGGCATAGACCTCCGGTTGCCGTTCGCGATGCGGCGTGTGGCCGTGGACCACGCGCCTGGCGCCGGTGCGGCGGAGCCATGCCTCGAGGCGCAGCCGTTGACGGCGGAAGACGCCTCGGGAGGTCATCGTGCGGATCAGCGGGTCGGTGTCACCGGCTTGCAGGAGCCGGCACACCTCGCTGTTGATGGCCCGGACCGGGTTCGGGTCGCCCGTCAGGATGAGTCCGCCCAGCTCGTCGCTGTCACAGTGCTGGACCAGCGTGCCGTCTTCCAGCATCAGCATGGCCGGGCGCCGCCGCAGCCACCCCTGAAGCCCCTCGTCCCGGGCCAGCTCCTCGAGGTCGTGCGGCTGTCCCCCGGCTCCCATCCAGGCGTGCACGCCAGGCCCACGATCGATCCGGTCGCGGAGTGCCCCAAGCATCAATACCTCGTGATTGCCAAGAAGGGCGGTGCTATTGGGGCGATCGCGGGCGTACCTCAGCGCTCCGACGCCGAAAGGCCCGCCGTCCACGAGGTCGCCCAGGAAAATCGTGCGCCAGTGATCGGCGGGGTAGGGTTTGAGCGCGGCGAAGAGGCGCTCCAGATCTCCGTGGACGTCGCCGACGATAAGAACCGGCAGGTCAGCCAAGCTGGGGGAGCTCGTGAAGACGGCGCTCGCCCAGGCCGGTCAGCCGGCGGACGGCTCTGGTGTGCGAGCCGATCGTCTGCAGTTCACTGCGGTGGCGAGGCCACGTCCACCCGTGGCCGAATACGTGCTCCGCCTGTGAGCGGTGAAACGGCACGGCCCGCTCGAGGAAGCAGCTGTGATCTTCACCCCTGAATATCCAGAAGGAGTTCCACTCGCCGCCCGCCCGCGCGCGACGGACGTGCGCGTTGCTCTCCCACCACCCTGGTCCGGGGTCATCCCGGATGTCCTGTTTGATCTCAGCGATGAGCAGAGAGCCAACCAGGAAGAAGCCGGGCGGCGCCCCGCCGGAGGGGTGCAGACGAGCCATGAATAAGATGGTGTCCCCCGGGCACGCCCGGCGGAGGCTGAAGGCACGACCGGCGGTGCGGCAGTTGTCGCCGTAGGTCGGGGGATTTCCATCCAGGTCTGGGTCGATGTGGACCGCGCGGTCATCCCAGACCTCAGGCAGACGCCGCATCGGCGGCGCCCAGGGTTGGGCCTCCGGGATTGGGTAAACCACGAACGAGCCGTCGGGGAACAGCGGCGAGCGCACGCGGTGTGCCGCATTGACGCCGACATTGGCCAGGAAGGCGGCCATGGTCGCGATAGTAGAAGAACCGTGCTTGTGGTCATCGGCGGCGGCTGCTACCGCACGCACCAGCTCAGGGAGGCGCGGGGCAGGGTGCGCTGCATCTCAGACGAGCAGGTAAACTTGGCCTCTGGCCAAAGGGGCGTAGCTCAGTCTGGTCAGAGCATCGGTCTCCAAAACCGAGGGCCGAGGGTTCGAATCCTTCCGCCCCTGCCA
>Ga0126384_10001102_pt1 | contig 15793 bp, 12 predicted proteins | sample PanSoiMetPlot_36_FD_92543 | JGI IMG/M metagenome (GOLD analysis project Ga0126384, IMG submission 92543) | Tropical forest soil microbial communities from Panama - MetaG Plot_36 | ecosystem: Environmental > Terrestrial > Soil > Tropical forest > Bulk soil | place: Panama | collected 2016-02-17 | reverse complement strand
GACCCGATAATTCTTCGCCCTTGCCCGCGCCATCACCTCCTCCAGGACATGGGCCTGGTTAGACCGCGACGGCAAGGCGCCTTCGCGCATCCGCCCGGCGCTCGGCCACCCCACCTCCCCGATCAGGATCTCCTTGCCTGGAAAGGCCGCCGCGACGCGGCTGCGAATATCGTCCACGTGGGCCGCCGCGATATCGGCCGCGATCGGGAAATCCTCCCAGTAAGGTAGAATATGAATGGTGATGAAATCGACGGCCGCGGCGAGTTCGCGGTTGCGCAGCCAGAATTCCCACACATCCGCGTATGTCACCGGCATTCCGGTCGCAGCCTTGACCTCCCGCAACACGGCGGCAATGTCGTCCGCTGAAAGCTCACCGCGCAGCAGCACCTCGTTGCCGACCACGATCCCGCTGATGGCATCGGGATAGCGCTTGGCGAGCGCGATGGCAGTGTCGATCTGGATGCGGTTCTTCTGGCGGTCGCGGCCGAGCCAAAGACCTTGGAGCACTTTGACGCGGAGACGCTGCGCTATCGCGGGCACCTGGTCGAGCCCGTTGTCGGTCGCGTAGGTGCGCACGCAGCCGGTCAGGCGGGCGAGTTTCGTGAGATCCTCTTCGATCCGGGCGACCTCGGCATGGGTCGCCGGGTCGAGGGGACTTTCGGCGCCACGAAACGGCGTATAGGACATGCACTGAATGGGTCCGGGATCGGTTGCGACCGCCGGCGCCGCGAGCGGCCAGCCGAGCCACCACCACGCCGCCGCGACCGCCGCCGCGGTAAGGATAAACAAGCCACCCAGCTTTCGCATGAAGATTCCTAGTTCATGATGCCGCGCGCCGTGACGCATGCGCAAACATTTCAGTTTTCACGGCGCTACATGACTAGACAAAATCCGCAACTTCGGCCATTGACGATAAGTAAAAATTTGGAGCCGTAAATCCGCCATTCTGAGCAAGCGGCTGTGCCGAATCCTTGTTCAAAATCAGCCCGACAGAGACCGATCGTGCGACCATGTTCCTTGTAGCTTGGCGTTTCCTTGCAATTATCGTTAGCGCGGCAGTGTTCGCAGCGGTCCCGCTCCTCGCCCAGAATGGCGAGCAAAAGCCGGCCGAGGCTGGCAAGGGGGAGGCCACCAAGGACGCCGGGCGTACCGACGAAGTCGCCGATGCCGCCCGCCGCATGACGGGCCCTGCCGCCAGGGGTGAATGCGTCTGGCTCGGCGAGCGTGCGGTCGGCCTGATGTGGAAGGACGACCTCGACACTGCGTTCCGTCACCTCGAACTCTATGACCGGTTCGGCTGCCCAGGCGAGCATGTGCAGGTGAGTTTCCGCTGCGTCGTACGCCAGGGCAATATCGACCAGAAGGACCAGAAGGCCACCGACGCATTCAATAAACGCGTTCATGACTGCTGGCTCGATCCCGCCCTTCCCGCCGTTGCGGCAGCTCCGCCGGCGACCGCCGCGGAAAAACCTGGAACCAAATAACCGCGCGTAAATTAATTTTAAGTAGGTATATCTTGTCGCAGTGGTCTTGCCCTCAAAACGCCCATGTCCACTCAATACTTGAAACCATGCGATGCTCTATCGCAGCAAACTCTCAATGACCGTGCCTAGGGGACAAGGCTCCGGTCTGTCGTTCCCGCCCCCATTCGGTTAAGCGTTCAAATGCGCTCCGTCGGTGTAGTGGTCGCGCTTGTCGCGTGCCTGCACGCTGGCGCTTGGGCTCTTCGGCAGACCCAAGCGTCGGCTCCCAGTTTTGATGGAATCCTGAACAGCGTTTCATATTCGCCGTTCACCACCGGCGCGCATCCGGATCTCGAAGGCAGCCGGCCTCCGGAGGAGCGGATTCGCGCCGACCTTAAGGCGATCGCGCCGTACACTAAGGCGATACGGTTGTACTCGTCGACGGGCGGCGTCGAGCAGGTCCCGAAGATTGCCTCCGAATTCGGCCTCAGGGTCACACTCGGCATCTACCTCGACGAGAAGGACCGGCGTAGCGCGCAAGACATCAATCCGGAGAAGGATCAGGACTGCAAGGGCGGGTTCGAGAAGGACATGAGCCGCCTGATGAGGGTCCCCTGCTCCAGCCGTAATATCAAGGAAGTACGGTCCGCTCTCGATCTCCTGCGCAAGAACCGAAACATTAATGCCCTCATGGTTGGCAACGAGACGCTGCTCCACCGCTATTTCACGGCGGACGAGCTCGCCGATATCATCAAGCGGGTGAAGCGGGAGGTCGGCGGGGTGGTGCCGGTATCGACCGGCGAAATTTACAGCGAGCTTCTCTGGACCGATGAGGAGGAGGCTCAGCTCCGGCCGAGCAACGCGCTTAATGCTATCCAGCGCCTGTCCGACTTGTCCGAGCGTCTGTACCATCAGGTGTTCGGCGGCGCCGTGGTCGAGCCGCAGACCCCCGGCGAACGCGCCGCTGCCGCCGAAAAGCTGGTATCCACGTTGGATTTCGTCGCCGTGCACGTGCTGCCTTACTGGGGCGGCGTCCCGGCCGGCAGCGCCGTCGATGCGACGGTGAAGGTCTACAGCCAGCTGCGCGAAAAATTCAAAGGCAAGCGCATCGTCATCGCGGAATTCGGCTGGCCGAGCTCCGGCTACAACCGTCAGTCGGCCGTTCCGGGCAAGTTCGAGCAGGCCGCCATCATGCGGAGCTTCGTCGCCCGCGCCAATGCGCTTGGCATCGACTACAACCTCATCGAGGCCTATGACCAGCCGTGGAAGACCGTCGAAGGCAGCGTCGGCGCCTACTGGGGCCTCTTCGACAATCAGACCCGTCAGCCCAAATTTGCCTGGGCCGGTCCGGTAACTGATGCGGATAACTGGAAGATCGCTGCCGTTGCCGTGGCGGTCGGGGTGCTGCTCTCTATTCCGGTACTCGGCATTGCCGGCGCCACGGCCGTTCAGGCGCTTTTGCTCGCCGCCGCGGCTCACGCGGTCGGCGCCTGGGCCGCAACCATGTTTGACTATTGGGTGAGCCACTACTTTGTCGCCGGCGCCGCGTTTGCCCTCGCGCTCGGTAGCGTGCTGCTGATACCGCTGGTGTTGATCGCGCTGGGGCGGATCGAGGAAGTCGCCGCGATCCTGTTCGGCCGTTCGCCAAGCCGGCTGTTGCGGCCGAAGGACGGCGGCCTCGAAGGCTATGCTCCCAAGGTTTCCATCCACATCCCGGCCTACCGGGAACCGCCTGAGATGGTCAAGGCGACGCTCGATGCGGTCGCCCGGCTCGCCTACCCCAACGTCGAATGCATCGTCGTCGTCAACAACACACCCGACCCGGCGATGTGGCAGCCTATCGAGGAGCATTGCCGGACCCTTGGCGAGCGCTTCCGCTTCGTCAATGTCTCCAAGCTCGAAGGCTACAAGGCGGGGGCACTGCGGGTGGCGCTGGCGCACGCCTCGCCTGACGCCGAAATCATCGGCATCATCGACGCCGACTATGCGGTAACTCCGGATTGGCTCGTCGACCTGGTGCCCGCGTTTGCTGACCCCAAAGTCGGGCTGGTGCAGGCGCCGCAGGATCACCGCGACGGCAGGCGCAGTCCGCTCCACCACGTCATGAACGGCGAATACGCCGGTTTCTTTGATATCGGCATGATCCAGCGCAACGAGGCCAACGCCATCATCGTTCACGGCACCATGTGCCTCATTCGTCGCACCGCACTCGAGGCGGCCGGGGGGTGGTCGAGCGACACCATCTGCGAGGACACCGATCTCGGGGTTACCATCCTGGAGCTCGGCTGGCAGACTCATTATACCAATCGCCGCTACGGCTATGGCCTGCTGCCCGACACCTTCGAGGCCTACAAGAAACAGCGCGATCGCTGGGCCTCAGGCGGATTTCAGATCGTCAAGAAGCACTGGCGCCGTTTCCTGCCTGGAGCATCGGCATTGACGCGCGACCAGAAGCGCGAATTCGCCTTCGGCTGGATCAACTGGCTCGGGGCAGAGACCGTCGGCGTCCTGGTGGCCATCCTCAACTTGGTGTGGGTGCCGGTTGTGGCGTTCGTCGGCATCGCAGTGCCCGACAAGGTGCTGACGCTTCCGATCATTGCGACCTTCATGATTTCCATCGTGCATTTCGCCGCGCTCTACCGTCGCCGTGTGGCAATCCCGCCCTCCCAGGCGGCCGGCGCCATGGTGGCCGCAATGGCGATGCAGTGGACCGTGGCGCGCGCCGTATGGAACGGCGTTGTCAAGGACCACCTCACCTTCGTGCGCACCGCCAAGGGCGGCGCCGCCCGCAAGCGGGTCGCCTTCCCGGCATTTGAGGAGGCCGTCCTCGGTGGGTTGCTGATTCTGGGTGCGTTTGTGGTGTTCGCAACCAACGGGGAGCGGGTGCGCGAGATCAACCTGTTCGGCTGCGTGTTGCTGGTGCAAAGCCTTCCCTTCCTCGCTGCCGCTGCGCTCGCCGCATTTGAGAGCTCCCGCCTCAACGATTTCGCGCTGTGGCGGAGCCTCGAAGCGCGCTTGGCAGACATCATGGCGCAGGTCGCACTGATACGGCGCAACCCGGCAAGCTAGTGTTTGTCGCACTAACGCCTCCGTACGGCATCGGCGTCATTCCGGGGGCGCCACTGCACATCGGCTGCTGCTGATGTGCGCATCGTAAGGCGCCGATCTGGGTAAACCCGAGATCGAACGGGGCGAGCCCGGAATCGATAGCCACTGACCAAGCCTTATGGATCCGGTTCCCCCGCTGGCGGATGCGGCAAGTCGCTTTACCTTTTGACCGAAGCGCCGTTGGCCCTGACTTGGGATTCAAACGCGCGCAACCCCTTACCTCCATCGCCGCGTCATGGAGCGATGACTGCGCTGCGTCCTTGGTGGGCACCGCCTCTGGCGCGAAGTTTGCTTCGTCAAATGTAAATTTTAGTCATGCTGCTCGGTCACCGAGGTTCGTAGTCCCGATCAGCAGCCGGGGGCGTATATGGCCTTGGCGTTCGATGAGATGAGAGGGAGCAACGGCCTCGTCCGTCCGGCCTATGCGGGCATTGACCAGTGGTTGCGCGATCTGTCGCCTGAGGTGCTTGATCGCCGCCGCCGCGAGGCAGAATTGCTGTTCCGTCGCATCGGCATCACCTTTGCAGTCTATGGAGAAGCCGAAGCCACCGAACGGCTGATCCCGTTCGACGTGCTGCCGCGCATCATCGCGTCCGCCGAGTGGAATAGGTTGCGCGCCGGCCTTGAGCAACGCGTCAAGGCCATCAATCTCTATATCAGGGATGTGTACGGACGACGCGAGGTGCTGCGCGCCGGTGTCGTGCCCGAGGATCTCGTCTTCCAGAACCCGGTCTTCCGTCCGGAAATGAACGGGATAAACGTGCCTTACGACGTTTACGTGCACATCGCCGGTATTGACATCGTGCGGGTCGACGTTGACACGTTCTACGTCCTGGAAGACAACGTGCGTACGCCGTCCGGGGTCTCCTACATGCTGGAGAACCGCGAGATCATGATGCGGCTATTTCCGGAGCTGTTCTCGCGGCATCGCGTGGCGCCGGTCGACAACTATCCGGACGATCTGCTCACAACGCTCAAGTCAGTGGCGCCGCCGAGCGCCTCCTCCGACCCGACAGTCGTGCTGCTCACGCCAGGCATTTACAATTCCGCCTACTACGAACACTCTTTTCTGGCTGACAAACTTGGGGTCGAACTGGTGGAGGGCCGCGACGTCGTCGTCAGGGGCCAGTTCGCGTATATGCGCACCACCGAGGGGCTCAAACGCATCGACGTGATCTATCGGCGCATCGACGACGACTTCCTTGATCCGCTCGCCTTCCGGCCGGACTCCGCGCTCGGCATACCCGGCCTGATGTCAGCCTATCAAGCCGGCAATCTGACGCTCGCCAACGCGGTCGGCACTGGCATTGCCGACGACAAGGCGGTGTACAGCTACATGCCTCAAATCGTGAAGTTCTATCTCGGGCAGGAGCCGATTCTGAAAAACGTGCCGACCTGGCGATGCCGCGAGGCGGAGCACCTGTCCTATGTCCTCGACAACATTGAACAGCTCGTCGTCAAGGAGGTCCACGGCTCCGGCGGTTACGGAATGATGGTCGGCCCAAAATCCGACCGGGCGACGATCGAGGCGTTCCGCGTCAAACTCAAGGCTCGGCCGGAAAACTTCATCGCCCAGCCAACGCTCGCGCTCTCGACCTGCCCGACCTACGTTGAGGAGGGCGTCGCCCCTCGCCACGTCGATCTGCGCCCGTTCGTGCTCACCGGGCGCGACCGCACCCGCATCGTGCCGGGAGGGCTGACGCGGGTCGCGCTGAAGAACGGATCGCTCGTGGTCAATTCGAGTCAAGGCGGAGGAACCAAGGACACCTGGGTGCTGGATGCATGAAAGGCGGAGGGTGGGCAAACCCAACCCGTCCGGACTTTGGCCGCCCACGACAGAGTTGTTTCGGGTGGGCACGGCGGACCTAATGTCGTGCTCTTTTCGCGGCGTCGGGGCCCGCCTTTGCCCACTCTACGGATCCGGATGCATGGGGACGAAGAATGCTCTCCCGTACCGCCGATAATCTCTATTGGCTTGCGCGCTATGTCGAGCGGGCCGAATACCTCGCGCGCATTCTTGAGACCAGCATGCGGCTGACCGCGCTGCCGCTCGCCTACGTGGGCTCGACCAACGAATGGGAAACGGCAGTGGCGACGGCCGGCTGCCGCAAGTCGTTTTTTGCGCGTTATGCCGAGGCAAACGAGGAGAACGTCACCGATTACCTGGCGTTCTCCATCGAGAACCCGTCCTCCATACGCAATTGCATAGAAATTGCGCGCCAGAATGCTCGCTCTGTGCGCACGGCGCTGACCATCGAGACGTGGGAAACCATCAACGGCGCGTGGCTCGAACTCAAGCGCTTCGGCAACGGCCCGCCCTCACGGGATGAATTCCTGCGTTTCCTGCACTGGGTGCAGGAAACCTCGCTGCGCTTCGACGGGTCCGCCTACCGCACCATGCTGCGCAACGACTGCTACTGGTTTTCCCGGCTTGGCCTCTACATAGAGCGCGCCGACAACACGGCGCGCATCCTTGACGTGAAGTACCATATGCTGCTGCCGGCCGATGAGCGCGTCGGTGGCCCGCTCGACTATTATCAGTGGGCTGCGATCCTGCGTACGGTGTCGGCGCTCACGGCCTATCACTGGGTCTATCGCGACAACCTTAAGCCCTGGCTCATCGCCGACCTCCTTATCCTGAACGAGCAGATGCCGCGCTCGCTGGCGAGCTGCTACGACAACCTGGTGCGCTTCTGCGACTCGATTGCCACCGCCTATGGCCGCCAGGGAGCAGCGCAGCGTCAGGCCCGCACCATCCGCACCCGCTTGCAGAACAGCCGGATGGAGGAGATATTTCAGACCGGCCTGCATGAATTCATCACCGAATTCATAGCCGACAACAGTGCGCTTGGGGTCGCGGTAAATTCCCAGTATTTGATGTAGCTCCTGTCCCCTTCCCTACCCTACCCTCCCCTTCTGCGCGAAGGGCGGGACAGGGCCCGGCAACTGCGGTAATGATCCATGCGCATCTGCCTCGCGCACGAGACCGTCTATCGTTACGATCCTCCGTGTACGGGCGTGATCCAGACCCTGCGCCTGACGCCGCGCAACCACGGGGGCCAGTATGTCGTGAACTGGCGCATCGACGTGTCCGCCGACTGCCGGCTCGCTCCGCAGGAGGACGCGTTCGGCAACGTCACCCAGGCCTTCTCGGTGGTGGGCCCGATTTGCGAACTGCGTCTCCTGGTCGAGGGCGAGGTCGAGACGCGGGACACGGGCGGGGTGGTACGGGGGGCCGTAGAGCGGTTCCCGCCCGCCCTGTTCCTGCGCGAAACCCCACTTACCTGTGCGGACAGCGCGATCCGGGCCTACGCGGCGCAATTTCCCCGGCCGACCGTCATTAACACTATTGCGATTCTGCACGACCTGTTGGCACGCATCCACCAGGACATAGCCCTCGACGCTGAGTCCGCTTTACCCGGCACCACGGCAGCCGAAGCTTTCAAGAGCGCGCGGGGCGTGGGCCCGGACCTCACTCATATCTTCATTGCCGTTGCCCGCGCTCTCGGCGTGCCGGCCCGCTATGTGGCCGGCTATTTCCACCGAGGCGACGATGTGCTCGTGCACGACGCCGGTCATGCCTGGGCCGAGTGCCACGTCCCGGATCTCGGCTGGGTCGGCTTCGATCCGGCCAACGGCATTTGCGTGACCGACCAGCATGTGCGCGTTGCTGTCGGGCTTGATCATCTGGGCGCCGCACCGGTGCGCGGCGCCCATTACGGCGGCGGTCGTGAAGAGGTGGCGATACGGCTCAAGGTCACCCAGGCTTCCTGCCAGGCGCAGGAATGACATCGTCACAGCCGGCAAAAAAACTGCCGCCCAAGAACGAAAGCAGAGCTTTCCCGCACACGCGGTTAAGACCTCCACCCACCGTACCGCCAGCCACCGTACCGTGACCCACCATACCACCCACCATAGGGACGCCACCTGTCGTGGTCATGCCAGTTTCCGGGATGATCCTCATGGAATTCTCCGTGCAGGTCCCGGAGGGCACGATGATAGGCATCGTGTTCCGCCTCGCTGTAGAAGCCCTCCTCATGGGCGCGGCGATGCGCATCGCGCAAGTCGCGGTGGAACCGCCAGTGCTCCAGATGATCGCCGTAGTCATCGTGCGCCAACGCCGGCGCCACGGGCACGGTGAACAACAGCGCTGCTGCCGCTATGAGAGCCTTATTCGCGATCATGGATAAAACCTCCGTCATTCAAGTCCGACGCTACTGGGGCGCCGGGTGATTGAGGCCCCCGAGCCGTTTTTTGTACGCCGACAACCTTGAATGCCTCGCCAACGCAGGCGTTATTCGCCGTTCATCATCGTGGAAAAAATTCGTCGGCCCGGAGAGCTTGATTAGTTGATGATCATCGGCCGCCCTCACCAATGGACGGGTCGTAAGGCTGCGCGACGCCGTTTCGCCCGACCGTCATCGAATCATTAAACAAGGCAGCTAACTTTCTGCTCGGCGGGCGCAATCACGTCGGATCGCTGGCGGCGGAATTGATCGCGCCCGATTTCCGCACAACCTAGGGGGCCGTGATGGAACTGAAATCCTGTCGCGTCGCGTTGGCCGCATGTCTTGCGATCATGTTCCTGCCTGGTATGGCTTCGGCGGGCGGTCGCAACGCCGCGCTGCAAAACCTCAAGCACATCATCGTCGTGATGCAGGAAAATCATTCCTTCGACAATTACTTTGGCGCGCTCGCCTATGCGCCCGGCGGCGTCCACCATGGGGTGGTTGCCGACGACGACAGCGAGCGCAGCGGCGACGATGATGACCACGACGGCTGCCGCCCCGACGACCATCGCTGTGTCGATGGCCTCACCTGCAAGGCGGCGAGCGACGGCACGCTCACCTGCACCAACGCCAACAGCGACGCCGACGGCAGCAAAGTCTTCGCATTCCACGACACCAACCGCTGCGTCAAGCCGGACCTCGATCACGGCTGGGTCGCAACCCATCGCGAGGCCAATTTCAACGATCCCAACGCATCGCTGCGCCACTTCCGCGGCGACGGCTTCGTGCGCCAGAACGACTTGACCGAGCAGATCGACAACGGACAGGAAAGCCCGACCGAAGACGAGACGATGGGGTTCTATACCCAGGCCGAGCTGCCGTTCTATTACGACCTGGCCCAGAAATTCGCCATCAGCGACCGCCACTTCTCCTCCGTGCTCGGTCCGACCTTCCCCAACCGGTCCTATTCAATGGCGGCGACCTCGTTCGGCCATCTGACCACGAACGACGAGATACCCCCGCTCGGCGGCTACAAGCCGCTGACCGGTACAATCTTCGACCTGCTTGAGCAACATGCGGTCACCTGGGCCAATTACTTCCAGGACGTTCCTTCGGGCGGCAGCTTCCGCTTGTTTTCATTGACGGCGCACGATCCGCATTTCCTTCCCTACGCGTTGTTCCTCGCGCAAGTGAACGGCGTGCCCGGTGTGCCGGCGCTCCCGCAGGTCTCCTTCGTCGATCCCAATTTCGGCTTCTTCTCGCGCAGCGCCGAGAACGACGAGCACCCCCCGGCCGATATTCAGCGCGGCCAGGCATTCCTGTCCCAGCTCGTCAATGCGGTGCGCAACGGGCCCTACTGGAAGGACTCGATTATCTTCATCACCTATGACGAGCACGGCGGCTTCTACGATCACGTCAAGCCGGCGCGGGCGCCGCAGGGCGGCACCCGGACGCCTGACGGCATCGCGCCCGGGCAATGCGCAGACGCCTCGTTCCTGCCGGCCAGCGCGCAGCCGGGCGGCGGGGCGCAATGTTCGACCAATCAGGTGAACCCGGCCGGCAACAGCGTTGCGACCGCCGCGGCGCTCTGCCCAGCCTTCGCGGCGAACCCGACCGGCCCGTTCCCGAAAGAATGCGCGAGCTTCGATCAGGTCGGCTTCCGGGTGCCGTTCATCGCGGTGTCGCCGTTCTCCAAACCGGGCTACGTGGCGCATAACGTCAGCGATCACACCTCGGTGCTGGCGCTGATCGAACGGCGCTTCATGGTGCCGTTCGACGGCGACGGCGACGACCGCCCGCACCTGACGCGCCGCGATCAATTCGCCGATACCCTGGAGGACATGTTCGACTTCGCGAACTCGCCGTCGCTCAATACCGCTGTCGGCACGGCGGCGCCGCCGGTCAATGATTGCGGGCCGTTCTCAGGGGTCAGCTCAACTCCGTAAAGGGTTTGCTGAGCAGCGAAGTTAAACGGGGCCGCCATGGCCCCGTCGCTTGTAAACTGGACGCCAGCGCGACCGAAGGTTGCAGGATCTGAGGATACATGGCCAGTGGAGGCGAATCGCGGCGCGCAGGGGCTGCCGCCGGGGAGTAACTGCGGCGTCAAAAGTCGCGGAACGATAGTGTCGGATAACCTTCTATCAACTCAAGATCGCCAAGAGGCGCTCTCGAGGGCCTATGCGAGCGCGGTAGCGGCGGGCGCAGGCTACGTTACCTACATACCGGACTATGATCGCGACAGCGTCGACCTGGGCTTCAGCGCAGCCGGGAAGATGCGTCCGAACCTCCATGTGCAGCTCAAGGCGACAATCAATCTTCGGAGAGACGGTGAGTTTTTTAAATTCACCGTTAGGAAAAAGAATTATGATGATCTCCGAGTCCCGACGCAGGTTCCTCGGATTGTCGTCGTCCTGGAACTCCCGAAAAAGGAGACAAGCTGGCTGAACGTCTCGGCCGCGAAGCTTGTCATCAAGAGATGCGCGTATTGGGCTTCGCTTCGTCGGCAACCTGAACTGCCGTATGCCAGGAGTCCGTGACGATCAAAATTCCGGCGGCGAATAGGTTCGACATAGATGGCCTGAGAAAGCTTATGGAAGCGGCTCGCTGGGGAGACATCCGATGAAGGTGCGCGTCCTTGACAAGCCTGCCTTGGAGGCGGTCAGTCCTGCGGCGTTGCGGGCATACCTCGTTTACGAGGGGTGGAAGGAGCTCGAACCTTTTGGAGAGTTCAGCGAGGTTTATACGCGGTCTGACGGTGAACCTGCTGGCGAGCTCGTCATTCCCGCTTCGACGGCAATAGGCGATTATGCATCGGCGGTCGGGCAGGCTTTGCATTTCCTTGCTGCGTTCGAGAATCGTGATGAGCTTGCAATCTATAGCGATCTGGTGCGGGCGGACCGGGACGTGATACGCGTTCGCGCACCGGATGCCGACAATGACGGATCAATAAGCATTGATCCCGGCGTTGAACTTGTTTCACAGGCACGGGATATGCTCGCGTCGGCAGCTTGCGCGGCACTCGAGCCGCGGTCGGCCTATCACCTAGCGAAGGTCCAAAAAGCGCAAGATTACATGCGGCGTGTGCGGCTTGGCCAAACTGAGGAGGGCAGCTTCGTCGTTACGCTGTTAGCGCCTATTCCCCCCATCTTGGCCGACTCGTTACAAACCTCGGTGTGGCCACATCTTGAGCAAGAGCCCTTCGAGAGGCGAGTGACGCGAATGCTGACCCAGTCGCTTCACGCGGCTCGCGATGCGATCGTCGAAAGCAACCGAGGCGAAGGCCTGAAGCCCTTCGTTGGCGCGGTGTCCAGAGGCGTCAGCGCCAATCTTTGCGAGGCTTTGGCATCTATCATCAAGCGCTCTGACGGCGCCGATGTCTCCGTCACTTGGGCTCGAACCAGGCCTACGCCCGTTCCCCGCGATCGAATTGTCTTCGGCCGCGCCGACGGTGAGGTTTTGACCGAGGCCGCGCGTCAACTTCGATTGCGTGAACCCAGGCGGGACGAGCGTGTCCTTGGCTATGTGACAGATTTACACCGAGCCGAAGATGAGCGACGCGTCACCATCAAGGCGATCATTGATGGCCGGCCGCGATCCCTCGGCATCTTCCTGTCGGAGGCAGATTACGAAATCGCGGTCCGGGCAAACGGGCGGCAGGCTGCGGTGACGCTGGTCGGCGATCTGGAACTCGACGGGCAAAGGTGGAAGCTCACTGACCCGCGCGAAATTCGCCTTATGGAGGGCGACGACGAATAAATCGAGCCCGCCATTGCGGGTCTCGACCAGCCGCCCTCAACAGGACGTGCCGGGGGCGGCGTGCCCCTACAGCAGCCGGGCCCGCTGTTCGGGTGTAAGCAACGCGCAGTATTCTGCGCGGCCGAACCAGCGATAGCGGTTGCGGGCCGTGAGTCCATAGAGGACGTCGCGCCACCGCTCCGGGATCAGCGCTCCGATGCGCAGAAGATGCCACATGCCCCCCATGATGGCGCAGAGCTCGAGGTAGCCCCGCGAGGCGGTGAAGGCTCGGCCGTCCGCGATCAACAAGTAGCTTTCGTCCGGATTGACTCCATAATGGCGATAGAGCCCCTGGCCCAGCAGCCCCTGGCTCGGCGTGAAGTTCACCCTCGCCCGTCGGTCGCGGCGCATGAGCCACTTGGCACCGCTCGAACACATCACGCATGTGCCGTCGAACACGAAAAGCGCGCGACTGTCATCGAACAATGTAACCGCCGGATCGTCGCGATAGGAGTATGGCCGGGCGGTGACCTCAGGCATCGACGGCATCCCTGATTACGTCGATATCCAGCCCCTTGAGAGCCTCCAGATAGGTGTCGAGATCGATGAGATCGAGGCAAGGAATGGCCCCGCGCGTTTCTAACAATCCTTTGGCCAGTTGTCGCGCCAGCAGAATCGCAGGTATGCAGGGAATATAGGGGCCGTGGCCCGATCGCGCGATGAGGTAAAAGCGGCGCTCCTTGGCCCGACCGTCGTGGCCGGTACCGGTGAGGATCATGTGGAGGCCGCTTCGCCCTGAACCGAAGCGATCGAGCAGGAAGGCAAGGCGCAGCAAGAAAGACGCATGTCGGTCGAGCGACTGGACGATGCCAAGGCGGACGAGCGCGCCCAATGCCCGGGTTCCGAGATGGAGCAGCGTCAGCTCATGCCCGGCGGCAAAGCGCATCGACCGTAGCGTCGGGTAACGCATCGGAAACAGCGTCAAGTCGGGGATATCGCAATTGCCGAACAGTCGCCGGCCAAGCTCCGGGTAGTGCTCGGCATGGGTATCCTCCCAGCCGAACGCCTTCTTCATATGTCCGTTGCGGAGCATCATCATTGGTTTGCCGACATAACTCAATACCGCCGATGTCGTGGCGAGGCCGCGATTGGTCTGCTGCGCGGCGCTGATGCCATAATCGACAGCGTCCAGTCGGGTGAAACCAGGCAAATAGAAATCGATTACGGCTGCGGTCAGGCATGGCACCGAGCTCGCACCACTGACAACCAGCACGTCGCGCGCCCTGGCGTCGCCGTCGAGCCTGCCGATCGTTGCCACGAAATCCCGCGCGTCGGCGAGGTCGAGATAATGACAGCCCTGTGCGATGCAGGCCCGCGCCACGCGATGATCCTGCGTCTGAAACGGACCGGTCGTGTGGATAACGATATCGGGCACAATCCGCGCCAGCGCATCACGCAAACCGCAGTCGATGTTGATCGCATGGCCCTCGGCGGCATGGACAGGCGCAATGGAAGCGATCAAGGCCTGCGCTTTGGCCACGCAACGTCCCCCGATCAGCAGCCTGATATCGTCGCACCCTGCAAGGCTGCGCGCGATATAACTGCCGAAGTTGCCATAGCCGCCGATGATGAGGACGCGCTTTACCATGTCGGCTTGGCTACCATCAGCCAGAATGTGGCGAGCAATCCGCTGAAGGCCGGCCAACCAAGCACGAACCACCAGCGAAACAGGCGTCTATACATCGCCTCACCAAAAGCCGCGCCTTGCGCCTTCGCGTCCAGCATTGCCTTCATCCGCATCTGGATCGCCACCACCGGCAGCCAGCAGGCGCCGACCAGCAGATACAAGGCATAGGGCAGCACCAACCAATACTTGTTCCAGGCAAAGCCGCCGTAGGCGATCAGCCAGGCGCCACCCAGCGGCTGGACGATCACAGCAGGCAGGGTAAATAGAAAATCGGCTCGCACTGTCGTTCGCGCAGCGAAGGCCCGTGCCGGATCGGAACCGAACTGCCCGAAAAGCATGAAGCTGGCGATCCCGATGCCGGCGCCGAACACGACGGCAGCGCAGATGATGTGCAGTGTTTTGACGAGCAGATAGGTATCCATAACCTGCATTCAGTGCAGATTTCGAATGGTTGAATCAACGGCCGCGCCGCTCTACGGATCGAGGAGAGGTCGCGCCCCTCCCTCCCCCCGCTTGCGTGAGGGTAGGGAGCGGCGGGGTGAGGGGAAACGGCCTGACAATCGGCTCTCCAGCCCCTCCCCGGATTGTGCGCGAGGCGCACATTCCGGCCGCTCCCGGGAGCAGTGAAGGTTGCTGCCCCAACTTTCATTGGGACGCGTTCCAGTCCACGTAAGACAGCCTGCTGATTTCGCGGGCCGTGCAGACCGGCGTTGCGCTACCCCGGCAGCGCGGTCTCGACCAGCCGCACCCAGTAGGACGTGCCGTATGGAATGACGTCATCGCTGAAGTTGTAGCACGGATGATGCAGCCCGGAGCTGTCGCCGTTGCCGACGAAGATGAAGGCGCCGGGACGCTGCTCCAGCATGTAGGAGAAATCCTCGCCGCCCATGACCGGGGCCATGTTGGTATCGACGCGGTCGGCGCCGGCGACATCGCCGGCGATCGCCGCCGCGAAAGCGGTTTCACGCTCGTGGTTGGACAGCACCGGATAGCCGCGCCGCAGCGTGAAATTCGCCTTGGCGCCATGGAGCCGCGCGGTGCCTTCGATGACGTCGGCGATCCGCTTGTGCAGGAGTTCGCGCACCTGCGGTTTGAGGCTGCGGGCAGTGCCGCGCATTAGCGCGGTCTGCGGGATGACATTGTCGGCGTTGCCGGCCCGGAACGTGCAGATCGAAACGACCGCCGCCTCGATCGGATCCACATTGCGTGACACGATCGACTGCAGCTGGCTGACGATCTGGGCCCCGACCAGGATCGGATCGATCGCCGCATGTGGTCGCGCCGCATGGCCGCCGACACCTTCGATCTCCACTGTGATGTTGTCGGTCGAGGCCATGGTGGGTCCGCTGCGGATCGCGAACGCACCAAGCGGCAGTCCGGGGTAGTTGTGCATGCCGTAGACTTCGTCGATAGCGAAGCGCTCCATCAGTCCGTCCTGCACCATGGCGAGCCCGCCTGCCCCCCCCTCCTCCGCAGGCTGGAAGATCACGACGGCGGTGCCGGCGAAATTGCGGGTCTCGGCGAGATATTTCGCGGCGCCCAGCAGCATCGCAGTGTGGCCGTCATGGCCG
>Ga0126384_10001101_pt1 | contig 15795 bp, 18 predicted proteins | sample PanSoiMetPlot_36_FD_92543 | JGI IMG/M metagenome (GOLD analysis project Ga0126384, IMG submission 92543) | Tropical forest soil microbial communities from Panama - MetaG Plot_36 | ecosystem: Environmental > Terrestrial > Soil > Tropical forest > Bulk soil | place: Panama | collected 2016-02-17 | reverse complement strand
TCACGCCAGGACCCCAGCCTCAACTCTGTTCCGCCTCAGCCGCCGCACCTCTAGTGCCGGCGACAGTACGAGAATCAGTGTGGGCGCATGCGCAAGGTTTATCAGGAGCTCCTCTGAGCATATGCCCTTCTGCGACAACCAGCACCTGGCAATCGGCTTTCGGGCGCCGGGCGCACCATTCAAAATCAACCTGTCGGCCGTTCGCCCTCATGTCCGGCAACCGATGACCAGGGCGGAGGATCCGCGCCGGCTCTCCTGAGGAGACGTTGCCGCCGCCGCCCTTTGACGCCTCCGCCCGGATGGGAAGTGCCGTCGGGTTTCACCGCCCGTGGCGCTTCAGCTCGATTGCCGACTCCAGCTCATCCTGACGGAGGCCGCCCTCCAGGCGCCGGCTGTTCAGAAAGAACGTTGGTGTCCCCAGCACTCCGCTGTGCAGCCCGCTGAGGGCGTCCTGCCGGACGTGTTCGGCGAGCGCCGGGTCGTGCAGGTCCCGTTCGTAGGCAGCCATATCGAGGCCGAGCGCCCGGGCGTGGTTTGCGAGCTCCTCGTCCGTGAGGAGGTGCTCATGATCGAGCAGCTGTTCGTGCATCGGCCAGAAACGGTTTTGCGCCCCTGCCGCCTCGGCCGCAAGGGCCGCCCTCCAGGCGTGAGGATGCTGGCTGACAAGCGGGAAGTGCCGGAAGACGAACAGGACAGTGTCCCCGAACCGTGACAGGATCCGTCGGATGCCGGGCAGTGCCTGCATGCAGTATGGGCACTCGTAGTCGCCGTATTCGACCAGCTGCACCGGCGCATCCGGAGGGCCAAGGCGGTGGTCTGCTTCGCTCACCGGCCGGACCATGCCCAGAGGTCGTTTATCGAGGCCAATCTCGGCGCTGAGATCCTCCGTACGAAGAAGGGTCTGTGCCCCGATGGGCGATTGCTTCATCCCGGAACGAATTATTGCCCGGATCACGGACACAGCCCGCAGGCCTCTGCGAGACCCTGGCTGGCTGGACGCTCGCGGCGGCGCCTGGCATGCGCGTTTCCGACGGACCCGCGCGGGCTGCCAGCAGATTGTGTGTGCGACGGCTGCAACCGCCGAGTCGGCTGGGACGCCGGCGTTTGCGGCGGTTTGCACTCCCTCAAACACCCCGCCGAGGATTCCCAGCCGCCCTGGCAACGCATTTTTTTGCACCGGCGCCGCGAGTCGGTCTTTCCGAGAGCGATGAAGGGGCCGGGTGGCCCGACCCCTCCCGATCTGTTCAGCGCGGGACCAGGTAGAAGATGACGTGCTCGGACGTGAGCTTGTCCGTTTCATCGAACAGGTACAGCCGAGCCCCGTGAAGGGTCATGCGCCCGAACGGAGGGCCGTCGGAGTCCACGGTCACGTGGAGGAGCGCGTTGCGCTCGTCGCCAACACCGGCGTTTACACGAAGGCTGCCGGGCACGACTTGATCGGCGAACGCCCGGAGGCCTTCCATGTATGCGTCGGCGCCAGAGAGATCAGTGTTCGGGGCACCCTCCATGGTGGTGGTGGCGGTGACCTTGACGTCTTTCGCCAGGCTCTTCCGGGCCGCGTCCCAGTCGTGGTTGCTCCATGCCTCACACTGGGCGACTGCGAGGTTGACGGCCCTTGATTCTTGACGGATGGCCATTGTGAAATTGCTCCTTTGCGGTAGTGACTGGATGCCCTTCACCTTGCGGGGGCAGTGGGGTTGTCCTCACGATTACACGGGCCGAGCCGCTTCGCATCAGGTGCGGCACCTAATCTTTGGGTGGTGCCAATTCCGGGGGCCGATCGTGACGCCGGCGACGGCAAAACCTCGACCGTATCTACCCGTTTGGCGGCCTGAGCGCCTGGGCGAGGTCAGAGCGGCGGTTGATGTCCAGCTTGCGGTAGGTGTGCATCAGGTGCACGTCGACGGTCTTGGTAGTGACGAACAGGGCCTGGGCAATTTCGCGGTTGCGCATGCCGTCCGCAGCCATCTTGGCGACACGCAGCTCGCTCGCGGTGAGTGCGTCGACGCCCCTCAGGGTCAGCCGGCGCGGCCGCGACCCGGTCGCGCGTAGCTCCTCGCGTGCCCGTGAGGCGAGCGCGATCGCGCCACAGCGTTGCGCCACGTCCATGCCGGCTCGCAACGGCTCGCGGGCTTCGGCGCGACGGTTGGCCCGCCTCAACACCGCGCCGAGCTCCACCCGGGCGCGAGCCTCTTCGAGCGGGGCGGGGACCTCAGCGAAGCGGTTACAGGCGTCTCGCAGCAGTTCGACGCCGGACTCTCCCGCGACAGCCAGGCCCTTACTCATGAGGGCGGTGGCGATCGCTCGGGGCAGGCCCCACTGGCGGGCGTGCGACAGGGCTGCGTCGGCCATTGCCGATGCTCGCCGGCGCTCTCCTTGCGCCGCCAGGGCCTGCGCGAGAGTCGAGCAGATACCGTGGCCGGCATCGAGCTCGGGCCGCGCGGCAGCGATCGGCTCAAGCCGGAGGAGGTCTTCGAGGGCGTCGTCGACCCGGCCCTGGGCCAGTCGAAAGCGAGCCCGGCTGGGCGGAAAAATGACCGCCGCGAGGCCGAGGTCGCGCAGTTCGAGGCCGGCCCGGGCGATAGCTCGCTCCCCGGCGTCCCAGGCTCCCTGCTCGCGGAGCGCTTCGAGCAGAACCGCCAGGGTCATTGCGACACCAGTATTCCAGTCGCCCTCGAGGGCCATGTCATGGGCGAGCCCTGCTTCGGCCGCGGCCTCCGCAACCCGGCCGCGACGATAGAAGACGAGAGCGCGCACGTAGCCGTATTGGGCCAGACCTAGCGGTGAGCCGCGTGCCCGGGCGTCTGCGATGGCATGGTCGAGGACGGCGTCCGCGACCTCGAGCCGCTCGTACCAGACGAGCGGAACCAGCGCCAGGAATAGCCCGCTGTCGGGATGGAGCTGTTCGGGCAGTAGCCGGCCGTGGCCTACGGCAGCCTCGAGCAGCTCTGCGGCCTGCTGTGCATTCTCAGCGTGGACCGCCAGGGCGCCGAGCAGCTCGCGCTCGCCGAGCGTGGCGCCCGAGAGCACAGGACGCGGCGGCAGCGGATGTGACACTCCGGAGCGCCCAAGAAATCGAGTGATGATGAGCTTCGCCTCGAGCCGCATTGCCAACTGGGGATCGACCCTGGCAACCTCGTCGAGTAGCAAGGGATCGATCGCTTCGGCACCCTCGCCAGCGCGGCCCAGGTAAATCAGGCAGTGAGCCAGGCTCAGCGCGGCGTTCGCGCGCAGGCGCGGATCCGTTGCGCTGGCCAGTCCGTCGCACAGATGGTCGACCGCGGACGGATCGCCCAACTCTGTTTCGATTCGGCCCAGGTCATGCAGAATCTCTGCCCGGCCCTTGCCTGGTTGCTCTTCGAGTGCCCGTCGCAGGTAACGCGCGGCAGCTGCCGGTGCCCCACGCCGTGCGGCGATCTCGGCCGCGCCTCGAAATAGCGCCACCGCCTGGGCATCGTGGGCGGCCGGGGTTCCGAGCAGCTGGTCCGCGACAACGTCGGCCGGAGCGGCAAGCTGACCGAGCACCCGGGCCGCCTGGGCATGCAGGTGTGCCCGCATCGTCGGTTGCATATCCCTGTACAGCGCCGAGCGCACGATCGGATGAACGAACTCCAGCTTCGCCGACTGAGCGAGGATGCCTGCATCGCCAAGCGCGCCCGCAAGCCGCGCCGCCAGGTCCGGGTCCAGGCAAGCAACGGCCGCCGCCACCGCCAGCGGTGCGTCGGCGCCGAGCACCGCGACTGCACGTGCCAACTCGACCGCGCGCGGTGAGAGCCGGCCAAGACGCAAGAGCACCGAATGAGCGACGCCCTCAGGAGCAATGCGTTGCGCGTCAGCGGCACGCAGCCCCGACGGATCGACTCCCTCCGCCAGAACACTACGAGCGATCTCGCACAACAGCAGCGGGTTGCCCGCCGTCGCCGCGTGACAGGCAACGCAGAACCGATCATCTACCTGACCGCCGACAAGCTCACGAACCATGCCCGCGCTCGCTGTGGCCGACAACGGCGCGGGAGCCAGCATCACAACGCCAGGCTCGGACCGAAGCGCGTCCAGCAGCCGGTGCTCCCCACCGGGCTCCGCCGGGCGGGCGCTCACCACCACCCCCAGAGCAAGGCCCTCCATCCTGCGGACCATGTAGCTCAGCCACCGCAGCGTGTCCTCATCGCACCAATGCAGGTCGTCGATACACAGCAGCGCCGGCGACAACTCGGCGAGGTTCGCACACAGCCAGTACAGTCCATGCACAGCGGAGAACCGCGAGTCACGCCCAAACGGGTCATCCTCTGGGGGCCTTGCCTTCACCTTCGCCGAGAGCCCGAGCACCGGCGCGGCCAAAGACGCCGCCCCGGCCAGCAACGCTCGCCGTTTGCCGGGGGTGGCGGTTCTCAGCGCCGGCTCGAACAACTGGACCGCGACGCCGAACGGCAGTTGGCGCTCCAGCTCACCGCCACGAGAGCGATGCACAACCAGCCCGGCCTCCTCCGCCCGCCGGCACGCCGCCTGCAGCAGGGCCGTCTTGCCGATCCCGGCCATGCCCTCCACGAGCAGCACTCCAGGACGGCCCGCGCTGAGCTCGGCCATCAGCATCCGAATCAGCTCGAGCTCCCGTGAGCGTTCCCACAGCGTGCCGCAGCCCCCATTCCCCGACGCGGTCAGCTCGAACATCCCCACCCGCACTCCGCCGGGCAGATTAGCTCGCAAGCGGCCATCAGCGGCACGCCCACCGCGATCAGCTCCTCGCCCTGGCCGTCAATCTGGCCCGCCCACCGTTCGTGGCGCGCGCCGACGCCGCCCTGAGCAAGAGGATCGCCAGATCCGCATGCACTCACGGCGGACCTACGTTCAAGGGTTCCAGCGCCGAATCATGCACGGCTCAATGCCATGATCGAGAAGACCAGGGCTGTGACCCACAGCCCGAACGCTGCCAGGCCGAAAACGACGGCGCCGACGATGGTCGCTGCCGTAAGCAGGGCCAGGAAACTGGCGATGTTCGCCATCAGGATCATGAACACCGCAAGTGCCAGCTGGTGCACCCGCTGCTCGGTTCGGTCGGTGTGTGTCCGCGGCGGCTCTGCTGGCTGAGCGGGCCAGCTCGGCTGCTGCGTGACCGGCGCAGCCGGCGGCGGCGAGTATGGCTGTGGTGGTGGCTTGCCAGGAACAGGAGGAATCGGCGGAACCGGTGGAAGCTCGACCCTGTCACTCATGTCTATCTCCTCCCTCTGTAGGCGCCCATGCCGAAGGCGCCGATGCCGACGAGTAGGTTGGCGACCGCGCCTAGCAGCAGGACCACGAGGAGGATGATCAGCAGCCCCACGGCAGTGGTCCTGGCCCGGGGTGGGTTGTAGTCGGGTAGGTCGGGCAGCGGATGCTGTAGAAACCAGGCTCCGACCAGGCAGAGCCCCAGACCCACCGCGCTTGCCAGCGCCAGGACGCACCCGACCACGAAGACCGGGATCTTCATCTCTCCCTTCTCTCCTTTCAACGTTCCTTCAGGTGGCGCGCTGAACTTACCTTCTGGACCCGCAGGGGCGCCACGACCTGGTGAGGACGACCCGCCCCGAGTGGTCGACCGAGTGTCACCGACCAGGAACCCGGGCGCTCTCGTCATGTGCTGCCTGGTCGAAACGCATGGTCGCGTCGATTTGTCTCCACAGCAGCGTCCTCGGGAGATGCGCCACCCAGAAGTTCCTGAAAGCTGCCACGATCGGGTTAGTCGCGTGGACCAGGCTGGCGGTGCGGCGGGACTGGGAGACGAAGCTGTTGGCTCGCCTGAGGCGGCGGGCTTCGTAGTCCCTGAGGGCCTGCTCTGACAACTCGGCTGCTATGGTTTCGCCGAGGGCGACCGCATCCTCCAACGCCTGGCACGCGCCCTGCGCCGCGTTGGGCAGCATCGGGTGTGCAGCGTCTCCCATGAGGGTGACTCGTCCTCGGCCCCATCTTGCCGTGGGCGGCCTGTCGTAAAGATCGTTGCGCAAGATGGCGCCCTCCTCGGTCGCCTCCACCGCTACCGCCACGAGTTCCGGCCAGGACCCGAACGCCTGCAGTACGTCAGCTTTCCGGCCCTCCGGGCCGTCTTCCTCGCGCTCCGGCCTCCGAAGCACCGCGAACCAGTAGGCGCGGCCGTCGGGAAGCGGGAAGAGTCCGAATTCACCACCCCGTTCCCACCAGTTCTGGGAAGGGCCCTCGCCCATCTGGAAGCTGGCAATCCCGCGCCAGCAGGTGGCGCCTGAGTAGCGCGGCTCGCCGTCCCCCAGCAGGCTGCGACGCACCGCGGAGCGAAGCCCATCGGCGCCGATAAGCAGCTCTCCCTGGAGCCGCTCTCCCGAGGCCAGGCAGACCCAAACGGAGGTGGCGTCCTGCTCGACGCTCGTCACTTCCAATCCCCACTGGACGGAATCACGCCCGACCGCCTCCAGCAGTGTCGAATGCAGCTCGGCCCTGTAGGCGATCATCAGCTCGTGGCCGTACCGGGCCCGGAAGGCGTCGACGGGTATTTCGGCCAGCAATCGGCCGCGCCAGCTGCGGAACTGCAGCCCCCAAATGACCGAGCCGGCGACATTGTCGATGCCGAGCGCCGCCAAAGCCCGCCGACCGTTTGGCCAGATCGCGAGCCCGGCGCCGACCTCATTCATAACGCCCCCGCGGTCCAGCGCCTCTACGTCTGCTCCAGCCCGTCGGAGCGCCAATGCCGTGGCGAGGCCGCCGATACCACAGCCGACCACGAGGATCTTCACGGTTCGTCAACGACGGCTGGGGGATCTGGCGCCACTGAAGCCGCCGCCCCCGCCGACCATGTGCGCGTTTGCTCCACGAGCTGAATCGCGACCCAGAAGATCAGGATGGCGTTCAGCACGTGCAGCCCGGACACCGCACGCAGCACTCCCTGCGCGTTCATGTGGTACGGCGCGAGCCGGAGCGACCTGAGTCTGCGAACACGCCAAGGGCGGCCAGCAGCAGCTGAACGAGCACGGACACCAGCACCAGCCACGTCCCTACCGAGAACGTCCTTACCGCCAGCTCCCTCATGTCTCCTCCCCGCCTTCCGCGGGCTCGCGTCAGGCATCGCGTTCGGTCCCTTCAGTTTCATTCCGGACGCATCACAGTGACCACTGAAGTGGGTTGACTCGCGCGCCAGGGTGAGTCAGAATCGCGGTTGGCGACGGTCCGCGCCTAACCTCGATGGCCCCGCCCCAGTCGGGACCCACGCCGAGGCAAAGGGAGACACCCTCTCGGTCCACTGTCACCTCTTCTGCCGTGTGTTCGTCGCTGGGGGTCGGGCGCCGGCCGATTGAGGAGTGTGCAGGTGACGCGAGATAGTGGATTCAAGCAGCTCGTGCGGGGGCGTGCCAGGCGGACCGGCGAGTCCTACTCTGCGGCCCGCGCGAATTTGCGACGCCGCGGCGCGGAAGCGGACATCGACCTGGTGACGCGATACGCCGAACCTACCGTCAGACGTCTCAAGGGAGACGACGCGACCGTGCGGGAGGCGGTGGTTCCAGGTCTTACGCGGGACCAGGTGGCCCTGCTTTCATTCTGGATGCTGTTCGTGCACTGGGAGGACGGCCTGTCCGGCCTCTGCCGGGCGCATCCACATCGGATGGTGGACCGTGGCTTCTGGCGGATGATGGTCATCGGCCTGCGCGACCTTCCTGCACTCCTGACCATCCTGGCGCGGCTGCATCCACGAGTGCAGGAGGCGGCGGAGCGGGCGCCAACCGGCACCAGGTACGAATGGTTGGAGTTTCTGGATACCGACGAGATGCGCCGGCTGGACCAGGACTTTCAGAAGGCCATGCCAGGCTCGCTGCACCGGATGGCCAACCGGATTCGCAGCAATCCGGATCGGTTTGGCGCCACTGAGGTTCCGGTTCGATGAACGAAATGCAGACACGCGAGGTCGTTCGGGCCTACCACGACGCGTATTGCCGAGGCGACGTGCAGGCGGCAGGCGCACAACTGGCCGATTCGTTCCACTTCAGCAGCCCGATGATGGCGTTCGATACCCCACAACAGCACGTCGCTGCCCTCGCCCGCTTTGTCCCCTTCATTACGGGCGTCGATCTGATCAGTGAGTTGTATGGCGAGGGCGAGGCGACGCTCGTCTACGACCTCCACACCTCGCTGCCCGCCGGTACGCAGCGCTCCGCAGAGCACTTCCGCGTATCGCGCAGCCGGATCCGCTCGATCGTCATTATCTTCGACGCGACTCCCTGGCATCCAATCATCAAAGCTGCGGCCGACATTCGAGCCCCGCTGGAGGTCGCTGATCAGCATCCTCCCGTCTCCGACGACGAATGGAGCGGGGGCGGGCTCGCGACAAGACATAAGGGAAAGGCCCGGGGGACTCCCGCCCAACAGTCAATAAAGGTCGCGAGCGCCCGCCAACCGCCTGCGAGGATCTGAACACCGAGGTGATGAATCGATCCTACTCGCCGGCGCCGGGCCCCTCTAACCGATCCCGGCGCCCGACCGGATGCTCACGGTGATTTCGCTGCCGGTGAGCGCGTTGCAGATTGGACACATCTCCATCGCGCTGCCGAGCGCCCGATCCAGCTCGTCCTGCGGTCGATCAGGCTCGACCAGGATCTCCAGTCGCATCTTGGGAATCCGGTAGCCGCCCGACTCGTGGGGAACCAGGTCCAGCTCGGCAGTTGTCTCGAGATCTCCGAGCACACCGAGCTGCGTTTGCAGGGCGGAGGCGGTGGCCATGGTGAGGCAGCCGGCAAGCGCCGTGAGCAGCAGCTCCTCGGGGTTGGTCTGAGTGTCACCGACGAAGCGGCTGTTATAAGTGAATGGAGCGGTGAGCGCGCCGCTACCGACGCGGAACGTGCCCCGACCCTCGCGCGCCGAACCGGACCAGGTGACAGATGCCTTCCTCTTCATGCTCGCCTCCCGTTTGGGTTCTCCAGTACAAGGCCACTCCCTCGCCGGACTCCGATACAGACTTCAATCACCCTATAACGAGCTTGCCGAAGCCGTCGCTTCCGTCGAAAGCGTGAGGACATGCTGGGTCGCGGATGAGCGGACCGGCGGCCGATGGCGATCGCGCCACCGTTGGCTTCAGGCGGTCACCACTTCGCCCGCTGCGCCCTGGCGGGCCTCGCGAGGCGGTCGCACCCGGGCTCGCCGGCCAGGAGGCCCTGAACCCCACGCCGGTCAGCGTTTCAGCGTTCCGCGCCGCGCGCCGGCGCTGACTCCGACGCGGTTCCTCCGGCCTGGCATTCGCCGCGAGCGGGTGCTCGTCTGAAACGCGACTTCCCGGTCGCCGGGTTCTGACCGGGCTCAAGGCCCCGCTCTCCAGGCCACACGGTAACCCGCGACCAACTATCGGCAGATCGCTACGTCAATCGCTTGCGGGCGACGGTTCAGCGAGTGGTAGGAGAATTACATTCCAATCCCGCTCTCCGCCACCGTCCCGGTGTAGTGCGCAGAGCTTGGCCAGCTCTGGCGTGCGATGCCGGTGCCCCCGGCATCGCTGTCCGATCGTGGTGATGCCGATCCACCCCTCGCCGTTCAGTTTGACCGCGACGACTCGGACCCGGTCTCGCTTGTGCTGCAACTGTGCCCTTCGAATGCAAAGACGACTGCTGGTAACTTCGAGGTCGATACTCGAACACAAGTTTGCCACAATCGCACGGCGAGCAACAGTAGTGCAGTTCGAGCGGACCAACCGCTCGGGCATGCTGGGACGGACGGACAACTGCCAGGTCGGCGTCTGTGCTGGCTACGCCAGTGTCCACGGGCACTCCCTGGTCGACTGCCGACTGTACTTGACCGAAGGCTGGCTCAAGGACCCGGCCAAGGGACAAGTGCCAGCGCTGGTCTGCGATTACGGCACGGACACCGCCGGGAACGCGACCTTTTCCAGGCGCCGGCCTCCGCTGTACACCGGTTGCCTCGACGGGGAATACCTCTAAGTTGTGATTGTCAATACAGATGACTATCGACATCGCATACCAGAGCGACAACGATCGAGGGAATGCTCTGCTATGACCGAGGCCAGCAAGTTTTATGGGCCCCTCGCCGCGGACAACGCGCTGGTCCTGCTGATCGACCACCAGGTCGGCCTCTACACCGGCGTCCGCGACATCTCGCTGCTCGAGCTCAAGCACAATGCGACCAGCCTCGCGAAAGCCGCCACTGCGCTCCGTCTACCCCTCGTGGTGACCACCACGGCCGCCGACAGCATGTGGGGCCCGCTGATCCCCGAACTGCAGGAAGTCCTGCCCGAGGGCCAGGAGGTCATCGACCGCGCGTCGGTCAACGCCTGGCACGACGAGCGCTTCCGCACGGCCGTCGAAGCGACCGGGCGCAAGAAGCTCATTATCACCGGCATCTCCCTCGAAGTCTGCGCCGCACTGCCGGCCATCGGCGCGACCGCCGCCGGCTACGACGCCTACGTCGCCGTCGACTGCTGCGGTACCTTCTCAGCGACCAAACGCGACACGGGTCTGCTGCGCATGCAGCAGGCAGGGGTGATCGTCAGCGACTACGCGACGCTGATGGTCGAAATCCTCGCCGATAACACCCATCCCGCGGCGGGCGAGGTTTACGCCGCGCTCGACATGCCATTCGCGACGCTCGTCGGCCAGGTCTCGGCCGCCTACGCCACCAGGAAATAACCGACGTCCTGGAGATCATCGCGTCGCCGATCGCTGCTGGAAACCCGGCGTACCTGGAATGGATCGCCGATGAGACGGCAGATGGTACCAGGGGGCGGGCCGGCCGCAGGACGTCGATCGAGATCCCGGTCACCGCCACCGAGAGAAGGGCCCTGGTCGACGTGGGTTTGTCGGGGAGGCCGCCGGTCCCGCCTGCCACGAACACCCGCATGGAGATCAAGCGCCGCTCCCCCGTCATCGGGATCTTCCCGAACAACGCCGCCGTTATCCACCTCGTCGGAGCTGTCCTGGCTGCCCGAGGCAATCGCCAACGTCCGCCGGGTGGTCAGGGATTTGGGATCAGGACCAGCCTGCCCTGCACCTCAGCATGCTCCACCTGCCGGTGGGCTCTCACCACATCTTCCAGCGGCAGGCGGGCTGCAATCACCGGCCTCAGGTCGCCCGTCCTCAGCCACTCCAGAAGGCGCTCGAGGTCTTCTCGGTACCAGTCAGGGTGCTTCTTCTTTGTGGGTCGAGTGTCGTAGAACGCTGCGCGGACTCGGCGCGGCGGCAGCGACCAGAGCCACATGCGGAGATACTGAGAGAGGACGTCCGAGACGGCGCTGGTGCCCCGCCTGGCTGCTTCATAGTAGCCGTACGCCACGAGGGCCCCGCCGCTGCGCAGGGCCTTGGCCGACTTCTTCAGGTGAGCGGAGCCCATGGGATCGAAGACGGCATCCACCCCGACGCCGGCCGAAAGAGCCGCGATCCGTTCGACGAAGTCCTCCGTCTTGTAGTCGATCGCCGTCGCGCCCAGCCGATTTACCAGGCGGTGTTTCGCGCTGGAAGCAGTGCCGTACATCTCCAGCTCCGCCAGGCGCCCCAATTCCAGGAACGCCGTACCCACACCTCCAGCCGCCCCGTGGACCAGGATTCGCTGGCCCCGGCTCGCGTGGGCGACTCGGTGCAGCATCTGGTATGCGGCGACGTAGTTGAGCACCAGCGTCACCGCTTCGGCCGGATCGACCCCGCCCGGCACCGGAAACAGCTCTTTGGCCGGGAGGACGATGTACTGACTGTAGGCGCCGACGAAGGTCAGGGCGGCGACGAGCTGCCCCACCTCCAGCCCTGAAGTTTCGGGGCCGACCTGATCCACCGCGCCGATGAGTGCATAGCCTGGCGTGAAGGGCGGCCGTGGTGCGCCCGGGTAGCGGCCACGGCGGATGTTGACATCCGAGAACCCGACATCGGCGGCCAGGATTTTGACCAGCGCCTGCTGCGTCCGCGGGGCCGGAATCTCATCCTCGACTACTTGCAGAACTTCGGGTCCACCGATCTGTCGGACGACTATGTGTCTGTATCTCATTGACAGCACGGCCAGGGCGAGCCCTGACGCCGGAATATCCTAAGTCAGCTGGCCTGACGTCGACGTCAGCAGCAGGTGGTCAGCGGGACGATGCTCGACGTTGGGCCGATGCCCCCGAGACCGAGCCTGGTCACGAGCCCTGTCGAGGCCGCCGAGGATCAGGTCGAGCCCGAACAGGTACTCGTTTCCGGACTGATCAAGTCAGGGTGAGGAGGGCCCACGACCGCGGTCAGTCATCGAACTCGACGGTCAAAGGCGGCGGCCCTTACGCTCGTGAGATTGGATGTCTGAACCTGCCACGTTCCGTCCCGGGAGCCCGACAACATGGCGTGCCGTACTCAGCGGCTCATCCGGCCGGCTGACGATCGGACTCACGCTGATCACTCTCACGGTCGCAACTGAGTCACTTGTCATCACTGCGATCATGCCTGCGATCGTGCGTGACATCGGCGGTATCTCGCTTTATGGCCTCGCCTTCAGCGCGTTCTTTCTTGCCGGCCTTGCCTCAATCCCGACGGCTGGGTGGGCCGCCGACCGATACGGACAAGCGCTGCCTTTCGCTGTTCTCATCGCCGTCTTTCTTGCCGGTTCGCTGCTGGCAGCCTTTGCCCCAAGCATGCCCGTGCTGATCGTCGGCCGGGTTGCGCAGGGTTACGGAGCCGCGGCCCAGTTCACCCTCTCTCAGAGCGCAATAGCGCGCGTATACGAGAGTTCGGCGCGGGTCAAGGTGCTTTCTCTGATGTCGGCGACCTGGACGCTGCCTGGATTGCTCGGACCGTCGGTGGGCGCGATCATCGCGTCCACATTCGGCTGGCGCTGGGCTTTCGGGGCTATCGTTGGCCCGGCCGTGGCCGCCTGCGTCCTCGCCTATCCACGGCTCCGCGCGCTGGGGCCGCCCGGCGAGTCGCGGCAGGCGGCCCCAATCCGCTGGCCACTGCAGGTCGCGGTGGGTGCCGGCATGGTAATAGGCGGTCTGACGGCGGCCGCCTGGTGGGGCGCGATCCTCGTTCTGGCTGGACTGCCGATCACCGTCGTGGCCCTGAGGCACACGCTACCGGCAGGCTCGCTTCGTGCCCGGGTTGGGCTGCCCGCAATCGTTGCCGCCGGGTTCTTACTCAATGTGGCGTTCTACTCGGCCTCGAGTTTCGTGCCGCTGCTATTGACACACCTGCGAGGCGCGTCCATCGCGGCGGCGGGCATCGCCGTAAGCGCGGTGACGATCTCCTGGACGGTCGGAGTCTGGATCAACACGCAGCTGGTCGATCGCTTCCCTCGCAGGCGACTGACCGCCGGAGCGGCGTTGCTGCTGGCATCGGGCACGGCAGGCTTTGCGTCCGCACTTTACGGCGTTCCACTGCCGCTGTCGTACGCAGCCTGGACACTGGCGGGGCTCGGCATGGGCATTGCCTTCAACACCTTCACGCTGAACGCGATGGCGCTAGCGCCACAGGGTGGAGAGGGAGGAGCGCTGGCGGGCCGCAACCTGAGCGCAAACCTCGGTACCGCCGTTGGCACCGGGGTCGGCGGCGCGGCGCTGGCGCTCAGCAACGCTGCCATGCTGGGTCTGCGACCAGGCCTCACTTTCATCTACACGGTTTCGGTCGGGAGCGCCATCGCGACTGCCACGCTCTCGCGCAGATCCAATCCGGACGGCATCGGCCGTGGCTGATGGCGGGCAAGCATCAAGCTCGTGCCGCGCTCAAGGAGGTCGAAGTGGGTAACAGCGCCCGGGTACGAATCTGTGTGGCGGGAATTACCGGCTGGACCGGCAGGCCGGTGGCCGAAGCGGTCGCGGCCAGTCCCGATCTCCAGCTTGTTTCAGGTGTGTCCCGCAAGGCAGCAGGTCTGCCGATCGCCGCAGCGCTGAACCTCGACGGAGTGAACGGTGAGGTGTTCGCGACGGTGGTCGAAGCCCTGGATGCCGTACGCGCCGACGTGCTCGTTGACTTCACCTCGGCCGAGATCGCGAAAGCCAATGTGGTCGCCGCAATCCGGCGGAGAGCGCACGTGGTCAACGGGTCGAGCGGCCTGACCGCCGACGACTATGCGGGCATCGAACAGCTTGCAGTGGAAGCCCAGGTAGGCGTCGTTGCGATGGCCAACGCTTCCATAATGGCCGCGCTGCTCCAGCGGTTCGCGTTGGAGGCAGCCGAACATGTGCAGTCCTGGGAGATCATCGACTACGCCTCGGCGGGCAAGATCGACGTGCCCAGTGGAACAGCAACTCAGCTGGCGGAGCGGCTGGGTGACGTCCGCCCTCCCACGGGGTCCAGGCCTGTCGGTGAACTGATCGGACCGCGCGAGGCTCGCGGTGCGTCGATCGCCGGGACGCACGTTCATTCGGTGCGCCTCCCGAGCTATTCGGTCTCTACCGAGGTCATCTTCGGCAAGGATGGCGAGCGGCTGATACTGCGTCACGAGGCCGGAGAAGGCGCAGCGCCGTACGTGGCCGGGACGCTCCTTGCAGCTCGCGCGGTTGTCGGACGCGTCGGGTTGATACGGGGCCTCGACGCTCTCCTGTTCCTCTGAGCGGGGCGCCGGCGAACCCGAGCGTCCGGGACACATTTCCTGCCCTCACCCGCCATCCATGCGCTCCCGGGCGATCTCTGCGAGCCGCTCCCAGGCCGGCGACGACACCCCGGCCAACATCGCGACCACCTGGACGACGGCCGGATCCTGGACCGACTGCTGTCCGCCGTCGGACCTGCGGTGCCGGCTGGCCAGCCAGCGCTCGGTGCGATCGGCCAGCGAGTATAGACGTGGGTCGTCCGGGGACCAGTCGAACGCCGCGTCGTGCTCAAGGTAGAGGGCACGGAACTCCGGATCGCCCATCGCTTCGCGCTTGTCGGCGATCCACAAGGCCGCCTGCTTCGGCGAGACCGCCTGCATGAGGATCCAGCCGTCGCGCTCCATCTGCACCGAGCGCTGGCTGACGCCGAGCGCCTGCAGCTCTTCGAGGAAGTCGGCGACCTCCGTCGAGACGAACAGCCGGTCGCCGGCACTGAGCCGGGCGATCCGCTCGCGGGTGCGGACGAGTTCCTCGGCCCGCTCTTGCAGGTTACGGTCGATCTCGGTGATCGCCGCAGCGAACCGGTCGGGGTCGGCGGCGAGCAGCTCCTTGACGCGGGCGAGCGGCACGCCGGCCTCGGCGAGCGTCTTGATCTTGACCAGGTCGATGGCGTGCTGGGCGCCGTAGCGCCGGTAGCCCGACGAATCGCGCGGCGGCTCCTCGAGCAGGCCGCGTTGATGGTAGTGGCGGACCGCCTTGATCGTGACACCCGCGAAGTCGGCGAGCTGGCCGATGGTGATCATGTGCTTCGGCTCGCCCCGACCCGCTCGCCGCCCAACACTTTCATGATGTCACCGGGCACCGCGGCGGAACGCGGCCCTGGCCCACAAGTAGCTGACCAGCGCGATCGCGGCGCACCAGCCGAGCGCGAGGTAGACGTTGTTCCCCACCGGCGCGCCGGTCAGCAGCGCGCGCAGGGACTCCACGACCGGCGTGAACGGTTGGTGCGCGGTGAACCAGCGGATTCCGGACGGCATGGAGTCGGCTGGGACGAACGCGCTGGACAGGAACGGCAGCAGGAACTGGATCGGCAGGGTCGAGCCGTTCGCGCCGGCGATACTCTTGGTGACCAGGCCCAGCGCGACCGACAGCCAGGCGAGCGCCAGGGCGAAAGCGGCGACGATCCCAGCTACGACCAGCCAGTCCAGCACGCCCGCCTGGGGCCGGAACCCGACCAGAAGCGCGACGCCCGTCACGACGGCAGTGGTTACGAGCGCCCGGATGACGCCGCCCGCGACGTGCCCGGTCAGCAGGGC
>Ga0126384_10001100_pt1 | contig 15805 bp, 16 predicted proteins | sample PanSoiMetPlot_36_FD_92543 | JGI IMG/M metagenome (GOLD analysis project Ga0126384, IMG submission 92543) | Tropical forest soil microbial communities from Panama - MetaG Plot_36 | ecosystem: Environmental > Terrestrial > Soil > Tropical forest > Bulk soil | place: Panama | collected 2016-02-17 | reverse complement strand
CTGGCGCTGATCGCGGGCCTGGAGCCGGTCAGCGCCGGCGAGGTCAGGGTCATGGACCGGCCAGTCACCGGCATCGAGGAGGGGATCGGCTACGTCTTTCAGACCGACGCCGTCTTCCCCTGGAAGTCGGTGCTCGGCAACGTGGCGGCCGGTCCCCGGTTCCAGGGAACGCCGGGCCGGCAAGCACGCGCGCGAGCCCTTGACTGGATCGCGCGGGTCGGTCTCAGCGGCTTCGAGGACCGCTACCCTCACCAGCTCTCCGGAGGCATGCGCAAGCGGGTCGCGCTGGCCCAGAGCCTGATCAATGAGCCACGGATCCTGCTCATGGACGAACCGTTCAGCGCCCTCGACGTGCAGACCCGGACGCTGATGGAGAACGAGCTGCTCTCCCTCTGGTCGGCCACCTCCGCCTCGGTCGTCTTCGTCACGCACGACCTGGAGGAGGCGATATCGCTCGCCGACCGGGTCTACGTCTTCACGGCCGGCCCGGGCACGGTCAAAGGCAGCTATCCGATCGCCCTCCTGCGGCCCCGCAACGTCTCGGAGATCCGCTTCGAGCCCCAGTTCCAGCGCATCTACCAGGAGATCTGGACGGACCTCCGCGACGAGGTCCAGGTGAGCTATGAGCGTCAGAAGCGCGCTGGTTGAGCAGGTTGCCAAGCCTGCTCCGCTCAATGCGGACCTGGCCGCGGAAAGGCGCCGGCAGAGGCGTCGACGGCAGTTCATGGTCCAGGCCCTTCGTCTCCTGGCGGCCGCCGTCTGGCTGGGCAGCTGGGAGCTGACGACCCGGCTCAACATGGTCGACCCCTTCTTCTTCGGCATGCCCTCGGGGATCGCCAGACGCATGTACACCTGGATCACTGAGGGCACCGCCCTGGGACCACTCTGGCAGCAGGTGGCGGTGACCATGGAGGAGACCGTGCTCGGCTTCGTCGTCGGCACCGCGCTGGGCATCCTCGCCGGCGTTCTGCTGGGCCGCAACCGGATGCTGTCCGACGTCTTCGCGCCCTTCATCAAAGCCGCCAACTCCATCCCCCGTGTGGTGCTCGGTGCGCTTTTCGCCATCTCGCTGGGACTGGACCTGCGCTCCAAGGTCGCCACCGCCGCGGTCCTGGTCTTCTTCGTGGTCTTCTTCAACGCCTTCCAGGGCGTGCGCGAGGTCGACCGAAACCTTGTCGCCAACGCTCGCATCCTGGGCGCCGGCTCACGCCGCCTGACCACGGAAGTCATCCTGCCCTCGGCGCTGTCCTGGATCATCGCGAGCCTGCACATCAGCTTCGGCCTCGCCCTCATCGGTGCAGTCGTGGGAGAGCTCTGGGGGGCGACACAGGGCGTCGGTGAGCTGATCTACAACGCGGAGCACAACTTCGACGCCAACGGCGTCTTCGCGGGCATGGCGCTGCTGGCCGCCGTCGCCCTGGTCGCAGAGGCGCTGATCACAGCGCTCGAGAACCGCCTGATCAGATGGCGGCCAAATCCGGTCACCGATGTGACCGCCTAGGAGGATGGAGTCGATGAATATCAGACGGGTTCGCTATCTGGGGGCTGCCGTGGTGGCGGCTCTCGCGGTGGTGGGCTGTGGCGGTGCCACCGCCGGCCCGGCCGCCACGCCAGACAACTCGCCAGCGCAGCTGAAGATCATGGTCGGGGGCCTGAACAAGCAGATCTACCTGCCCAACATGCTCGCCCAGCAGCTCGGGTACTTCAAGGATCAGAACCTGGACGTCACTCTGATCGACGAGCAGTCCGGGCAGTCTTCCGAAGAGGAGCTGATCGCCGGCAACGTGGACGCGGCGTCCGGCTCCTACAACCACACCATCGAGGTCCAGCCAAAGGGCAAATTCCTCGAGACGGTTGTCCAGTTCCAGATCGCTCCAGGCGAGGCCGAGGTCGTGGACGCAAGGAAGGCTGACAGCGTCAAGTCCGCGGCGGACCTCAAGGGCAAGAACCTGGGCGTCACCTCGATCGGCTCAGGCACCCATACCCTGACCATGGCCATCCTGGGCAAGGTCGGAATCCCGTCCGACCAGGCCAGGTATGTCCCGGTCGGCGCCGGCAACACCTTCATCGCGGGCCTGCAGCAGCAGAAGATCGACGCCGGCATGACCACCGAGCCCACCATCTCGCGCGCCGTCAAAACAGGCGTCGGTAAGGTGCTCATCGATCTCCGGACACCCGAATCGACGCGCTCGGCGTTGGGGGGCGACTACCCCTTCATCGGAGTCTTCATGAGGGCCGAGTACGTGAGCAGTCACAAGGCTGTCGTTCAAAGGCTGGTCAACGCCTACGTCAAGACCCTGAAGTGGATCAGCACGCACACGACGCAAGAGGTGTCCGACAAGATGCCCGCCGACTACTACGCCGGCGACAAGGATCTCTACGTCACCGCGCTGGACGCGCAGAAGACCGTGTGGACGAAGGACGGAAAGATGCCGGCGGCCGGTGCCCAGACGGTTCTGGACATCGAGCAGAAGTACGTTCCAGACATGAAGGGAGCCAAGGTCGACCTCGCCAGGACCTACACCAACGAATTCGCCAGCAAGGCGCAGTAAAGTTCCTAGTTGACCGGGGCGCAGAACAGGGTGGGGTAATACCCACTCTGTTCTTCACGGCGGCAACACATGGTCACACATCCGTTGCGTCGATCACGGTCTGGTTCTGTAGTGGCGACTACTGTTGGGCCCGGGAGAGCGCCGTAGGGTGGACGCCAAGAGAGCGCTACCTCGGAGGACCCTGACTGTGCCAGCCAAACACCGCGCCGTGCCGCCCTCGGCGCCGGCGTCAGGTCAGACCCGGACGCGGCGTCCGGGTTCCCGGCCCGCAAGACGTAGAGGCGGTGGCTTCCCGTGGCGGACAGGCGGCATCGTGGCGGCCGTGGTCGCGGTGCTGGTCACCGGCCTGGTCCTGCTGGCGCGCAGCGGGGTGAACAACGGCACCAGCCAGGTCAGCGCGCCGCCGGCCACGGTCCAGGGCGGCAGACTGGCGCAGGGCCAGCCGGCACCGGACTTCAACGCCACGACGCTGCAGGGCTCGACGCTCACGCTCAGCAGCCTGCGTGGCAAGCCCGTGCTGATCAACTTCTTCGCTTCCTGGTGCACCGTCTGCGAGGCCGAGCTGCCGGGAATCGAGCAGGCGTACAAACAGCATCGGGCGGACGGCTTCACAGTGGTCGGGGTAAACACGCTCGAGAGCGGCGACGGCCTGTCGTTCTACCGCCGGATGAATCTGACCTTCCCGGCTGTCTACGATCCTGGGACCCCCGGCCGGATCGGATCAGCCTACGGGGTGACGCAGGGCCTGCCGGCCTCGGTCTTCGTGGACCGGGCAGGCAATGTGCAGCTCATCCAGTACGGGCCGGTAACAAGGGAGCTGATCGACCAGGAACTGACGAAGCTATGACCGTGGCGGCCCTGGGCGTCGCGCTCGCCTTCGCGGCCGGCCTCGTGTCCTTCGTCTCGCCGTGCGTCATGCCGCTGGTACCCGGCTACGCGGCCTACCTTACCGGCCGGACGAACCTGCACGACCGGCCGCGGGCTGACGCTGCGCTGACCGGTGCCGCCTTTGTGGTCGGGCTGGGTGTGGTGTTCATCCTTTTCTTCTACGTGCTCCGTCAGGCCGTGCAGCCGGTGCGCCCGTATGTGGTGCCCGTAGCCGGGGTCGCGGTACTGCTGCTTGCCGCAAATCTGGCCGGCTTACTCCGCCTACCCTTCCTGCAGCGGGAGCTCCGCCTCATGCATGCGGCTCCCAGCGCACGTGGCCCGCTGGGTGGGCTCCTGCTCGGCCTCGGCTTCGCGGCCGGGTGGACACCCTGCATTGGTGTGACACTCGGCGCTGTCCTGAGCGCAAGCGCCCTCACCGGCACCACCCTGACGGGGTTCCTGCAAGTAGTCGCCTACTGCATCGGTCTGGGCGTGCCTTTTCTGGTGATCGCGCTCCTGCTTGACCGGGCGCTGCCGTTCTTGCGGGCCCTGGCCAGGCACCGTCGGCCAATCGACCTGGGCTCGGCCGGTGTGCTGGCCGCCATGGGAGTCCTGCTCATGACCAACAACCTGATCTGGATCACGCAGCGGCTCACCGACCTGCTGCCGCGCGAGCTGCTGAGCCCCCTGGGGCTATGAACGCGAAAGCTGCGGCGGGCGCAGCCGGCGCGGTGCTGCTGCTGGTCACCGCCTGCGGTGGCAGCAGCGGGTCGCCGGCGGGCGGGGCCGCCAAGCAGCCCTCTGCCGCGCCAGAGGTGGAGGGATTCAGTCGGGACGGCTGGAAGACCAATTTCGACAAACACAGCGTGTCCTTGAGCGAAATCAGCAGTGGCGGGCCACGCAAGGACGGCATCCCACCGCTCGACCACCCCAAGTTCGTGGGCGCCGCTGAAGCCAGCACCTGGCTCAAACCAGCCGAGCCCGTGATCGCGTTGACGGTTGGCGCCGAGAGCCGTGCATATCCAATGCAGATCCTGATCTGGCACGAGATAGTCAATGACACTGTCGGGGGTGTGCCGGTCACGGTCACCTTCTGCCCACTCTGCTACACGGCCATCGCGTTCGACCGGCGCGCAGCCGGTCGCATACTGGACTTCGGCACGACGGGCGACCTTCGCAAGTCCGACCTGGTCATGTATGACCGCCAGACCGAGTCCTGGTGGCAGCAGGCCGTCGGCCGGGCCATCGTCGGCGACCTGACCGGGACCCAGCTGACCATCCTGCCGGCCGGCATCGTTAGCTGGGCCATCTTCCGGACGGCGCACCCGGACAGCACCGTCCTTTCGCGAGACACCGGCTTCAATCGCTCCTACGGGCTCAATCCGTATTCGGGCTACGACAGCGCCGGCACGCAGCCCTTCCTGTTCGACGGCAAGCCTGACGGCCGCCTACCTCCCAAAGAGCACGTGGTGACCGTCAGCCTGGGCGGGGAGGACGTCGCCTATCCGTACACCGTGCTGAAGCAGCGACGCGTGATCCGGGACCGGGTCGGCGGGAAGTCGATTGTGGTCTTCTACCAGGCTGGGACCCGCTCCGCGGTGGACGCCGGCAGCGTCGCCGACGGTTTCGACCTCGGCGCCAGCGGGGTGTTCATGCCCGAGGTTGACGGGCGGACGCTGAATTTCAAGGCGACTGCGTCGGACTTCGTCGACGCCGAGACCGGGAGTCACTGGAACCTGCTCGGCCAGGCCGTCGCGGGACCCATGGCCGGCCGTCAGCTGGATCCCGTCGTCCACGGCGACGACTTCTGGTTCGAGTGGGCGGCGTTCAAGCCCGCGACCAGGATCTATCGTTGATTCGATGCCACACCCTGAGCTGGTAGTCGCCCCCACGCCCCGGGAGGGCGCGACGAGCCCATTCGAGCGGATCATGGTGGCTGTAGCCGACGACCCGTCATCGACAGCGGCCGTCCGCCTCGCTGCGGTGCTCGCCGCGCGGACGGATGCTGAGGTCCTGGCCGTCCACGTGTCGTGCCGCGACGTGCCCTGCTGCGGGCCGTCGGCCACGGACTGTGGGCTGCGAGGCGCAGACCTCAGCCTGGACAAGGCTGTTCGTGACCTCGCGGTGGCGGGAGTGCGGCATCGTGCCGAGCGCTGGCAGGCGCTGGACGACCGTCTGCTGGAAGCGCTCGTCGCTGCAGCCGACGAGTACGATGCCGACCTGGTGATCGTCGGCTGTCGAAGGCGGCCGGGACTGCGGGGACGGTTTCGACGCAGCCTTGGACTCAGGCTCGCTGAGCGGACCTCACGATCGGTACTGCTGGTCTGCTGACCTCAGTCTGTCCTCGGTACAGGTGATGGGCCGTCAGCGTGCCAGCTCCTTACCTGCCAGCTCGGTGCCCACCACTCGGGCCCGAATCTTCTCGAACGCGATCTCCCGCGCGGTCGAGGTGTCGTCTCCGAACGGTGAGAAGCCACAGTCGTCGCAGGTGCCGAGCCGGTCCGGGTCGAGATACCCGGCAGCTTCCAGGACCCTGTCTCTCACCTCCTCGGGCGTCTCGACCGTGGGATTGATCGGGTCGATTACGCCTACGAAGATCATCTGACCCGGCCTGGCGTGCTCTTTGATGATGCCGAGCACTCGGCCGCGGTCCGTCTCGCTGGCCAGCTGGAGGTAGAAGCTGCCCGCGTTCAGATCGAAGAGGCTCGGCAGCAGCTCCGCGTAGTCGACGTCCGCACTGAGCGTCGAGTCCTGGTCACCGCCTGGACAGGTGTGGACGCCGATCCGCCGGCGCTGCTCGGGCGAGAACCGATCGAGGACTTCGTTGTTGAGGTCGATGAACGCCCTTAGAAGCTCTTTGGACGGGTCCAGCTTGACCGAGAGCCGCGCCTCGGTGAAGTCGATCTGCACGTTGTGGGCCCCCTTGTCGAGGCAGCTCCGGATGTCGAGCGCGGCCTCATTTATGAGGTCGGCAATGAAAGCGTCCCGCGGATACCCCTCGAGGCCGTCCTGAGGATAGAGGAGACTCAAAGCGGAGGCCGAGATCACTGCCTGCTTGACGGGAACGTGGGCGTGGCGTAGAGCGTTGCCGAGGTAGCCGCCGGCCCGGGTGCGGTAGCGGAAAGGACCGGCCACAAGTCTCGGCAGCTGCCGCGTGTGGCCGTCGGCGAACGGGATCACAACGCCATCGGGAACCAGTGTCTCGACCCCGTGGATGGGATAGGTCGCGAAACTCGGTTTGCCCTGCTCGCCGTCGCTGATGACCGGGGACCCGGTGGCCTCGAACTGCTCGATCGTTTCCCGCACCACCTCGTCCAGGAGGCGAGCGTATGCCTCAGGGGCAATGCGACCGGTATTCAGGTCCTGGGTGGCTTCGATCAGCCTTTGCGGCCGGGGTATGCTCCCGATGGGCTCGGTCGGAATCGGCCGGTTAACTGATGGCACGTCGAACCCCCTCCCCCGGCTTCGCCGGGTACGGACGCTGCGGTCATGGCCGCTCAGCGGACGGCCTCAGGGCCTCGAGCCCCTTGGCCTTCGGCAAAGGCCGCGGCGGTCATTCCCGTGTGTTTGGCGCCAAGTATCATGCCATGGGCGACCGTATTGAACGACACGTAGTGCATGACGGCCGCGGTCAGTTCAACCAGGGATCGTTCGTCGATCTCGGCCCGCCGGCGCAAGAGCTGGGTGAAGTAGGGAACCCAGTACTGGCTCTGCCGAAACGAGGCGACCGCGAAGCCGATGCAGAGCTTGGCCGGCACGTCGAGGCGGCCGGCGCCGAACACGAGCCGGTCCTTGGCCCAGGTCGCCTCGAGGAATCGTGGTTGGTGCCCCAGGAACCGCCAGAAGTCCGGCGCACGGTCCAGTCCGAGTTGATCGCGGGACCATTCGGCGATCTCAGCCAGGCACCCGGCGCCCGCGCCCGGAGACGGCTCAGCGAGCGGAGCCAGTCGCCGGTCACGGCGCTCCGGGACGTCAGGCGCAACCTGAAGCGCCGCCGCCCCTACGCAAAGAGAGCTGACGTGTTCGGAGACGGCCATGATCTCCGTGACCCCCCTTTCGCCGATTCCCAGCCGCAGCACGGCGGCCACATGGGACGTGATTCAAAAGTCGCACTTGTTCGCCATCGAGACCGCGACGTGCATGGCCTCCTTCGTCAGTGGCGAGATCGCACCCTGAAAGCGGAAGCCGTACAGCGCCTGCCGGTGGTTGGCCTCGAGGTAATGGGGCCAGTACATCTGTGCCCGCCAGATGTCCGAGAGCTCATCCGGCGTGGCGCCCAAGCGCCTGGCCACCGCCTCCAGCGTGGCTCGGTCTTCCTCCGGGAGGTCACCGGGGCGAGCGAACCTGAGAGTGGTCAATGGTCGCAGGGTACTCGGGCCCATTCGGGCGTGAGTCGTGGCAGCATCTAAGGGCGTGGAGCGTAGGGTCTACCCGATTGCCGGATCCGTAACGAAGCTTACCGTCGGACCAGCCGTAGCTCCTCATGACCATCGGGCCCAGACCCTCAGACCGGTTTGCGTGCCAGGATCAGTGCATAGCCCAGCTTGCCGTCAAGCACGGCCCGCTCCGCAGCCCGAGCCATCTCCCTGGCGCTTGCAAAGTCCACGCCGGGCAGCCGCATCCCCTTAAGGCGAGCAACCACTTCGGCACTCAGGAGCCGTCTCCGCACCGAGCGAACCAGCTCCAGCAGCGCCTCGTCGTGATCTTCGAGGGTGACCAGTTCTAGCCCCGCGACCTCCAGATGGCGGATGTACTCCTCGGCCGGCCTGGCGTCCGCGATGCAGGCGATCCAGGCCAGCAGGTCTTCGAGGCCAGGGGGCAGCGGTGCCCTGCGCACAAGGTCGGCCAGACCCGCGACCCCTCCCGGGCGAAGCACCCTGCCCATCTCGGCCGCAGCCGCGGCCTTGTCCGGGAACGTGCAGAACGCGCACTCGCAAACCACGGCGTCGAACGCCGCGTCCGCACACGGCAGCCGCTCGGCGTCACCCGCGCTGAAGCTCACGCTGCCGCGCAAGCCAGCTCGGACCCCGTCGTCACGGGCGCGCGTGACGTTCTCGGCGCCGTAGTCCAGACCCAGCACCGAACAGCCGAAGTGGCGGGCAAGGTGCATCGCCGAGCTGCCCCGCCCGGAGGCGACATCGAGCACCCGAGCACCCGGACCCAGGCGCAGGAGGTCGCCCAGGCGCTCTGTCAGCGCCACGCCGCCGGGATGCAGCGAGTCCCCCAGCAGCAGCTGCGCCCAGTCGCCGGCGTACAGATCGGCACAGCAGGCCTTTACCGCAGACGCGACGCTCATGAGCTCGCTCCAAAGTGGAACGTGATGGGTTCAGGCACGTGCGGGCGGCCCTCGCGCCGGGCACGCCGGCGCTCTCTTTCACGGTGCATGAGCTGCTCGCGGGCCTGTTCCCTGTAGCCGAGGGTGTTGTAGGCGCAGAACGGGATCTGGTGGCCGCCCGGCAGCAGGAACTCCTTGCAGCACTTCATGAGGTTCTTCTGGTTGAAGGTCCAGGGATCCATGAAGTCCTGCAGCATGACCATGAACATGCGGCCGGCAACGCTGGCGAGATCCGCTGCGGACAGATCGCACGTGGCGCACGACAGCGCGAAATCGCCGGCCGCCTTGTCTGAGCCCGGCACAGCCGACGACGACCACAGGCCTTCCAGCGCCTCTCTGACCTCAGCGTTCAGGTCGATGACGGCTCTGTTAGTGACGTAATCGAGGTAGTCGTCGACCTCCAGGACCCGCGTCAGGGGCAGGACGGTCTCGCCCTCCACGTACGCGTACGTGACCGAGTTGCAAGTTGGGAAGCAGCAGGGCACGGGAACGAAGTCGGTGACCTGGAACAGCCCCTCCGTCTGCTCTTCGATCAGACGCAGGACGTCCGGGATCGTCATGCGCCGCAGCGGGTCGTGGTCCACGTGGCGACCAGCGTGGAAGGCGGTCTGGAAGTTGACGCCGCGGACGGCCGGATGGTCAAGCCCGAACCTGAGGACGCGTCCCACCTCATGCTCGTTGACGCCACGCTCTACGGCCGGTACCAGCACCACGTGGCAGCCGATCTCCGCCAGCCGGTCCAGCGCTTGCAGCTTACCGGGCAGGATGTCGGGCTCACCCCGAAGGATCTGATAGGTGCGTTCCTCGAATCCATCGAACTGGAAGTAGATCGAGGGCCGGATTTCGGCCAGCTCAGCGAGGAAGCGGTCGTCTGACGCGATCCGCTTCCCGTTCGTGTTGAGCATCACGTGCCGGATGTCCCGGCGCTTGGCCGCGCGGAGCATCTCCACGATCTGTGGATGAATGCTCGGCTCGCCGCCCGAGAACTGCACAACCTCGGGCCGGCCCTCGGTCCGGACGAGCTCGTCCAGGATTCCCTCTACTTCCTCCAGGGTCAGATTGAAGCCCGGCCCGGCGCTCGCGAAGCAGAGTGGGCAGTCCATGTTGCAGGCGCTGTTGACCTCGATGATCCCGAGGCACGTGTGCTGCTGGTGCTCGGGGCACAGCCCACAGTCGTAGGGGCAGCCGCGGCGGATCTCTGTGTGGAACGCGAGCGGTATGGTGCCTGGCTTGTTGAAGCGGGCGTTCCGCACGTAGGCTTCGGCGTCTGCATAGATCAGGGCTTCAAACACGCCGTGGTCGGGGCACCGCTTTCGCATGAAGACTCTGCCGTCGCGAAGCAGGACCTGCGCGTCGACAACGCGCCGGCAGTCGGGGCAGATGCTTCGAGTCAGCTCATGGAAGACGTGGTCGGCGTCCCTCTTGAGGGCAGCCGGACGAACCGTCGGCGACGTGGCCATGGTCACTCCTTGATGGCGACGAGGGCGCTGGTGGTCAGCAGTACCGTGAGCAGGCGGAAGGGCGGCAGACACGGAACCGCGTGCTGTCAACCGTAGGACGCAGCCCGGCCGGCCGACCGTGACCCACGCCACAGAAGGCCGGCGTCCGCATGGCCCTACACTGCGCCATGCGCTACGACCTGGCCGTAATCGGAGGTGGCTCGGCCGGCCTGGCCGCTGCGAAGTTCGCGGCCAGGATGGGAGCCACGGTGGTCCTGGTGGAGGCGGAGCGCATCGGCGGCGACTGCACCTGGACGGGTTGCGTTCCGAGCAAGGCCCTGATCCACGCAGCGCGGGTCAGCCATCAGGCTCGAGCAAGTGGCTGGCTCGGCGCCCAGTCAGTGGACTTCGCGGCCGTTGCTCGCCATGTTCACGAGGCCGTCGGGTGTGTCTACGCGTTCGAGACGCCAGACTCGCTGCGCGCTGAGGGAGTCGAGGTCGTGCTGGGGCGGGCGCGCTTCGTCGGCACCAGGACGATCGAAGCCGCCGGCCGCCGGTTGGAAGCTCGGCGATTTGTCGTGTGCACCGGCGCAGAGCCGGTGGTGCCGTCGATCCCTGGCCTCCACGAAGCGCCCCACCTGACCTACCTGACGGTGTTCGAGCTGAACGAGCTTCCCGACCGGCTCCTGGTACTTGGCGGGGGTCCTACAGGCGTGGAGCTGGCCCAGGCCTTCGGGCGCCTGGGGTCAGAGGTGACCGTGTTCGACCAGCTCGATCGACTCCTGGCAATCGCAGATCCGGAGGCAAGCGCGGTCGTCGAGGCGTGCTTCCGACGCGAGGGCGTCGAGGTGGTTCTCGGCGCCGAGGTTGCCCGCGTGGAGACAGGCCCCGCCGGGGTGTCAGTCGTGGCCGGAGGCCGCAGTCACCATGGCGATGCGCTTCTCGTCGCGGTGGGGCGGAGGCCGCGGGTGGCCGAGCTCGACCTGGAGGTGATCGGCGTGAGAATTGCGAAGCACGGGATCGAGGTGGATGCCGCGCTGCGGACCTCACAGCGCCACGTCTACGCCGCCGGCGACGTCACAGGTGGGCCTCAGTTCACTCACTACGCGGTGTGGCAGGGATACGCCGCAGCCCGCAATGCCCTGTTTCCGGGACAGGTCGACGGCGTCAAGCGCGCCGTGCCGTGGGCGGTCTTCACCGATCCGGAGGTGGCGCAGGTCGGTCTCGGCGAGGCAGAGGCCAGAGCCGGTGGCCACCTCGTCTCTGTACATCGCCTGCCCGTGGAGCGCATCGACAGGGCGCAAGCGGAAGGCGAGACTGACGGCTTTCTGAAGCTGGTCACGGCCGGCGGCGACCGGCTGCTGGGGGCGACGATCGTCTCTGCAGGCGCCGCCGACCTGGCCAACGCCATCGTCATCGCACTCGATGCCGGGGGCGGCCTCTCGCAACTGGCGCGGGTCATCCCGGTCTACCCGACCCGTGGCTACGGGATGCTACAGCTCGCCTCAGTGGTGCGTCTGGAGCGCGCAGCTTCGAGTCGGCGCGTGCGGGTCCTGAGCCTCCTTCGGGGGCGCCGGTGAAGTTCAGGATGCGCAGCGGCGCTGCAGCGCCTCGGCGTCCAGAACCTCGAGACGTCTTCGACCGAGGGCCACCAGGCCCGCCGCCTCGAATTCGTCGAGTATTTTCGTGACGGTCTCTCGGTAGGCGCCGACAGCGTCTGCGAGGTCCTGGTGGCTCACGCCTTCGATGGCGCCGTCATTCGACATTCGGAGCAGGGCGGTGGCGATGCGGCTCGACGCGCTCCTGTAGGCAAAATCTTCCAGCCTTGCCTCCGCGGCCGCCAGGCGCCGCCCGAGGATCTCGATCATCCTCAGTCCGACCTGGGGCTTCGAGAGGACCAGCCGCTCAACGTCCGCCTCGCTCATGACACAGAGGAGTGAGTCGTCGACCGCCTCCGCCGAGGCGTTTCGCATGCTCACCCCAAGCATCGCCAGCTCTCCGAAGAATGTTCCCGGTCCGAGCACCGCCAGCTCCAGCTTCTTTCCCGAGGAGCTCAGTCGCGACAGGCGGACCCGGCCGCGCTTGAGGAGGAACAGGCCTTCGGCCCTGTCCTCCTGGTGGTAGATGACCTGGCCTTTGCGCACGGTCGTCATCCGGGTCTGACGGTCGATCTGCTCGATCTCCTCGTGATTGAGGTCGCGGAAGATGTCGATCTTCCGCAAAAACTCCTGCTTGAATGCGGCGGGAGACGTGTCCAGTCTGACTTCCGGCTTGCGCCGAGCCAGCGATCGCAGTCCGTTCAGGCCGAAGATGCCGTGGGGCATCGTGGCCTAACAATAGACCGGAGCGCCCGGCTGAATAGACGCCGTTTCCGGTCTTGGCGAGCGAGTCGGGCCCATCTCCCCGGCCACAGCGGGAGCACGCGCCGCCAGTCAGCTTCTATGCCGCGCTGGTGAGATGCATCTGGGTGCGGCGCATACATCAGAGTTGTACATCCAGGTACTGCGGCTCGTGAATCCAAGCAGGTGTCCGGGCGCGGGCTGGTTGCCCCGTCTCAGTGCCAGACGCCGCTCGTCACCGGCTTGCAGTCTCTCGCTCGATGGACACGCCCCGCCAGAACGCGACGTAGCCGGCGATGCGGGAGGCGGCTGGGCTGGGGTTGGGGTAGTGCCACGCCGCGTCGCGGTTGATCTCCTGGCCGACCCGAATCGAGTAGTAGCTCGCCTGGCCCTTCCATGGGCAGGAGGTATGGGCATCGCTGGGTACCAGATGCTCCTTCCGGATCGACTCTGGTGGGAAGTAGTGATTGCCCTCCACCACGATCGTCCGGTCGCTTTCTGCGACGACCGCGCCCTTCCACACCGCCCGTACCACCTGCCGGGTGCCGGGCTGGGCGTCACGGTCACGGCGATGCAGCCACTGGAGGATTCGTACAGGTGCCATGCACCCGACCATATCGAGCGCGGAGCACGGGGACTGTGACACGCATCACCAGGCGGCTCGATCAGCCGGTCCCGCAATCTGTCCCTCTGTGGAGCGGGGGGCGCAGTCAGCCCGATCTGGGCTGGAGCCGCGCCCCACGACGATCAGGCGCCCGCCGGGGCGGGGATGGCTCCGAGCTGCATCATCAGCGCCAGGCCGTCGTTCAGGCCCCAATGCTCGACGACCTTTCCACCTGCCACGCGATAGATGCTCATCGACTCGACCTGCACCTTCTTTGAGCCCGGCGGCACCCCGAAGAACGGCGTCCCGGTATGGGTTGCCCTGGTGGTCGTCCTGACCGCCACCAGATCGCCATCGCCCACGATCTGCTCTATCGTCTGCTGGCGGTCGGGGAAGGACGCCATAACCATCGAGTGCCCAGCCTTGGCGCCGGCGAGGCCGGGTGGTGATCCAGGCTGCGCGTCGTGGCTGACGAGGTCGGACGCGATCAGATCGTCCAGGGCATCCAGGTCATTCCGAGCCCACGCCTCTTCGACTCGACGGACGATCTCCTTTGCATCGGCCATTGCTATGACTCCTTCGTCTATCAACTGAGGCCGGCCTCCCGGCCCGAGCATTCATAGGACGAACAAAGAACGCGCCGGTTCGACACATCGCGAAGCAGACCCACAGTTGTGCTGCAGGTGAACCAACTGCTAGCGAATGGCCCTATCCGAGGGCCTGGAAGAGGGCCCAGTGCCGGCGATCGGTCCAATCAACGCAAGCGTTGCCTGACCTCCTACGTCGGGCTGACCGGCTGGAGCACTGTATCGGCCGCGCTGCCCGCTGGTCGCAGCGCCGGGTAGCTCGACAGGTTCCGATGCACGTCCTGCAGGAACCGAACCAGCTGTCGCCGCTCGTGTGGCCCGAGGTTCCGCAAAGCGGACTCGGTCATCGCCCGCATCTCCTGATCGATAGCCGCCTGGAGTTCGACACCTCGCTGCGTCAGGCAGATACGGACGAGCCGCCGGTCGGTTGCATGCGGCCGCCGGTCAACGAGGCCTGCTGCTTCCATCCGGCTCGTCATCTTGGTCACCGTCGGGGTAGCCAGGCCCAACCGGCGAGCAATCTGACCGGGCGACTGGCAGTCCTGGCGCCAGAGCACCCTGAGGATGTGCTGCTGCCCGGCGCGAACTCTGTACCGGCCGAAGGCGGCCTCGCTGGCCTCGACCATCGTCCGTTTGGCGTTCCAGAACGCGGTCTGGAAATCGTCGTCGAGCTGATCAGCCACCTGGAATACACCCGCCTGGCAAGTCGTTAGACGTATAATAAGATCGTTGCCCGGCTAACGATAGCCGTCTCATGATGGAGTTTACCCGCATGACAGGATCTGGAAACCGATGGTGGCTGGTGGTTGGAGCCGGCCTTGCCGTCTTCATGGTCGCCCTGGATGCCAGCATCGTAAACGTCGCGCTGCCCACCATCGGGCGCGATTTCCGCTCACCGGCTGCGCTGACCCAATGGACCATTCTCGGCTACCTGCTTCCCGCCGTCGCGCTTGTTTTGCCCGCTGGGCGCTGGCTTGATCGCAACGGCCGCCGGCCGGCCTTCGTGCTGGCCGTCGCCGGCTTCGCCGCCAGCAGCGCCGCAGCCGGCGCTGCGCCAGGCATCGGCTGGCTCATCGTGGCCCGCGTCGCCCAGGGTGTCTTCGCAGCCCTGCTGGGTGCCCTGGTCCCGGCGCTCGTGACGGGAGCCGTCCAGCCGCAGGTTAGAGCGAGGGCGATGAGCGTGGTCGCCACCCTGGGTCCTCTGGGAGCGGTGACCGGCCCCGCCATTGGCGGCTTCCTGATCGCGACCGCCGGCTGGCCCTGGATCTTCTACGTGAACGTTCCGGTCAGCGTCGGGGTGATCACGATCGGACTGCGCACGCTCGAGCCGGGCGGAGGGCTGCGGCTACCGCAGGGGAGCTGGCTCGTCGAGTCCAGCCTGCTGACTGCGGCAGGCGCAACGCTGTTGCTCGCCCTGACTCAGGCCTCTGTGCGTGGAATCGCCTGGCTGCTCGGCGCAGCGATCGCCCTGCCTCTGATCGTGGTCTGGAGCCGCACCCCCAGCAGCCGGCCGGTCGTCGACCTGGTGCGCACGCCCGGTATGGTGGGCCCCCTGGCGGCCCTTCTGGTCAACGTGACGGCCATCGCCGGCACCGGATTCATCGCTCCCTTCTACCTTCAACAAGCGCTCCACACGAGCGCCGCCGTCACTGGACTGACAGTCATCGCCCTGCCGATCGGCATGGCGGTGACCAGCCAGTTCGGGGGCTATATCGCCGACCGCTGGGGAGCCCGCCAGATGACGGCGGTCGGTACTGCCGTGATCGCGATGGGGCTCGGTTTGATCGCTCCGCTGTCCGGGAGCTGGCACCCCGTCGACCTCGGCTGGCGGTTGGCCGTGGTCGGCATCGGGCTCGGGCTCTTCGCCGGCCCGAACATGGCAGCGGCCATGCAGCAGGCCCCTCGTCATCTGCTCGCCACCGCGGGGGCCACGACCAGCCTTGCCCGCAGCCTCGCATTTGCGCTCGGCCCGGTTCTCGTCACGATCCCCTGGGCCCTCGCGGCTTACTCCGAAGGCGGCATGCGCCACTCCGTCACCCTGAGCGCGGGCCTGGCCGTCCTCGGCGCCGTTGTCAGGGTCGT
>Ga0126384_10001098_pt1 | contig 15822 bp, 20 predicted proteins | sample PanSoiMetPlot_36_FD_92543 | JGI IMG/M metagenome (GOLD analysis project Ga0126384, IMG submission 92543) | Tropical forest soil microbial communities from Panama - MetaG Plot_36 | ecosystem: Environmental > Terrestrial > Soil > Tropical forest > Bulk soil | place: Panama | collected 2016-02-17 | reverse complement strand
GTGAACGCATTTTGGGTCTTGAGCCTCGAAGAGGCGCGAGATCGAGGCGTGGTGGATCGGACATAATACTAGGGCTTGCCCCTGCCAAAAATCAGGTGAAGCCTATCACCGTTCCGATCGCTTGCTTACCGCGGACAGATGACCGAGCTACCGGTCTTGCCGCAGCGCCGCAACAATCTGAACGTTCGCGTTGAGCTTTATCCGCGCCGACGAGATCGACTATGGCCGGGCACGCAACGCTGGCCTCGGCGAAAAAGCCAAGCAAGCCGCCAAGGTGCTCGACCTGTTAGAAAATCGCAACCTGGTGATCTTCACCGGATGCCTGGTGCTGTTTCAACTGGCGGATGCATCGATGCTGCCCTTGCTCGCTGAAAATCTAGCAGTCGAGGCCAGCTCGCCAACCCTGCGAATGTCGGGACTTATCAACATTCCGCAGATCATCGTCGCGATCCTGGCACCATGGGTTGGATACCACTCTGAAGCGCGAGGCCGAAGATCATTGCTGCTGCTCGGATTCGGCCTCGAGCCCGTCCGCGCCACCTTGCTGGCTTTTACCGCTAGTTATCCGTTCGCGATCGTTGCCCAGGTTCTCGATGGCATATCCGCTGCGATCATCACCGTACTTACCGTTCTGGTCGTCACCGATCTAACAACCGGCACTGGCCGCTTCAACCTTGCGCGCGGTACCGCCGGAGCGATGTCGAGCATCGCAGCATCAGTCAGTACGATCGCCACAGGTTCATCTCTCAGCATTTTGGTCACATCGCCGGCTTCTTGTTTATCGCCGCAGTGCAACTGCCGCGACGGCACTGTTCTGGGTGTTCCATGCAGAAACCAAGCCAAAGGACTACCTGGACTAGGTGGCCCAATAACCGCGCTTGGCGGGTTCGTCGGCGGCTCAGGCCGGCAAGCTGGAAGCAGTATCCGCTTTGGTAGCGGCCCCGTTCGGCAGACCCTTATGCACAGGCGAAGGCCGGAGACGATCCGGGGCGGCCCCGGTCGAATGTGAACTGCAGGCGTCCGGGCGCAACGCTTGCTCTGCGCCAACGGCCAGCGTAGGTTCGTGGGACAGGCAAAAACAATAACGGCTCTCGCCGTTGGCTCACTTCCGTCTCCGTCATCGCTAACGGCGAACATAAGGGAGGAAGGCGCCATGGAAATCTCGCGCTGTATTATAACCGCGACCACTATTCTGTTCGCGGCCGGGTCGTTCGCGGCCCCGACATTGGCGGCAAAGCCAGGCGGCATTCTACATATTCTTCATCGCGACAGCCCGCCCAGCATGTCGATCCACGAGGAAGCCACCATCTCCACCTCGATGCCGCTGATGGGGGTATTCAACAATCTGGTCATGTTCGATCCAAGGGAGAAGCAGAACAAGTTAACCAACATCGTTCCCGACCTGGCCGAAAGCTGGTCCTGGAGTGCCGACAAGACCAAGCTTACGTTCAAGCTCCGGCAGGGCGTCAGCTGGCACGACGGTAAGCCGTTTACCGCCAAGGATGTGCAATGCACTTGGAATAAGCTGTTGGGAAAGGACCCCGACGATTTCCGCAAGAATCCGCGAGCATCTTGGTACACGAACCTCGATAGCGTCAGTATCAACGGCGACAGCGAGGCAACCTTCAACTTAAAGCGACCGCAGCCTTCCTTTCTCGCCCTACTTGCCTCGGGCTATTCGCCGGTCTACCCGTGTCATGTTTCCACCAAAGACATGCGATTGCATCCGATCGGTACCGGGCCCTTTAAGTTCGTGGAATTCAAAGCCAACGAATTCATCAAAGTGGCGAAGAACCCGAACTACTGGAAGCCGGGTCGCCCTTTCCTCGACGGGATAGAGTACACGATCATCACCAGCCGCTCGACAGCGGTGCTGGCCTTTCTCGCCGGCAACGGCGATATGTCGTTCCCTTACGATTGGACCATTCCGATTGCAAAGGATGTCAAGAGCCAAGCGCCGAACGCGCAGTGCGAAATTGGGCCGACCAACGTCAGCACCAATCTTATCGTCAATCGTGACTCGCCCCCTTTCGACAATGCGGACGTGCGCAAGGCAATGGTTTTGGCGCTCGACCGTAAGGCCTTCATCGACATTTTGAGCGAAGGCAAGGCCGACATCGGAGGCGCGATGCTGCCCTCTCCAGAAGGGGTCTGGGGGATGCCCAAAGAGATGTTGCTGAGCTTGCCTGGATACGACCCCGACGCGAAGAAGAACCGGCAGCAGGCCCGCGCGATCATGGAGAAGCTCGGCTATGGACCGGACAAGCGCCTCAAGGTGAAGATTGCGACGCGCAACATTCCGATCTACCGCGACCCGGCCGTCATCCTCATCGATCAGCTGAAAGACATTTATATCGACGCTGAGATGGAGGTGGTGGAAACCTCGATCTGGCACGCCAAAGTTACGCGCAAGGAGTACCAGGTGGGTCTTAATCTGACCGGCAACGGGGTCGACGATCCAGATCAGAATTTCTATGAGAACTATAAGTGCGGCTCGGAACGAAACTATACCGGGTACTGCAATCCGGAGCTCGACAAGCTGTTTGACAAACAATCCGGGGAACTGGATGGAGAGAAGCGGTTAGAGCTGGTATGGCAAATTGACCGCAAGCTGCAGGAGGATGGGGCGCGGCCGATCATCATGCATAATCGTGGCGCGACCTGCTGGCAGCCGCACGTGGTCGGCGTCGTACCGCAAGTCAACAGCATCTACAATAACTGGCGAATGGAAGACATTTGGATGGACAAATAAGCCGACCAATGGTGCGGCCCGCTTAAAGGTGGGGTCGCACCGATTCCGGCCGGTGGCACCGAGAGATCGTAATGCGCTTGTCGCACCGTCATCCGACACAGAGGCCGCGGCTGTTTTCATGACGCGCGTTTGCCAAACCGGCGCTGGCGGCCTGAATTGCGAAGCGCTCATTTGCGGTGCTTGGATAGGCGATTGGGCGGTGAGCAGGTGGCGACGACGGGCGCTCATTAGACGATCCCGTCTTTCCTGAGACGCGGATCAACAGGTTTGCGTTGGCCTGACTGGGGCAAGATTCCGGTGCCACAACCAAGGCGACGGTGACCGCGGCTGACTGGGCGATAGCCGGCTTCCGATCACACGCACCGCCAACACATGGCCGCCGCCAGCCACACCCACTGTCGTGGCCGCCGCCAGGCACCCATCCCGTGCAAACCCGAAGCCGGCAAACCCCAGCTTGGATGGAAGACGGTTCAATGCCCTCAGCACGGTCATCAATCGTTTTCTGACAGCAGAGTCTTGCCTTGTCGATCAACCAACGGGAGCAAACGTTCCAACTATCAGGGCAACGACTTTCCTCGAAGCGATCGGCCCATTGCGCCTTACGGCACGTTGGATATCGATTGATTACTGAAGCTCTGAACGCGGATTGGTATTACCTCGTCGAAAGTAAGTTCATCACCCGAGCGCGCCTTGCAAGGGTTACGATAGTCTGTCCGGTGCCAGTAGCGCATGGTGTCTAAGACGAGGCTTGGGCAGCTTGGACCTTTAGCTGCGACAGTTCCAAAATAAATGATGGCCTCTTTCTTTGCATTTGGCTGGATTGCGGGTCGGTTTTCATCGCGTATCAATCGGCATCAATCGGTGGAGATCCAGCGTTCACGACTGGACGCTCTGATTGGTTGCGCTCAGGGCTGATAACCCCCAATGCATGCCGTGGGCCTTTTGTTTCGGGCAACATCCTGCTCGGAACTCCGTTCTTGCGTTTTGCCAGCAGCAGCAGCAATTCGTCCGGAGCAGATGAGCCCCACGGGCACGCGCCAAGCACGACCTTATGCGTCCGCAGCAGCTACTGGCGCGGCCCTCGCCGGCGTTCGTTGCCATACCGGGATGCACGACGACGCGAGTTCGCGACCAAGCTTTGTGGTGACAAACTGGCGACGTACGCATCAGTAATGCAACAACTTGCCTTGAATTGGCGGCACCGGTATAGGCCGCCCCGACAGCGGTGGCCCAGTCGGAACGGGTTCATCGTCGGGTTCTCTTATCGGCGGCTCTGGCTTGGGTGGTTCGCCCGGCCCAGGTGGCACCGGTACCGGCGGCGGATCGGGGAGGGGGCTCGGATCGGGAATGGGCGGCCAGCCGGCCATGTTAGACGCCCCAGTAGGGAACGGCTTTGTAATAGTTGTGGATGCGCGTCTCGTATCCGCGATCTCCCCAGGCGGGGGTGTCAGTGGGGGCGTAGGTAGGCGCATCTTTCAGCTGGTCTATGGTGAGCCCAACCACGTAACCGCCTTGGCGCGTGTCGTATTTGAGCGTCGCCCAGGGTAACGGATGGTACCGCTCTCCAATGCCGAGAAACCCACCGAATGACATCACCGCGTATGCGATCTTGCCAGTCCGCTTGTCGAGCATCAGGTCGTGGATCTCGCCCAGATGTTGTCCTTCGGTATTGTAAACATCTGTGCCGGTTACCTTGCTGGCGGAGATGACGCTCGCGTCCTCATCAAGCCGTTCCATGCCGAACTCCTGAAAGCCTCGGGGGTTAACGCTTGGGCATGGTGGAAGTTGCTAACAAGCGCCTTTGCCTGGCGGCAGTTCAGTCTCCTCGTCGTGATAGGCAGGCGGCACGTACACGCTCACCGCCTTCAAGAGCGTACGACCGGTGTTGCGGATTTCATGTTTGTCCCCGGCCTCGATCAACAGCATGACACCAGCGTCCAGTTTGAGCTTGCGGCCATTAACCACCGCGACGCCTGTGCCATCGACGATGAACAGCCACTGGTCCGACCCGCGATGAAAGTTGTCGGGCCCGCCCTCCTTGCCGCCAACGGGCAGCACCATGACCGCACCCTGCGACTTGGCATTGCACGCCGATAGGCGAAATCCCGGCCGAAAATTCAAATGATCGCTCTTCATCTGTTTACCTCAGCGGCGTTGAGCGCCACACGCGTGAAAGTGGCATGCAACACTGGGCGCCACGCGAGCATCGTAATGACCATGCGGCGACGCCGCACAGCTGCCCATCAAATAGGCGCGCTTGTCGCAAACGCGGCAACGACTTAGCCTCATGGCGTAACAGCATTGGTTACTCGGTTCGTGATCGTGGGCATGATGCCTTGGCCGGAAGGCCTGCAACGCCGGGCTCACGCTTCCGATATCGGTGAGCCGCGCACACTCGAGTTCGTCGAACCTCGCGAAGAATGGAAATTGCAGCCGTCCGCGGCAAAATCCTCCGCCGTAATGCCTCACGTATTAACGGCGACCGCTGCCCGCCTCGTTCAAACCGAGCGCCGCATAATGCAGGTTCGGACTGGGGTTGCCCCTGCATTCCCGCTCACCGCGAGCACGCCATCTGCAAACTCCGGGATGCTGTGCTCGTCGTATTGGCGCAGCTCATCGGCCTTGCTGCTGGTCGCGATACCGACAATCGGATTGCCACTTCTCAGCGTTGAGAAGAGCTCGCGCACCCCCAGGACCGCCCGACCGCGAGCTCAAGGTGCCTCTCTCAGCATGCGGAGGCACTCCTTCTTCTGCTTGCGGGCACTGCCGTCCCTGCCAGAATAGTGTTGAACTTGTACGATTGGAAACAATGGCTCGCAGCAGCAAGCACTGCGTGCCAAAGGCGAGACATCCGGGACGCAGTCAAGGAGCGCGTCTGGCGCCGAAAATGATCGGGACGGGGATCGGACGCTCGCGGTCCAGGTGCTTACGGCCGCGCTTAGGACGCCCTGCCAGGAACGCCACCGGCCTTCATACGTTCCACCGCGAATGGAGGCGGCGCGGCAGCTCAAGATCGCCGTTGATGAAACGCGCATGCTCATACTGGGCGCGCAGGTGCTGCTTGGCTTCCAGATGCGCAGCGCCTTTCTGGAAGGGTTTGAACACCTGTCAACGTCGTCCAGACTGTGTGACGCGATCGCACTGCTGCTGATGGTGGCGGTCGTCGGCTTGCTAATCGCACCGGCGTTGAATGGGCTGCCCTGATGGGTAGGGCCGGGAAGGAGGCGAACATGAAGGACCAGCAGGTTCCGCTGGCGAAGAAAATCGACCAAATGCTGACCGAGGCCCGCGTCATACTTCCCGGCGCACAGGCGCTGCTGGGTTTTCAGCTGGCCGTGACTCTCACGCAAGCTTTTGAAAATTGCCGGGCTCGTCGAAGGCAATCCACGCCGCCGCCCTGGGCCTCGTGGCGCTGTGCACGATGCTTCTGATGACACCTGCGGCGTACCACCGAATTGTTTGCGGCGGCGAAGAGTCCAAGGAGCTGCTCACTTTGGCTGGCAGGTTCGTGGTGGCTGCCACTGTGGCGCTGGCGCTTGGCCTGACGGCCGATGTATACGTGGTTATTGCCAAAATCGCTGATTCAGAGGTTCTCGGAGGCGCAGCAGCAGCTCTGTCGCTCGTCGCGCTTGTGGGTCTTTGGCACGTCTCGCCCTGGTGCCTGCGCGCGCAGCGTGACGGCGCGCCAGGCGCGCGCCTGGCCACCGGATTCGGTAGCAGGCGCTAGCGCCGGGAGCAATCATGCCTGACACGAAATGGTGGCAAAAGGCCGTTATCTACCAAGTCTATCCACGCTCGTTTCAAGACAGCAACGGCGACGGCGTCGGCGATCTTCGCGGCATCACGCAACGCTTGCCATACCTGGCCGATTTGGGGGTCTGTGCCATTTGGCTGTCGCCCATCTTTACCTCGCCGATGGAGGACTTCGGCTACGATATCACCGACTACCGCGGGATCGATCCGTTGTTCGGAACCATGGCGGAGTTCGACGAGCTCGTGGCGCGCGCTCACCAGCTGGACCTTCGAGTGCTCCTCGACCTTGTCCCGAACCACACCTCGTCACTGCATCCCTGGTTTGTCGAGAGCCGCGCTTCACGCAGCAATCCGAAGCGGGACTGGTACATCTGGCGCGATCCGGCACCGGGCGGAGGTGTACCAAACAATTGGCTTTCCGAATTTGGCGGCAGCGCCTGGGCGTTCGATGAGGCTAGCGGACAATACTACTATCACGCGTTTTTGCCTTCACAGCCTGACCTCAACTGGCGCAATCCGGCAGTAAGGCGGGCAATGCACGACATCATGCGTTTCTGGCTCGCGAAGGGCGTGGATGGTTTCCGCATCGACGTCCTGTGGCACCTCATCAAGGACGATCAGTTCCGAGACAACCCACCCAACCCTGAGTATCGCGACGGGCAGCCAGCACACTGGCGGGTTCTGCCGCTCTACACGACCGACCGCCCTGAGGTCCATCAGGTGGTGGCCGGGTTCCGCAGCGTAGCCGACGAGTTCGCTGATCGGTTGCTGCTCGGGGAGATCTATCTGCCGCCCAAGCGCCTGGTTGCTTACTACGGCAAGGATTTGGAAGGCGTGCACCTGCCCTTCAACTTCGGTCTTCTGGAAACAGACTGGCACGCGCGCAAGCTCGCGAGACTGATCGAAGAATACGAAACAGCCCTGCCTTCCGGCAGTTGGCCGAACTGGGTGCTCGGCAATCATGACCGGCCGCGGATCGCCAGCCGTGTCGGTGCTGCCCAGACGAGGGTCGCCGCGATGCTGCTGCTCACGTTACGTGGCACGCCGACCATCTATTACGGTGACGAGATCGGCCTTTGCAACATTGAGGTCCCACCGGAACACGTTTGCGACCCGCTCGGCAAAACCTCCCCGGCTCAGGGCCGCGACGGTGCGCGCGGCCCGATGCGCTGGGACGAAAGCATCCATGGCGGGTTTTCGATTGCGCCGCCATGGTGCTATTGCCCCGAATCCGCAAACGATGCAACGGTCGAGGCGGAAGCGGGCGAGCCAGCTTCGCTTCTCAACCTGTACAAGCGCCTGATTGCCGCGAGGCGGGAACAGTCAGCCCTAGCTCTCGGAGCTTACCACCCGATGGTTGCAACCGGCGACGTCCTCCTGTTCAGCAGAAGCAATCCAGGATCCCCATCCCTGCTTGTGGCGCTTAATCTGGGCAACCAGCCGGCCGCGGTCGTGCTCAACGACAAGCGTATGCGCGGGCGCGTCATCGTCTCCGCCTTCGCTGACCGGGAGGATGAACCTATCGCCGATGACATCGATCTCAGGCCGGATGAGGGCCTTGTCGTCCGGCTCGAGCAGTGACGTTCCTGGCTAGCGTGCGAAACGTGATCGAATAGCGGAGCCTATCCACTGCCGGGATGCTGTGTTCCCACTCGCTACGTGCCGGCCCTCGGAGCACATACGCCGATCGCGGTTTCAGAATCAGAGCAGCGCGCTGCCATCTCGATCCGTCCTTGCGGCGGAAGCGGAACGTGCATTCGGACGCCAGCGATACGCCCATAACCTCGCCAAAGGCTGGGCGGTCCTTGTGCCAGCCGATGGTGGCGCTCGCCGGGTATTCGGTGATCAGCACGTGCTGCAGATCCGCCGCGACCAGCGAAGCAAAATGGGCAACCTTCTCCCGCAACGGCCAAAGGAAGGGCGGAGCATCGCCGGCTTTCTGTAACCCACCGCCGCTGAAGTCATAGCGCCAGCCAAACGAAACGACGCGCCTGCGGCCGAGGAAGCCATGGAACTCAAATTCCTTGAACGGGAGTGGCTTAAGCTCGCCAATCAACCGCATCTCCTCGGCAGCAGAGAGGAGATTCTCGACATAGGCTAGGCCTTGGGGGAGCCCAGACGGTTGGAAAAGATCCTGTTGCACGGTGCGCCTCGGCATTGGCTCATCCATTCAGCCTGGTGTTCAAACCTCGTTCGGGCGCACCAGCAGAGGCCCGCTCAGGAAAGTATTGTCGTTGCTCGCACGGCTTATATCGGTAGATACGCAAGGGCCTTCAGCGCGCCTCCTTGGGACGTAGAGCCAAAGACGTGACCGTCGTCTTGCTTTGAGCACCGCAACATTGCTTTTTCTTGACGTCAGGTCCCATCGGCAGCCACGGCGCGCCGGTGTTTGAAATCCGCGTTGTTCGGCGCATGGACACCCGTTCCGGATCGCGGTTGAGCTATAGCCCGGCAAGAGCTTCTCAAATGGATCCGTGATGCGATCGGGCGGGATTGGCACCCCTTCCATCCCGAGCTCGTCAATGGCATCGCCAGAACGCGCGCCTGCTCCGGGTCCACTGTACGGCAATGCGATGTCTGTCATGAATGAGGAGAGTAGACCGGATGTGCTCTCTGGCTCAACGTCGCCTTACCGTTCCTGTATAGATGGCGCACTCTGACGGGCTTTGTAGGGCGATGGCGGTCACTAGGGCTGAGGCTTCGCCATCATCAGCCAAAAGATTGCGAGCACGGTGCTGAGGGCAGCCCGGTCGCGCATGCTGATTGCATCCAGACGACGGGAACCAGAACGCACCGGCACCTAAGTAGAGGAAGATGGATGCCGCAATCCGGCGCTCCTTGAGCAAGAAACCCATTTCCCACGCGAAAAGCGCACCGGTGAGCGGCTGGCTCACTACGGTTGTCGCCGTGAACAGGAAGTCCGCGATGACGACGATGCGCACGACAGCAGTAATGATCGCCGGGTTTGCCGGTCTGATGCGCGAGCAGCATAAAGAACGCGATGCCGACGCCAGTTCGAGCAGGGCTGCCGCTCCGATGATGTGCAGATATTTGAGCGTCCAGGAGACAAGCATCAGCGGTCATCAAGGATAGCAAGGGCAACAGCGTTGAGCTCGAGCACGGGCCAGATCTTGAGTATGGGCCAAGCGGGTCGATCCAAAGCCGCAGAACCGGCCAGGTTCGAGCACAGCATAGACCAGAGATGATGATGCCTGCTCACAGCGCCCGGCGGGCCATCCGCCGGAAGGCAATGCATGCCAGTGGCGAGATCGGCAAGCGCTCCCGCGACCAGCACGGAAGAAGCCCAGGACTCGTTCCCAGCCCTCATACATCAATGATCGGCCGGTGCTCGAACCCGCCCCGAGCGCATTGATGGAAATTGCCAGCCGGCATCCAAGCCAGCCGGCGAAGTCGCCGGCCCAGCAACCGGCAGAAAGGCAGATCCAACCAAACCGATTGCACCCATTACGAAAATCCGCTGTAGGTGGTTGTTGGGCATGACTAGAGCCACGCAAAGGAGTGCGGAGACGATACTCCCGCGTGAGCGCCGCCGGGAAGAGTTCAGCTGATGAGCGACACGTCGCTGCGTAGCCGTGGCGTGCTAGTGATACTTACGTAGTCGGCAAACCTGCCGGCCGGGGACCATGTCGATGCAGACCGTCGATGCACAAGTGTGTTAACTGCGCCACTTTCTTCGCAAGCCCGCGGGTTGCATTTCGCACGCAACGGATCGGGACTGTTTTCAGTGCCAGCTAACTACGTGCGCCGCCGATGAACACCAATTCCAGGTTCTGAAGCCAAATCGCAATGTCGATAGAACAAGGACCTCCCTCCATTCTTAGATCGGTGTTCTTCGAAAGACCGGCTGATGTTGTCGCGCGCGAACTGCTGGGCAAGGTGCTTGTTCGCAACATTAAGGGCATGCGCATTGCGCTCACGATTTCGGAAACCGAGGCTTACCTTGGTCCACATGATCTTGCGTGCCACGCGGCGCGAGGGAGGACGCCGCGGACGGAGATTATGTTTGGTCCGCCGGGCACCCTCTACATCTATTTCGTGTACGGTCTTCATTGGATGCTCAACATCGTGACCGGTCCTAAGGGATATGCCGCCGCCGTGCTCATCCGAGCGGCCGGAGACTTCTCAGGGCCTGGGAAATTGACGCGCGCACTCGCTATCGATGGTGCGCTGAACGGTCGGAGGGCGAACCTGCGGTCCGGTCTCTGGATCGAAGATGGGGATCGGGTGGGCAAAGTGCTTGTGACGCCGCGCATCGGTGTTGGCTACGCCGGTTCGCATTGGTCAGCCCGCAAATTGCGCTTCGTACTCGCACTAGCCCGGTAAGCGATCGCCAGCCTATCAATGAGACCCGCAGCTATGCACGATACCAGCAACCGCATTCTTGCCCCTTCCGACGGCGCGCAATGCACGTGTCAGCTGGCGGCAGTGGCTAGGACGCTTTTATCCAGTCGCGTGCCTCAGGAGGCGTGCGGCCGCCGCAATCAAAACGATCGAAAACGGCTTGATTAACGAAGACCATTCCAAGGACCCAGCGATCTGCGCCCAATCCGTGGCAACGTCAACAATCATGTAAACCAGGATCACCTCGATAAGCGAAAGCTTCAAATGGCTCACGCTTTCCACGCGCATCCATGCTGGTAAGCGCTCTCGAGTTTCGGGCGACAAATCGATGACGAGACCGAATGCGATTGCATAGGCAAAGACAAGGAGCACAATCCCAAAGAGGATGGAATCGGTCGCACTCATCACGTTAGCGGCCACGCCCTTGCTGTTTTGGGGATCCGCGATGGACCTGGCTGCGTCGAATAGATCCGCGCCGCCTTGCCAAAACATCAATACGGCTCCCGCTGTCGCGCCGAACGAGGCGAGCAGCATGAAGTAGCGTAGCACTAAGAAGGATTGGATCATGGTCTTGGCGTGGGGCGAACAAAGCCTTCGCAACGTTATCTTGTAGAGCTGAAGAAACGGATGACGAATTTGCTTCTGCTAACCTTAACGGCACGGCCGCTGATCGAGATTTTGAGCGACAGCCGAAAGCGTCGATCGAGCAAAGGGCCCGGGCAAAACCGCCGCAGCGGCTAAAGCGCTCTCGAATGGTGATTCGTACTATGCCTGGGCGACACGGCGTCGTCCAAAACACGTGCGGACATCGACGGCCAACACATTGCCTATGACACCCAAACTGGTTAACAGATTTCGAAGGCCGCAGTCGCGGCGCCTCTGATCAATGGCTATGCCTGCTGACACTTTGCAAAACAATTCGCACAGTTCTGCTGCGCCAGACGCACCGCTCAATTCGCACTCGGTTTCTGGCCAGGACCGTACTCATTCCCGCGCTGGCAAAGAGCCAAGTATCCCCGCTTTGCTTTGCGCCGCCCGTCAACACTTCGATAGCCGTCAGGGGCGGCCGCGTGAACCGAAGCGATGACACCTCAAGCAGGGCCAGAGAAGGGGAGAGCCTACACACAGAGTGAGAGTGGGTTCTCTTCTTCTTTCCCTCTCTGTGTAGGTCCGTTTCCGCGCGTGTGTTTGTTCTAACCCTGCCCGCGCGGGGTTTCCAGGCAGGTCCCTACGAGCTAAGTATCTAATTTCATTGGTCGGTGCGGTGAGATTTTCCCCCCAAGCTGATGGAGAATGATGATGCGTGACCGGAATGCGAAATCGAGAACGTTAATTGTGCGCGCTATTGCTAGCGTTCTTGCGGTTGTCGTGCTTGTGTTCGCTGCTTCGGTAGGAGCGCAGGATTCACCTCGGATCGGATTGAAGATCCGTACATTGACGGCGACGCTGCGCAAGCAGAACAATCTGCCAGAGGCTACAAAGGGCGCGCTCGTTACTGCAGTGACCGCGGGTAGTCCCGCCCAAGAAAAGGGAATGGTTGCGGGAGATGTCATTGTGGAGGCAGGCGGTAAGGCGGTGGATACGGCAAAGGCCGTAGCCAAGAGCATTGCGGCAGGATCCGCCTCGGGAAGTATTTCCTTCAAGGTTATGAACAACAAAGGCGAGCATCGCGATGTGACCGTGCCGCTCCCCAAAAAACCTGCTGCCGGCTCGTCTACGATCGTGCCGGGCCCCAAGTAGGACGGTTCGTTATAGAGAGGACGATGGTCGTATTGACCGTCTGCTGGCTGATACCCTCACGCAGTGTCGGCGCTTTTAAACAAGCGCACAGTTCAGCGATGAGCACACCAGGATCCTGCTCGAGATGTCCGGCGGCGATATAAACACCGCCGCCGCTGTCGGGCGCGACACTCGTCATCATCGACGCGCCGAACGAGTATCTCGACGGCAGGCTGGCGCTGCCCGGCGTGAAGCCAGCGGTTGACGGCTTAGCGGGGTGTTGGCCAAGGTGTGTAAGTCGGCGCGCCGGTAGTCCATATCCAAAGCAAGGGTAAGCCCGGCGGGCTATTCGACCTCGAGGGCCGCGGTGGCGCCTTCATCGATGCAGTGAAGCCGATCCCCAGGCGAGGGCATCGTGACCAAGGTATGGCCCGACACCGTCAAAGCTGGGCTGGGCCGGCGCATCTCAATCACGGGTCCTACTCCCCCGCTTCGAGATGCCCGAAGTCGGGTGCAACAGGTCGTGAATGAGCGCAGATCGCCTCGAAGGCAACGTTTGGGGCTGGACAGACCACACGCGCAACGCACGACACATCTATGCTTTGATTGCTCACAACCGATGCGCGCCATTGCGCTCTTGCGAGGCACTTGCGAGTAGCCGCCTCACGTCCAATACGTTTAGCTCGGCGTGCCCCAGGAAGATCGGTAAGAAAGAAAGAACCGCACCGGTCGGCACTATTGCGCTATCCTTAGCGGCAAGGATGCACACATGAGCTACGATTGCGACTGTACGCCGAACACCTTGACGCCGGCCAACCCGGCGTACAAGCGCGCCCTGTGGATCGTCGTGATCCTGAACTTCGGCATGGGTGTGGTGGAGCTTATCTGCGGCTTCCTAACGGGCTCCCAAGCCCTCAAGGCCGATGCGCTCGATTTCTTGGGCGATGGTACGATTACGCTTTTGGGCCTTCTAGCGGTTGGCTGGGCCGCCGTGTGGCGATCCCGCGCCGCGATGCTACAGGGCATCTTTCTCGGCGTATTGGGCATCGGCGTGCTCGCGAGCACCATCTATCACGTGTTCTTTGTGTATGAGCCCTCCGCCGAGATTATGGGCATCATCGGTCTGATCGCACTCGTTGTGAACGTTGCCAGCGCCTATGTCCTGCTGCCGCACCGGAGCGGCGATGACAACGTCAGGGCGGTGTGGCTGTTCAGCCGGAACGATGCCATCGGCAACGCCGCCGTCGTAATGGCTGCGATCCTAATCTGGCTGTTCGCAAGCTCCTGGCCAGACCTGATCGTGGCCGCGGGCATCGCAGCGCTGTTCCTGCACTCGGCCTTCGACATCATCCGAGATTGCGTTGCGGGAACTGTGTCAGTCGCAGTCCCAGCCTGCCCAGTAGGCCCAACAAGCATTGGGGCTCACATGGAGCCGACGGCTACGGCTTCGTCCCTGACTACACGCCGCTGCCCGTGAGCGCTACTACCGCCGACCCAAACCAACATCAAACTGGGCAGCAAGCGACAATGAGTTTGTGCCCGAGGCATTGGATGAGGACCCGATTGCGCACGCAAAGGCACGTGCGTCAAACTCATCATTGGATCACGGGACTTCTTCACGGAGTGACGACCACTCTCTTACTCTAACAATGCCCCAGGATGCGGTCCCCGAAACTCAACCTCTTACGCAATCTTACGGAATAAGCATCACTCAATTTCCGTCTACACCAAGACTGCCGCCATCGGCCCATGCGTGTGGGCGAGCTTGGCAGCGCGTGCTTCGAGTCTGATACTTGTGAATGGGGATCTATGGAGTTTCACAAATGTCATCGGTACTATTCCGCATCTGGGTGTTGCGCACGCTTCTATATGCGCTTCCACTGCTGGCAATTGCTATTTGGGACAGTTTAGATGAAGGCCTAATGGCGTTTGCCGCCTGTCTCTGCGCGCTCGCGCTTGTTTCGGCCGCAACCTATGTCTCCTTCCTAGTGGTTACAGCGATATTAGGCTGGGAAGGGCGCCCACCTCTCGATTGCTGAGTTTGCCCGCTCTACGCAGAATGATCTTGACCCGGCGCAATCAATTGTGTGTGAATACCTACTAGACGCGGGGGTCGGATTTTGGGCATTCATCAGCTTACAATCGACTCGGCTCCTTATGCGATTGAACGCTTTCTAAATTTATTTAGTGGGTTCTGCGCATTCCGACGATCGTGACCACCCCAATCGAGCGTAGTCACTTGGGTCACGGCGTCTTTGCGCGGCGTGGTCCTGCGCTCAGGGCGAGGCGGCGCGGGATCATGAAATTCGCGTCTTAGGTTTTGCAGATTTCGTACCGCCTGGTGCGGCAGCTGACCAGAGATCAACACGTGTACCGACGTGCAATTTTGACCCCGAATCGGGGGTGATCCGCGCCACTTGCCGTGGGTCGCACAAGGGGTCGAACGGGAGAGGATTACGGTACGATTGGTCGGATACGGCGTGCCTACTTCGTTCAGGGTCGTAAAATCAAAGCGATTGCCCGCGAGCTAGTGATAGCGCGCAATACGGTGCGCCTTATTGTAAGCGCCGAGGAAGGGAGGAGATTGCCGCGACTGAGGGCTTACGTAGACAGCCTTGAGCAGATATTGGCCGACAACGCAAAGCGCCCAAGCGCGAGCGGCTGACGTATCAACGTATACTTGGGGAGCTCAGGCTTGCGGGGGTACGCTGGCAGCCGATGCGGTGCGGCGCTACGCTCAGGGGTGGGCGATCCGAGAGGGCGAGCGCAACGCTGAGGCGTTCGTTCCGCTGACATTCGCCTAGGTGAGGCCGACCAGTTCGACTGGAGCCATGAGCACGTCCTGCTCGCTGGCGCGGCCGTGACGCTGAAGGTGGCGCAGACGTCTTTGCTAGCCGCATGCGGTTCGTGCGCGCCTATCCACGCGAGACGCAGGAGATGATGTTCGATGCGCACGAGACGACAAAGGCGTCCCGCGGCGCGGGATCTAGGGCGACATGCCGACAGCGGTTGAGACGGTGATTGCGCAAGCTCAATTGCCGCTTCGAGCAGCTGATGAGTTACCATTTGATCGAGCCGACTGCCTGCACACCTGGGGGCGGCCTGGGAGGAGGGGCAGGTCGAGTACGTGTCATCCGCTAGCTGTTCTTTTGCATACTTCTTGTCCATTGCGGCACACAACGTCGCCGCTAATCTTCGATGAAGCGATCATAGTCAATAATCTGTAGCCAGCCTAG